>JAABUV010001800.1_pt1 | contig 30472 bp, 53 predicted proteins | sample 5559971 | NCBI WGS metagenome assembly JAABUV01 (sample SAMN10711881, study PRJNA513362) | rock metagenome | isolation source: Antarctica rocks | place: Antarctica: Victoria Land, Knobhead nord | collected 2015-12-19
TTGGCAAGTGCAGCTCGGCTCAGCGGGCCCAGGGCAGTACGCAAGCCCTGCGGCAGGTCAGGTACTGCCAAATCTCAGAGCAGGATGGGGCCTCGGCATGTGTCACTGCTCAGCTGTAACTGCGCAGTGCTGCTGGGCCTGTGCGCTCGCTCGCATGCTGCCTGGGCGCACGCAGCAGCAAGCCCCTTGGAGCCCTGTTGAGCAGTCTTGCCGGTGGCATCACCTCTCGCGCGGCGCTGGCCTGACGCTGACTGCCGCTGCGCAGGTACGCCATGGGGTAGCAGGACTGCGCCGCATCGCGTGTACCAACACAGCGGCGGCGACACGGGCCGGGCGCCCTGCGGCATGCGCGGTGCAGGCGCCCTGAGCCCCTGCTGCCAGTAGAGCACCAGGGCTGCGCCGCATGACCCGGCCACATTCGGGGCTGCCGGAGGGACGGGCGGCGCTGGGCGCGATGCGCGTTCTGGGGCCGCGCGCTCGCACGTCGTGCTTGCGGCAGGCGCTGCAAGGAGCGACATCCGAGCGGGCGCAGGACTGGCGTCCCTGGCAGACAGGCCTCAGCTGGTCCGGGCGGGTGGAGGGAGGTGTGTCTGGTGGGGAGGGCATGGCGTCACAGCATGGCGCGTAGCTTTTATTGTCCATTATTGTCCAATGAAGCACCAAGGGAGGGGGGCGTTGCAGGTGCAGGAGAGTGGTAGGTTAGGGCGTTGGGTGTCGAACCGCCGCAGCCTGCACCAACCGCACTGCTCCCCGTGAGACACACCCAGAACTGGCGCGCGGACGGTGTGTCTCGGGCGCGCGGCGGATGGGGTCACCTGCGGTGCGGCTGCAGCGCTGCCGAATTGCGTGCGTCATTTGTTCTGTGACGGGTCGCATCCCTGGCGGTGCCTGCTGGGGCTCCGGCGATGCACAGCAGTGGCCTTGTCGCGCGCGAGTGCCTGTGCAGATACGTGCGCTGGCATGCATGAGGGCGGGGTGCAAGGAGCGGAGGCGAGCGCAGGCGTAGGAACGAGCGTATGGAACGCTGTAAGATTTGGACAGATCATGCAGTGTCGGTTGGTGCTCATTCACAGGTGCCTGCTGCGCTGTAGCACAGGACAAGGGGCATGCCCAGCAGACCTGCATGATAGGCAGCTGGAGCCTGGCGCTCGCAAAACTGCAATGCATAGGTTACAGCTCAATGCAGGGCCTCTACTTCTTGATACAGACAAGTCCAGCACAGGGCTCTGCTGGTGTCGTAAGTGCTACGCCATGGCCAAGCTTGCATGGCAAGCTTGGCCATGGCAAGCTTGTCTCGCGACTATAACAGGTCAGCCCGTCGCGGGGCGTCAGAAGTCATACGCGGCGATGTCCACCTCGTCCTCCTCCTCCTCCCCTTCAGCATCGGCGGGCTCCTCCTCGGGGGCATCCCGCATCTCCCCGTCCGCCTTTGGCGGCAGCGGCGCCTGGAAAAACTCGCCCTGCCCGCGGCAAATCCTACCAGGATCAGGGCATCAGCAACCAGCTCCGCTTTGAAGAGCATGATGGCGTTTGGCCCACACGCGCGCCCAGGCAGGCGTGGCCAAGCCCATCAGGCACGGGGGCGCGCGGGCGGGCGCGCCTGGCAGCGCGCGAGGAAGCGCGCAAAGTGCGCGAGGCCGGCCTCGATAGACGCGAGCGCGGCGGGCGCCAGGCCGCCGGTCGGCAGCAGCGCGGGCAGGCGCAGCAGCAGGCGCAGCAGGTGCTCGCCGCCGAACAGGCCGCTGGGCGCCAGCCCGCCCGCCAGCGCCTGCGCGCGCGGCCCTAGCCCTGAGAGGGTCCCCCGGCGCCCGCACCTCCCCGCCCGCCCTCCCAGCTCCAAGCTCCGGGAGCCACTGCTGGGGGCCGGCGCTCAGAGGACCCTGAGGAGCTGGGTCGGCCGCGATGTGGCGGCGCTCCGCAGCCGGGCCGCTCTGGCGTGCCGCTGCCAGGCCGACCTGGTTGCCCACACGTGCTGCCGGCCCAAGGCCATGCACGTCGGCTGACACCTGACGCAGTGATAAGAGCGCCAGCCAGAGGACTTTGCATGCATTGCGGAGACAGGTGCAAAGCTCTGTGCGGCCATCGCGCAAGGCTGCGGGAGCACCTCTTCAGCCTGCTCCAGCTCGCAGGCATACAGCAGCTGCTGCGGCAGCGCCTTGTCAAAGTAGATGCGCAGGCCCATGGCGATCTGCATGGCGCGCCCCCGTTGGCGCCCGGCACTGCCCGCACCCTGCTCACAGCAGCGCGCGCAGAGGATGCAGCACCGTCACAGACCAGCGGGGCGCTGCCAGAAGACCCCACAGCCGCAAAGGAGCCAGGTGCAGCGCGCGGCACAGGCGGACGCAGGTGGAAGCCCGACCCTCTTGCTGACCCAGACGCTGCCCCACGCCCTGCACAGGCAGACCGCCCGGCTGAACAGCGCTGCAGGCACAAGCGCTGCAGGCCCCCCCAGGCCTGCACCCATGCAGGGGCTGCGGGAGGCACGTTTCCCCTCCAGCGCAAGCAGGGGGCCGCGCACCGACTCCTCCAGCCCGGGCCCGTCCAGCGAGCCGGGCGCGCACTCCAGGTAGCGCTGCAAAATGGCGTCGACGCAGGGCTTGCGCGGCAGCGGCGCCGGCGGCGCCGCGGTGTCCGCCGCGCGCGCCCAGTCGTCCAGCAGCACCTGCTTCAGCGCCGCCGGCAGCACGATGCGCACCTGCGCGTTCGCGAGCGCGTCATGTTATGCAGCGCGCGGTCGCAGCTGTACTGCGCTCGCGCGTGCCTGCTACCCCGCACGAGCCCGGCTCGCCAGCGGCAAAGCCGCGCGTGCAGGTCTCGGCGCCGGCAACTCCAGCAGGAGCCGGACGTGCCGGCCGCCGCCCCTTCTGGCGGCTGTCGCCGTCGGCTGCGGCTCCACCCGCCATGAAAAATACTGTGCAGACAGGCGCAGGGCTCTGCATGAGCAGGCGGCCCACGGCATAAGAGGAGCCCGCCCACGTGATGGCAATTTGGTGCCGTTGCGGCCAGCACCGGCAGAGCTGGGCAAGCAGGGCGCACGGGTGGCCCCGGCAGGGGCGGGGGCGGCCTGCCGCCGCCCTCCTCCAGCCGCCGCCGCTGCCGGTCGCGGCTGCGGCCGCCGCCTGGCGGCCGCGGCGGCGCGGCCGCGCTGCCCAGCGCCGCGCCCGCGCCCGCGCCGCCAACACCCCCACCGCCCGGCCCCGCCTGTCGTGCGCATCGCGTCAGCTCCCCTCCGTTCCCAGCATGGTACAGTCAATGCCTGTCGTCAGGCCATGCTTGCACGTGTCCAGGGTGGCGTTGAATCCGAGGCTGAGCGCCACAGTCATGCCGTTACAGATGCCCCTCTGGGCTTCCACCACTTCAAGCTGCACCCATGCTCGCAGGGCCCGCCAGGCCAGGGCCTCGCGCCTGCGCGCCATCGTCTGCAGGGTCGCTCACCGCATGCGCCTCGGCGCCGCCAAACGCGCCGCGCGGGGAGGGCGCCGCGCCGCCGCCGGGCGCCGCCATGCCGCGCGAGCCGGGCCCGGCGCCGGCGGCCGCGCCGACCGTGTCCAGCGACATGCCCAGCAGCGTCGGGTCGAACTTGGTCAGCCCCGGCGCCTCCACCCACTCGTCATACTTTTTGTTCCAGCCCTGCCAGGCACCCGGCAGGCTGAGGTCGGGCCCTGTATCACCCTGCTGCGCTCTGCCAGGGAGCACGAGCAAAGCCCGCCGCAGCCGCGGCCTGCGACGGCACCGTCAACCACTTCGAGCGGTTCCTAGGACAACTGTCGCCACCGCTTCACTTGTGCGGAACTATATCTAGCTGTCCAGCGCAAACAATACCCGTTCGTGTGTTGTGCAGTCCAAGGGACACGTGCGTTGCTACACAGTTCAGCCTTCCAGTTTCGCAGCCACACCCGTCAGCTTCCTGCGCTTCCTGCTCCAGCTCCTCCGACCGTATGTCGCACAAGGCGGCAGCTGGAGGGGCGTCTGGCGGGCGCCTCGGTGCTGGCGACAAGTGGGGGAGCGGGCGCGGCGGTCCGCCGGCGCACCGTGTAGTGCAGCATATAGTACCAGCCGTCTGCGCGCTTCTCCGCCTTCGTGACCTGCAAGCCAAGGCCTTGTCCTTGTCCGGGCGCGGACGTGCATTGCATTTCGCAGCTTGTGACGCGAGGTGCAAAGAGAATCTGCACATACAGCACAGTGTGCTGGTATTCATGGCGTGCAAAACAGTTTGAGTCCTGCAAAGGGATGCTGGCAAGCAGTTGACGCTGGCGCACCTTTGCCTCATAGTACTTGTCGGTGTATGCGACCAGCACGCGATCATGGACCCGGAAGGGGCCAGTGTCCTTCCTCATCGCGGCGCCACGGGCGCTACCAAGGGCCAGCAGGGGCGGTAAGACAAGCAGCAGTAAGCACGGTGCGTGCAAAAGATTCAATGTACAAAGGAGCAGCGCGGCAAACCAAGTTAACTCTTCAGGTCAGTCACACACGAAGCTATGGGCGAGCAGTGGCCGTAGGGCTGTAATTGGCAACTTCTTTGGTCACCAAAGTTTGGTGCTTCCCTCAGGAGGCCCATTTTGGCCGGAAATGTGGGGGACGCTTAGTTCGCTTGTGCTAGTGCTGGTGGCTGATGTACCCATTCCTATGACCTTCAACTTCACACGTCTGGTTGCCAGCATGAGGTCACATGGCACCACGCGCGCCCACCTCAAGCACGCGCTTATGAGCGCGTGCTGATCAGCTGTACCTCTGCACCACTCTCTGCCACGGCGCTCTTTGAGACGAAGCCAGGCAGCAATAGCAGCATCGACTGGGAAGTCGTCCAGCGACCACCAGCAGTGCGTGAACACCTGTGTCAGGCTCAAGATGTGGTGCAGCCTTGTGAAGCCACTGCCCCTGTGTTTAACAGCATAAATATTGCATAGCATCCACAAGGCGACCGGCCGTTGGCAGGGCGGCGACCGGACGGCGCCCCTGTCCCAGCACTGATTGACTCATGCAAGGCCGCCACTGAGTGGGGGGTGTTCCTGGACCTGAGAGGGAGGCCCGTGTTGTCCTGACAAACAGGGGAGTGGTAGTGCAGCCAGGTGAACACTGCCCTTGTGTCTGACAACAATCACCGACACTGTGCGCCTCATTCAGACTATGCTGCTGGTTCCTGTGGGGAGCGTAGACAATGAGCGCAGTGTTTTGGCAATAAAGTTTGTCAAGAACGACCAGCGCAACAGGTTGGACCTGAAGCACCTGAACACCTGCGTCAGGCCACAGGTGTTCACATGCTTCGACTCCAAGCTGTTCCGCTGGTCGTTCTTGACAAAGTTCACTGCCGGAAAGGTGTGCTCATTGTCCACACTCCCCACAGGAACACCCGCACAATCTGAACATGGCGCATGGTGTTGGTTGTATGGTCACAACACAAAGGCAGTGCTCATCTGGCTGCATCACCACTCCCCTGTCGTCAGAAGCCCCCCCATCATACTTGTGAACACCTCCCGCTCAGTGACGGCCTCGCGTGAGTCACCGAATGCTGGGATGTGGGCGCCGTCACTCCCAACGGGCGCACTCTGGCGACATTTGGCCACCAACAATCTTGACCCTGGCCGCAGCATTGTCCTTACAACTGTCAGTTCTGCGCACTATCCTCTGGAGCCGCCTTCCCAAAGAATTAAGGGCGGCTTAATCGAAACAAGGCTTGCCCAGCATTGGCCTAATGTGCCTCGATTGCTCTTCACTTTGCATCTGCAGGTGTGTGCACACACAGCAGCAGATCCGGAGCGGATTAAAGCAGCAGGCACACGCGCCGTCCCCGTTACACACAGACGTGCGCTAGCAGGGTCGCGAGAATTACCTCAGCTTAAGCAGAATGCAGTGCGCCAGCGTGCCGCTAGCCCTGTGCTCGCACAGTGACTCCCTTGCAATACGTCTTCGCATACGAGTGTGCCACAGCCGCGGCTGGGGCTGCGTCCGCTGCTTGACCGCTCGCAAAGCGCGTCCTGTTGCTCCCAGAGCAGAGCGAGCAGAAGAGGCATCCAGCACTTCTGAGCAGGGGAGCTCGTTGGAAGCACTGGACCGCCTGCTTGGGCTGCATGAGGCAGCACGGGCTGAGCCGGGCGCACCAGGTACAAGCGTGCAAGCGGCCACCTGATGCTGCTCTGAGTTCCTGCTGCCTGCTGCAAGCACGGTAAGCAGCAAAGAGTCTACTCGGCTGCCAGGTCCTCTTGCGGAGCCGGGCGGGGAGGCAGATCCAGCAGGCAGGTGGAGCAGCGGTCCATGACGACCTGTCTGACGCTCACTGCACTGCTCACAGTCCTTGCTTGGTGTCCTGGTCTGATGAGGGCTGGCGAGCGGGCAGGGAGGAGGCGGAGGGGGCAGGGCGCCCTTCTGCCGCAGACCAGGAGCGGGTAGGCGGCGCAGACCTGCCTGCTACAGCCCCCGTGGGGCCAGGTCAAGCGGGACTTGACGTGCCCACGGTGCGCTTGTTGGAACCTCTATCCCCTTGTGCACCTCAGCAGCTGTGCGCGCACCAACACTATTGCAGCTGCACAGTTGGAAGGCGTCTGTTGCCCGCGCCTGCAACGCTTTGCACCTCAAAGCACTCTTGGTGCGCAACAGGCCCTGTGACCAACTGCTGTCCGCCGACAGGTCCAGCCGCGGCTCTGCTACGTGGTGCTCGCCATAAACCTGTCCGTGTATGCTGCGGGCGCCTGCATCGCCCTCACACAGGCGCGGCCCCCAAGCTTGTCCAGCAGGAGTGCATGCCATGTGCTGGCTTCCCCACCTGTCTGGCCCCTCTACCGTCTGCTGGCAGGCTGGTTTTCCATGCGTGCCCTGCCGCTCTTGAGCATGGCTCCATGCCCTGTTGGAGAGCTGATGCGTTAATGCGTGGGTGCCTGCCAGGGCAACGATGCGAGCAACGAGTTCTTCCTGGCGCTCGCTAAGGAGAACTCCAGCGTGGCTGCCGGCGAGTACTACAGGTGCGTACAGGCTCTGACCTTTCTTCCGTATCTGTCACATACGTTGCTCTCGCGGTCTGCTCACCTGACCACGCCCACCGCTCCAGAAGGCTCACAGGAGGAGATGCTTTTGCGCATTACTCATCTGACCACGCCCACCGCTCCAGAAGGCTCGCAGGACGAGGTGCAAGCGCCAGAGGTGGCCTGCAGGGCGGGACGATCACCCACCCGCGCGCGCAGGCTGCTGACGGCGACCACGCTGCACGCGGGCCTGCTGCATCTGGGCCTCAACTGCGCGGCGCTGGCGTCGGTGGGCCCCGAGGCGGAGGCCGTGCTGGGCTACGCCGGCTTTGCCACGGTGCCGCCCCCCCCATCTCCCACGGCAGTGAGTCGTTGCCAGATAGTGCTGCAAGGCAGTGCCTGCCTGTTCATTGAACGGGACACGCGGCCGCGTGCGTGCCCCGCTAAGCTGCTTTCAGTGCTAGCTCATGGTCGGTGTTAGGAAATGTTGTGGTGTGTGTGTGTTGCATGGCTTGGGTGCAACGATGTTAAGTGCGAACTTTGATTTATTCCACTTGGAAGAAGCGCCCCCGGCCTGTGTGCTGTGCTGTGCATCGCCACCTGTGCTCCGACTTGCTGTTTCCGTTCTGTCACACACAGTTTCGCCAGTTGAGGGCCGCGTCAGGAGTCAGGTCAAGGGTTGATCAGTAACCGTGCACAGCATGCGCGCAGGTGTACCTGCTGGCAGGCCTGGCCGGCGAGGGCGCGTCGCTGGTCTTCAGCGACGCCGTGACGGTCGGCGCGTCCGGCGCCATCTTTGGACTGCTGGGTGCGCCAGCAGGGCGCGTTCTCATGTTCTTACAGAGTGTGCGCGCTCTGTTGGGTAGGCCAACAGGACATGTTGCTCTATTCTGACAGGGTATGCAGGCTTTGCTGGTAGGCCAACAGGACACGTTGCTGTGTTCTCGCAGAGTATGCACGCTCGCATGGACTGTTGCTGGGTAGTCCGTTTGAGCGACACCCGTGAACCGTCTTCAGGAGGGCTTTGAGCGAGCCGGGGCGTACCGCTTGTCTGTACACACGACGGCCCGCTGCCTAAGTACTTGTGGTGCGTGGGCGGGCGATGAGGTGCACGAGGTTGCTACTCAGCTATGTGAATGCTGACGTGATGACGCTTGTGCGCGGCAGGCGCGCTGGCAGCCTACTTCCTGCGCAACCCCAGGCTGCAGGGGTCGGGCCGGCAGGCGCTGTTCATCGCGGGCGTCGTCGGCCTGAACCTGGCGCTCGGCGCCGCCCAGGGCTCCATGATCGACAACTCCGGTGCGCGCCCCGCTGTGTGCAGCCTCCGCATCACAGGTAGCACGGTCTCGCCCGCGAGCGGCGCGCACGGTGACTGCAGACGCACCAAATTTCGCGAGCCTGCTGCATGCTTGCTGCAGCTACTTGCTGGCCACTTGCTGCGGTGTAGCCAGCGTCCAGCCATGGCAACCGCAGCCGCGTCTGCCAGCCCCTGGGCAGGCCTTCCGTGTGCGTGGCGGCGGGTCTGACAGAGGGTTCGGCAGGGAGGCAGCCACCGCATTCATCCTCAAGTGTAACAGCCTGTCCAGGTTGCCGTCCTGCAGGCCGTCCCGAAAGCCTGCAAGCTGCTGCAACAGATGGGCCTTGCGGAGACCACCGCCCTTGTGCTTGGCGCCTGGCGAGGACTCACCAGTGGAATGCAGGACGCTGAGCCTGCAGGCTGCCTGTGCAGCGTGGCGCCGGAGCGTCGCAAAGAGAGCCTGCGAGCTGCTGTGCGGCATGGCGGCCAGCATGGCGCCAGCCTCTGCCGACAGGTAGGCTGACAGGGTATTTCACAACCCGCCGGCAGGCCACCTGGGCGGCCTGGCGGCCGGCCTCGCGCTGGGCCTGGCCCTGGCGCCGCGCTGGCAGGTGCGCGGCGGCACGGACGCCGCGCCCGGGGCGCCCGGCGCGCGCGCGGACGCGCCCGCGGCGGCTTCGGTCGCGGACGCGACGCCTGTATGGCAGCGGGCGGCCGGCGCGCTGGCCGTAGGTGCGCCTGGGTCAGGGTTGGCCTGTGCTAGGGTTTGCAGCCAGGCTGGCGCCCGAGCCTGGCCATGCCCTGTGGCACGCCTGGGCCTGCGCTGGTGGTGGTGTGTGCTGCGACTGCTGTGTTGTGGAGAGCACATGTTGGATAGTGCAGAACAGCCAGCGGTACACACCTGAGCACAGCCTGCCCCTGCTCGCAGGTGCGACGGTGCTGGGCGTGATTGTGGCTGGCGTGTCCCTGCGCTCGCAAGCGCTGCCAGTGTAGCATTGCATACCGTACAGAGTGCATCGGTGTCAGTTGCAAGCAATGACAACGACACATTGCTCCTGCGTTAGCTTCTTTGCCCGCATGTATTTGTTACACCAGGCATTTCACACTGTCATCCACAGTCAAGTCATCAGAGCCTCCATCAGGCAGATCGTCATCCAGCGCTGGCATGGGTTGCAAGGCACAGCTTGTGCAACAATTGCAAGAGCTGAATACCTTTAAAGCACAATAGCACAGCAAGTTCTTCCTGGCCGCAGAACCTCATACACACTGCCAATTGCAACATCTGTCGGGCCCCTCGAAATACCTTTCTGGGAGCATGCACACTCCCTCTAATACACACTGTCATACCCTCCCAAAAAGCCCACAAGTTCTCAAGTGCTCAGTTCTCCCCGCTGCCGCCTGTATTGGCGCCAGCGCCAGCGCCCTACCCTTTCCAACAGCACCCAGGTGCCCGCACGGTGTATGTGCCGGACAGGCAGCAGCTCTCGCACACAAGAGTGCAGTGCCCAGCCAGGGTGGTTATTTGCGCAAGCCTCCTCTGCCATCCTTGAGAAGCGGCAGGCTCGCCATAGTAAGCCGCCGCTGCTCCCAAGGCGTGGCAGCGGGCCGCGGCAGGCTAGTATGTACAGCCCATGATAGAGAAGACTCAATCCCCTTTGTCACAGAGAAATCGTGACTCCCTCAATGAAAGAGAAGAACCAAGCCCAAAAAGTTTGGTCTCTGAAGCGCCGCATAAGCGCACACGCTCTCTTGACCGCCTAAACGAGCATCGCCATAGCGACAGCACCCAGCCAAGACGGTGACCGACTTGGGAGACGCAGGACTCCCGCACCCAGGAAGCAAGACCCGACCCAAAACCAGCTGCTGAAACTCTCTCTGCCCCATCTGCCGCGCTCGCAGACCGCAGGCCTCACGTGCGCGGGGTCCTCTTCCCGGTGCCATATATGAACGCGCGCAGGTCAAAGCCATGCGCCTGCTCAGCTTCCGCGCACGGCAGCGCTGCCTTGACCTCGGCCTGCAGCAGGCACAAGCTGTATCAGCAGTGCCTCACGACCTCCACCTGGACCAGGTTCGTGGTGAGAGAGAATGAAACGACCAGTCCTTCCAGGAAGGCTGTAGCATGCACGCAGAGATGCATGCAGGGGCCGGCCAACGCGTAAGGTGACGCGTCTGCTGCTGCACACTTGCCAGCACTGCGCTTAGGCTGCGCCCTTGTGGCCACAGCCCAGTGGCGTGAGCAGCGGCATACCTCTGGGGCTAGGGGCGGCGCGGCGCGCTTCCCCCGCAACTGCCAGCGGCGCCTGGAGCGCCTCGCAGCCTGTGCACTGTCCTTGGTCTGCTCTGCCACGCGCGCGTACAGCTGCGCGGCCCAGCGAGACGTCACCTCAGTGCTCCTGTACCAGGCAGGCCTGGGGTTGCTGTCGTGGTCGTGGTGCATGGGTAACTACCGCCAATGCTGCCACGCCAAGCCTCAGCGAGGTCACGCTGGCGACTCTGAGAGACCTCCGGGCCGCACCTGCGCCTCTGTCTCGAACGCGAGCTGCCAGGAAGCCGCTGGCTGGGGGTTGCCGCCGGTAGCTTCGCTGTCAGCGCCCGAGGAGGACGAGTCGAAGCTCAAGCGGCCCGAAGAAGTCGCTTGGGCGCCGTCGTCGGAGCACCAGTTGGAGAAGGACAAGTCTCGTCGAATGCCCACCTCGGAGTCCTCAACCAGCCACTCGTCCATTGCTGCGCCGCTGAACCAGTCGACTTACAAACACACGTCCGGCACCGCTCGCTGTCTGGGCGCTCGACAGTGCCCGGGTTCGCCGTGGGTGCGCAGCGAGGAATGCCCCAGCTTGGGCAGCCATCGCTGCTTGGATCGAGGGTTGCATCAGTGGCAGCAGCTGCGCAGAGCTCTCACGACAGCCCACGTCCCAATCAAAGCCCCTGCTGATTCATGCTATCAGCGCTGTGAAGTTCCCAAATTCAAAAGTTAGGGTTGATAACCTCATCAGGCATTAGGAGGCCGTTTGAAATTTGAAGGCAAAAAGCCTTTCTTTTCTTTTACCGTTCCAGTTGTCCCAGACGATGTTCAATGCCTGTGTTCTTCTTCCAATGCAGAGCATTGTCAGTCGCGCATGACTTCAGACCTTGCTGAGCACAGCGACAGCAGAAAAGGAAAGGCAAGGCTCTGAGTGTGCGCGCCCTTTGGGCAGCCTGGTCTACGGGCAGCACCTTCGACTCACGAGTCTGTCCTTTGGCTCTGCTCCGTGGCTACAGCTTCAGCTCCGGCACATGCACCAGGCTCAGCGTTCCCGCAGCTGCAGGGCAGGCCGGCGCCGGCGCACAGCTTGCGGAGACGGTGTGGGGCAGTCGCAGACCCCACGTAAACACAGGGTTCCGCGGTATTCCGAAACAAAAGCCCAGTTCAGGCAGCGGGCGCGGCGCCGCCGCTCGGCGCGGCCGCCTCGTGCTCGAGCAGCCGCTCCACCAGCTCGGCCTTGCGGCCGTTGGTGCGCAGGCCGGCGTCAGCGCACAGCTCGCGCAGGCCGGGCGGCCGGCTGCGGCGGCCGCGGTCCAGCCGCAGGTTCGCCAGCTCGCGGCGGCGCGCGTCGCGCCAGCCGGCGCCCGCCGCGGCGCCGGCGGGGCCCCGCTTGGCGGCGCCGCGCGGCGCCCCGCCGCCGCCCGCCCGCCCTGCTTCGCTCAGAGGCGTGTCCCCGGCGGCGACCGCGCGTGGGGGGCCTCTGCCACGAGCCGCGCCGTCAGCGAACGCCGCACCCTCCTCGGCTGCCTGCATGCCGCTCGAGCCCTGGGCAGCATGCTCGCTCGCTGGCGACCGAGCCGCGGCCGGAGCGAGCGCTCTCTGCCCCGCCGCTGCGCCAGCAGACGCGGGCAGCCCTACGCCGCCCGCGGACGCGGACCCCACGGCAGCGCAGCCCAGGGAGTCCTGCACCGCCCCGGCGTCGGCGGACGCGAGCCCCGCCCCCGCCAGCGCATCCTGCTCGCCGAGGTCGTCCCACTGATCCACGCTCGCCATCGGCGCTTGCCAGGCGCGCGGCGCCGCCCCCGCCGCAGGCCGCCGCGCCGGCTGCGCGGCTGCCGGCGCCGTGGCGGCGGGCGTTGAGCGGGTCGCACCCTCAGTGCGCGCGCGCGCGGGCGCAGGCTCAGCGGCAGGGCCGTGGCCGGCCTCTCTGTCCCGGTCACGGCCCTGCGGGCCCGGCGTTCGCCTGCTCGCGCCCGGCCGCGCCACGGCGGGCATGGCCGGCTCCTGCGTGCAGGACCTCGAGCGTTCAGCGGCTCGGGGAACGCCTCCAGGCATGCTCCTCTGGCTCTCGTGCACCCCAATGCATGATGTAGCACCTGCTCATGCCCTAGACTTGTCAGTGCACGCTCACGGTTACAGGCCGACAAGCTCAGCCAGCCCCTCCCACAATGCCCGCACCACCAGGCAGCGCAAGAGCGCTCGCCGGACCGCAACCCCTGTTCAGGCAGCGCGCTGGCGGCCCGCGCGCCGGCGGCGGCCTCGCACGACAAGCGCGCGTAGCACTGTAGGGACAGATTAGGGTTTGTGCATGCACCTGCTCAACCAGCGCATCCTCCCTGGCGCGCGGCGCGCGCTCGCCTGCGCCCGGGCGCCCGCGCGGCGGCTCCGGCGCGCCCGGGCGCACCCAGCCGGCCGCCGGCTCGCCGCCGGCCGCCGCCATGACGCGCTCCGGCGGCACCATGATGCCCACCATGGCCAGCAGCCGCGCAAGGTACTGCGCCTGCGCGCGGGGGCGGGCGCGCACGATGAGCGGAGCACGGTGCACGGGAGCACGGTGCACGCACAAGAGGGTGTGTGGCCATAGCCACAGCCTCGACATCGCGGCTGACATGTATGTCCAGCCAGCTGGTAGAGCTTACGTCCATAGCAGTATCACGCCCGGCTCACGCACTGGCCGCGTCGCTAGGCAACCTGTCTCTCTGCAAAGGCCAGTGCCGTGACACAGGCATCCTGGCACGCATTACGACCGCTGGCACTGCCTGCAGGCACGGCCGGACGGCGCCGGTTGCGCCCCTGCTCATGCGCCGGCGGTGGGGCTGGCAGCGTGGCGGGGGCGTATGAGGGCGGCGTCCGCGCCTTCTGGGGGAACGTGGGGAGCTCGCAGTACTCGTAGTATGGCACGCTCAGCAGCGTCCAGCCCATGCTCGTCAGCATGCGCCGCCTGCGGCCGCGCCAGCATGCAGCATGTCAGCTCCAAGCGGCCATTGTGCGCACCGTGTCGTTTTGCCACCCTAAGACTCACCAACGTCTCACCAACCACTGAAGCTGTCATGTGGGCGTGTGCTAGGGCAGCACGTTTCCAGCGCGGTACAACGTAAACGCGCGTATGCCACCCGCAGCCTGGGAGTCAGGACCCTCCGGCGCTTCCGCCTGCCTCTGAGCTCCAGCCACGGCAACACAGGGGCCCGGCGGACTCGGCCGCGGCACCTGATGAGCGTCGCGCCGGTCGGGTGGCGCGTGTTGATGGCAAAGTGGTACGGGCCGTCGACCTCCACCACCACGCGCCCGTGCGGCCCCTCCAGCGCGATGTCCAGGCTGAACAGGCCGTCCTGCGCGGGCTTAGGGGCAGGGTTAGAGCGGACCACGGGGCCGGTGCATGGCCACTAGCGTGACGCCTTGACTCCAGGACGCGCGTCGGAGCTTGAGGATCAGCATCCCCGCGCACGGTGCTGGACAAGGAGCGCAGCAGGCCGCGCCGGCTAGTCTGCCATGTGGAGGTGTGCAGGCCACCAGAGTCGCACAAGTATACAGTTATGTGGCGGTCCAACCACCTGAAGTGAAGAACAAATAATCGCAGTGCCGGCGCCCGCCCTCAGAAGCAGCGCGCGCTGCAGACAGCGCGCGGGCGCGCGCCTCGGTCTTGTACTCCATGCTGTGCGGGACGCCCAGGGCGTGCAGCAGCGCGCTCACATCGGCCTGGAAGTGGCTCACGACCGTGTTGCCCACCTCGATCATCCACGCCCTGCGGCATGCGCCACGCGTCGGCCCACGGACCCTAAACCTGACCCTGACCGCTCACCGCCGTCGAGCGCCGCCGCATGTGCAGACGTGGAGGGGGCACGCATGCGATCGTGCACACATGCACCTCGCACATCCTGGACAGAACAGCAGAGTATGAGCGGCCGAGGAGGTGCAAGATTGTGGAGACATGAAAACCCAATCGCAAATGACAACCAATCGCAAAAGCTGCAAACTGCAGGGTCCTGTGGCTGAGCGCCCCGTCATGTGCATGCGCGCGCACATGTCGCAGTCCCGCCGCATTCGGCTGAGCGCATGCGAGTCGTGGGCCGCACCGCATGGTGGTCTGGTACAGCTTCTCGTCGACGGGCACGCCCGGCTGCCCGGGGTGCCGCTCGTTCTGCAGCCGCGCCAGCAGCAGCGCCTGGAACACCTGCCAGCGCGGCGCAGACGCGTCAGGCGCCCCTTGCAGGGGCGCCGCGCGGCGCCGCCCGCCGCGCGGCGCCGCCCGCCGCCCGCCGCCGGCACGACCAGCGGCGCTGCTGCGCGGCCTGCACGGCCGGCCCACGTGCACCCGGCCGCGCGCGCCGCGGCGAACCGCGCGGGCGCGCGGCACCAGCACGGAGCGCTGGGTGGAGCATGCGCGATGTGACAGCCACGCCCGTCACTGCAGCACCGTGCAGCACCTCCTTGCAGACCCCAGACGGCATGCCGCGCTGGCTCCACGCAACCCCTAGGCGCCTGCCCGACGAGCTGCTTGGGGGTCCTCACTGCGCACTGGGGAGGGGGCAAGAGAGGGCCGTACCTGCGCGAGCTGCACGTTGTTTACGGTGTCGTTCTTGGGCGCGGACGTGCTGGACATGTGGCGCATGAGGAGCTGGAACGACGGCAGCCGCATGCCCTGGCGCGCGCCCCGCACACACCATCACAGCGGTGCAGCTAGATCGGCCAGCTGAGTACGCAGGGCGTGTGCAGGGCCGGGCGGCAGGGTCGGAGCGGGAGGCACTGAAGTCTGCCCTGGGGCTGGGCGCGCGCGCCGAGGCGGAACTTATTTGTCCAGCCGCAGCACGGATGCAGCCAGGCTCGTCCTGTGGGGCAGCTGCGGGTCTGAGGGCGTCCCCCCAAAGCCCCCAGCGGGTGCCCAGCGCACCCGGCACAGCACCACGCACAGCCCTCAGCAGCGCCGGGGGCGCGCCTGCAGCACGGACAGCGCCCAGAGCAGATTGGAAACGGCCTGGCTCGTCAGGTTGGGCAGCTGCGCGAGGATGACGGCGTCCATGGCCGCGAGCACGCGCCCCGGGTGGTGGCCCATCCGCGCGAGCGCCCACACCGTGTTGGTCACCTCCTGGTCGTTGAAGCGGCCGATGGCCGCGCCGACGGCCTCGACCAGCGGCCCGATCGCGCGCGTGGGGTAGTACCGCATCGTCGCAAAGGCCCACTGCGGCGGGCGGGCGGGCGGGCGGCGTCAGATGATCTGCGCACTTGCTCGTCTCGCTGACACACCACTGATGCGCACGCGCGGCCACACAACCGGCTGGCGCATCAGGCAGAGTGCTCCACTCAACAAGCCAGCGAGCGCGGTCCGACAGCTGGCGCCTCGGCCTGCCTGGTCAACGCGCCGCACGCTCACCCCGCAACTTGCATTTCTACGCCGTGTGCATATCAAACTTAAGGCGCATGCAAAATCCACCAGTTTTGGCAATTGTGCTGACCGTGAGGCCACACACTGCATCACACACCCAGGTAACTCTCCAGCTGCTGAAGACGACAGGCTGCATGACACCATTGCCAGAGATCACGACGTCACCACGGGCTTGATGACTGCTTGCGCCACAGGCAGCCTCGTTCAGTTCGGGTGTTGGCCGCACCAGCATGTTTGTCAGAGCCTGTGTCTTAAAGTTGCCGCAGCGCCGAGTTTCGTCCTCAAACACCTGCATGTCCTCGACACGCCCGTCAAGCCGGGCAGCTGGCAGCAGGCGCAGCGCAACTGTAAAGTGAGGATGGATCCTGGAATTGTGAGCATGGCGGTGCTCCAACAGAGCTGCTCATGGACTTGCGCTCACGGCCAGCCGAGTACACATTGCTGCACATGAGCTGTAGCGGGGCAGCCTGGATGCAGCCGCTCAGGCGGATCGCATCGTCTGGGACCCGGCGGAGCTGAACAAGCGGGTAGAGAAAAGCCGCGCTTGCCATGCCCGGCGGGCTGCGCGCTTGCAGAGCACCCAGAGGCGGGCCGCGCACTCCCCAGAGCGCCCGGTCCGCCAGCGGGCGGGGCATGCATACAGGGCGCGCATGCAGGGCGCCGCGACGGGCGGGCCCCGACACGGGTGAGCGCGGCAGGGGCCGCGCCTCCATGAGCGCAAAGTCCACATGCTCCGCTTTGGCAAACGCGAGCAGCGTGTTGGACACCTCCTGCTCCTTGTACTGCGGCAGCCGCACTGCCCCCGCGCGCGCCCGCCTCGCACAGCCACTTCGCCGCATGCCGGTGCCCAGCCGCTGGCTGACCTCAGAGCAGGCCACTTGCGCCACTTGCGCAGAAAGGCAAATCAGAGCGGTGCTGTATGTAAGCGCCTGGCACGCGGCCGGAGCCACAGGCCGCGCGTGCGCGTCGGCGCACTGGGGCGGACGGGGGCCGGCGCACCGCGCAGCTCCCGGGCGACGACCTCGAAGAGGTTCTGGTCGTAGAAGTTGAGCACCGCGCAGCCCCAGATGATATTGGACACCGACTGCGTGGTGCAGTCGCCGATGTGATCCGGCAGGTACCTGCTCACGGCCTGCGCGCGTTGGCGCGCAGGCCGCCAGGTCAGCGGCCCGCGCTGACGCGGCAGCAGGACGGGCCCCAGCAAGTTGCAGCGCTTATAAGTTGGCCCTAGTTTGCCTGTATTCTTGATGCGGGCAGCAGCGCGCACACGGGGGGGCGCCGGGGCGGCCAGGGCCGCGCGCCTTCAGGAAGCGCTCGTGCAGGTGGCCCAGGCTGGCAAACGCCCAGACCAGGTTGGAGACGCCCTGCGGCACAAACGCGCCCAGGCCGCGCCGCAGCGCGTCCGCGGCAATGCCGTCCAGCAGCGCCGCCTCGCAGCGCCCCAGCGTGCCGAGCGCCCACGCGACGTTGCAGAGCTCCTGCTCTTTGAACCAGGGCAGCGGCGCCTGCGCGGCGCGGCGGCCTGGGCCTCACGGGGCATTCGCGCACGGTGCGGCTGTGAATAGGCATGGTCACTGCTGAGCCCTTGGCTTACCTGGGCAGCGGCGCCTACAGCCGCCCTGCGGGGACACATTCAGCACAAGCAGTGCCCACACGGGCATCCTGTGCAGAGCTCCCACTCTGCCGGCCAGTGTGGCAACCCCTGCGGCCGCCGCTGCCATGCGCATGCAGGCGCCTGATCCATCGCCACAGCAGAAGGCGATGCAGGAGCGTCGCCGTTGTTTTGAAAACACAAAATGCAGACCTTTCTCCTTACCGAAGCCTAGCAGGCTGACCATGCCACAGGAATGGGGTGCAGACGATGCGTGCGGCTGGGGCACCCACCCTGGAGACCTCGTGCACAAGGCAGTTGATAAAGTCCGCCCTGGCCTCGCCCAGGGTGGCCGCCGCCCACATCTGCCGCAGAAGCCACGAATATCAAAGGCGTGAGCAGAATGTGCGCACACGGACCACCCAGACAGGATCTCTCTATAATACTGTCAGAGCAAATACACCCACGACAAGCAGCTGCGGTGGACCACAGCGCAGTCCCTAGCCTTCCAGGCGGCCTCAGCAGCTGGAGCATTCTCGGACACGCATGCCCAAAACCTGTGATACGGGCAGCCCAGCGCCGGGCATGCGCGGGCGGGCACCGCAGCGCTTGGCTAGATTGTGCAGCCGGAAACTCAGGCGGGCCATACCCAGGCGGAGCGGCACCAAGCAAACCCTATTCAGGCAGGGGCTGGGCGCGCACCACATTGGCGAGCTGACGCGGCTTCATTGAGGCCGCAAGCTCCAGCTGCCGGTTCAGCAGCGCCTGGTAGCCCGGCTCGCGCTGCACCACCTGCCCTGGCACCTGCGGCCCGTTTGCAAGCTGAGCGTCTCCATGGGTGTCCAAGCGTTTTTGCTCTAGGCATGGCGCCCGACAGCCGCAGCGCCAGTGCACATTTCCGACACAGGCAAAGGACGAACGTCCGCTTCCTCTGATAGGCTGACTCAGCAAGCGGCTTCCAGCCTTGCGCGGCCGCCGGCGTGGCGCAGTCTGGGGGAGGCCCGCGCACCCGCAGCCACTTGGACAGCTTGGCGATCCGGTGCAGCGCGGTGGAGGTGTTGACCTCGTCGAAGACCCCCGGCACGTCGCGGAACAGGTGCAAGCACGTGCGCCTGCGGCCCGCGCGTCCAGTGTGAGCTTGGCGAGTGCGAGCTCGGCAAGGGGCTCGGCAGCTTTGTCCTCGCGACCAAATACGGAATACGGAACATACAAGCACAGGGCAAGCTGCATGTGCACGCCAACAGCACAGCCTGCCATGTTCCTTCCGCTGAAAATAGAACGCCAGTCGTACGGCTGGCATGCAGCCCCGCTGCGGACTCAGGGGTGCGCGCCAGCTCTGCGCGGTCGCGATCAAGCGGTTGACCCGATAGCGCAGCGCGGCAAAGCCCACGTTTTGCGCCAGGCTGGCGGCGTCCGCGCTCGAGTCGACGTACGCATCTATGTCATGGAAATCAGAGCGCAGCCGCTGCGCGTAGAACCCTGGCACGCGCCCTGGGCACGCAGGGTGCTGTAAGCCTGTAATCACTTCCGGTGCAAGCCTTTGCCCGCGCGCCGCCCGAGCGTGCGCAGCAGCGCTCTGCTGCACCCATCGGTGGCGGCACACAGCCTCGCCGTCGCGGCACGCCGGAGGGACAGGGGGCGCAAGACATGGCGCATGCATGTGCACACTGCCACCCGTAGGGATGCATCGCCTCCCTGAACCATAGCCGTATGGCAGCGAGTCACAAGGTGTACAAGTTGCGCGTCATCGCATGGCATCGGTGCCACGCTTTGAAACACGTCGCTGCCCCAAAGGAGCCTGCCTGGCAGTGAAGTTGCGGCATGCCGTATGCGCGAGATGGTGGCCACCAGCGCCACAAGTAGGGCGGAGGGGCCCGCCACAAGTCTGTACAGTCCCAGCATGCCGTGAGCTGGTGACGGGACCCGTGCAGCGTACCGCGCTCCTCCTCCGCGCGCACGAGGTTTGCGTCCGGCGGCCAGAGCTGCCGCGGCTGCGCCCCAGCCGGCTGCTGCGCGCGCCCGGCCGGCTCCGAGCGCTGCGGAGCCCGCAGAGGTCAGCACGGCAACAATTGCCTATTTGCACTGCTGCCCCCGGCGATCAGCACCTAGCTGAGCAAGCGACCAGCCAAGTCCCTGCACACCACTGCATATCAGGACCAAAGCGTGCAGGGCACCAGTTCACTTCTCTTTCTATTACGCCAAGTGCTGAAAAGGGGTGCGCACAGGGCTATAGCCGCCCCTCCGCGGCGCGCCGTTGCGCTGGCGGGACCGCGCCCCCTCCGCGGCACCCGCCTCCATGCTGCCCCGAGCACCGCTCTCCGCCAGCTGCGCTCCGCCACGCAGCTGCAAGCCGCCCCCACTGGCAGGCTCTCGCTGCAGCAGCTCAGCCTCTGCCGTGCCGCGCGAGAACACGCCGCCGCCATCGGCCGTGTCGCCCGCAGCCGCACACTGCCAGGCCACAGGGTTAGCAGCTTACTATAGCTGAGTTAGTGTGAGCAGTTGATGGGCACCATGTGTGTGCACTGCAAGTAAAGCTGTGAGACAGTGCTGCACGCACGTGCAGGCGTGCTTGCCGTCCACGCCGTGAACAGCTGTGGAAAGCTGCGTTCAAGCCGCAGCTGCCGTGGCTCAACTCCACCCGGCAGCGCCTGCAGATAAGCAGCTTTCAGCTTGAAAGTTGTCGAACCAGGACGTCAATTATGCAAGCAAGCATGCATGCATGCACGCACCGCGACCTGGTCAGCCAAAAGGGCAGGAGCCTCGCTCTTGCCGGCTGCGTGTCATTACTGCAGCACGGTGCAGCGGCGCTGGGCTGTTCGCCCACACAAATCGTCATACTTCCCCAGACTGCCGTTCAAGTAGTCCCACAGCGACCATGTACTCAACACAACTTGCTTCCGCTTGATTGAGGCTCGAGTTAGGGTCTTGCTGGGGTTGCTTTCGCGGTGAGGACTGGGCAGCAAGAATGCGGTGGTAGAGGAGCAAGCAGTCCTCTGAGGAGCACAGGAAGGGGCGACAGACGCAATGCTTTCCAGCCTGGGCCAGCTGGGGCAATGCGGCACGCGGCCTGCGCCTGCGGCGCCCCAGGGCGTATGGCAGCGTGGCGCAGCTGCTAGTGCCAAGGTGCTGTAGTGGCCCTTCCTTGGTGCCCTTGCCCTCCCAATAACGCTGAAGCATGCTCTAACTCCGGCGTGTGGATAAAAACAGGTCCCCGGTCGGGCGGTCGCGAAGGCCGCCAAGGTGGAGGATGCGGAGGTGAGCCACAGCATGTCGAACGGGGCGGCCACCGTCAACCCCCTCGTGTTCGACGAGCTGGCTGAAATCATCAGGCATGCCTCCTGCAGACCTGCTTGTGGTGCCCCCAGTTTGGCCACCCGCGTTCTGCCCGGCCTCCTCCACCACTGCTTTGCACGCCTGCAGAGCATCCTGATTATTTCGCGCGGCGATGGCCTGGTTGCTTGCTGCAGAGCACTTTGCGCATAAAAAAAAATAAGCAAGATCAGCCCTGCTGTTTGGCTCAGCTTGTGAAGAATGTCACGTTGTGCCAATGCAATGCAGCTCAGAACTCGTTTCACAGGCAGGGGACCCGTTGCGTTGCCCTTGCCCTTGCCAGCGTCGAGGCCCACCGTTTGACTCCAGCCTTGTATGTGAAGGATGGTCCACGACACGGACATTGTGGAGCTGGAGCTGAAGAGCAAGCGCTTCTCACTGGCCGTGCGGAAAAAGGAGGCGCTGGAGAGCCCCGAGCCCGCACCCATGGCATACCAGGTGCTCCCAGGGCTTCGACACAGAGCTCCCTCCAGCAGGCCATCCGCCCCTGGTTCCTTGACAGCCATGTCTAGCTACGTGCACGGAGGACTGCGTTTTTTTCTGGCTTTTACAGACGTGAGCAGACGCCTGCGCACCCTGCTGCATAGCATGTATGGCTGAACCGACGGCGGTAGTAAGTGCACGACCTTGCGGACGGAGCGTGTCCGAGCAAGCTGTTGTGGTTGTTTTCACAGCCATAGGGCGGCCAGCCACTGATACAGCGCCGCTTCCACAGCCGCAGCAGCAGTTTGCGCCGCCGCAGTACCAGCCGCAGCCGCAGTACGCGCCGCCGCCTCCGCCACCGCCGATGGCCGCGCCCGCCTCCGCGCCGGCCGCCGCCGCTGCTCCCGCTGCGCCCGCCGCTGCGCCGGACGCCGCGTCCGCCAACGGCGGGGCGGCGAGCGCCGGAGGCGGGAAGGAAGTCGAGGTGCTGCCCGCAGCAGCCGCGCTGGCGCCACGCAGCAGGTTTTTGGATACCTTTCACTGGAACGGAGTGTTAAGCGCAGTCCCTCTGCTGACGCCGCATAGCGAGCTGGAGGCGCTCTGCGCAGCTGAGCGCCAACTGTGTCAGAGTCTGGGTGGGGGCCTGCCAAAGTTTCCCTTTGCGCAGGTTCTGTCGCCCATGTCGGGCACAATGTACCGCTCGCCGGCGCCCGGCGAGCCGCCATTTGTCAAGGAGGGCGACCGCGTGACCAAGGGGCAGACCATCGCGATCATTGAGGCCATGAAGCTCATGAACGAGATTGAGGTGCACGCCCGCATTAGCACCCAAGACAGCCTCTGTGCGTGCTTGGCGCCACGTCTGTGCGTCTGAGCGTTCTGCAATGTAGTTGACAATAACTGCGTCTGAGGCTTGGCTCACACAGGCAGCCTCTGAGCCTGCAAAGCTGAGGCGACATCACCGGGCATACGAATATGTTGTCAGCTGTCGAGCAGCGTACTATCGTGCACTAGGAAGCGCGTTTGGCGGAGCGCCTCACGCAGTGCGCCCCTGCGCGCAGTCTGAGACGGCGGGCGTGGTCGTCAAGTTCATCACCGAGAACGGCAGTGCGGTGAACCCGGGCCAGGTGCGGGGCAGGCCCCAGCGGTGCTTGACTGGCAGAGCCGGCGCGGCGCCGGCCGTCAAATGGCGCTGGCGGGGCGGTCGGCAGCCGCTTGTGCCTGTGCAGCACCTGAGCAACTGTGCGGTAGCATCACGGCGTCTGCATGCGCATGTCCTGTTCAGAACGCACTAATGTGCAGTTGCTGGACCTGCTCAGGATTGCGCAGCTCATGGGCTCACACGGCTGAAGTGCAGAGTGCGCTGACGCTGGAGTGTGTCCGGGGGTGCAGCCGCTGGTGCTGATCCGCCCGTGAGGCGCTCCCGCCGCTGCTTCCGCCTGCACGCCGGGGGGCTGGCTGGCGCTGCGTGCGAGCGGCGGCCGTGCTGCCTGGGCGGGAGTTGGCACAGCCGGCCGGTGTGCTGGGAGGGCTGCTACGTGGTACTGTGGCGTCACTTGATTTATGCATGTCGAGAGGGGTTAGCGCTGTGGCCCTGCGCTGGCAGAGTCCGGGCAGGACGTCTGTGGGGCCGGTGTCGTCTGGGGTATCTGGCTGTTGCTGTTGCTATCGCAGAAAGACCGGACACCTTGGTGCCCAGCTGTCCCGCTTGCCTGGTGTCTGCTGCTGGCCACCGTGTGCGCATCGCCGTGCTCCTGCTTCGTGAAATGCACGGGCTCTGGGCTGCTGTGTGTGGCGGTTGTAATCTTTCTTGGGCTCTGTGGACGCCTCTGTGAAGCCCTACGGTGCATGTTGTGAGCGCCCAAGCTCCCTCCTGGACTGTGCTGGACCGTTGCCTCCATGCCTTGTTCACCACTCGTCAGTCTCTCCAGTCACCCACTGCCTTTCGAGTTCTTGTGCTTTGCCCATCATTCTTCTCCTGCTCTCTCAGTGGAGGCTGCCAGCTGGACAGACCTGCCCGTGAGCAATAGCACATGTAATGCGCTGCGCAGGCCGGTTTCTAACACAGAGATCTGTGGCCACCTGAAGGAGCAGCTGGGGCACGCGGCAGCAGGACAGGCGGAAACTGCGCGACTGTGTTACTCCTGTGCAAAGCATGCGGAGGGCATGCGCCATCATGCCAACACGCAGCGCAGCTCCGCTTGTGTGGGTGGCCATATGCTTGTCCTTGGTGCCAGCGCTGGCGCAGCAGCCGGGGCGGACGGGCAGGGCGCTGCTGCTGGACCAGCGACTCGTTTTCCGGGACGGGCTGCTGCCGCGCAATACGGCGGCCGGCATGGATGGGCCCTATGAAGTGGTTCGCACCCGTGCTCCTGCACGCACCATCGAGTATGCAGCTGTTGACCGACGATGATTGTGGCCTGTTATGGCGCAACTGGACACCTGCAACGGACGGGTTTGAGCAGCTGCTTGCAGCAGCATGCAAAAGCGCGGTCCTGATGGTGTTTTGTTTTCGCAACGCACACTTCAAGTTTGAGCTGGGGGAGTGCTACAGGCGGGAGTGACCATAAGCGCCGCTTGAGCGCAAATGTTTTTACATACCGCTACCACCAGGTCGTCCAAAGCACAGGCCTTGGGGCAATGGGCTGTGGCATTTTGTCAGGAGCCCAGGATGCGCGGGTGCTGGGCAGCTGCTGGAGCCTGCGCTGGCTCGGCGCGGGGCGCGGTGGGTGCTGGACCAGCGCGCCCTCCCCATCAAACAGGGTCGGACCAGCAGCTGCACTGCGCGGCGAGGGAGGCCGGGCGGATGTGCCGCGGCCTCAGTCGTCCGCCTGCTCGTGCGGGTGGCACGTGTTGCGGGGCGGGGGAAGCTTGTAGCAGCTGGGCTGCACGTAGGCGCAGCTCGTGGCAGCGTCGGCGACGCGCGTTTTGTTGCCGCAGGTGTCCACGTGCTCCAACCTGCAGCTGCTGCCGGGCGCGGCGAGCCTGCAGGCGTGGCACATCACGGCCATGAACGCGACGCTGGCGGTGCGGCCCAATGCGGGCGCGGTGGAGCTGGCGCGCAACGAGACGCAGCGCCGCGTGGCCGGCGCGACCGCGCTCGACGTCGGCGTCGCGCTCGCGCTGAACGGCACCAACGACACGTCCGTGCTGCCGACGATCTTCACCGGCATCGTGCACGCCGTGGTGCGCCCCGCGCGCGCGCCGGCCCTGCCAGCCGTCACGCGTGCGCGGCTCCCTGGTGTGAGTGGGGAAGGCGCGCGAAGCTGAGAGTGATTGTGCAGTGGTGCACGCCAGTGCCTGCCTGAAAGAGGTCGGCCCGGTGTGCGGCAGGCAGCGCGCTTGCGCACCCGTGTCACGAGCACGCTGGCGCACCCGACGCTGAGCACGCCAGCGGCTTGACGGCCTGTGCTTGCAGGCCCCGCTCGGCCGGAGCCTGCCAGCCCGGTGTGCGCGAGCTCATGCGCCCTGCGGGCAAGGGCGCTCGCATGCACCGGGGTGCTGACCGCGCCTGTGCTCTGCGCGGCAGCCCTGCTCTGCCGGCCCCAGCCGGTCTAACGTGTACAACTTCACGCGGCCCAACTCGACGTACGCGAGCGGCACCGCGAGCTCGCGGCTCAATGTGCTCCTGCCCAAGGGCACCCTTGACGCGGTGCGCCGGTGGCCCAGCTGCCACATCGCGCCTCCTGCCCTAACACTGAGCGTGTGCGCCGCTGCTCGCGGAGCCTGACGTATATAAGCAGCTCAAGCAGGTGGTCAGGCGCTTGCGCGGCCTGTATGGTGATGTCAACAAGCGCAGCGCACTTTGCAACACTCTACAAAATATTCCTGATGTGCTCCAATGACATGTCTGGCTGAAGTCTGCAAAGCGTGGTGCGACGGAAGCAGCCCCCACAGCTGGCTCGCCTGAGCCCGCACCTGCTTTGCATGATGTGCGATAGTACGCCGATCACATAATAAACGCTCATCGCAAGCTGCTCGGACTGCCGCACAGCCTCTATGGAACTGACTTGTGTTGAATATGCGGTAGTGACCTGTAGTTGGGTCATTGATCTCCTGTTTGTAACAACAGGACGTGTGGGCCGCGTCCCGCGCAGGTGAACCAGACCATTGCGCCGTACATGGTGGACCCGGAAGCAGCGCGGTCTGTGGCCATCTGGGCGGACAACACGGGCAGCGACATGCAGTACACCGTGCCGGTGGTGCGCGCGCGGCTGACCCCCGCACGCGCTGCAACCCTGCGGCCAGGGTTGGGTTGATGCCTGTTACTCCTCATACTCGCAGCAGTGCAGGCGTGATATGTGCAGAGTCCGTTGCGCGACCCCGGAAGAGTCAACATGAGGCTGTTGCTCGGAAAAAACCCTAAGCTGCGTGGTGCCTCACAGCACTGACTGGCGGGCGCCGGCTAGCGCTCTGTGACATGCCTCTCAAACTTGTGCCTGCGCTCCACCCCCTACTCTGCGCTGGTGGTGGGCGCTACCAGCGCCAAACATCACCCATGCCTGGCGCGCCAGGCGTGCTGCACGCTGCTGCCGGCGTTCCCGGACTTCCCGGAGGAGCGCAGCGCCACGATCGAGGCCAACATCGTGAACCAGAACTTCACGTTTGTCGCGCGCTACATGGCCTCGCAGCGCTTTGCCGGGGTGCGCGGACGCCTGCTTGCTGCCCCTGCCGCCCACCACAGCATGTACGCTGGTACCATAGCTGCGTGCATAGCAGCGTTTGCCGCTCGGGCTGGCGGGCGCGCTCTCTTGTGGGCAGTCGCTACACAAATGTGTAGCGAGTGAGGCGCGCGTGAGTGTGTCGAGTCAGCTTTGCCTGCTCACAGCGCATACCCCTATCCTGGTCACGAGCGTGAGGGCGGGGCCGGCCGAGCCGGGCCTGGGCGCGCAGGAGCGGTACGACCTGCACAGCTACAGGAGCGAGCTGACGGTGATCCAGAACACCACCACCGGCAGCACGGTGCTCGTCTCGCGCGGCGACAGCTACGGCGACCAGCCCAACCCGGGCGCGTGCGAGACGCGCACCTACCCCCCGGACTTCAACTCTACCACGTGCGCCCTTGCGCCATGCCTCAGGCTGCACAGTTGCATGCGCTGCCCGCTGTGCCGCCATGCGCATGTCTTTCAGCACCCGCAGGGTGATGCAGCTCATGTAGTTCTTGATTGCCTGATGTAAGGTAGGTCACAGTGGTACACTGCATATGCCTGGCCTGTGGCACCATGCATGCCAGCCGCGGCCACTGCCTGACACTTGGTTACATCTCATGCTCGCATGTGAGCGCAGTGTTAGTAGCTGTGCCGAATCCGCCCAGTTGCGCAGGCTTGCAGTGGTGTAGCAGCGTGCCAATGGCCATGCTTGAAGGCCCCACTCTGCTTAACAGTCCCCAGGCTCGTAGCAGGGTAGCACTCCTTCATGCGAGAGGCAAGTTATTGCGCTGCCATGCACCTGCAGAGCTGGCTTCTGCACATGGGTGTTAGTTGCGCCTGGGGTGCATCTTGCCAGGGTGCCTCCATCATGCCTCAGCTGCGGCACTTGACGGCAGTGTTCCACGCAGGTTCAATGCCACTAGACTCTAGGGCCCATGCTCCGCGCAGATTCAATGCCAGCAATCTCTAGGGCGCATGCTCCGCGCAGACTCAACGCCAGCAATCTCAAGGGCAAGTGTTGCGCGCAGCTTCAATGCCAGCAATCTCAAGGGCAAGTGTTGCGCGCAGCTTCAATGCCAGCAACTATCTGCTCGCCATGGGCGAGTTCCTGCGCGAGGCCAACGCCAGCTACAATGCGCGACGCGTCCCCGGCACCTTCTCGATCAGGTGCGCAGGCACTGAGAGACAAGTAGCGCGCGGTGTCGTTGGAGTGGCCGCAGTACGTCTGTTGCGGATTTTGGGTAAGCATCAGTGGCATCTGCTCAGCTAGTGTTCTGGTGATGCGTGGCAAACGCAAGCGCTCCAGATCTGTTGGGGTAGAGCTTGTTGGTGTGTTGTTGTGAAAGCTGGTTGCCCACATATGTACCTTGCAAGCTTGGTGCAATGTCATTTTTTATACCAAAGGTTCTCAGGGCTGGCACGAGTGTAAGCATGACATGCAGCGCTGGTTCACTTCAGCACTAGTTCAGTGCGCGGCACCTGCTAGTGCCCTCGCGCGCGGAGCACACCGGGCACTGACATGCGCGCCGCGCGTTGCGGCGCAGGGGCATCAACTGCGAGCAGTGGATCCAGACGCTCCCCATCCCCAACCAGGCCGCGCTGTACAACGCGTCGTTCTACTTCCCCGTCCTGGACGTGCGCCCGCTGCCCCCGTGTGTCTCATGGCCGGCGTGTGACCAAGCATGGGTGGGCCAGACATGCGGTGTCCTTCCCGGCCCTGGACGTGCGCCAGCTGCTCCTGTGTGTCTCATGCCTGGCATGTGTTGGAGATGGGTGGGCCAGAGCGCCGTGGGTTGGCCAGCGCTGCTAGCATGTGGGGTGGAAGCAGAGGGGACATTGTGCCATTTAACAAGCCGTGCATGATTTATGTTCTGCCGTTTGGCAGCCAGCAGCAGGGCGCTCTTGGGACTCGTTTGGGAGCTCAGCACGCCGCAGCCTGGGCAGCAGGGCTGATGGGGGCATGCCTGCTTTGGCGCCGCCGAGTGGGCAGCGGGCGCGGCGCGCAGTGGGCCGTTGCGCGGGAGAACTACCGGCGGCAGCTGAAGCGGATACACATCACCGGCTTCCTGCGGGGGGAGGCCGTGGATCACTATTACGACTGGATCAACATGCGCCCGCGCCACCTGTGGCGCCGCGCGTTTGACCCGTGCGCAATCGCGCCCAAGGTGCGGCGGCAAGATCGCCGCGTTTCCTATTGCGGCATTTGCACATCCAGGATGTAGAGGATGCTAGGGTCGCGCGTGCGGACCCCCCTGTGCCTGATGCCACTGCCTTGAAGTGCAACAAGTCGAGCTAGCTCTGCTGTCGACCTGTGCTGCACGCTTGCATACGCCATCCATAGGGCGGCCCAGTCTGTCTGTGGTTTCTGTACCCTAGCGGGGGTTGCGTGACCGTTAGAATGCTGAATGCTGGGGTGTGGTGCGGCAGGGGGCGGGCTGCAACTGCGACCCCTCGGCCGTCGAGGAGGGCTGGCGCGGCGTGCTGGCGGCGCGCCGGCGGCAGGCGCCCCGGGGCTTCGTCCGCGAGCAGAAGGGCCCGTACGCGGTGCTGTCGATTGCCGGCTTCCTGCTGGGCGCGCTGGTGGCCGCCGGCATCGCCGGTCTGGTGCTGGCCCTGCGGAGGCGCAGGCGCGCCGCAGCCACGTGGCGCCCCACGGCTCGCATACGCCAGGGCACAGAGTCACTGTTGCAGCTTCTGAGGCGGCTCGCCGCATCCGGCAGTGCAAGTTCGCCTGGGGTCCAGAGTTCTGTGCCGGTGCGGCGTGGTGATGCCGCGCTGCGCGGGCGCAGGCGCGGCGCCGGCGCCGGCGGTGTTGGCGGCGGGGGCGGGGCCGGGTTCCCGCCCAGCGCGGGCTATTCGCCCAGCAACGGCAACTCGTGCGCCCTGTGCTACCACTAGCCTGCCTGCTTCTGCTCATGCACCCCACTTCATCCGCTAGGGTGGTGGGGTTCTTGTTTGTGAGGCCTTTGGCTCTCATTCCTCATTGCTGAGGCATTGGGTGCTTGCAAGTGTGTTCGCACATGGAAGCATGTGCAAGGTCAGTTGTGCAGGGTGCCAGCCGCCTCGTGACATGTATTGGATGAGAGCGGTCGCTGCCGTGCTTGGACAGCACATGACGCGCGGCGCGGCGGGCGCAGGCGCGGCAACAGCATCAGCGGGCTGGCCAAGGCGGTCAGCAGCAAGCTGAGCGCCGGCAAGATGGGTGCCACTGGGGGCGCCAGCCGCGCCGGCTTCTCGCGCTTCGACGACGGCCAGCACGGCGTGGAGCTGGGCGGCAACGGCGCGGCGCGCTGAGCTCGCGCTTCAATGACGCTCGCACGGCGTGGAGCTGGGCGGCAACGGCGCCGCGCGCTGAGCCCATGTCCAGCAACAGCAGGCTCCGCCACGGGCGGTGCACTGGGTCGTACGTTGCGCTGGGTACGTCTCCTGCTTGGGGCAGGTCTGGCAGTGCACCTGGCTTGCTGTGCTGCACCCCGCTTGCTGTGAACACACGCAGCGACACGGGGGTGGCATGGCGTGCGGCGCCGCCCCTGCCTTGCCCGGCGTGGTTCCGCCCTGATACGGAGAGGCGCCGCTGCTGGGCCGGCGGCCTTGAGGCTGATTGGGTTGGCCCGGGCCCAACCAGGATGCGCTTGACATTCTCGCGTGCGGCAGAGAGAGAGCTTGGGCCCCAGAATGATGCGAGTTGCTATGACATCCCTTGGCTCCAGCTCTTTGCTGTCCATTGAAGCAGGGTGCGGAGTGAAAGGTGCAGAGTGCCGTGTAAAAGTAGCCAGGCTCAGGCTGGGGTGTGGGGCGGAACTGAGTCAGCATGGCTGTGTGTTTTGAGCCAGGCGCATCAGGTGCGCTTGAGCGAGGCAAGTCATGCTCCGTGCTTGTTTGTGCACACTCTCATGGTGGGTTGTATGTATGCGGGCAGAGGCGGCTGCTGACCTTTGCACAGGGCTGTAATGCGTGTTGGGTACTGCCTGGGTACCGCACTGTGCAGCGCATGTGCACTGCATGGGTAAGTTTGGGGCTTTGATAGTGAACAGAAGTCATGAAATGCATATGGTGACAGTAGCTAGGGCTTCCAGTGGGCAGGCCTTGCCACGGGTTGGCAAGGTTGCCCTTGTGGAACGGGTGGGTTTCTATTAATTAGTGGCGGCCTCATGATGGCGGCCTTTCCATGCGGTGTGCATGCCGCTGTTGCTGGCATGGGGCGCAGGCGCTCTGCCTTGCCTCAGCATGGGAGCTTTGCTGCCCTGTACCTGTTACTCCTCTGTGTAAGTATTCAAGGTCATTGCAGAGCAGGCTTCTAATCTTGCCATGTGGTGCAAGGGGACACACTTGCGAAAGCGGCACTTTGTATCCAGGTCCTACCGTTACGTGTGCGGGGGTTTGCTCCTGCATAAAGCGCTTGCAGTGTGCCTGCAGGGGTCTCTAACTACTCCAGCTTCGGCTTGCCTTCATTTGTCCACAAGTGTGTTCCTGATCTAGCCCATACTTGCAGCTAGCTTCGCTAGCACGCTGCGCGGCTGGGCGGGCTTTAAACGCGCGTGCATCTTGCAATATACTGCCCATAGACAGCCGCAATAAGTGAGCGCAGCAGAGCGCTGCTTCGCTTG
>JAABUV010001801.1_pt1 | contig 30439 bp, 50 predicted proteins | sample 5559971 | NCBI WGS metagenome assembly JAABUV01 (sample SAMN10711881, study PRJNA513362) | rock metagenome | isolation source: Antarctica rocks | place: Antarctica: Victoria Land, Knobhead nord | collected 2015-12-19
AGCTCCTTTTGGGCTTGTTTTCCGCCAACACCACCGTCCGTGGGTAACAACACAGTCGTACCGCACGGAGTCTGCCGCTGAATGACGATTTCAGTGCATGGGTCCGGGTAAATCGCAAAGTATTTTTGCTGTGGTCCTTGGCGTTTCACGATGCCATGCTTGCGCCTACAGTGGTGGGACTGTGGATTGACAGCCACTCCTTGAAGCAACCAAGTCGCGCCGTACTGCACAGAGCGCATTTGTTGGTCTTGTCCAGGGCGACCCTGCGCATGGTCTGCATGTCAAAGAAGCGTCCGTGTTGAAGGCAACAATACAAAGTGGCACTGAACACAGGCTGCACCTGCCTGCTGAACGGGCTGCCTGAAGAGTATGCATGATCTGCACGGTCCTGGAGCAGAGCCAGGACCCGCGCTTAGGTGACCTACTGCTCAAGCTGTTGCTTGTGGAGGCAAGGGCGTCTCGGGAGCACGGGGACCTCCGCTGGCATTGCAAACAGTCCGGGGACGTTTGCTCAGACTGCCCGCAGCTGAGGGATGCTGATGCGCGCAACGCGCAGATGAGCACCTGCGGCAACGGTACCGGCAACCGCCGCCACGGCAGCCGCGTGCGCGGGGTTCCCAGCACGTATGCAATTGGGGCCATTGCTAGCGCGTAGAGTCCTGACTGGGTGCTGAACTGTCACGGGCCTCGCATCGCGTGGCTGGCAACCTTCAGGTGCTGCTCGATGCGCGACCATGCACAAACATGTCCATCACATTCGGCAGCGATTATCGGGACAAGGCCACGCTCATCGGGGGCGTCATCTTTGGGTTGGTCTTCGGGGTCCAGCTGAGGCTCCACAATGTCCTTCACGTTCCTGGCCTTCTGTGGCACCTCGGCCAATCTGTTCTCTACCCGCTGCGAGTGGTGTGTTGTTGAAATTTGCGCAGCACCACAGTTTTAGCGGTGCTTTGCCTGTACACACCCACGTACCTATCTATTAGCAGCGTGCCTGTATGGTACCTATCTATTAGCAGTCTGCCATACAGGCAGGACCTGTAACAACATGCGAGTATTACTTGGGGATCATCTCGTGCGACACCATACACATTTGTTGCCACTGCCGCCGAAGGCGCGGATGGCATGTACAGCTTGCGCTACCACAGCGCAGACAACGCCCAATGGTCGGCAAGCATCGGTGTCACCTGTTTTGTGGCCGGACATGTGGGTGGAAACCAATGCTAGTGGAATGGGTGGAAAGTTTTGTGGCCGCAGATGCTGATGCGCAGCTGTGGCACAACCGTTTCAATCACCTTGGCCATGACAACATGGCCAGGCTTGTGGAGAGGGAGATGGTGATGGGTGTGAATGTCCTTGCAGGGGACTTTGCTGCATGCTCTCTTATAAGCCCTGCATAGCGGCAAAGCATCACAGAACGCCCTTCCCCACAAACAACCGTGCAGGGAACGCAAAGGCGCCAATGCACCTGTTGCACATGGACCTGTGCCAGTTATTTGCTGCTCCCAAAAACGGTCATATTTGGTTCCCAAATAAATACAAATGCCGGCTTTTTCGGCACGAATTTTAGTCCAAAATCAAGCTCCACGGCTGCGTTTCGGACCCTCAGACTTGGCACACAGCTTTGCAATGGTCTGCACAGGCGTATTTTGAGGATGAAATGTTGTTGCGCAGCGCCATGCAGGGCGCACCAGCACGGCAGTCTTGTCATGCGCACTTTGATGTGTACGTGGGTGTCTTGTCCGGTGCAATCGCCGCAGCAGTGCCTCCGCATTTGCGGCGCCTGGGATGTGTGGCCGTCACGTAGCCTCATGCGCATGTCCGTTCGCCCATGAGCAGGATGGTTGTGGCTGTGTGGCTTTCCAAGACTTTCGTCCTGTTCAGCTGCATGCAGCTTGGCGCCCTGGGCCCGTCCTGGACAAAGAGTATAGGGTAGGGTAGGTATAGGGTATAGTAGGTACAGGGTATGGTAAAGCCCTACAGTCACTGTAGGCCTTGAATGGCTGAAAAGTGCCCACCCACGCACTGCTGGGACTCGCACGGTGCGATTCAATAATCCACTAGCGTTGGTTTCCACCCACACATTGCCTTCAACAGCATGTGATCTAGCAAGCCCAAGCCCATGCGCAGGCTACCTAGTCTGGCAGGTGCAGCCAGGGCCCGCGCTGCTTGGGTGTGCTCAGTATGGTGAACCGACTGGAGAGTGCCGAACTCAACAGCGGGGAGTGTGTCAAGCAAGGCTGACACTGGGTTGGTCGTGCTGTCTTGTCCTGACTAAGCTGCCAAAGGTGGGTGGAAACCAACGCTAGTGGGGAGTTAGGTGGTTATGACCAGGATAACTATCTACACACAGATGCCCTGCTGCGGAAAATGCTTGTGGAGGCACACGGGTCGCCACGCGGGGCTGACGCAGGGAGGCCACATGGAGCATACCTTGTATCCTGGCTGGCATCGTGGCCGGCAGAGGCCGCGGCATCAGCGAGCACACCGTTGAACGTCTGCGCACTCGCACTCAACAACATTATTCGTGAGGCGCAGATAATCGTGAGGCGCAGATATTCGTGAGGCGCAGATGGGCCACCGCAGCGGCAGCCGCTGCAACCTCTGCAACAGCGCCCGTTGTGGGAATTGAACATGCATGTTTGCCATGCAGGCCACTGCTGGTGAGTGAGGGCACAGTGGGTGCTGGACCTTAACACGTGCGTCGCGTCACTTCACTACGCGAACGTGCAGCGCAGTGCAGTGCGCAACCACGCTTCAACACAGGCCGTCCGCGTTGTTGAGCGGCACAAGGCCAAGAGCAAGGGGCGATGTGGTCGTGAGCTGGCCAACAGCTCCGGCTGCAGGGCGTCCTGTTTGTTCCCGGAGGGGACCACCTGGTCTGTGGTTTGCGCACAGCGCAAAAGGGGTGCGAGCTTCGTGGGTGGAAACCAACGCTAGTGGGGAGTTAGGCCAAAAAATAATTAGACCACCTGTTTTTTGGGCCGTTGACCACTTTTCTACGCCATTGCCCATTGGTGGTATAAGGACACCCTTGTCGCCACTGCCGGCTCTCGTGCAGATGTTATGTACCGCCCGCGCGATGTAGCGTGTACAGGGGCACGTTTGAATTATCGATGTTCAACGCTTTTGCTACAGTTAATGTGCCAGCCCATTGCAGACTCCAGGGTCTGCTGGGTGAAATACGGCTCCTGGTGTCAGGGAGGTGCGGAAGACCACGGAAGATTTTGGCGTTGTGCGAGCGCTCCCAGTGGTGCTTTGGGCCAGTGTGAAGACCGGCATGGGTGTTGTGCGCAGGGACGTCAATACCAAGGAAGACGAGGCGCGTGGCAGGACAATGGGACTTGCCTAAAATGTATTATTATGGGAATGACAGGCCCACTTCTTTGTTTTCAGGGATGCCATCGCCGCTATCTTGTGGGTACACCTAGGCGTGTGCGCCAACCTGACCTGCAGCACAGGCGGCGTTGGCAATCCCGAATTGAAGCACCTGGGCCTCACATCTAGCACGGGTGTCCTTCCACACATCATTATACATCCTCGACAGGTCCCCATCGCTCTGGCGATCACGCTTCTGGTCCTCTTCAGAATGCACGCCATGCCGGTCTACGCTAGAATGCCCTGTCAGCTTGGTCGCGCCCCGGTCCCACGCTGTATCCTTCCTGCAGCATAGGACCACTGCCCCATCTGTATCAGCGTGCCATGTAAGACCAGCGCGCTACCACCCACTATGTCCTGCGCCCTCCCGTTCACGTGTTCCAGCTCCGCCGTGTACACGGCATCCCCGTTCAGCTCCAACACGCATGAAGCCGTCCGCCATATATACATGTCCTGCGCGTATATCTTCAGGAGTTTGCGTCAGCACTGTGTCATTTAGATAACAGGTCATCCACAGTGACACGCCCTTTAATGGACGTCCTCCAGCAGCTCTTGCCTTCCGAAAGCGGCATACGTTCAAGTGGCCGATTGTCACCCACAATCATCCAGCACAGGCCGTATCTGCTACACAAAAGCTCGGACAACCGGTCCACACACGTCGGAACTCCAGCAGACACATGTACTCCTGTCAGTACCGGCTCCCACTCTCTCTGCTCCTTGACAAGCACACACAGCGCACGGAGTGCTTGCCTGACCTCCGCACTGGGATAATCTGCTAATGGGGGAAACCGTCGCTGGTAGGGAGTGAGCCCCATATGACATAATTCAAGAAGCAAGACCCCATCCTCTCTATCCAGCAACATGTTGATTAATACTCCTACATGGTCTACCCTCTATGAAACAGCATCGCAGGCGCTTCACATGCACGTCGACCACGGTGGCCGCGAGCCGCTCCTTCTTCTTCCTCGGCAGCACTGCCAGACATTAAGCCCGCGCGTCGGATCCTCCGCATCCAATATATATACTCTGATGTACAAGACAGCAACGCTACGCATACTCATACGAGCTCATGCTAGGCGTGGGTGGAAACATAACGGCAAATTCAACCGCTTCTTATAAAGGCGCTGTCTGTGACGCAGGACACACGCCTCTCCTTCCGACCGTGCGCATACGTGGGAATGATGATGACGGCCTGCTGCACACACACAGCCTTGCCACCATGCGCACACCCATCACTCACGTAACAGACACCTGCGACACCCACACCCAACACCAGCACGCCGTTTGCTGCCACAGTCCGCTTCCAACAGGGCAGCAGTCGTAAGCGCTCGCGTGGCCATGCGCGTAAACCTGCGCGAGCCTCATAAAACGGAATGCATGTGGGTCTCATATGTCCCACATACGAGCACGCTCAGACGGCAGACGTGGGCTGCACGGCAACCTCAACTTATCTCATGCACAGGGCACGCGTCAGCAAAGTGGAGGCGCCGGGCAGCGCCACTACGCAATGGTGGTTCTCGGACTGAACCGTCTGGATGAGCAGCAAAGCAGCGGCCGGCCCCTGAGTAAAAGGCCCTTATCCTCCCCACGCGCGTGCGTGCGCACACATGGATGGTGGTGTCGTGCCTGCTTGCGGTTATATCGTGTCTGGGCCGCCGGCGCCGCGCAGCCTTCGACGACTTGTAGCCTACTAGCGGACCCACCTGGTGCTCAAAAAGTCCTTGAGGTGACCTGAGGTGACCTCAGGCTGTCCCCCAGATCACCACTGTGAGGCTTGCACCCCTTCTTAGCACCAACAAAACAGGATGGCGTAGCGGCCGCAGGAAGACAGCAGAGGCGAGGAAGAGAGGCCCCAAACATGTGGGCATGCACAACATGGCAGACGGCGAACACCCCACAGTCAGCGTCACGGCGTCCAGTCCAAGGATTGTTCACGTCCTGCCAACCAGAGCTGGGGCACATGCTGCCCTGCTATGTACCAGATGACATTACTGACGCTGTCCTGCCGACATTGCATCGCGGGTCAAAAGCACCTGAACTGAGATCATGCGCAGGTGACCAGACATGAATGTGTTGTCGGGGGAGACATGGTTGTCAACCACCATGGTGGTCTAACCACCATGTCTGCACCCTGGTTGTGCGCGTTTAACGGAAGGTGCAACACTTGTGTGCTCCTCGGCAGATGATGACACGAGACGCACTTCAAGCACGCCATGCACATGGCGTGCCTGGTGGCAATAGGTAAGTGCGGTCTGTGGAGGGCCTGCAGAGAGATCAGAGGTTTGTTGTTACAAGTGCAGTGTTTCCAGCGTGAAAGTAGGTTGCACAAGCTCACTGAAGCCTAACAACACAGCCTGTAGTAGCACGCAGTCAGAGTTAGGCTTCACCCAGCAGACTTACAAAGGCAGCTGAAACACACCAGCACAACCCTGTTACACCCAGTATTCCCAGTATTCCACACGCGCCACTGTGCCGCACTGCGGCGCTGCATGCCCAACTCCTCAGTATGGGCTGTAGAACCGTCCACCTCGACGGCCGCGCGGCGCATACCTGCACGCTTGCATGCTTGAGAAGAGGTGAATGGTGGACTGCCCACTCCCTACCATATGCACTTTTAACCCCAGGGACATCACTTATAGTAAAATCTCAGTTCATTCGAACTTCCCAACGCCCTGTGCTTATGCCCGCGCCCTGCACTTCAACACATGAACCACTGGCGCGCTTGTCATTGCTACGAGCCCTCTGTCCGCAGAACCCTGTACGCTTGCTGTGTTCCATCTAAATACCCAGCAACACACACCCTCATGCCTGGCTTCAGGGCTCTGACTTCACCGGACTCCAGCCGGTCTCCTCATAGGCTCTGCTGCTCACTTTGCTGAGATGCACCCCAGTCTGCGATCCATGCTAACACGTCTCCACCCAGCGCGGGTTTCCATCCAAATATCAGAACAAGCGCATCGTGCTGGGCACTGCCTGAGCACTGCCACACCACCGCAGAAACGACCCCCATGTGTTGGTGCACACCCAGCAACTCTCTCGCGCCTGTTGCACAGGTGCAGTGCCCTGTAGATCTGTCGTGCATGCAGGCCACCATAGCGCAGTGCTGCAGGTGCCGTGTGCTCCACTCTGTGCCAAGTTGTCCTGCTGGCGGACGCACCCGTAGCCGTAGCCCCCGCGCCCGCGCCCGCCGAAGCGCCCGCCGCCGCGGAAGGCGCCGCGCCCGCGACCGCGCGCCTTGAGGCCAGGCACGTTGGTGCGCTTGGGCAGGACCTTCAGGCTGCGGCCGCGCAGCTCCGTGCCGTCGAGCATGACAGCGTTGGCCACCGCGTCGGCCTCCAGGAACTCTATATAGGCAAACCCCTGGCGCAGAGCACGCGCACGGCTCGCGCGCTGCCCCACACACAGGCCAGACCAGTGCGGCAGCTTGCAGGCCAACCCACCTTGGCCTGGCCAAACTTGTCGGTGAGGATGGTCACACGGTTGACAGTGCCGCACGAGTTAAAGTGCAACTGCAGCTCCTCCGGTGTGCACCCATAGTCCACCTGCCCGACGTACACAGAGCGGCTGTCCACCTCCTCCCGCGAGGCAGCGTCAGCGGCCTCGCCCTGAGCAGCAGTGGGCTCTTCGCCAGTCTTGGCCTGCACGAGCGGAGCGGACGCGTTTGCGTGCACGGCTCTCATTCACGCACGCCTGGCTTGCCACAATACAGCTTGTGAGCCTCACCTGTGACTCCCCACAACACTGATACCAAGGCAGCCAGGGCGGCCTGCGGGCAGCACCTGCCCCTCGCGCAGTTTGCTGGCCTCGGCCTCCATCTGCGCCAGCCGCGCCTTCATCGCCTCCAGCTCCTAGCCACAGGCGCACGCGCAGCACTGTTCGCCTTTTTTGTGGGGAGCAGGCCCTCTTTTATTTTTTCAGTGGCATGCCTCGGCCAAGCACATGCCTGCAGAGTGCGCGGGGGCTCACACTGAGCCGCGCTTCAGGGCCTGGTTAGTGGGTCTTGCCAGCGCTGCAACAACAAGCACGTCTGCACCACGCAACCCGCGCAGCGAGGGAACTTCTGGCAGTGAACAGAAAGTGCGGGGAGGCACCGCCTGCGCGTCGGCAACCTCGTCCGGCCCTGCGGCGCCAACCTGCGCATCCTCGAGCCCGCCATCCAGCTGTTCCTGCAGCTCGCCCTGCTCAGCCGCCATGCTGGTGTGCTCACTGACACCGGCCACGCCGAGCAAAGCAGGGCCTGGGCGCAAAGAAGGCTTGAAAGCAAGCCGACTTCACGGTCAGGGAGAGGGAGAGGTGCTTCTGAGTAATTCCACGGGAGAGACTGCCTGCTCGGGGCCCCCCAGCACAGAGAAGAGAAGAAGGAGGAGATCCAGCAAGCTATTGGGAGAGCTTGCTAATCTGTGTGGATTGTGTCGCCTAGTAAAGGGACCTTGTCATGGCTGTCAGTGTGCGTGGGCAGCCGACTTGTGCCTGGCTGGCCTCGCCGGCCCCCTCATCAGGCACTCGCGTAGTTTCGGGCAGGCATGCAGCGGTCACGCACGCACCAGCACAGAGGGCGTATGCACGCCTCGGTTGGTCCTGCGCCCTGCGCAGGCTGACGGCACGAGCAGAAGGGAAGCAGGTGGCTGCCCAGAATTTACAGGAGAACTTGCTCAACGCGCAGGCCCGACTGGTGACAACCAGCGCGCGCGCTGCAGGCTACCAAAGCGCAGGCGGAGGAAGACGAAGTGCCGGTGTGGGCGCGGCGGGAGGCTGAGCGCGAGCGGCAGAAGCAGGACGGCTCGGACCTGCCGTTTGGTGTTTACCTGCTCGCATCCGCCATTGTTGCCATTGCTGCGGTGGGCCGCCCGTCACTGACTGGCAAGCAGCGCTTGATGTGCAGCGCGCGCGCCCCTGGGTGTCGCTGACTCACCCGCTCGCACGCCGTGCAGGTGGGCTCTATCTTTGAGTTTGCCAACCGGAATGCTATTTTTGGCGCCCTGCCTCCCAGCAGCCCCTTCTACGCCCCAATCCTGCTCACGTTTGCGCTGACTGGCCTGCCATCAGCAGGCGCGTGCGCATATGGGGCTTGCAGACCTGCCCTCTTGGGCTGCAGCAGGCGCACAGCTTTACAAGCGCGCGGTACGCGCGCGCAGGGTACCTGTTCTTCAAGGCAATCAGTTCGGCGAACAAAGAGGCGGAGCGCCAAGACAAGGCGGACGGTTTCTAGGCAGCCTGCAGAGCAGGACAGCCTGCAAGGGCAGGACGCTGTAAAGCGCGTGCACACGCTGAGCCACTGCAAACTACACCTCCCAACACGCTCGCACCGCATGGGCCAAGGGCAAGCTGCTGCCAGAGGGCATGCTTGCTGCCAGAGGGCATGCACAAGCCTAGCTGCAGGGCGGCAAGGTCTCCGTGTTGAGCAAAAGCCCGCAAGGGCCGCTCAGCACGCGACGCGTGCTGAGAGTACATGCTGGCCCCCTACATCAGGGAGCACAGGCACCCTTGCTGTCCTTGCTTCTCGCTGACCTTTCCTGCGAGGTGGCACGGAGCGGGTCAGAGCTCGCCACACACAGAGGGAGGCAAAGCCAAGGCCCAGCCGGGCAGGGGCGCGCCTGTTGCCCTTCCAGGCGTGGCCGGCCGCACGACAACGTGCAGGGTGACGACACTGCCTTCGCCAAAGTGCGACGCCAGCACATCTGCGCCCCGCCCTCTCTTAGCGCTGGCGTGCAGGTGCGGTCCACATCCACGGCCTGTCCGGATTGCACACGAGCTGCGGTGCGCGTACGGCGCCGCACCTTCCAACAAGTCGTTGTTGTCAAGGAACTTCCCGCCCATAATAAGCTTCAGGTCTGCGGCAGAGTTGGGCTGCTCGCTCCGCAGCGGCCCTTCTGCGCGCTTGTCAACGGCCCCGCTCACCAGCGCGCGCCCAGCAGCCAGAGAAAACAAACGGCTGGGAGACGGAGCAAGGCAGCGCAGGCACACGACGGCGCAGGCAAACGCAAACGTGCTTTGACATGCGCGTCGCCCGCGCCTTGGGGCCAGCGTCGCAGAAGCTGCTCCTTGACGCCCAGCACCGTCAGAGTCCTGGCCACGGGGAACGGCCCGATATCGCCCTGCGTGAGCCGACAGCGCAGCTCCACATTCATCGAGCCAGGACCCCGGGCCGGGGCGCAGCAGGGCCCGGCAGGCCCGCGGCACTCGCAGCCTGCGCCTGCAGTTTGCCGGGGCTGCCGGCAAGCGCCTGGTTTGTTCAGAGACGCGCCCCTGTTGAAGCCCCTGCGACGCTCGCAAAGTTGCACGCTTTGGGGAGGCAGCGCTGAGCAGATGACTCTCTGCTTTTGTTCTCCTACTTCCTGCGCTCTTCAGTCAAGGCTGTCCTGTGGGAAAAAAAAGAGGAGGCAACGGCAGGGTCGCCAGCAGCCCTTCCCAAACTCTACGGATTGCAACATAGCAGGTGTCCCAGCCGCTCCAGCAACCGCCCTTCGCCTCAGACTGATCTGTTTAAGAAGCTGCACACATGGCCGCCAACGGGACTGCGGCGGACAGGCGGGCGCGCGCCGCTTGAGACCATATGGTGGCATGCTCTGCAGTGGCAGTGTCCTGCTGTATGCGCTGCGCATATGCAATGCCTGCTGCACGCGCCGCTGCCCGCCCGGAGAGCTCATCCAGCGAGCGGGGCGCGGACGCGCATGCCTGTCGGCCAGCAGAGGCGCTGCGCCTGCCTGGCGCAGGGCCTGCGAGCGTGCGGACCGCCCGGCTGCCAGGTGTGGCGCTGCGGAGAGTCAGAGAGCAGGCTGCCGCTGTAGGCGTGCCTCTGCGGCCACTGATGCGAGCGGCGTGCACCAGGGCGGCGCTCGGCGACGGGGACGTGCCCAGCACGCCGCCAGCCCAGGCGCAGACGGGGGACTGGGACGACTGGGGCGACTGGGGAGGCGACGAGGAGTGGGGCGCCCACCTGGGCCCCGCGCTGCCCGGCCGCCAGCTGAGCGACGCTGAGGCGCGGCGCCGCCGCCTGGCCAGGTGGGCTCGGGCGCTCCCTGGCGCGCTGACAACCGCTGGCTATCACGCGCTGCTGCTGGCCACGCGACGCCCGTGTGCGGCCGCGCAGGCGCGAGCGGCGGCGCAAGGGGCCGCGCGACGAGTACCTCCGGCCGATGGTGGACGTCACGGGGATCAAGTACCGGCTGGGCCTGGACACCGCAGACACAGAGGCGCGCATTCGCGAGGAGTTTGAGGAGAACCAGTTGGAGTCGCGCGCGGCGGTCCGCTTTGCAGGCGCGGCTGCGGCTCCTTGCGCCCTCCCACCCGGCTCGGCTGCGCTTTCCCCGGCTGAGGCGCGCCGGCGTGCCGGTGCAGGCGTGCTCGTGGCCGTGCCGCTGCTGGTGGGCCTGGTGGTGAGCCGCCTGCTGGCAGAGCCCTTCTTTGAGGTCGCGCAACGCTACAACCCGGACGTCTTTGCGCTCACCGACCGCAAGAAGGTCGAGGGCGCCAAAGAGGTGCACAAGCACGAGCTGCGGCTGCGCATGGACGCGGCCATCGGCCGCGCGCCGCCGCTCACCGAGCCCGTGCTGCAGGCGCCCGCCCACTGGCGCTCGTGCCCTGGCAGGGCCCCTGCGCTGGTGGCCCTGGCACTGTCGCAAGGAAGCCACGACGCTGTGCATTGTGTGCCTGGGCTTCTTTCGTGCCTCGTGCCGCGGTTTGCTCTGTTGCTGACCAGGCAGGGGTTCCGGGCCATGTTCAGGCTGCATAGTCGTCCCTGCGCCGTCTGCCATGGGCTGGGGCGGGCGCCATCGGCTGCAGAGGGCGGGGCCGCTCGTGCAGGCGGAGCTGCGGCGGGAGGCGCTCCGGCTGGCGGAGGAGTTCAAGGAGGCAAACAGGGCGGCGCTGCTCAACCTGCTGTCGGACTCGACCGCCGCGGTGACGCTTTTCGCGATGCTGCTGCGCAACACCGAGGGCCGTGTGGCACTCTTCAGCACGTTTGGCCGCGTGGTGTCGGGCTTGTCCGACACCGCCAAGGCTTTCCTCATCATAGCAAGTGCGGGCCCGCGGCCTGGCTGCCTGCGTGTATCTGCCGCGTGCGTCCGCATGCAGCAAACCGCGCCTGATCCGCAGGCACTGATATCCTGCTGGGCTATCATTCGGAGGAGGGCTGGACGGCCGCCATCCATTTGATCACCGGCCATTATGGCTACGAGGTCGAGGTGCGCATGCCGTGGTGTGCTTGCGAGAGCTGTCTCCTGGACAGCTGGAGTTGCACATGTCTGAACACCTGATGTGGTAACCTTGGTTGGAGTCCAGGGCAGCGGAGCAAGACATATCTTGGCTGTTGCAGGAGGGCCCTATCTATGCCTTTGTGGCCATAGTGCCCGTGACGATGGACGCCTTCTTCAAGCTGTGGATATTCCGTGGCCTGAACCGACAGAACCCCGCCTCAGCCGTGACGCTGAAGAACATGGACCGCCACTAGGTCTGGAAGCTTGTCTAAGCTTGTCGGGAGAGTGTGTTGTAAGTGTCTTTCTCTACCAAGTGCTGTATTGAAGCCAGCTTTATCAGTCTGGTTGTCAGAGGCGCCATATCTTCCTGGGTATCAGTACAGTGTATAAGGTCGGTGTGGGGTGCATGGCGGATGCATGCATTAATAAGTATCCTGTGTGGCATCCCCAGGCAGCACGCTCGACCTGGAAAGCACATCAACCTCTCTCTGCGCCCGCATGCACCCAAGCTGGTCTGGTTCACCCCCAACACAGCTGTGCTGCTTGTGCGGAGCTCGCACAGCTCAGTGAGCGCCATGTTGCCAGTCGTCGCTGTAGTACTTGTTCCCTGCACCAACAGTCCCAGTCAGAGCTGTCGCGTCCCACCCGGGCAGCCGCTGCAGCCAAGCTTCCCGGGGATGGCAGCTTGCAACCGCCTGGCATGTGAGGCAAGACAGGCCAGCCAGCACCGCAACCCAACAAGCACTGGGGCTTGCCTGTGTACTTGCAGACCGCCGGGCTGTCCACAGACGTGCCGCGCAGGTCGATGTATTCGACCGGGCAGCCCAAGCTGGGATCGTCCGCTGCACCGCAGAAGCACTTGGCAAACAGGCTCGAAGCAGTAGATACGCACTCTTGGCGCAGACTAGCAGGCTGAGGCGGGCGCGCACAGCCGAACGACGCGACGACCGCGCCGTGCACTTTGATGGGCGGCGCCTCCTGAGCGAACTGCATGGGGCTCTTGGTGTTGCCCGACACGTAGCCGTCCGTCTGCACACGCAAGCAGTTCAGGCCTCCGTGCGGCCTCACAGTGGCCGCCTGAAGAAATTGGGCGCTCGAGCTCCTGCCTTTCAGACCTCCCGCACCTGCATCCACTTCGAGGTGTGCGACAGCAGGCCGTCGCCCAGCCCCAGCCCGCTCGTGGACCGCAGGTCGCCCAGGTGGGCCTGCCCAGGCGTGACGGTGATGGTTTGCGCCTCGATCTCCTCTGGCGAAACAGTCACGTCAGATGCCCTGGCGACCTTTGTCAGGTCCTTGCCTGCGCCGAAGAAGCGCTCAATGGTCAGCCACTGCAGCCATACGGGAGGGTGCAGGCGATGCGGGGTAACAGAAGGCCCTGCGCGCGCTCCGACATCCACAGCCACTTGCAGGCAAGCAGACGCACCTGGCCCTGCTGCAAAGCACCGGCTGCTGGTGCAGCTTGCGTCATGGAGGGCACCGCGCGCCGCTAGCCTCAAGAGGCTCGCCTGCAACATTCAGGACGCGGCCACCCCCGCGTGGCTGTGTCCGTGTGCTGTGAGCACTGACTGCCGTGACGCAGGCACAGGTGCAGGAGAGCAGAGGAGGAGGAGGCTCTGTTTTCCGGGAGGTCTTCCTGCCAGGGGAATGCGCTGCAGTATACTTTCTTTAAAGAGTAAACTTTCTTTTGCCATGCGCAGGCCTGCAACATAGGGCGGCATGCAATTCATGAATACTGAGGATGGAGCATGGCAGCAGCTCAGCTCACTCACGCCCCTTGCCCATCCGGCTCTGGTTTCTGAGTCTGGCGACACAAGGGCGCTCTGGCTCGTGGCCAAAACAAGTACACAGCTAGACGGCAACCCACACCGTGAACAACAAAGGCAGACTGGATGCCCCAGCCCCAGACAGACAACCCCAGAGCTGGGTTGACAGTTCATGCGTTCGCGGGAGGCAGGAGCCTGCATGTATGGTACAAGCTCAGGCCGCGCTGTCAGCGCCACCATGGCCTCGCAGCATTTTGTGCCCTAGCGCTGCCTATAAAGAAAGTCAGACCTTCAAGTGCCCAGCATGCCTCACGCAGCCACCTTCTCCTCCGCGGCAGCCCTGGAGCCGAATGAGACGGACTTGGCGCCCTGCCGCAGTGCATTGCCGCGCAGCAGGCTGCCCACGGTCTGCACCAGCAGCCGGACATCATCCAGCGGGTTGCCAGGCACCACCGTCTTGTACAGGTAGGAGTCAAAGGTCATCTTCTGGACATAGTCAGACTCGCACATCTCGACAAACGCTTCGCGCGCCGGGTTGGAGCGGTAGAACACCTGCACAGCGGTCGCCCGCGTGAGGGGCGCACGCGGGGCAGGAGCGATTGAGCAAGGCGCATGACACCGCGGACAGCTGTGCAGACGCGAGAGGCCAAGGTGCTGCCTGCCGTCGACACCGGGTCGACCGGGCGTCACCTTTTGCAAGATGTCCAGGACCTTGTATGTGGCCCAGTACTTGCGGTCGAACTTGTCCAGGTACGATCGCAGGCTCAGCTCGCTGACCATGCGCGTGCCTGCGCGGCAGAGGCGCCAGCGCTCGGCCGCGGCCATCCGCGCGCCGACTGAGCAAGGTAACCAGCCAGCGCAACGCAGGCGGCCGGTGCACGGCAGCGCACAGGGCGCACCCTTCTGCGAGCCCTCCGCGATGGCCTCGGCCGCCATGCGGCCCGACTTGGCCGCAAAGTAGATGCCCTCGCCGGAGCACTTTGTGACATAGCCGGCCGCGTCGCCCACCAGCGTCACGCGGCCCTTGCACCGCCGCGGGCGCGGGTGCTCTGGGATGGGGTGCGCCTCCACGCGGATGATCTTGCCGCCCTCCGTCTTGACCTGCAGGCCGTCAGTGCACACTTGATGCATACATCCAGGGTTGCTGCACACAAGCGGGCCCAGGCCGGGCACCCCAGCAGCAAGAGACCATGCGCTGCGGGGCGCACCTTTGAGCGGTCGCGCGTGGCCTGCTGGTACTGCTTGATGCCGGTCTTGTTGATGACGGTCCCGGTGCCTGCATCGATGGCAGCTCAGCAGACTTAACGCAAACCACCCGTCAGCGCGGCAGTGCAGTCCAGGGGCGCGTGCACCGCGCACGCAGCGCTGGCAGGACGGCGGGCGCGCACCGACGGCCACGTGGTCGTACTTGGGGAACACCCAGCCGTAAAAGTCGGGCGACACGTCGTCGCCGACGTACATCTCGGCCAGGTCCTTGTAGTACTCCATCTTGTCCTCGGGGATGCGGATGCGCTCCTGGAACGCGATGGCGTAGTCGTACTCGCCCGCGTCGATCTCCTTGGCCACGCGGCTGTTGGCGCCGTCCGCGCCGATCACCGCGTCCACCTGCAGGCTCTCCGGCTTGCCCACCTTGCCGCCGTCCTCGTAGCTGTTGAAGTGGATGGTGTACGGGCCGTCCGCCTCGGGCTGCCGCCCGCACCGCGCCGAGTCAGGGGGCGGGCAGAGGTTTGCGCGCGTTTGCGCGCGGCGCAACCGGCAGACCAGAGCAGGTGCACGCCGGTGTGGATAGCCGGCGGGCCAGGCAGCTGGGCAGCGGGCAGCGGGACAGCAGGCGCTCCCAGGCGCGCCACGCCGCAGCCGAGGGCGGTGTCCGTGCTCAGGGGACAGAAAGGGGGCGCGCGCAGGCAAGCGCACCTGCTCCATCCGCATGAACAGGCCGTTGACGACCTTGGCGCCGTGCTGCTTGGCGCGCGTGCGCAGGTAGTCGTCCAGCACCTCGCGGCGGCACATGCCGATGTACTCCGTCTCGCTGAGCGTCTTGCCCACGTCCACCTCGCGGTTGGAGGGCGAGATCATCTTCATCTTGGTGACCTTCCTGTCGATGATGTCCATCGGTAGGTCGAACTCGTCCACCATGCACAGGGGGATGGCGCCGCCGCAGGGCTGCACGCCCGGGCCGGCGCAGTCAGCGCGCTCGGCCGGGGCAGGGCGCGCACACGCGTCCGGCGCGCCGCAGCACAGGCCTCTGATCGGCGCACCTTGCAGTTGTTCATCTTGCGCTCGAGCAGCACGGTGTCGATGCCGTTCTGCGCCAGCGTCTCAGCGGCGCACGCGCCCGAGGGGCCGCCGCCCACGACGGCCACACGCAGCGGCCTGTCCAGGGTGGCGCCGTCGCGGACGGCTGCGGCGCAGGCAGCACGCGCGGAGGCACGCAGCATGGCCCGGCGGCCGCTGCGCGTGACTGCATATCCTCGGAATGCACACGAGTGAACGGCAGACAGGTTGCTGGGCAGCGGCCGCGCCCAAGGCACAATCCTGTTTGCCGCAACGGGCGGGCTGCTGCAGGTTGGCGCGCACGACTTCATTGCGTGTGTATGTCTTGGGGTGGGCACTGTTGCTACTCTGCGGAAGTGCTTGCAGCGATTGATGATGCCTTCGCGATAAACTGAGATAGGGCCGGCCTCCTGGATCAGCCCTGGCGCGGGGTTGTGCCACGTTACACAACGCGGGCGGCATGCATGTGTGCTGTGTTTCGCTATGGCTCTCATTACAAGGACGCCGCACTGCCGGCACTGCAACTGAATCACGCGGGTCATGTTCCAGGCGGCCCAGCTGGCGCACGGTGGCCCCACCCGGCTGACATAGCTATAACTAGCAGCGGCAACGCTAGCCCAGCACCTGCCCGTTGTGGCCAGTGACAAGCGGCGCGGCCTCCGTGGGCATCGTGGAGTCCAGGAACAGGGCGGCCGCGGGGAAGCTGTTTGTCGCGGCCAGCGGCGCTGCAGCCGCGGGCGCGCCGTAGCGGCCCGGGAAGTCGTTGTGGAACCCGGTGGCCGCGCCGTCGACCTGCGGCAGGATGCTGACCGCAAAGGTGAGGGTCCCCGGGTCGCGCGGCGGCGGCAGCAGGAAGTTGAGGCGCAGCACAGCCACGCGCCCGCCATCCGCGCCGCCCGAGTACAGCGCCGCGTTGGGGCTGTCCAGCCAGGTGCTGGCGATGCCTGCCGCGCGTGCGCGGCCCCGGGTGAGCCCGGCAGCCGAGAGGTGCAGGGACGGCGCCGCGCGGCGCGAGGGCGCACCGTTGACACGGTAGTAGTCCGGCCCGGCCAGGGCCTCGGTCATGACACGCCCGGCGCGCCGGACGGGCTTGTTGGAGAACCACGTGCTGGTGCTGTCCACGCCGGTCAGGCGCAGGTTGCCGCGCTCGGGCGTGCGCGCGTTGGGGACGTTCAGCGTCGCGTTGGCCGCCTGGATGATGTACAGGAAGGAGGTGCCGGGGGCGGCGCTGTCCGCAGAGGGCGCGGGCGCCGGCGCAAAGTCCGTCGCGCCTGAGACGCGGGCGCAGGCCTCAGGTGCGCGCTCCAGAGGGCGCGGCTCGGGGGCGCGGCCGGGGTGTCCTGGGGCTAGCCCGCACCTAGGCAGCACTGCAGCAGGACCAGAGCGCTGACGGCGGCGACCCACGCACGGGCTGCCATCCTGCGACACGCCACCCCTGGTTAGCCTGGCAGGCGAAGTGTGCATTGCGAGTGCTTGCATAGCCGGACAGCACGGCGTGCCGCTGACGTCCGGCACTCTACCAACACGACAGCTTTGCGTGCGATTCCCCTGACAGGACAGAGATGGCGCCCGCCTGGCGTGCCTGTACTGGTTACGAGCCTTACCTACACGACGGTTCTTTCTTGGGCGAGAGTGGACGAACGGACGTCCTTTGCAGATGTTGTTGTGCCTGCACACCTTCTGCTCTCTCTGAAACAGCCTTACGTCCAGGCGGAAAGCAGGTTCGGACCCGCTGCTGCTTTCCTGTACTACGACAAAGACCTTCCCCCTAGGGCTCCAACTGTGCATGGAGGAAACCAGAGCGGAGCCTGCTCTCACACCAGTCATGCGCCCGACATCCGCTCCGCGGCGCCCACCTCCAGCATGTCCCGCAGCAGCGCCTGGGAGTTGAGCACGCCCGTGCCTCCCAGCAGGAAGCGCGTCCCGGCAGGCCAGCCCTCGCCACGCTCACCCTGCAGGCGCGCCGGGCGTCTGTACTGTCTTGGTGCCACAACAGCCGACGCGGCGCACAGGAGCACAGCATCAGGGTGCGGCACCTGCGCGTTGAGGTCCGCCACGGCGCGCGCCTCCTCGTACGTCGTCCCGCCCACCATGAAGACGACGACCAGCTGCGCGCGGCAAAGCGCGCGCCCACCGTCAGGGCTCCCCGGCGCGGCACGCCGGGCTGCAGAGCAACGCAAAGCTCAGCGGCACCTTTGGCGCCTTGGCGGGCGCGGGCCCGGCGTTGGCCTTGTCGATGCACGGGTAGTCGCCCTCCTTGAGGCGCCCGCGCATGAGCGCCTCCAGCGTGTGCACCAGCAGCGGCGTGTGCTGCGTGTACACATTCTCCACGCCCTGCCCACGACGGCGCACGCAGACGTCTCATTCCGCGGCTCTGCCTCAAGTGCCACACCGGAGCTGCCAGGCTGCGCGCGCGCTGCATACCACACCGTCGCAACAGGGCTCCACAGGGAGCGCCTGCTCACAGCAGCAGACTCTCTCACGGGCCGCCAGCCGCACGGGCGCACCCGCAGGCTCTGCTTGGCCAGCGTGGCAAAGCGGCTCGAAAACGTGCGGTCTGAGAAGAGGTCGGCGGTGCGGCGCTCGGCGCCGGCGTGCACGAGCAGCGTGCGCGCCAGGCCCAGCTGCGCATGCGACAGCCCGCGCGCTTCCAGGCGCCGCAGCAGCTCGGTCGTCTGTGCGCGCCCTTCGCGCTCGTACCGCAGCGCAAACAGCAGCACCAGCCGCAGGCTGCTCCGCAACATAATCCCAGTTAGCAGCCTTGTCACCGCTCGAGCACGCATACTGCACGCAGCCAAAGTGCGGAGGCTCTGTGTGCAGACGGCCGGTGTGCAAGTGCGCCAGCGCAAGCATTGGCCGCACTCAAGCTCCGGGCGCACCCGTCCTCGTCGGTGACATGCGGATTTTCCACCAGGGCGCGCACAGCCTCAAAGTGGCCGTTGAGGCTGGCGGTGCTGCACACAACGTCCTGCTCGATGTTGGACACCTGCGCCGCAGCCCCCCAGAGTTGCACTCCCGGTCCACACCTGGCATCTGGCGTCGCTGCGCGCCGGCCCGCAGCGCGGCGGGCCCCGCGCGCCTGCATCAGCAGCCGGGCGTCCACCACGCGCGACAGCTCCGACATGAGCGTCACGTGCTTGCCGGCGTTGCGCTGCGCGGCGCTGAACTCGCTGAAATTCTCCACAAAGTTCTGCATGTCCTCGATGGTGGCCACGTTCTTGGTGGTCGCCGTCTGGCTCTGGAACGCGTCCACCAGCTCCTTCACCGCCGTGCCCATGTCGCCAAAGTTGGCGTACATGTGGCGCTGGTAGAAGCCGTCCTGGCGCGCGGAGAGCACGATGTCCTGGAAGTCCTTCTTCGCCTGCGCGCCCGCGCGCGCGCGCGCCCGGCGTCGGCCCCGCAGCAGGGCGGGCGTGGAGCGGGTGCGGCCGGTCGGGCCTCCTTCGCCAGACACAGTGCGTGCAACGTGCGTGCACCGTGCTGGACGCCTGGCGGGCAGAGGGCGCGCGGCGGGGGCGCCCGCGCACCCCCGGCACGTGCCGCATGTCCACGCGGTTGGACTGGATGCCGATCAGCTCGTGCACCATGGCCTGGAAGGTCCACTGCAGCAGCAGCGGCGTGACCGGGTCGTCGCGGCGGTCCAGGAGCAGCACGACCGGCGCTGCGTCGCCGCCCCGCGCGCCAAAGTCGAACAGCTCGCGCTCCTCGACGCAGGTCAGGTGCGCCAGCGACTGCGCCAGCTTCTCGCACATCTCCGAGCCCCGCTGGTACCTGGGTGCCGACCTCGTTGGAGGCAGAGACTGGGGGCACACTCAACCAGTCCAGCAGACTGCGCGACGGCGTCTTGCACACACAGGCGGGGTACATCACTCCAAAAAGAGTTCTGGGGCGCGCGCATCTGCACAGACGGGCGTGAGACACACGCACCTGACGGAGAAGCGCCGGCGCAGGGACAGGATCAGTGAGGCGAGGCCCTCGGTCATGCGCGTGACAGCGTCGGTGCTGCAGCCCCGCCGCCAACAGCGTCAGCTCAACGCCGCGCAGAGGAGCGAGCGCGACAGCGGGGGCAGCGGCTGCGCGCCTCTGGCCAAACTCCCAGCTGAAGGGCTGCAGGACGACGTGCGTGCGCGGCAGCGGCACCGCAAAGTGGTGCGGGTCCAGCACGGTGAAGTCGCCGAAGAACTCCTGCACCTGGCTGATCAGCTCGCGCACGTCCACCTCGGCCAGGTCCTGCAGCCGCAGGTCCTCCAGGCGGTTGGTGAAGACTGCGCGCGCCCCGCCCCGCCGCGCAGCGTGTCAGGGCGCCGCGCCTCGGCAAGCAGCCGTTGATGAGCTTGAGATGACGCAAGGGCGCACATAGGTTGTACTCGCCGTAGCGCGGGTCGCGCAGCTCGCGGCGCAGGCGCGCCACGTTCTCCCGGGTCGGGCGCAGGAAGCACACCGCCTGCGGCAGCCAGGCGCCGCGCGCTCGCGGGCGCCTTCAGGCGTGTCGCTGCAGCTGCAACAGGCACAAGCGTGTGGAAGGTGCACGCCTTCAGGTGGAACAGCTGCTCGCCCTTGTCGGCGTCCAAGCGCTCCACCAGGTACACCTCCTGCTCCAGGATCTCCGACTGGCTGTACACGGTGCTGACGCTGCGGGTGGTGTCGGCGTCCAGCAGCAGCACCTTCATGCCCGGCACCTCCCGCAGCATCTTGTCGATGTAGAAGCGCACGACCGCGGACAGGTCCATGCCGGGCGTCACTCCTTGCTAGCCGTGGTCGCCGCCGCAGCGCCCCCTGGCGTACGCGCGAGTGCTCAGGCGGGTGCGGCAGGCAGCGGCGTGTCGACAGCCCGGCCCCAAGCGCACCTGCTGCCACGAGCAGCGCGCCAACCTTTGCAAGCCCGCCGCCGCCCTTCACAAGCATTGCCGCTTTGCTGCCCAGCGCGATCGCTCCGACCGCGAGAGCCCTGCGGACAGGTGCCCTTGTCAGCGCGTCAAACGCCCCCCATCAAATCCAACCGTGCACCCCGTGCAGGCGCGTACCTGCCTATGACGCCGACACTGTACTGGGGCTTTGACATCAGAGAGCAGGGGCGCGTTGGGAGCGAGCAGCATAGGCCTGACTGCTACACCAGAGCTCCGGGACAGTCTCGCCTGGTGGCAGGGTTTGGCCTCGTCACACGCGCGTTACAGAGCCTTGCTTCATCAGCTATTGACCACTTCGCTACATAGCTTACTCGGACCCCCCCTGTGTGCTCACTCACACCCGCCGCCGCTCCCACCGCTGCTCGCCCACCAGCCAGACGCCCTGAGACTCATGCGTGCTGGTGAGGTCGGTGTCCGTGTCGTCGCCGCTCAGCAGCGTGTGCACGTGGGCAGGGTCTGCCGTGTTGCCCAGCAGAGCGCGCCAAGTGCGCTCGTCCGCCACGCCGCTCTCTGCCAGCCCACTGCAGGCCTGCAAGCCCATGCAGCCTGTGAGGCGCGCTCCAGGCTCGGCATGCTTAAAGACTTGAAGACAAAGGGGAACATCGTACAGCTGTGCTGGGACGCCTGTTGGAGAGTGTGAAGAGGTACAAAGCGCGGTAAAAAAACGAACACAACTAGCTGCTGGAACCACAAATCAAGAAAGCTGAGACGCGTCATGGGTCCCAAAGCTGAGGTGCAGGGACGCAGACACCCGACATGCTGCATGGGGAGCCGCATGCAGCCAGCTCCGCACCTGGAACGTGATGAGCGCGCTGAAGGTTGTGTCCCCAAACTGCCACCACTGGAGCTCTTCCTCGTGGCAAGAGTATCCGTTGCGGCTCAGCGCGATCTGCAGCGAGTGCACCTGCGCAACCAGCACACACCGCGCACGCCCTGAGCTCTGCACATCCAGCGGGTGTTTGGGCGAGGGGAGGAGCAGCCGTCGTCAGCCAGGCTTGCCCTGCAGGGTTGCGGGACACGAGGTCCACGGTGCTTATGCAAGACGCACAGGCTCCGCCGCCCCCGGTCAGGCAACGGCGGCGCACCTCGCGCCCGCCGTCCCCCTCGCGCAGGATCGGCCACGCGGCCCGCTTGCCCCCAGCGCCGGCCGGAGCCGCTGCTGGCTCTGCACGCACTGCATCAGCAGCGGCCTGAGGGCCGGGCCCAGCGGCGACGGCGCCGGCGGTGGCGGCGCCGGGCATGGACGAGGGCGTTGCACGCGCAGCCGCTGGACGCGCCTGGTGTGCCTGCAGGCATGCAGCTTGATGGTGGCGCCGCGCACAGCGGCGCCACACAACAGCTGAGCACCAGCGCTGTTGCAACCACACATGCACCATCAGGAGGCCTGGCTGCACCTGCTCAGGCGCCTGCTGGAGGACCTGCTCCAGCCGGCTGCCCAGCAGCGCGCGCCAGGTAGGCGTGTCGCACACGCCGGTCTCGGGCAGGCTCCGCTCCGCCTGGCGCCGACGTGCATGTCAGCTGTGTGACGCATAAAGCCGTGAGATGAAAGATTGCAGGCAAAAGTGGAACGCTTGACAGCCGTCGTGCTGGGCACCCGCGTCGCTCGCGGGCACCCGCTGCAGCGCAGGCCGCGCGCGCCTGGAACAGGCTGAGCGCGTTGGCGGTGTGGTCGCCGAAGAACCAGTCGGCCGCCTCGTCGTCGTCCGGGTAGAAGCCGTGTGCAGCGAGCGCCTCGTGCAGCTGGTGCACCCAGAAGACGTCGTCGGCGCCCTTGGCCAGCGTCGGGGGCACGCTCGCTGCGGGGGCACACGCGGGCTGTCAGTGCGTTCGCACCATGCCGTCCAGGCCGCGACGCCTACTTGCAATACAGCCGTGACACAGAGAAGCCAAAGCTCTCGGGCTGATACGAGCCGCCTTCCCCCTGTGCCTGCAGCTGAGATGCAGGTGTGTGTTTGTGCTCACCCCCTGTTGGATGGATGCGCAGGCCAGGTGGCGTGCTGACCGCGCCTGCTGCGCCAGCGTCCGCCGTGCCTGCCGGTGCCTCGGCGGGACTGCCCTCCCACTGCGACGCCTGCGGCGCCTGCGGTGCTGCCGCCTCGCGCTTGGCCAGCGCTCCTCGCGCTGGCAGGCCCATCTTCATGCTCTGCGCCCCAAGCACACGCGGCCCGTCGCTCCCCGCCTGCACCAGCTTCCGTCACAGCTCGCGCAGCCACAGCTCACATTCAGGGAGAGTCTGGGGACCTCAGCGGCCATGTCATGCACCACCAACACAGGCCGCTGCAGCGCCACGTCCTGCGGTCACACCTGGCCACTCAGCACGTCCCGCCAGTTCGCCAGCACGTCAGTGCTGTCAACGGCCTCCACCGCCGCGGCCCACTCCCCAGCAAAAGGCGGCGCCTCCTCGCCGGCTGCGCCGCCGCCCGGCGCGTCGTCCAGCGCGAGGCTGCCAGCCTGGAACGCCTGCTCCAGCTGGCGCGCCATGGCCGCGGCCACCTCCTGAGGCTCTGGCGCAGGCGCAGGGTGGGCGGCGACGCAGGCCTGCCCGGGCTGCGGTTCCGCCTGCGGTTCCGCCGCCCAGGCTGCGCTGCTGGGGCCGTCGGGCGCAGGCGCGGGCGCCCCCAGCTGGGCGGGCGCGGCGCGAGGCTCAGCGAGCGGCGCATACACCGGCGCGGCCTGGGCGCGCGCGAGGCGCAGCAGCTGGTGCTGCAGCTCCTCCACCTGCTGCAGCAGCTGCGCCTCGCGCGTGTCCCAGGCGCGGCGCTCGGCGTCCCAGCGCGCCAGCTCACGCTCCCACAGCCTGTCCGAGCGCTCCCACAGCCGCTCCTCCCGGTCTGCGTGACGGCTCGGCTCCGAGCGGGCCCTGCATGCAAGAGCGTCCCTTGCGTGCTTGCAGGCTTTGTGCAGGTACACCCTTGGCTGTGCATGCTCAGGCAGGGAGGCGCTCACCTATGTGTCAGAGACTGTCGTCCTGCCGCTCTGTCAGCCTGTGCGCTCACCGCACCCACGCCGTCTCACCCTCCCATACCAGCCTTCCATGGAGCTGCCTGCACAGCAGCTCGAAGCAGCGGCTGCACACCGGCGGTCGTCCCCCATGCAAAGCCGCGTCCTTGTTGGTGGCAGAGCGCATTGGCAAGTGCCTCCCCAGCGCGCCACACTGCCCGGGCGCCTGAGGCACTCTTGCGGCCTGGCTGAGCCTGGAGCCCACGTACATGCAGGCAGTCTGGCGGGACTCGCAGCCTGCGGTTGCACTGTCCCACTGCGGTGGCCGCAGTGTCGCGTGATGGGATGCTACTTGTCACAGATCTGTCTCCAGAGCAGCACGAGTGTCTTCACAGAGTTGTCTGAAGGACGGGACATCCGATGATGTGCTAGGGCTCAATAGGCTGGGCTCAATGGTATTGGAGTTGAACAAGCTGGTGAGCAAACAGGCAAGGTCCTGCTGGGACGTTGGCTTCTTGGCGTTTGATCTGCATCTGCTTTCACACCTCTGCAAGGCCAGCCCCGAGTGCCGGTGGCCTGCTGACTCCTGGCAACATGCACGGCCGACCACGCCCGCCAAAGGATCAGCCAGAGGACCCAGAAAAGAAGAAGATAGCGGCAAAGAGAGTGCGTCAGCAATGCTTTGCTGTCTGCCTCGCTAGACTGAGACTAGAGTGCTTCTTAATGCTTTGCAACATCATATGGAGAGCTTCAGGTCTCCGTGACGTTGAGTGCGCTGTGCGGTGTCGAGGCTGGAGCGCTAACAGACGTACCTGCCCACCGCACCGCAGCTCGCCCTCTGCTCGCGCCTGTGCAACGAGGTGCTGGAGCGGCGCGCGGCGCGCCGCTATGATGCTGAGTCGCTGGCGCTTGCCGGCTCCTTGCTGGAGCAGAATCCCGAAACATATACCGCGTGGAACTTTCGGAGAGAGGCGCTGCAAGCAGTGCTGCAGGTGTGTTCGTCTGACAGCGCCGCTTTGCTCGTAGTGCTTGCAGGCACCTGCTCCACTGCGTGCGTGCTTGAACGAGAGCACACCACGCTTAGTGTGAGAGCACGTGAGAGCACACCCCCCGGCGGCCAGCCCCTGCCTCGCTGGCTGCAGGGGGACAGCGGCGCAGAGGAGGCACGGCGAGCCGCCGAGGACGAGCTGGCGCTGACAGAGAGGTGCCTGCGGCGGAATCCCAAGTCCTACGCGGCCTGGTTCCACCGCCGATGGGTGGTCCAGCACGGCCACTGCGCGCTGGATAGGGAGCTCGGCCTCATAGACAAGTGCGCTCCGGCCCCGTTGACGAGTGCGCTTTGACACACGGCGGCGCTCTCAGCTGCCCGTGCGGCGATGCGTGCACCTGGCCGGGTGGGCCCGCGCATGCGCAGCGCATGCAGTCATGCGGAGACCCGGCGAGCAGGCTGCTGGATGCGGACGAGCGCAACTTCCACGGGTGGGGCTACCGCCACTTCGTCGTCAAGCTGGCCGGCGTGCCCGCGGCCGCGGAGGAGGCGTACACCGCCGCGCGCATCGGCCAGAACTTCAGCAACTATTCCGCCTGGCACGCGCGCACGGCGCTGCTGCAGCAGCTGCACGCATCCAGCCGGACAGTCACGCTGCAGCAGCTGCTGGCCGAGGACACCGCGCCCGCCTCTGGTGCGCCTGCATGTATGACTCAGCCTGTCCTCTTCCGCACAGCTGCTGCTTTAGGAGCAGGCTGCGCTCCTGTGTCCAGTGTACCGCGCCAGACTCGCGCGCAAGGACACGCTCTGCGCCAGTTGCCCTGCTCCCTGGCTGCCATTTAGCCGCCCCAGCTCGCCGAGTCAGACGGGCGGAGCATGCGCCGCAGGCGGCAGCGCGGCGAGCATGGTGCCGACCTGGGCGCTGCGGGAGGAGTATGCGCTGGTGCAGCAGGCCTTCTTCACCGACCCGCTGGACCAGAGCGCCTGGATGTACCACCGCTGGCTGCTGGGCGGCTCGCTCGCGCACTTTGCCGCCGCGCGCGGCACCGAGCGCGAGGGCGCGGCGCGGCAGGCGCGCGCAGGCCCCGCGGCTGTGCCTGGGCTCACTCGCCGCGGCCACATTGTGTGCCTCATCGGCGGGAGCTCGGCCGCATGCCTGCACCTTTTTGATGAGCATCCCGGGAACAGCCTCACATCGCGTGCTTGGTGTTGCGCCGCCACGCACGGCTGCCTGCTAGCCTGGACAGTACCTGACAATCATACTCGGACTGTTCTCGAACCGTTTTCGGCAAGCCTCTAGGCGTTGCTTGAGCTCCGCATAGCCTGCGCCTGTTCCAAGAGGGACTTGCGTGGTCAAGAGGGGCACGCGCTGACAGGCGCTCCTTTGTAGCAGGTGCTGGAGGAGGAGCTCGCGCGCGAGGCGGCTGTGTGCGAGGAGCTGCTGGCGGTGGAGCCAGACAGGAGCCAATGCAAGTGGCCGCTGCTCACGCTGGCGCGCCTGCGCAAGGCGCAGAGCATGCTGCGGGCTGGAGCAGTGGGCCGTGCTGGGGCCAGCGCGGCAAGCGACCAGGCCGGGCGCGAACGCGCGCCCGAGCCTGGGGCGGGCCCGCGGCAGTGCGGCGAGACAGACCATCTCGCGGCCCGGAGCCAGGACGCAGCTGCAGGGGCATCACTCCCGTGTGCAGCAGGCTCGGCAGGGGCCAGTGCCCGACACGCACAGGAGGGAGGCGCATGTCCAACATGCGACAGCAGCGCCGGTGCGTCCCCTCTTAGAGCCTGAAAAGATGTGGACACGTTGGGCGCAATGCACGATAGGCCACTGGGGCCGCAGAGGGTGATGCCTGCTGTGGCTGCGCAGGCAGTCCTGACCATATCTTCAGGGAGCTGCTGGAGCTGGACCCGCTACGGCGCGGCTATTACAGCGACGAGCTGGCGCAGCGCGCCAGGGTTGTGTTCAGTCCGCTTCCGAAGCGGTAGGGCCGGCTCAGACAGAGTTTGTGCAAGTACGTCAGTTCTGTGTTCGCCTTCTGCGCGCGGCTGATGCACATGCGGGACCCCGTGGGCGTGCATGTCTGCTGCAGCCCAGGTTGTAAGGATGTGGGGCACTCGCTCACATGCACCTGTTTCGCAAGCGCGTCAATACAGATCCAATCATGGAGCCTTGCGGTGGATGAGCGCAGCGCCGTGCTCCTCGTACTCGCTCTTGGACATCCACATCTGCTGGAAGGAGCCGAGCGATGCGATGATGGACCCGCCTGCGCACAAGCGCGCGCGCCCGGTCGCCAGGGACCTGGGTGTCACAGCCAGTGCTCAAACAGGGGCGGCGGAGACGCCGCAGCGCACCGATCCAGACGCTGAAGCGGCGCTCGATCGTGTTCATGGGCGACGTGACCTTGACCTTGGCGGCCTGCGGGGCCATGCCCAGCAGCTCACGCTCCAGCCGCTCCCGCACGCCCGTGAACAGCGCCGTCCCCCCTGCGCACAGTTCCGCGCTCCGTGGTCACACCACCAACTGTCGAAAGGCTTTTGGCCGGCCAGCTTTGTCCACGTGTCTTTCACACGCTGCAGGGTCATGGAGCCAGCGCCGCGCAGGCGCGCGCCCGTGAGGATGATGCCGTTGTACAGGTCGCGGCGGATGTCCAGGTCGCACTTGCCGACGCTCTCCTGCACGAGCCCTGGTCTCCCGCACAATGCCGTCAGCAAAACATCACAGCACAGGCTTGTCGGCATGGTAGGAGCGTGCACACGAGCAGGGATGCGCGATGGCGACATGCGCGCCTGGCAGGCTCTTGAGGTCGGTGCCATCGTACGACTTCACAGGCGGCAGGCCCGGAAAGGTCGCCAGCACACTCTGCGCGGCCACCGCACAGCACGCCTCACAGCGGGGCCTTATAAACCATGCAGCTGACGCATGATCAGGTGGCGCATGCATGATCAGGTGGCGCATGCATGCGGGGTGAGGCGCGCCGGTTGGAACATGACCTCCGGGACCTTGAAGCGGTCCGGGCCGACCTGGATCTCCGTCCCGTCCGGCAGCTGCGCACCGGGAGCCCCAGCATGAGTGGGCGTGGCACAGCGATTTCATTCTGACGCAGCAGCAGAGCGCATGCGCGCCTCGTAGGTGACGGTGGGGATGTTTGCATTCTCCTCAGCGTTGAAGGCGCTGTCGGACACCCGGCAGATGGCCTCCTTGATGTCTGCTCCCACGCCCTCCACAACCCAGCGGCGGTAGCTGTCTGTCGTGCCGGGCAGGTCCTGGCGCACCACCTGCCAACACCGAACAGTCTCAAGCATGATTTGGGGCTAGGTCCAGAGCTGCATTGAGGGCTCAGAGGCAAAAGGGGGTCATGTGCTCCTGAGAGCAGGCTTGAAACAACACCAGCGGGCCGATGGCCCACCTCGAACTGGCCGGGCGCGCGCTCTTTGCGTCGAAACGAGTAGGGCGGCGCGACCGTCACGCCCTTGCTCTCTACTGAGTGCAGCATGCAGCGTGCCAGCAGCGCGCCGCCCAGCGGCGCGCGCGCCACGGACTTGTGCAGCACGTAGCCGTCGTGCACAGCAGCCACTGCGCAGAGGTGTGTCCTCAGTGCTCCTTGCTGAATAGGAAAAATCGGATATTCACACTCGGTGGAGTTGAGCACTACAGAGCGAAAGAGATGAGCAAGGCAGAAAGCAAGCAATTTTCAATAGTCTTCTTCTTTCTATCCCTTAACCGGTCCGAGGTGGGCTATGGCTGCGCTGCCTGTGCTTCTTTTTGGACCGGCAGTAAACAGCCTCGCAGGTGCCAGAGTACCCGGACGGCAGGGTTGTGATCAGCCTGTGATCCATTCCTAGGATGGCTGAGGCTGTGAACCCGAAGGCCTACCCGCTCGCCGACGCGCAGGTGCGCAGTACACACTGTGTTAGCTGCGCGGTAAGGACTCCTGTAAAGCATCGTCCGGTGGAGGCTGACATAGGTTTGCTGGGGGCCGTCAGCTCACAAACACCATCCTGGACATTGTGCAGCAGGCTGCAAACTACAAGCAGCTGCGTAAGGGCGCCAACGAGGGTAAGCTTGTGCAGGCACTGCGGAGTTGTGCAGATGAGCGCTCGTGCTGGAGTAGCATGCTGAAGTGCAGCTCCTGGGGTGCAGCCACCAAGACGTTAAACCGCGGGATATCAGAGTTTGTTGTCATGGCAGCCGACACTGAGCCGATCGAGATTTTGCTGCACCTGCCGCTGCTGGCCGAGGACAAGGTGAGTGCGCGCCCCACGCATGTTGCTTCATATGGCCTTGTCCTGCCTGTGCCCCTGACGCACAGGCCCATGCGCGCTGCAGAACGTGCCGTACGTGTTTGTGCCTTCCAAGGCTGCCCTCGGCCGGGCGTGCGGCGTAACCAGGCCGGTGAGCGCTCACCGTCATCAAGTGTGCAGTGCTGCAGGCGCACACCGTGGGCTGACCCTGGTGTGGCTGAACAGGTCATCTCCTGCTCCGTCACGACAAACGAGGGGAGCCAGCTGAAGTCGCAGATCCAGCAGCTGAAGCTTGCAATAGAGAAGCTCCTGATCTGAGGCAGTGGGGCCCTGCAGGGCGGCTGCGTGTGCTGGTGCTTTTGGGTCTGCTGGTGCTGTTGCTTTAGCTGTCATGTGCTGTGGCGGTGTGCCTCTGGTTGTATTGTGGACTCTGTGACACGGCACACTTGTGCAGACACACGTCGCCCAGTGGTGTAAGTGCACGAGCAGGAGGCGAGGTGGCAGGCGCACCCACTGTGCCCTCATGGCCCATGTCCACGACTAGCGACGTCTGCCGGCCCGTAGCGTAGGAGCTCAGCGCGGCATTCTTCGCCAGGAAGAGCGCCGGCGCTGCGTAGCCCTCAAAGACCCGCGAAACCACCTGCTCACGCGCCTCCCGCGGCTGGAAGGACGGCTCGGCCAGCAGGAGCGGGTGCTCCTTGGGGTCGACGTGCAGCCGGTCGCTGCGGAGCCAGGCGCACAGGGCGGTGAGCGCGCCGCCCGGCACACAAGCGGTGCATCGAGGAGGCGCTCAGCGCACGCGCGCCTCAAGGCGTGGGTCCACAAGTCCTCCACGAGCTCCCAGTCGTTGTACAGGCCGTTGACCAGTGCCGGGACGGCCTGCGGTCCGGCGCGCCTCAGCAAAGGACTGTGTGCAGGTCGGCTATTCTCATTCGCGGCAGTCGCACCTCCACCCCAGCTCGCCGGAAGCCCAGCGCCTGGGACCCCACGAAGCGCTCCCGCTGCGCCGGCTTGCCATCAGCTGCTGGCGGCCCGCTGCGGCAGCCCACCACCTGTGGAGCCGGTCAATAACAGTGTAAATAAGTGCAGGAGGAGCCGCAGCGCAAGCAGGGCGAGCCAGTGGGCGCACCGATGGAAAGAACGCCTTGGGCGTGTCCTCGCCCGCATACCCGGCCTTCACGCCACCAGCGCCCAGGTCCACCACGATGGCGTTGACCTCATCTGGCCAACGACAGCTGCATGTTGTCGCACGCGGGTGCCTTGGAGTCGCTCAATGCAGCGCTTGCGAGGACACAAGGCGTTACCTCCGCCATACATAGCTCACGCCGGCTCTGTCGATACTACATGTAGTCCCACTGCTCCGCTCGCAGGCGCGCCACCTCTTCAGCACACCATCGCACAGACTGGTCGCCGATCGCTCGAGACCAGCCCTGCGTTACCTCCCTAGCCCTCTAGGCGACACATGAAGATGTGGCCTGCTGATCTCTTTCTCTTATTAGCAGACATGACGGGCCTTGTTGCTGACTCTGCCGCTCATTCACAGGAGGAGTAGAACAAAAGTTCTTTACAAAACAATAGCCAAAACAGGCTACCACTTATTTGCCTCCTAAAATGCAATAATAATGTCTCGATGCATCATGACTGGCTGCATGCATTCAGCTACGCCTGGACGCTAGGCGGCCGCCGCCCGCCACACATGCAGGTGGCCGTCCTCATGGGCGGTGACCAGGTGCACGGCCGCAGGCGCCGGCCCGTCCTGCAACC
>JAABUV010001802.1_pt1 | contig 30433 bp, 30 predicted proteins | sample 5559971 | NCBI WGS metagenome assembly JAABUV01 (sample SAMN10711881, study PRJNA513362) | rock metagenome | isolation source: Antarctica rocks | place: Antarctica: Victoria Land, Knobhead nord | collected 2015-12-19
GCAAGAGGTCAGTATACGCTACTTATGCAAGAGGTCAGTATACGCTACTTATGCAAGAGGTCAGTATACGCTACTTATGCAAGAGGTCAGTATACGCTACTTATGCAAGAGGTCTACTAGACCTGGAGTAGGCAGACGCCCGGCAGCGGCCGGGTGTCTCGGTGTCTACGTTAGGGCCGCACCGGCTCCCACTTCTTGGTCTCGGCGGACCGGGCGATGGCGTCCAGGAGGACGTTGTTGAGGTAGCCGTCGCGGAAGCTCGGGGCCGGGCTTTTGCCCTCGCCGATGGCCTCAAAAGCGTCGTACAAGAGGCTGATGAACGTGTGCTCGTAGCCGACGTTGTGGGCGGTGGGCCAGTAGTGGCCCGTATAGCGGTCTTGGCCCGATGTCACAGACACGGTGCGGAAGCCGTTCGTCCCCGCGTGGGTGTCCTCGGTGTAGATCTCCAGCTCGTTGGGGCGCTCGGCATTGAAAACCAGGCTGCCTTTGCTGCCGTTGATCTCGAATCGGTTGTGGTTTTTGCGTCCCAGGGCGAACCGGGTGGCCTCGAACGTCCCCAGCGCGCCGCTCTCGAAGCGGGCCAGGGCCAAGGAGGCGTCGTCCACGTCCACCGTCCCCATGACATCGGAGGCGACTCCTCCCATGCGGTCGTCGGACGAGGCCTGTTCGGGGCGCTGCTTGATGAAAGTCTCCAGGAGGCCGCTGACTTCAGAGATTTCACCGGCGAGGAAGCGGGCGATGTCCAGGCAGTGCGCCAGCAGGTCGCCGTGCGAGCCGCTGCCCGCCGTGTCTTTCTTCAAGCGCCAGCCCAGAGAAACGTCCGGGTTGACGGCCCAGTCCTGCAAGAACAGCGCGCGGACGTGGTAGATTTTGCCGATGACGCCGTCGTCGATGAGCTGTTTGGCGAACGACACGGCGGGGTTCGCGCGGTAGTTGAACCAGACCAGGCTTTGGACGCCCGCCCCCTCGACGGCCTCCAGCATCCGCCGGGCCTCGCCCGCCGTGTTGCCCAGCGGCTTCTCGCAGAAGACGTGCTTGCCGGCCTGGGCGGCGGCGACCGCGATCTCGGCGTGCATGTTGTTCGGTGCCCCGATGTCGATGACGTCGATGTCGTCGCGGGCGATCAGCCTGCGCCAGTCCGTCTCATAGCCCTGCCATCCGAACGTCTCCGCGGCCTTCCTGACGCCGCCCTCGTCGCGCCCGCACAGCGCCTTCATCACGGGCACGGTCCCCATCTCGGGGAAAAAGCGCGCGACCTGCCGGTAGGCGTTGGAGTGCGCCTTGCCCATGAACTTGTAGCCGATCATGCCGACGTTCAACGTCTTTGTTGCCATGTGTGTGCTCCAAAGAGAAAGTAAGAGAGGAAACGATAAAAAAGAAGCGGCCCGCCGCCACGGGGGACGTGGTGCGGCGGGCCGGGGCGCGGGCTACGGGCGCGGGGCGGGCGCGCCGAAGCCGGGGGGCATCGGGGGCCGGGGCGGGGCCGGGCCGGCCAGGTAGTTCACGATGGTCGCCCGGCTTTGCAGGCCCTGGATGTAGGGGCCGATGGCCTGCTGGACCTGCTGGCGGCGGTCCGCCGCTGCCGCATCCGCATAGAGCTTGCGGTCGGAAGCCAGAGGCGCGGCGCTGGAGCTGTCGATCTTGATCAGGTGATAGCCGTAGGTGGACTTGACCGGGACCGCCGTCACCCCGCCGGGCTTGAGCGCCAGGGCGGCCTTCAGGAAGTTCGGGTCGAACGGCGTTGCCGAGTCGATCAGGCCCAGGTCGCCGCCCTTGCCTTTGCCTGACGGGTCCTCGGTGTACTTCTCGGCGACGGCCTCGAAGCTCTTGCCCGCTTTGAGTTCGGCCTGGGCCTTGGCGATGATCGCCAGCGCCTCGGCGTCGGTGTGCGGCGGCTTCGTGCCGGGCGCGTTGAAGCCGCCCGCGCTGGTCGTCAGGATCAGCAGGTGCCGGGCATGGAACTTGGGCTTGGCCGGCGCGGGCGGCAGCGTCTGGCCCACCAGGGCCTCGACCTTCAGCTCGGTCACGAGCTGGGACTTGTAGGCGGCCAGCGTCTGGTGGCGCTGGGCCAGCACCGTTTCCAGGCCGCCGGGTACGCGCTGGGAGATCTGCGCGCGCAGCTCGACGAGCCGGGCGTCCACCTGGGCAGGTGTCACGACCACGTGCTTCTTGACGGCCTCCTGGTTGACCAGCTCGATCAGGATCATCTGGCCGATGAGCTGCGGCCCGACGACCTTGAGGGCCTCGCTCGCGACCTGGGTCGTGGTGATCTTGGTCCCGTTGACGATCGCGGCGATGCCCTTGGGGGCGGGCGTCGTGGGCGCGGCGGCGGGGGCCATCATCGGCGGCGGGGCCGGGGGTGGGGGCGGCAGGTCCGGCACCATCGGCGTCTGAGCCTGGGCGGCCGGCAGGGCGGCAGCAAGGAGGAGTACGGCCAGCGGCCAGCGCGGAAGGCGGCGTGTCAAAATTCGGAGACCTCTTTTCCTGTTCTTTACGGTTTCTCTTCTGTCCTTCGGGTGCGCCCCTATGTTACATCAAAACCGGCCTCCCGTCAAGCGTCCGGGGGGCAGCGTCGCCCCGAAGGCCTCGTAGTCTTACCGGACTTGCCCGGCACTGTTACCTGTTGTCACGGGAATCGGCCCATTTGGCATCATCCCTGCTCTTACAGAAATCGTAACCGACGCGCACTCTTGCGAACATCTTGCGGATGATTTCAGAAAGGCAGTACCGAATGAACCTCACCAAAACCCTCGCCCTGGCCGCCGCGGCCGCCGCCCTCACCCTGACCGGTGCCCAATCGGGCCACGCCTGGTCCGTCCAGACCGGCTCCACCGCGATCTCCAGCTGCACCAGCAACGGCACCCTGAGCAACGGCCAGCTCTTCACGCTCTACACCAACGTCTACCAGACCGGCGGCCTGTACACCACGCAGTACGACCTGCGCAACGTCAGCGACACGGCGGGCCTGACCACGTTCTCGGCCAACTTCGGCTACGCCGGCGACTACGGCACGTCGGCCATGAAGATGTTCTTCGGCGACGCCCCGAACTCCAGCGGCATCGTCTACCACGACGGCAACGTCGGCGACGCCTCTTCGAGCACGTTGACCAACCCGATCAAGAACACCGGCACCCTCGACTACAAGATCCATACGGCGACGATGGAGGCCTACGCCCAGAACGGCCAGGTCGTCTGGCAGGATCTGAGCGCGCCGCTGGCCAAAGGCCAGGACATGGTCTCGCAGCTCGGCTACAACGGCGGCTCGCAGTACGGCTCGTTCGGCTACCTGTACGTCCAGTCTAAGACCGCGCCGGTCCAGAACTCGATCTACGTCGCCGACAAGAACGGCGCGTTCGCCAACATCACCGACTGCGCCGGGTCCTCGCCCTGCCACGGCACCCCGTCGTCGCCCGCCGCCGTGCCGGAGCCGAGCGCCGTGGCCTCCATGGGCCTGGGCAGTCTGGGTGTGCTGGGCCTGCTGCTGCGGAACCGCAAGCGCGCCTTCAAGGCGTAGGGGCGGGAGGCCCCCCGCCCCAATAAAACCCAACCCTGGGGCGGGGGGCCATTCGTGTGGTTACTACCCCTCGCTGACCGCCAGGTCCCCCGAGACCGATTGCAGGCGAACGCTCCCCGTGCCCCCCGCGAGCGTACCCGCGACGTGCCGCTCCGTCGTCAGCAGGTCGGAGGCGGGGACCGACAGCGACAGCGCGCCGCTGGTCGTGTTCATCTCGACCCGCGCGTCACAGCCCGGTCCCACGGCCAGTGTCAGGTCGCCGCTCACCGTGGTCCCGGCGAACGAGCTGGCGAACGGACCGGCGAACCGCCACCGGGCATCACCGCTGACCGTGACCAGCGACACGGCGGGGCTGACGACGCCCTCGGCCTCCACGTCACCGCTGATGGTCTTGACGGTCAGCACTCCCTGTGTGTCCCGCACGGACATGTCGCCGCTGACCGTCTCGACGTGGACCTGGTCGGCGCGCAGGCCGACGGCCTTTGCCTGCCCGCTCTGCGTCCGCACCGCCCCGCGCGTTCCGCCCGCGCACTCCGTCACCGAAACGTCTCCGCTGGCGGACTCAAAGCTTGCCGTCCCCGTCGCGTCCACGTCCTGCGCCGACACGTCGCCGTTGCGGGAGGATAGGCCGACGGTCTGCCCGGCCAGGCCCCGCGCCGTGATGCCCCCGCTGGTCGTCTCAGCCGACAGGCTCCCCCCCGGTGAGGCCCAGTCCATGACCTGGATGCGGCCCGACTGGGCGGTCAGCCGTGCTTCCTTCCCCGCGCCCGTGAGATTCGCCGCCGTCACCGCCCCCGAGGCCGACCGCAGGGTCAGCGCCGCCGACACGTCCTGCGCCTCGATGCCGCCGAACGTCGTCACGACTTCGAGGGGCAGGTGCCGCGGCACCACAAATTCGCAGTCCACCGTCACCCGCTCGCGCGCGTCGGCGGGCGCGATCACCCGTGCCCGCCACCGGCCGTTGTGCACGTCGGTTGCGATGAACACCTGCTGGAGCAGGACCCGTGCGTCGGCCTCCGAGTTCGCCCAAGCCGTCCGCGTGGTCGAGACGTGCGCGTAGTTGTCCTCGCGCTCGTTGCCGCGCACCGAAATGTCGCCGTAGGGATTATCCAGAAAGACGGACTCGGCCCCGTCCCAGACCTCGTCGCTGTTCTGAATCTCGACCGCCTGTGCCTGGTCCTGGCTGTTGGCCGGCCGATTCACCGCTCCCGCGTCGCCCCCATCGAAACTGAACTCAAACTTGAAAGCCTTGCGGCCCTCACGCGCGGTCTTGCGGGCCTCCTGGGACGCCTGCCGGGCGGCTGACTTCGCCGTCTTCAGCGCGTCGTTCTTGAGCGAGTTCAGCCCGCGCATCGCCTCGTCTACGGCCCTGTTGATCTTGCCCATGTCCAGCTCGGGGCGGGGGATGTGGTCCAGCACCTTGCCCGCGAGCGACGCGGCCTGGCCCGCGGTCTTGGCCGCCTGCGCGGCCCCCAGCTTGCCCTGGAGGTCGCCCAGCTTGCCCTGAAGCTCCGCCAGCTTCGCCTGCATCGCCGCCATCGCGGCGGGGTCCGGGGTGGGGGCCGTGGGCGGGGGCGGCGCGGCGGGGGGCGGGGCCGCGCCGGCGGGGTTCTCGCGCACGGCCCGCAGCAGCGAGTCGGCCTGCTCGGCCGTGATCTTGCCCTCGCGCAGCATGTTCAAGATAAGAATGCTTTCCTCGTTCATGGTGTCTCTCCGTAAAGTCCCCAAAGCGCGCAAGCCCCGGCGGCCCCCCTAAAGGGACCGCCGGGGCTGCTCAAGGCCGATCAAAGGCGCATCATGCTCAGCACGGCGGCCAGGGCCGAGGACGCCATCAGCAGCACGATGCCGGCGTCGATGGCCTTGCCCAGCCAGGTCGTGTGCAGCGGGTCGTAAGCGGGGCGCGGGGCGGGCCGCTCCCACGCGCCCAGCTCCACCAGGCTCAGGTGCCCGGCCCGGCCCGTCGTGTCATTCATCGTCTCGGTCACCGTGTCGGCGTTGCGCTCCAGCAGTTGGGTTGTCATGGTCCGGGTTCCTCTTCTTGTCCTAGCACTTCTCTCATTACGACAGGTCTTGCAGGGCCTTCAGCCCCGCGTCGGCGCTCATCTTCCCCGCGTCGATGGCGGCCAGGATGTCCCGGCGCGCGGCGGCCTTGTCCTCCGCCGGGGGCGGCGGGGCGGGGGCCTTCGGCCCGTCGGCCAGATCCAGGACCGACAGCAGGGCGTCCAATCGCCCCCGGACGGTGGGGTAGGAGACGCCCAGGGCGGCCTCCATGTCCCGGATGACGCCCCGGCAGCGCAGGAACGTCTCCAGCAGTCGGACCTGTTCAACGTCGAGCCGGTCGAAACGTCCGGGTGTAAACTTCCCCCGGATCTGCACCCCGCAGCTCTCGCAGGACACTTCGGTCACTTCGGTCGGGTGGCTGCACAGCGGGCAGCAGCTAGGCACGGGAGGCGGCATTGCTTATTTCCTTGATTATATTATGGCATATTATATTGAATTTGTCAATATAAGCATTAAAATATTTAATAAAACAAAGTCAAACGATTGAAGTATATCTTGTCATCCTCTGACACGCGACGGGCATAAAAGTTGCACCGCCGGCGCGGGGCAGATTCCGGGGCATCCCACTGTCCCGGCACACGCCGCGCGTAACACCGGATAATGCGTTATAATCATCTCATGCGCCTCACCCCTCGCCTCGTCGTTCTCCTCGCGCTGGGCGCGCTGCCGCTGCTGCTGGTCGGCGTCGCCCCCTGGCTGCTCGCCGCCGTTCTCGTCTATAACGCCGTTTTAGCCGCCTGCGCCCTTGCCGACTTCCTGGCCTCGCCCCGGCCCGAGCGGGCGCTGACGCTGACCCGGACCGTGGACGACAAGCTCTCGCTGGGTGCGGCCAACGCCGTCACGCTCGAAGCGCGCAGCCGGACGACTCAGCCGCTGCGCCTCTCGGTCCGCGACCTGCCGCCCGCCGTGTTTGATCTCGACCGCCCCGCCGAGACGACTCTGGCCCTGCCCGCCGACCCGCGCCCGATCCAATTCACCTACCACGCCACGCCGCCCGCCAAGGGCGACTTCGCCTTCGGCGACCTTCACTTCCAGTATCCGGGCCGGCTGGGGCTGATCTTAAGGCACGGGTTCATCCCGGCCCGGCGGGCCGTCAAGGTCTACCCGAACCTGGCAGAGACCGCTAGGTATGAGCTTCTGGCCCGACGGGGCCGCTTGCAGCAGCTCGGCATCCGCACCGCCCGCGTCCGGGGCGGCGGGTCCGAGTTCGAGTCGCTGCGCGAGTACGTGCCCGGCGACGAGTACAAGAAGATCGACTGGAGCGCGACCGCCCGCCGGGGCAAGCTGATCTCGCGCCAGTACGAGGCCGAGCGCTCGCAGAACATCGTGCTGCTGCTGGACGCGGGCCGGACCATGCTCCAGCCCGTCCAAAAGATGGCCAAGCTGGACTACGTGGTCAACACCGCCCTGATGCTGGCCTACGTCGCCGCCGCGAGCGACGACAAGGTCGGCCTGATGGCCTTCGACGCCGACGTGCGGGCCTACCTGCCCCCGGCGAAATCAAGGGCACAGGTCTACGGCATCCTGGAAAGCCTCTACAACCTGGACGCCCGCATGGTCGAGACCGACTACCGCGCCGCCTTCCAGAACCTGGCGACCCGCTGGCGGCGGCGCTCGCTCGTCGTCCTGTTCACCGACTTGGTGGACCCCGACTCGTCCGCCCGCATCTTGGACGCCGTCCCCATGCTCTCCGACAGCCACCGCGTCGTCTGCGTCACCGTCTCCGACCCCCAGATAGTAGAGGCCGCCCGCGCCGTCCCCGAGGGCAGCGCCGACGTCTACCGCAAGGCCGTCGCCACCCAGGTCTTGCAGGAGCGCCGGGCCGCCATCTCCGTGCTGAAGCGCCGCGGCGTCTGGACCGTGGACAGCCCCCCCGAAGACCTCAGCGCCGACCTCATCAACCACTACCTCGATCTGAAGTCGCGCTCGCTGATCTAGTTGGACATCGCGGCCATTGGATGAGGTGATTACGGCGGATGTCGCCATGCCGCGTGCGCGGCGGGAGGTGGAAATCTTTGCGGACGGAGATGTGGCTGTGGGCGGATCACACCGACATGGACTGATCAAGCGCTTCCAAGAACGTCTGCGGGTCCACGATCTTCAGGCTTGGGAAGCGGTGCCGGAAGGTGCGCGCTTCTTCATTGTCCCGCGTCATCAGATCCAGCAGGTCGTTGTCGTAAGTCACGAGGTACTGCGCGTCGGTCACGAGGGCGAGGTTGATGTAAACCTCGTCATCCGGGTCACGGGCGTAGCGGAAAGTCTCGGGGACGTTATGGATGAGGATCGCGTTTGCCCGTATCCTAGCGAGCAGTTCTCCAACCCGTTCGGGCGTGAGCGCAGGGAACTTACGCTGGAGAACTGGACGTGACAGGATTTCTTCTACCTCCTCCAGCACATCGCGGCTGATCAGCGACGTATAGGCTGAGGTTCCCAAGAGTTGCAAGCAATCATACGCCGGGCCGGATGTTCTCGTTGTCGCGCGCAGGTAGAAGTTGCAGTCGAACACGGCATCCGGCCCAGCAGTTTCTTCATCAGTCACCCGGCTTTGCCACTGTCGGTCGCCTTACGCATCCGCCTTTCGCGCCTGACGTCGGCGAGGGTTTCGTCCAGCAGCGCATTCACCTCGTCCGGTGTCATCCCCGACTGCCGCACCGATTCATGGATGGGGGTAAGAATCTCTGCGAATGTTTTAGGGGTTGCTGGTGCTCCCGCCCTCCCATGCGTCTCTGTCAAGTCCCGGCGGAGCAGGTCGCGGACATAAGCGGAGCGATCCTGGGCCTGCTGGCTGGCGCGCTCGTCGAGGGACCGAAGCAGGTCCTCGTCGATGTCGGTCACTTCAATGGTGTGAGTCGTCATGTGTGGCCTCCGCCGCCCCGCGCGGCCTTCGTCCCGACCGGCGCTTTCTGGAGGTGGGGGCGCAGGAAGGACATCTGCGGACGGTCCTGCCCCTTCTTCGGCTCCACGGTGAACATGTAGTCGCTCCACCACGCCCCCGCCGACCACCAGGTGAAGCCCACCCAGACGTCGCGGTTGGCCTCCATGAAGTTCAGCATGTCGTCCGTCGCCCGCGCGGCAGGCTGCGACGCCGCCGCACCGAACTCGCCCAAAAAGGCTCGCTGATGATGGGCGCGGCACCAGGCGGTGAACTGTGCAAGCCGCTCGCTGCCGATCGTCGTGCTGACGACGGTGGGGTGAGTCCCCGAGCTGTCCGAATCGAGGTACTGGTGCGCCTCAATGATGTAATGGCTTTGGGAATCTTTGATGCCCAGCATCGCCTCGGCGTTGCCGCTTGGTATCCAGCTATGCGCGCCCGTCCAGGAGATGCCCGGCACCAGGATCAGATTCTTCGCGCCCGCCGCGCGAATGCCCACAATGGCCGCGTTCGCCGACCCGACCCATTGCTCTTTGGGCAGGTCGTGCGGCTCGTTCATCAGGCCCAGCCAGACGCGCGGGTTGTCCTTGAACTGCGCCGCCATCTTGCCCCAAAAGTCGGCGAAGGCGGCGTCGGGCACGTCCGCGCCGCCGATGACCTGGTCGTAGTAGCGGGCGTAGTCGTGCGGGTCGAGGATGACGACGATGCCCTTGCCGGTCGCGTCCTTCACAACGCCCTTTATCCGATCCAGGACCGGCTGGCTGAGGGGGGAGTTCAGCGTCGGTTGCAAGTCAGTCCAGCGGAAGGGGAGGCGGATGATGTTGACGCCTTTGCCGGCGAAGTAATCCAGCTCGGAAGTTGACGGGTAGGTGTAGTTCGTCCCGTAAATCCTCGTGACGCCCGGCTTGGTGTCGCCGAACTCACCGCCCGAAATGTTGACCCCGGTGAAGGCGAGCGGCCTGACCGGTCCCTTGTGGACGTTGAACGCCGGGGCGGGCGGGTCCGGGGGCGTGGGCGAGGCCGGCTTCTCGGTCGTCATCTGGATGTCGTCCACGTAGAACACCGGCGCGGCACCGGCGTCGGTGTTCTGGATCAGAAAGCCGGTGACGTTGGGCGTGGCCGCGATGCCCAAGTCGGCGAACGGGACGACGATCTTGGTCCAGGTGCCGGCCGCAAGCTTCGGGAGGGGCACACCGCCCTGCTGCTTGCCATTTACGCTGGCCTTGACCGCCAGGCTGTTCTGGCCGCCGGTCGGCCCGCCGTTGATCCAGAACGTCAGCGCCTTGTACGTCGCGCCGCTGAACGGCGCGCCGCGAAGCTCGATCGCGCCGTAGCTGCCCGCCGACACGGTGGCGGAGATCGCCTCTTTGCTGCTGTGCGCCAGTGCCGTGTCGTCGAGCTTGACGGACGCCCAGCTATAGCTCGCCCAGCCGGCCGCCAGCCCGTCGTCGTAGATGACGGCCCGCTGCGCGTGTGCCCTGCCTGACAATGCCAGCAAAACACCCGCCGCGAAGAGGCGCGCGGGAAGATTAAACCCTCTCAATGGGACCGACTTTCTGCCGGTGCGGCCCGGCGGCTGCCGTAGATGTAAAAGAGCAGGGCGGCGAATTGGAGGCCCGCGAGGCTGAACTTGGCCCAGTGCGGCAGCGACGAGTGAGACACGTTGCCCTCCAGCAAGGCCGCCGTGCCCCACAGCGGCACCGTGCCCACCATCAGCTTGACCGCGTCCCGGCCGTTCGACACCAGGGCGTCCGCCCGCGACAGCCGCCCCGGCGAGATCAGCGCCCAGGCCAGGCACAGGCCCGCCCCGCCGCAGATCCACGTCGCCGACAGCTCACAGACCCCGTGCGGCAGGATGCCCGCCCACATCGAGCTGAGGTGCCCCGTCGGCTGCACCACGGCGGCCAGCGCCCCCAGGGTCGCGCCGTTGCTGAGCATGAAGTAGACCGGCAGCACGAACGTCAGCCCCGTCGCGAACGACAAAATCCCAACCTGGGTGTTGTTGGTGACGAGTTGCGACGAGAACCGCAGCCCTTCGCCCGGCGAGATGTCGCCGTGGTCGGCGAAGCCCTTCTTCCAGCCCTCGAACGAGTCCCGGAACTGCTCCGGCAGGAACAGAGAGACTTGTGCAGCGTCGCGGTGGACCAAAACATAGGCGAACAGGGTCCCCAGGAGGAACAGTCCCAAGGCGGCCAGGACGAACGGCATCCGGCGGCGCAAGGTCGCGGGCAGGCCGTAGGCTAAAAACCCCCACAGCCGCTCCCAGCCGCCCGACTCCTCGGCATAGATGACCCCGTGGGCGTTGCCGACCAGCTCGTTCAGGTACAATACCAAGCTGGGGTTGGCTTCCTGGGCGCGCGCGTAGGCGAGGTCGGCGGCGGCCCGCCGGTACAGCGCGCCCAAAGCCGGCAGCTCCTCGCGCGCGAGCCGCTTCAGGCCGCCGTTCTTGGTGCGCTCGACGATGAGGGAGAGCCGCTCCCAGGTCGCCCGCTTGCCATTAATAAACGCCCGTTCGTCGATTGCCATACGGCCATTATACCGCGTCTTTCACACGCTTCTTCTTTCGTCCACCCCATTGAGGACCCGCCATGTCCCGCGAGATTCTGGTCGTCACGCCCGAGAACATCGAGATCGAGTACGAACTGGCCGGCCTGGGGTCACGTTTTTTGGCCCTGCTGCTGGACACGCTCTTGCAGTTCGCCATCTACGCCGGCATGTGGATCGTCGTCGGGCTTCTGGCCCTGCTCGTCGGCCTGAGCGCGAGCGGCTTCGCCCGCTCGGTCGGCGTGTTCTTCGGCGAGATCCAGATCGCCTTCGGCCTGATCGCCGGCTTCGTCATCATCTGGGGCTACTCCATCTGGTTCGAGGCCGCCTGGAACGGCCAGACGCCGGGCAAGCGGCAGGTGGGCCTGCGCGTGGTCCGGGACGGCGGCTACCCGGTCTCGGCCTACGCCGTGGTCGTCCGCAACCTCATCCGGGCGATGGACGGGATGCCGGTCGCCGTCCTGGTCCTTTTGGGGTACGGCGTCTTCGGGCGTCAGCCCCTGATCGCCGCCCTGGGCGGCCTCGAAATACTCATCCCCGTCTTCTGCCTGCTTGTCTCGGCCCGCTACCAGCGCCTCGGCGACTTCGTGGCCGGGACGATGGTGGTCAAGCAGCGCGCCCCGCGCGTCCCGACGCTTGAGGCCCTGGCCCCGCCCCCGCGCGTCCTGCCCGAACACCTGGCCGCCTACGCCCTGGCCGACATCGGGCGGCACGTCTACGAGATGACCGTCCCCGAGTACCGCGCCGTCCGGCACTCGCTGGACCGCCGCTGGCAATTGCCCCTGCCCATCCAGCAGGCCGCCGCCATGCGCCTGGCCGTGCCCCTGATGCAGCGCCTGGGCATCACGCCACCCCCCGGCGTCATCTCCGTCAACTACGCCGACTTCCTAGAATATCTCGCCGTGGCGTTTGAGCAGTATCGGGGGGTCAAGTGAAAGAACATCCCATGAAACGACTGGCACTTTGCCTCGCCATTCTCTTCTCCCTCACCGTGCCTTTTGCTGCCGAAGCAGCCCCCGGCGCGTCTGCCGTCGTTCCCTTGAACACCTGGCCGTTCGCGGCGGCGGACACGCTCCTAAAGGCCAGCATGCCATTCGGCCACCCGGACGGGACCGTCAGCGGTCGCCGCGTCGTCACGCGCGAGGACTTTGCGGTTGCCACGGCTCGGATCTTACAGCAGGTAATGCCCGACGCCCACATCCCACGCGCGAACATCAGGACAGACGCTGCCGATAGGCTGAGGGAGAATCTCCCAGCCGTCTCCGCTCTGATCGCGCTTGCTCACGAGTTCGCGCCGGAATTGGGCACATTAAGACCGGACGTTCCCAAACAAATATCTGTGCTGCAAGCCATGCAGGAGCGGCAGCGGCGGATTTTTCGCGATGGGAGGGTCGTGCTGACGCCGGAGCAGCCCAAAGACCCGTTCGCCGATGTCTCCCAGACCGACTCGGCGCGTCATGACGAAGACACCCTGCAAAAGTCGGGCATCGTCTTCGGCGTCCCGGACGGCACCTACAGCGGGTATCCACCCGAAACGCGCCTCCAGATGGCGCAGGACGTCGCCCGCCTGTCCGCGCTGCTGTCGCGGCCTTCGGCTTTGACGAAGCGGTTCAAGCAGAACCCGCAGGATGCGCCCGCACTGTACGCCCTGGCGACGGAGTTTGCCTCGGAGCTGAAGCTGCTGGGGCAGGGCGGCTGAGACCACTTGACGGGGAGACGGCAGAGATCGGAAAGCACAACAGACATGAAGATCGCCTATTTTGACTGCTTCTCCGGCGTGAGCGGGGACATGGCGCTGGGGGCGCTCCTCGCCTGCGGGGCCGACGAGGCGCGGTTCCGGGAACAGCTCACGGCCCTGCACGTTCCGGGCTATGGGCTGGCGGTCCAGCGGGTGACGCGGGGAGGCATCACGGCCACCGACGTGGACGTGCGGCTGGAGGAAACGGACGGCGGGCACGGGCGGCACCTGTCCGACATCGCGGCCATCCTGGAAGCCGGCACGCTGCCGCCGGGAGTCCGGCAGAAGGCGCTCGCCGTCTTCACGCGGCTTGCGGACGCCGAGGCTGCCATCCACGGGACGAGCCGTGAGGAGATTCATTTCCACGAGGTCGGCGCGGTGGATGCCATCGTGGACATCGTCGGCGTCTGCCTCCTCCTGGACATGCTGGGCGTTGACTCCGTCGCGGTTTCGTCCGTCCCGTGCGGCTACGGCACGATTGTCTGCCAGCACGGAGTCATGCCCGTCCCCGCCCCGGCGACCATGGAACTGCTGCGCGGCTTCCCGGTTCATGCCGTGGACATCCGGGGGGAGCTGGTGACACCGACCGGGGCCGCCCTGGTGACGACGCTGGCGGACGCGGGAAGCGCCGGACGGATGCCCGCCATGCGCGTCCTGACCAGCGGCTTCGGCGCGGGCAAAAAACAGTTCGCCCCCGACATGCCGAACCTGCTGCGGGTCATCATCGGGGAGACGGGGGAAAGCGCGGACCCGACGCCGCAGACGGTGACGGTGATGGAGACCAACCTGGACGACCAAAGCCCGGAGGCGTTTGAGCTGCTGATGGAGCGCTGCTTCGCGGCGGGGGCGCTGGACGTGTTCTACACGCCCGTCCAGATGAAGAAGAACCGCCCCGCCACCCTGGTGACGGTCCTCTGCCCGCCCGCCCTCACCGAACATCTCGCCGACGTGCTCTTTCAAGAAACGGGCACGTTCGGCATCCGAACGCGGGAGCAGTCGCGGCTGACGCTGGAGCGGTCGTGGCAGACGGTGACGACGTCGTTCGGAGGCGTCAGAATCAAGATCGGTCGGCGGCGGGGTGAGGTCATGACCGCCGCGCCCGAGTACGAGGATTGCAAAGCCGCCGCCATCGCCCATGCCGTCCCGGTCCAGGTCGTCTACCAAGCCGCCTTGCGCGCGCACGGCTGAGGTTTGCGCCCCGTTTACGGCGCTCTCTCGGGTGGTATGGTGGAAGGAGGATCGAGCAGGAGAACAGCATGGACCACGATGAGTCGTCAGACGACACGCCCGGCACCGACCCTGCCGAGCGCCTGAGCCGCCGCCGGTTCCTGACCACGGCGGGCCTGCTCGGCGCGGGACTGGCCCTGGCCGGGCCTGCCGCTGCCCAGGCCGGCGGCGGCAGCGGCGATCAGCCGCCGCCCACGTCAGGCACACAAGACAGCGGGCCGACGAAGTCTTCACGCCGGAAGACCGGCGCGCTCGGCAGGACGCAGAAAGGGCCGTCCGCCCCCAAAGCCGTGGTGGACGGCCCCCCCGCAGGCGAGGGCGAGATCCCCCGGCGGCCCTTGGGCAAGACCGGACTGACGGTTTCTGCGCTCGGCCTGGGCGGGCACCACCTGGGCGACGCCGACAGCGTGAACGAAGCCATGAACATCGTCCACGAGGCGGTGGATGCGGGTGTGACCTTCTTCGACAACTGCTGGGAGTACCACAACGGCAAGAGCGAGGACTGGCTGGGCCGCGCCCTCGCCGGCGGACGCCGGGATGGGGTGGTGCTGATGACCAAGGTCTGCACCCACGGGCGGACCAAGCAGCTCGCCATGCGGATGCTGGAACAGTCCCTGCGGCGGCTCCAGACGGATCACCTCGACGTCTGGCAGATCCACGCCATCACCTACGATAACGACCCCGAGCTGGCGTATGCCAGGGGCGGCGTCCTGGAGGCCTTCGAGCTGGCGAAAAAGCAGGGCAAGGTCCGCTTCGTCGGCTTCACCGGCCACAAAGACCCAGGGCTGCACCTCAAGATGCTCGAAATGGGCTATCCGTTCGACACGGTGCAGATGCCGCTGAACCCGTTTGACGCCAGCTTCTTCAGCTTCGAGCGTCAGGTCCTGCCCGTCCTCACCCGACGGCAGATCGGGCCGCTGGGCATGAAGAGCATGAACGGCGGCGGCGAGGCCATCAAGCACGGCCTGGTGACGGCGGAGGATTTGCTGCGCTACGCCATGAGTCTGCCGGTCGCGACCACCATCGCCGGCATCGACTCGCTGGACGTGCATGGACTCGCTGGACGTGTTGCACCAGAACCTGCGCGTCGCGCGCGGCTTCACCCCGCTGACGGCGGGAAAGATGGCCGCTCTGCGCGCCCTCTGCGCCCCGACCGCCGCTGACGGGCGCTACGAGATGTACAAGGTCAGCATCCGTTACGACAACCCCGAGACCCGCGGCGCGCACGGCTTCCCAAACGACCCGATGAACAAAGAGGTCATCGGCGAGATGGAAACCGGAATCGCCCGCCCCAGCACCGCCCTGACGGCGGGGACGCTTTGACCCCCGGCACTTGACATCGAGCAAAGGAACACATGATGCCGAGCGAGACCGCGCCTGATCCGAAAGCGCCGGACATGCCGACCACGGGGGCCGATGAGGCCGCCGACAGGGGGCCGGAGGGCGTCCAGAACGAGAGCACCGGCGGGTACGCCGTCGCCCACGACGCCGACCCTGCCGCGCCCGTCCTCCAGCGGCCCGGTACGGGCGGTGGACTGGGGGCGGCGACGCCCATCGCCTCGGCCCAGGCCGCCCTGCCCGATGCGCTGGTCCCGCCGCCCGCGCCGCTGCCGATGACCAACGTGGGGCCGGGCCGCATCCCGCAGAAGCCGCTCGGGAGCACCGGGCTTTCCGTCAGCATCATCGGTCTGGGCGGCTCCAGCCTGGGTGACGCCGGCTCGCTGGAAGAGGCCGTCAGCATCGCCCACGAGGCCATCGACGCGGGCGTGACGTTCATGGACAACGCCTGAGAGTACAACAACCACCGCAGCGAGGACTGGATGGGCCGCGCCCTACAGGGCCGGCGGGACAGGGTGGTGCTGATGACCAAGGTCTGCACCCACGGGCGCGACAAAAAGGTCGCCATGCAGCAGCTCGAAGAGTCTCTGCTGCGCCTGCGGACGGACCACCTGGACGTCTGGCAGATTCACGAGTGCGTCTATTTCGACGACCCGGACCTGCACTTCGCCCCCGGCGGCGTCTGGGAAGCGCTGCTGGATGCCAAAAAGCAAGGCAAGGTCCGCTTCATCGGCTTCACCGGCCATAAGACGCCGCAAATCCACCTGCGGATGCTGGCCCTGGCCGACCAGCACGGGCTGCGCTTCGACACGGTCCAGATGCCGCTGAACGCCTTCGACGCGACCTACCGCTCTTTCCAGCAGTTCGTCCTGCCCGAGGCCAACCGCCGGGGCATGGCCGTGTTGGGCATGAAAAGCCTGGGCGGCGGCGGGGAGCCGGTCCAGCAGGGCGCGGTCACCGCCCAGGAGTCGCTGCGCTACGCGATGAGCCTGCCGGTCGCCACCACCATCAGCGGCATCGACTCGCTGCAAGTGCTGCGCCAGAACCTCGCCGTCGCACGTGACTTCAAGCCGATGACGGCCGGGGAGATGACGGCCCTGGCCCGTCGCTGCCAGGCGCTGGCCGGCGACGGCCACCTGGAGCTGTACAAGAGCACCAAGAAGTACGACGCCGCCGTGGGGCGCTCCCAGCACAACTACCTGTCGCCGGAAGAGCTGCCCATGTGAGCGCGCGGCACTACGGCAGCAGCGGCAGCAGGGCTTGCAGCAGGGCGGCCCCGTCGGGCGACCCCCAGCCTGTGACGGCATCGAAGCCCGGCCCGGCCTGGTATCCCCCGGCCGTGGCGGTGACGTTGTCCCCGGAAACAATATCGTTGCACCCGGCCGAGCCGGCCCCGGCCCTGTCCGACCCCTGGTAAAGCAGCGGGGCGAGGAACGGGAGCCGCTTCCCGGTCGGCAGGTTCGCCGCGACACGGCAGATCAGGCACGCCCACAGCGGGGTGGCGGCGCTGGTGCCGCCTTCCGCACCCGCTCTGCCGTCAATGACCACGGAGTAGTAAGGGGCACCCGCCAGCGCCGCAACATCGGGGGCGACGCGCCCGTCGAGGGGGTGGGGGTTGACCGAGGGGATGGAAACCGTCTGCCAGGCCGGGCGCGCGAACAGCCGGCTGACGCCGCCGCCCGTAGACCCCCCGCCGTCCGCCCGGCGGCCGTCCCCCCGTTTCCAGGCGACTTCCCCCGCGATCTTGTCCGCGGCGAGCGTGAACGAGGTTCCCCCCACGGCGAGAGCGTAGGGACTGGCGGCAGGAAAATCGAGGTGGGCCAGGCCGTCGAGGATCTGGTCGGAGGAGCCGTCATCGCCGGACGCCACGCAGACGGTGATGCCCACCAGTGCGGCCTGATGGAGCGAGTCGCTGATCGCCTGGATCGCCCCCTGCGACCACTGCGGGTCGTCCTCCGCCAGCCCCCAGCTCACCGAGATGACCGTGGGCTGGTCCCGGATCGCCTGGTCCAGCGCATCAACCCACCCCTGCTCATCGAAGCGGCTGAAGTAGACGTTGATCGTCGCCATCGGGCAGGCGCTCGCCGCGACCTCGATGTCGAGCATCACCTCGCCCTCCTGCCCGTCTTTGACATTGGTAGCCACCCCGCCCACGCTGATCGGCTGAACGGTGGGAAGCGGTATCTGCGCGAGCCGGCAAAAGTGGGCCAGGTCCTTCTCGAAATAACCGCCGCCGAATTCGAGCAGCCCGATCGTCTGCCCGCTGCCGTCGCCGGGCGGGAAGTTGTACAGGGCCGCGAGCTGCGCGGCGAACAGCCCGGCCTGCGGGTGGGCCGCGCGGGCCGCCGCGGACAGCCCGCCCTGCCGCGCGCGGGCGACGCGGCGCTCGTCCAGCCCGAACACGCCTTCGACGATGCCCGCCAGGGCGGCGGGGATGTAGAGCGCGCCGCTCCTGCCCCGCTGCACCCCCGCGTCCGTCTCGAAGTCGAACAGTTTGGTGCCGAACGCCGTTTCCACCGCGCCGACCGTGCCACTCAGCCGGAGGGAGCGCGAGCCGAGGTCCGTGTCGATGACTTTTAAACCATAACCCTCGAACGTCCTGGTGGCCAGGTCCATTTGTTCCTGGGAGGCCCCGTAGTCCTGTGCTATCTGGGCCGCCGTCAGTATCTGTGGCCGGTCCGGGTCGATCTCCGGCAGCGGTGCCTTCCGTTGCAGCTTGACGGTGACATCCATCTCCGTGCTCGTGTCGGCCTGCTGAAGCGCCACGGCACCGAGCGCTTTTGCCCGCTGGCTTCCGGGAAGTACGACAAGTTTGCTTGACCCGTCCGGCATGATACTTGTCCTTTCGCGGTCTCACGCGGGCGCAGGAGACGGAGGCGCGTCGCTGGATGGAGGCGCGTCGCTGTTGATCCGGTGCGCGTAGACTGCTGCGCCGAAGCCGTTGTCGATGTTGACCACGGCGACGCCGCCGGCGCAGGAGTTGAGCATGGTCAGCAGGGCGGACACCCCGCCGAAGGCCGTCCCGTAGCCGACCGACGTGGGGACGGCGACGACCGGGCGCGCGACCAGGCCCCCCACCACGCTCGCCAGCGCCCCCTCCATGCCGGCGCAGACGACAAGCGCGTGGGCATTCTGGACCATATCCAGGCGGCCAAGCAGCCGGTGCAGGCCCGCCACGCCGACGTCATACAGCCGCTCCGTCCGGCTCCCGTGCCATTCCAGCGTCAGGGCCGCCTCCTCGCCGACCGGCGTGTCCGCCGTCCCCGCCGTCAGCACGGCGACGTAGCGGTCGGGATGCGTCGGGACGGGTGGACTGCCGACCGTGATCAGCCGGGGCAGGGGGTGAAAGACGGCCTGCGGCAGCACGGCCTGGACGGCGGCGAACTGGGCCGGGGTGGCCCGCGTCGCCAGCACCCGATCCGAATGGGCCGTCAAGCGCTCCATGATGGCCGCCACCTGTGCCTCGGACTTGCCGGGGCAGTAGACCACTTCCGGCATCCCCGTGCGGACGGCCCGGTGCGTGTCGATCCGTGCGAAGTCGCCGACGCTGTCATAGGGCAGCGACCGCAGGCGCTCCAGGGCGTCCGCCACGGCCACATCACCGGCCTGGACGCCCGCCAGGAGCGCGGCCAGGCGGTCAATGTCCATGCCCGGTCCCTACCCCTATGTTCGCGTTGAGGCTGCCGCTCTTGTATCCGCCCAGCTCGACCGCCACGTAGGTATATCCCAGCGCCTTCAGCCGCGCGCTGATCTGCCCGCGCAGGACAGGGTCGAGCAGCCGGTCCATCTCGCCCGCGTCTACTTCCAAACGGGCGACGGTGTCGTGATGGCGGACGCGCACCTGCCGGAAACCCAGGTCGTGCCGCAAAAAGTCCTCGGCGGCGTCCAGCCGCGCCAGCAGGTCAGCCGTGATCCGCGTCCCGTAGGGGAAGCGCGACGACAAGCAGGCCAGGGCGGGCTTGTCCCAGGTCGCCAGGCCCAGGGCCTTGGACAGGTGCCGGATCTCAGGCTTGGTCATCCCAACCTCCAGCAGCGGGGCGCGCGCGCCGAACTCCCGCGCGGCCTGGTGGCCGGGCCGGTGGTCGCCCAGGTCGTCGTGGTTGGCCCCGTAGGCGATCCAGCGGATGCCGCGCTCCCCGGCCACCCGCGCCAGGTGCGTGAACAGCTCCGCCTTGCAGTAGTAGCAGCGGTTGGTCGGGTTTGCGGCGTAGTTCTCATCCTCCAGCTCGCGCGCGTCCACCGTGAGAACGGGTACGCCGATCTGCGCCGCCAGGTCCAGGGCATCGTCCCGTTCGCGCTTCGGATAAGAGGGGGAGAGGGCGATCACGGCCAGCGCCCGGTCCCCCAGCACGTCATGAGCGACTCGGGCGAGCAGGGCGCTGTCCGCCCCGCCCGAAAACCCGATCACGACCGCGCCCATGCCGCGCAGCGTTTCGCGCAGGGACGCATACTTTTCTTCCAAAGTCGGCGCTTTTGAGTCCGGCTTGGCGTTGACCGGCAGGAAACGGGAAAGTGTCTGCATGTCGCTGAGTCTACCCGGTGGTTCAGGGACGGAAACGCTGGGTAGAAAAGCCAAAATCCCGATACAGGAACGAGGCCGATCTATGGACACGACACGACGCGATTTTCTCAAAAGCGGGGCGGCGCTTGCGGGGACGGCGGCGGGCCTGGCGCTGGCCGGCGGGGCACGGGCGCAGGGCGCGCAGACGGACGTGGCCCCGGAGGCCGCCACCGCCATGCCGCCGACGCCGCCCAGCATCCGTCGGGGGGATATGCCTTACCGGATGCTCGGGCGGACCGGCGAAGAGGTCTCGCTCATCGGCATGGGGGGCTTTCATGTCGGCAGCCCCGACAGCGACGCCGAGGGGATCAAGCTCGTCCACGCGGGCGTGGACCGGGGCATCAACTTTCTGGACAATTCCTGGGACTACCACAACGGCAACAGCGAGGTCCGCATGGGCAAGGCGCTGGCACAGGGCGGCTACCGGCGGAAAGTGTTCCTGATGACCAAGCTCGACGGCCGCACCAAGGCCTCGGCGGCCAGTCAGCTCGACCAGTCTCTGACGCGGCTCCAGACGGACCACCTGGACCTGGTCCAGTTCCACGAAATCCTGCGGATGGAGGACCCGGACCGCATCTTCGCCAAGGGCGGTGCGCTGGAAGCCGTCCTGGAGGCGAGGCAGGCCGGCAAGATCCGCTTCATCGGCTTCACCGGCCACAAAGACCCGCTCGTCCACCGGCGGATGCTGGAAGTCGCGGACAAGCACGGCTTTCACTTCGACACCGTCCAGATGCCCGTCAATGTCATGGACGCCCACTTCCGCAGCTTCACCCATCAGGTGCTGCCGCTGGCCGCCCAGAAGGGGATCGGCGTCCTAGCGATGAAGACGTTCGGCGACCACTTCATCCTCGACCGCGTCCTGGCCGACAAAATAGCGACTCCGACCGAGATGCTGCACTACTCGATGACCCTGCCGGTCTCGGTCGTCATCACCGGCATCGACCGCATGGAGATCCTGGACCAGGCGCTGGAGGCGGCCCGGACGTTCACCCCCATGCCCCAGGCCCGCATGGCGGCTCTGCTGGGCCGGACCCAGGTCGCCGCCCTGGACGGCTCCACCGAGCTGTTCAAGACCACGCCCCACTTCGACAGTACGGCCAAAAACCCGGACTGGCTGGGGTAAGCCCGGACGAACGCCGAGGTCAGCGGCCTCGGCGTTCTTGACGCGACCGCCTCCGCCGCGCGGCGATCCCGCGCGCCTCCGTCTCGCCCGCGACCAGGGAGATCTATGAACCGATTGCTGTCCGCCTGCCGCGTCCCGGCTTGTGCCCTGCTCGCACTCTGTCTGCCGCCCGCCCCGAGTGCCGGCCAGGCCCCCGCGCCCGGCCCGGTCGAGGCGCTGGTCTACTCGACGGTGCCATCGACGGCGGCGCACCGCCCGGAGATGGCGCTGGACGGTGACTCGCACACCTACTTCCGGTCGGTCGCGGGCATGGGCGACGGGGATGAGTTTCTCCTGCTGCTGTCCCGCGCGATTCCGGTGCGATCTCTCCGGGTGACGACGGGGGATGATGACGGGCTGGACCTGCTGACGGCGGGCATCGTCGAGACGTCGCCGGACGCGGTGCATTTCACCCAGGCGGCGTCGTTCAATGCTGCGGGCGTCGCGTCGGCAGCGGGACCCCGGCTGGTGCGCGCCCTGCGCCTCCGCGTCAATCGGGGCCGGGGCGTCCCGAACCTCCTGGTGCGCGAGATCACGCTGGACTCGCCGGTCAAAATCGCCCGCGTCCTACTGGGGCCGGGGCGCGGCTTCGTGGACATCTCGCAGGCACCGGACCTGGCAGCCTGGTCACAGACGGCGGAAAAGCAGATGGAGGAGTCGTGGGCCGACACGGCGGCCCTGCTCTACACGGACAAGTTCATCACGCCCAACATGGTCCACGTCGTCTACCGCACCGGGCCGGGCGTCACGGGCGTCGCCGCCACGGGCGGGGGCGTGATGACGGTCAACTCCCTGTGGTGCCGCCAGCACCCCGAGGACACGGGGCTGACGGTCCACGAGACCGCCCACGTCATCCAGGCCTACTCCGCTTACGACCCGGTCTGGCTGGTCGAGGGTGTCGCCGACTATATCCGCTGGGTCAGGTTCGAGCCGCAGAACTTTCACCCCCGCATCAGCGTCAGCCGGGCGACCTACCACGACGCCTACCAGACGACGGCGACGTTCCTGGCCTGGTGCGAGCTGCACTATGACAGCGGCCTGGTGACGAAGCTGAGCCGTGCCATGCGCTTCGGGACGTACAACGACGCCCTGTTCAAGACGTACTGCGGCAAAAATGTGGACGCGCTCTGGTCGGAGTTTCTGGCGGCGTACCAGGCCGACCCGGTCAACATCATCACCCCGCCCGTGGCCCAGGCGGACCGCCCGCGCCTCCTGCCCGCCGTCGCCCCCGGCACGGGCGTCCCGGTCGATCTGTCGGCGGCGTTCAACACAGTGGGCGTCACGACCGACGGCGCGCGGTTCAGCCTCGCCGGTGGCATCGACGGGGGCGGGACGGCATACCCCGCCGGCCTGCTGGGCCGGAGCCTGACCTGGAAGGGCGTCCCCTTCCATCTCGGGTCGCCGGACGCGCCGGACGCCGTCTCGTGCCGGGGCCAGCTCATCCCGCTGCCCGCCGACCGGGAGACCGGCCTGTGGCTGCTGGGCGCGGCGATCAACGGCAGCCAGAAGGCGCGGACGCTGACCGTGACCTACACCGACGGCACCACGGCCGCCCTCGCCCAGAACTTCAGCGACTGGTTCCAGCCGCAGGGCTTCCCCGGCGAGGGCCGCGCCGCGACGCTGGGCTACCGCAACACGGCAGACGCCGCGAAAGACGCGCGTACCTTCTATGTGTACAGCTACGGATTCGCCCTCGATGGCACGAAGACGGTTCGGAGCCTGACCCTGCCCGACGATGACAGCGTCAAAATCCTTGCGGTGACGCTCACCGTCAAGAGGTAAAGCCTGCCGCCGAGGTGGAAGTCACGGTATATCTTCAGAATGGTGCGGAGTTGACCGTCTGCGGCGGCGCGAAAATCGCAGGGGGCTGGCAGAAGAGGAGCGGGCCGATCTGCCGGGGAGTTTCATAGATAGACTTGTGCAAGAAATCTCGTGAGTGGAGACGAAAAAAGAGGGTATGACGTTGGAACTTCTTCCTCAGTCATACTCTCTTGATCCGCGCCCTAACGGGTTTGCGTTAAAGTTTTAGGTGGGAGCGGTGGTCGGTGTAGTTACGAACTATCCTGACCTCTATATCCGGGACTTTGCTGTGCCGCGTCTATCCCGTAAGAAGGCCACGACGCAACCAGCGTAAGCACCGAGCGCGAAGTGTGCTTGCCGCGATCACAGGTACTTCACGAGGGTCAGGCACGCATCATCGTGCAGGCTCCCGCCCGCGAACTGGCACGTTCCATCTAGGATGGCCTGCGCCGCCCCGCGCACCGTCGGCGCGTCGCGGGCGGTCCGAGCCAGTTCGATCACGCCCTCCTGTCCCAGGAACTCCTTGCCCCGCCTTGCCTCGCTCAAGCCATCTGTGTGCAGCAGGAACGCGTCACCGGACCGCAGCGGGACCGTCACCTCCGCGAACGTGGTGTGCGGGATGACCCCCAGGAGTGCGCCTCCACCCGCCAGCGGCTCTATCGCGCCGCCCGCCTTCAGGATCAGCGGCGGGTCGATGCCGCCCCAAGCGAAGATCGCTTCGTCCCCCTTCAGGTTCACGATCACCAGGCTCAAGCCCAGGATGGTGTCCTCGGCACGGTTGTCCAGGGTCTGGGCGTCGCACAGGTAGTCGTTGAGCCGCGTCAGGGTCGGTGCGGCGTAGAACGGGTACAGCCGCAGGAACGCCCGCAGCACGTCCTTGACCTCCGTCGCCCGCGTCGCGGCGGGCAGGCCGTGCCCCGTCACGTCCCCCACGAAGAAGGCCGTCCGCCCGTCGGCCAGCGGGAACGCGTCGAAGAAATCGCCGCCGACCTGCGCCGCGTCCGTCGAGACCGCCCGGTAGAGCGTACCCACGCCCAGTCCGGGGAAGGCGTCCTCCGAAGTCTCCATCATCAGTGGACGCTGGAGGGCCTGCGCGACTCGCTTCTCCCGCTCATACGCCGCCCGGAGCGTCTCTTCGACGCCCATACGCTCCGTGATGTCCTCAATAGCAAGCAGAATCAGCTTCATGTCGTTGCCCGGAGGGTAGACGGTGCGGGCGTTCAGCAACATGACCCTCTCGCCGAGGCTCTCGAACCGGTGCGTCACCTCGAAGTCGTCGAAAGACTCTTGCTCCGGGAGAACGCTCTCCAGCAGCCGCCTCAGTTCTGGGATGTCCCACTGGTCATCCCCGAGGTTGTAGACGAGTTGTCCCTCCGTCTCCTGGAGCGTCACCTTGAACGTGCGGTAGAAGGAGCGGTTGGCGGAGACGACGCGCAGGTCCTGGTCCAGCACCAGAATCGACTCGCGCACGGTGTCGACGATGCTCTGGGCGTACTCCTGCGCGGAAACATCCTGCGGGCGGGACGGATTTTTTGATGTCGAGGGTCTTGACTCCATGGATTTACTTCTGCGATGGTTCCTGCGTCTCTACGTGATAAACTCATGGTTCACCAGCCGCGGGGTTTGTTCCTCCTGTGGTAGCTTGGGAGGATAGCCTTGACTTAGCATCCATGAGTATATGTCCGCAGTTGCCGATGGTCATAGGCTGCTGCGCCATGACTATCAGCTAGAACCATAACGGCCCTACCAGGTTCGCGCTGGATGCGTGAGAACCAGGGATGATCTCCATCGTGATCGCAAAGCATGGCGCGGGTCAGCATCACCCCCTTGCTGTTACCGATCTTCTGAAGCGAGCGTGTCATGGTTTTGCCTCCTTGTGCAGTTTCTGGGTGTGCCAAACAGGGATGAACTCCAACCTTGTACCCGTCAGAACGTCGTTCTTACAATCCGTCTTTTGCGTGACAACACATGGAGAAATGAGGAATGGAAAATGGCCGCGTAGGAAAAAATCCTGCACGGCCATTCATTGCGATGATTCTTCAATGGGTCGGAATGATCAATCTCCAGAACGGTTCCTGAAGCAGGAACCGAAAGGGATTGGCGGTGCGCTCCTGCCAGGCACCCTCAGTGACAAGAATGCGCCGGTAGGCCCGAAAGCCTGCCACAAGTTCAGGCGTTAGGATTATCTGATTGTTTGTGATGCCGCCGCGGTCAATCTCTGCAAAGATCGCCAGAAGGAGGAGAGGCTTGTGCGGTGCAGCGACACCTGCTCCGGCATAGCGGTGTAAGTTCCCGAGGTTACGAACTATCCCGACCTCTACATCCGGGACTTTGCCGTGCCGCGCCCGTCACGGAAACATACTTCAGTCACTTGATGTTGCAGGCGGGGAACCTGGTGGCGTCACCACGTCGTGTTCAAAGAGTCGCCGAATCCTGGTACAATCTCATGTGTTCATGATGCCCATCCGCCTTTTTACTTCACAGATGAGTCCCCCGTAAGCGCAGCCAATGCGCTTCTTAGGGCTTGCCGACACCGCTGTATGGCTCCTCCCCCGCTTCGCCTTCCCATGCCTGATGTCACGTCGGCGTTTACCGGACAGCGAAGCAAAACCTTTGTCCCTAATTTCGGATTTCAATCTTATTGCTGCCTTTCTCGTCGCCCAAGAACGTGTCTTCGGGCGTGCGTGGCTGCAACTCGACCGGTGCATTCCTCAAGGTCTGTGCCTTTCAGGAGCAATGTTTTATGACTTCTCAGCCCTGGAAAAAACAGTGGTTCTTCAACGTCCGTAATGACGTCCTCTCGGGCACCGTCGTCGCCCTCGCCCTGATCCCCGAGGCCATCGGGTTTTCCATCGTGGCGGGCGTCGACCCGAAGGTCGGCCTCTACGCCGCCTTCTGTATCGCGACCGTCTCTGCGTTCGTGGGCGGCAGGCCAGGCATGATCTCAGCGGCCACGGGCGCAATGGCCCTGCTCATGGTCACGCTCGTCAAGCAGCACGGCCTCCCCTATCTGTTCGCGGCCACCCTCCTGACGGGTGCGTTCCAAATTCTCTGGGGTGCGCTCAAGATCGGCAAGGCCATGCGCTTCGTGCCCCGCTCGGTCATGATCGGCTTCGTGAACGCGCTCGCGATCCTCATCTTCATGGCCCAGTTCCCGCAGTTCGTAGGCGCGAACTGGATGATGTACGCAATGGTCGCAGCGAGCCTCGCCATCATCTACCTGTTCCCGCGTCTGACGAGGGCGGTGCCGTCCCCGCTCGTGGCAATCGCGGTCATGGCTTCGATCACCATTGCGTTCCACCTCCACGTCCGAACCGTCGGCGACATGGGGCAGCTGCCCAGCGCGTTCCCGACCTTCGGCCTGCCGCACGTGCCGCTCAACCTGGCGACCCTGCGGATCATCCTGCCCTACGCGATCCCGCTGTCCTTCGTGGGCCTCATCGAGTCCATGCTGACCGCAGCCCTGATCGACGACCTGACGGATACGGCCAGCAACAAGAACCAGGAGTGCGTGGGACAAGGCGTCTCGAACATCGTAGCGGGTCTCTTCGGCGGTATGGCGGGGTGCGCGATGATCGGGCAGTCCATGATCAACATCAAGTCCAATGGGCGTGGGCGTCTCTCGACACTGTGCGCGGGCGTGTTCCTGCTCGGCTTGATCGTCCTGGGCCATGACTGGGTGAAACTCATACCCATGGGGGCACTCGTCGCTGTGATGTTCATGGTCTCGATTGCGACCTTCGACTGGGCGTCCTTCAAGAACGTTCGCCTGACACCCCGCAGCGAGACCGTCGTCACGCTGGCGACGGTCTTTACGGTCGTCCAAACGCATGACCTGGCCCAGGGGGTCGCCGTCGGCATCGTGCTGAGCGCGATCTTCTTCGCCCGCCGCCTGGCGAAAATGGTATCGGTCACAAGCACGCTCTCCCCGGACGGCGGGACACGTACCTATGCCGTCCATGGTCAACTCTTCTTCGTCTCGACGGAAGCGTTCCTCAAGGCGTTTGACTGGAAAGAGCCAGTCAAGCGCATCGCGATTGATCTGACGCATTCTCACCTCTGGGACAGTTCTGCGGTCGGGGCGATTGACAAGGTCGTGCTGAAAGCACGGCGGCTTGGTATGGAAGCCGAAGTGATTGGGATGAATCACGCGAGTGAGACGATCTTGGAGAGCCTGGCCCTGCACAACAAAGATGGGAGTAGCGTGGTTTCCGCCGGACATTGAGCCAGGACAGCGTGGACATGATCGCGCAACCTCACCAGACATGGGATGTAATCAAGGGACCTTGCGGTTTGTCAGCGTCGCGTGGCTATCCCGACACTGTTCTGAATGGCTCAGCGAGATGGTTACAGTGGGGAGCGGGTAGAGAAGTTATCGCGAACCGCTTCCCGCTCTTGTCACTCGACAGCCCGCTGCTCTCGCCTGATCATATGCGCGGCTTGTCGCAACTCCTGGTCGTCACTCGTTAGCGCCATACCCTTGGATGAAATCGGGAACACAGGTTACCACACACGCACGGACCGACCCGCGCTACTGTGAGGTTCTAGTCCTGGCTTGAAGCGGTGGCAAGTGTCCCTGGCGGACTTTGTGGACGAAGTGCTTGACGCGCTGATCGTCCTTGTATCGGAATGACGCTGAATCGACACTCCGCCAGCAGGACGCCACCTGGCAGCGCCTTGAAGCGCAGGTGGCCGACGGGGAGCCAGAGCAGGTACACGGCAGTCGCCGGGGTGCCGGCTTTCCTGCCCCAGCTCGTTTCGGCGTCGGACAGGACCGTCGCGCAAAGCCGCCGGAAGGGCCTTAGAGGATTAGAGGTTCCTTGAAGTCTCGGTAGCTGTCCCGGCCGAAGGCTTCTATGGCGTCCTCGCGCCGGCCCCGGAGCGTGTAGACGCGCAGGCTGTCCTCGGCCGGCTCGATGGTCTTCTTGAGGCGGTGCAGCAGCGCCTCCTTCTGCGCCTCGTTGACGCTGCACTCGAAGACCGAGAACTGGACGCGCTGGCCGTGGCCCTCGCAGATCTTGGCGACCCGGCGAAGGCGGGCGCGGCCGGGCTTGGTCAGCGTGTTGACGTCGTAGGTGACGAGGATGTCCATAGTGGCTCTTGGGCAGAATCAGACCAGGAATGGGACGTAGCTGTCCAGGTCGCCGCGCAGGTGCCGTGCCAGCAGGCGGGCCTGCAAGTGCGGCAGCAGGCCGAACGGGGCCTTCTCCTTGAGGAGCGGGTGGGGCACCTCCTCCTTCTTACGCGCCTGGTAGGCCCCTATGACGATCTTACGCCCCTCCTCGGTCAGCAGGACGCTCTCCCCCGCCCCCTCCCGTGCCTCGAAGTGATCCGGCCGAATCTGCTTGCGGTTGATCAGAGTCAAGGCCAGGCGGTCCGCCAGGCACGGCCGAAACTCCTCCATCAAATCCAGTGCGAGCGACGGCCGACCGGGGCGGAGGACGTGCAGGAACCCGAACTGCGGGTCCAGGCCGACGCCCTCGCAGGCGGCGACGCAGTCGGCGGTCAGCAGCGCGTACAGGAAGGACAGCAGGGCATTGACCCGGTCGCGCGGCGGCCGGCGGGTCCGCAGGCGGAAGGAGAACTCGTCGGACGTGGCCGTGATCATCGCGCCGAAGGTGTCGAAGTAGAGCGCGGCGGCCTGTCCCTCGATCCCGCGTACGCCGTCGGTCGTCGCCTGGCCGGGCAGCGACGTCAGCAGCCCCGCCAGCGCCTGCCCGCAGGCGCGCAGGGCGGCGGCATCGTCCGGGGACTTGGTATCGCGGGCGGCCCGCAGGACCGACTGGTGGGCGTTCTTGATTTTCCCGGCGACGATGGCGCGGGCGATCTCCCGGCCCCGCGCCTCGTCCCGGTGGGCCTCGTACTGGGCTTGCCGCAGGAGGACGTTGCCGCACATCGGGCCGACGACACGCGCCTTGAAGCGGCCCGCGTAGTCCATGAGGTTGACGGCCCGCCCCTCCTCGGCACACCGGTGCATGGCCTGCGGCGAGATGGTGGCGTTGCCGAACAGCATGACGGCCCCCAGGTGGTGCAGCGGCACCTGGGCGAGCTTGGTGCCGTCGGCCTCGACCTTGAGCGCGTCGTGGTCCAGCCGGACGTAGGCGTCGGGCGTCATCACGAACAGGGTGTTGAGCAATTCCCGTGTCATGGCTTTTTCCTATTGGTCGTCAAACTTCCTATTGGTCGTCAAACAGTTCCGCTACTGTGTATAACTGGCGGGACAGGCGGGCGTGGCGGGCGGCGACGACGGTAGCGGGGACGCAGGCGTCCAGCAGCGAACACCGGGGGCAGCGGGCGTCGTTGAACGCGGGCGGCAGCGGGCCGCGCGCCGCTTGCATGGCCCGCACCTGGGCGATTAGGTCTTGAGTCTCCCCGCGCAGCTCGTCCCCGAAGGCCACCTCGCGCCGCCGCCGGGTCTGGAGCGAGTACACAGCGCCTGTCTTCACCCGGACGCCCAGCATCTCCTCCAGGCACAGGGCCTGGGCGCAGAGCTGGACGTCGTCGTGGCGGCGCTCCCGCCTCGGCCCGTTCTTGTATTCGACGGGGACGACGCGGCCGTCGGGGTGGAACTCCACGACGTCGCCCTTCCCTTGGAGGCCCCACCTGTCGGACCACAGGGGCAGGGCGCGCTCCATGCGGACGCCGCCCTCGACGGTGGTGCAGGCACCGTCGGCCCGCTCGTGGGCGTGTCGTCCGCGCAGGGTGAAGACGTTCTCGTCGAAGACGCGCTCGACGTGGATGAGGGCGCACTGCCTGGGGCAGTAGGAGTAGTGTTCGAGGGCCGAGATGAGAACGGGCCGTTCATCGGGGTCCATGTCAGGCTTCCTTTCGCGCGGGCGTGACGCCGGGGGTGTGGCCCGGTCTTTCGTGTCTGTCTTGCTTCTCTGCTCCGATGGCTCCTCGTAAACCGCTTTCATTCCCACCGGTTGGAAACAGCCGATGCAACGCTCCACACTCGGATCGGGCTTTCTTGTCGCCGGTTCGGTTTCAATCCTCACCGGCCCCGAAGGGCCGGTGCAACTGCGCGTTCAGCGTTTCCACCGACTCGCGCATGGCCGTGTTTCAATCCTCACCGGCCCCGAAGGGCCGGTGCAACCGGCGGCGGGAGCGCGGTCATTTATTCGGCTCAGGAGTTTCAATCCTCACCGGCCCCGAAGGGCCGGTGCAACATTGACAAGGATTGGACGCAGTCTGATCTTGCTCAGTTTCAATCCTCACCGGCCCCGAAGGGCCGGTGCAACGGTTCGCCGGCGCGGCCAGCCGGGGCTAAAGCCCATCGTTTCAATCCTCACCGGCCCCGAAGGGCCGGTGCAACGGGGGCCTGGCGACCGCCATGAAGACCATCGCCGGTTTCAATCCTCACCGGCCCCGAAGGGCCGGTGCAACGTCTCCCTGTATTTCGCCTGGAGGCCCGCCATGCGGGCCTGTTTCAATCCTCACCGGCCCCGAAGGGCCGGTGCAACGCCCGGCAAGGGCGAGCATGAGCAGGCTGCCCTTGCCGTTTCAATCCTCACCGGCCCCGAAGGGCCGGTGCAACAGACTACGATGCCGCAGATCGCACACAAAGACTGGTTTCAATCCTCACCGGCCCCGAAGGGCCGGTGCAACCCGTGAGG
>JAABUV010001803.1_pt1 | contig 30427 bp, 26 predicted proteins | sample 5559971 | NCBI WGS metagenome assembly JAABUV01 (sample SAMN10711881, study PRJNA513362) | rock metagenome | isolation source: Antarctica rocks | place: Antarctica: Victoria Land, Knobhead nord | collected 2015-12-19
ATGCACTTTCGCTCGCCATCGCCGTCCCACGGCCCTCACTTCCAGCCCTTCTCTCTGTCGTCGACTCAATCAACATGGATCTGGTGGCGCGCTGCCCGCGCAGCCCCGCGCCGGGAGAGACGGCACAGGGCTCCGATGTCGCCCTCCATCCCGGCGGCAAGGGGGCTAACGCCGTCTCTCCCGGCGCGGCTCGCCGTTGTGGGGGAAAGTGGGGGCGAGAGGCGACGGGCGAGGGGCGACGGGCGACGGGTGGTGCGGAACCGTAGGTTGACGGCTACAAGGACAGGGGCATAACCTTCTGTCGCCCCTCGCCCCTCGCCCCTCGCCCCCCGACTAACGCGCCAGCGTGGGCACGCGCGACAGCACAACGCGGCGTAGGGGCTTGCGGCTATCAAGGGGTAGGACGACGGTGAAAGTAGTACCTGTGCCTGGCTCACTCACGACGTCGATATGGCCGTGGTGGGCCTGCACGACCGACCGTGAGATGGCCAGGCCCAGCCCCGTCCCCTGCGCGTTCTGCTCACGCGCGCCATCGGCGCGGTAGAAACGCTCGAAGATGCGCGGTAGATCCGGGGCGGCGATACCGATGCCCGTATCCGCGACGCGGACGCGCGCGCCCTCGGCGGTCCGCTCCACCATGACGGTCACGCGGCCGCCATCGCGTGTATAGTTGACGGCGTTGTCCAGCAGGTTCGTGAAAAGCTGGCGCAGGCGCGTGGGGTCTCCGGCGACGGTCACGGGCTCGAGACGCTCGGCGCGTACCATGATGTCGCGCTCGGCCGCGATGACGCCGACGCGCGCGCTGAGCGACTCCAGCAACTCGTCCAGGTCCACCGGCTTGTGCTGGATACCGGCCGGGTCGACGTCGATGCGCGTCAGCGTCAGCAGGTCGCCGACGATGGTGGAGAGGCGGCTCACCTCTTCGTCCATGCTCACCAATGTCTCGCGGTACTCAGCGGACGAACGCGGGCGCGCCAGGGCCAGGCTCACTTCCGATTGCATCACGGCCAGGGGCGTGCGCAACTCGTGCGACGCGTCGGAGGCGAAGCGCTTCTGGCGCTCGAAAGCCTCCTCGAGGCGGCCGATCATGTCGTCGAACGTGGCGGCCATGCGCCCCAATTCGTCTTCCTGCTTGATACCGAGGCGCTGGCTCAGGTCGTTGGCCGTGATCTGGCGCGCGCGCCGCGTGATCTCGTCGACGGGCTTGAGCGCCCGCCCCGAGAGCATCCACCCGCCCATAGCAGAAATTAGCAGCAACACCGCGGCGACATACACGAGAATATGCTTCAGTTCATCAACCTGTTTCTCCACACGATTTAAGCGGAATGCGATCTGTGTGATGACAGGATGCCCGTCTTTGTAGAGTTGCTTCGTGATCAAAAGCACATGCGGCGCGCTCTTGATGCTGGTCGCGCCGGGATTCCGCTGGACCTCCTTCACCTCGTTTTGCGCCGTCTGCTTAGTGGTGGGATCTTTCAGCAATGAATTAGACGCTGGCTTGCCTAACGTTTTACCGTTGTCGGCCGGTATCGGTTTGCCGTTCGTCGGAGATATGTACTGTATCTCTAAAAAAGGTGTGTGGAGAGCGTTTGGGTCGCTGATCCGATATTTTATATTTGTGCTGCAGGAGGAATACGGATGACCGTAAGAATAGTACCCATTGGTTGCCGATGTCCCGTAGCCAGCCGTACATGGATCCGTCACCTGTATTTGAACCTGCTGGTTAAAAGACTGATTCAGCGCATCTATCGCCTCATTGTCGATGCTGTCGAATTGGTAGTGGCTAAACGCGTAGAACACGCTGCCGACAAACGTCGCCAGCACGAGCGCGGCGAGGCCGGTGTACCACAGGGTGAGGCGGAAGCGGATGAGGTGCGGCGTCTGGATGAGGCGAACGGGATGGAAACGGCGCATAATGGCGTGCATGGCAGGCGCCTCCTTGAGGCCAGTGTTTGTTGACATTCTAATTATAGCAATCGGTTTGACCACCCCCCATGCGGACTGTTACGATTCCCCCATGAACGATATTAAAAAGACCACCCTGGACTGGGCGCACATCGAAGCGCTCGTTGACGCGCTCATCGCCCACCTGCCGACCGACTATGACGCGATGCTCGTCGTCGCGCGCGGCGGGATGGTGCCGGGCTGCCTCGTCAGCGAGAAGATGGACATCCGCAACATCCTCGTCGCCGCGGTCGTGACCTACGTCGCACCGGGCGAAACGCTCGAGCGGCCCATCTTCTTGCAGTTCCCCGACGACATCCTGATGGCCGGCAAGCGCGTGCTCGTGGTCGACGACGTGTGGGACAGCGGCAAGACGATCATGGCGATCAGGGAGCGCCTCAATGCCGTGGGCTGCCGCTACGACGTGGCGACGCTGCACTATAAACCGGAGCGCTCGCGCTATCCCGAGCGCCCCGACTATTACGCCGCGGCCACCGACGACTGGATCGTCTACCCCTGGGACCCGGAGCGCGACCGCGCTTAGCGCGCATACAGCGCGTACAACAAAGAAGGGGACCCGACGATGTCGGGTCCCCTTCGCTATACTACATACTACTGATGCGATCTGTCCGTGGAGCGGCAGTTCTATCGCGTGGTCAACACCACCACCGGCGCAATTGAAGAGGAGTAATCTCAACTCTACTAGCGGCTCAAGGGCCTGTTCTCTCTACCGGTTCATGCGCGAACTACCCCACGTCATGTTTCAACAGGGTAACAGCCGGCCCACCATGCGGTGGGCGCATTCAATCGATTTGAAAGACTCCAAAGACCAAGTGCGGCTTCTTTAATGGGTACATAGGCGACCCCTTTCTGCTCCACACGCGGCGATGAGTGGCAAGCTCTACGTTCTAGCGCCGCCCTATCTCATCGTTGAATCTATCATACACTCACGCGCATAAGCCTGTCAATAGTCGCATAAATGTCTTTTTCATAGGGATCACCATTATTTATCGCGGCAACACACCCGTATGCAAACGCCGAAATAACCAGCAAACAATAATAGTAGCATGAGGCGCTTACACTTTGTTGAACAAACCATGATTTTTGCGATAATAAACGTCGCGCGCCACGCCCACACGCTCGACAGGCCAAGCGCCCACCGTTAACGCACGCGGGTCGTCGTCCGTAGCATGGAAGGCTGTTCGTCGATGAAAGGTTGTTCGTCGCCGGCCGCATCCTCCACCAGGATATCCCAGGGCGCCCCCGCCTTTAGGCATGGGGGTGCATGGGATCGCCGTCAGGCGACGGGCCACGCTAGCGGCACTGAGCACCCTCGCCTGTGCGCAAGACATGCCCTAAAAAGCGTATCATAAAGAGGCGCGTTAAGGCACACCTTTACGGTGAAACGGCTGCTAGCGCAACGGAAAACGGGGTTACGCCCGCTTTTCCCTTTGTTGGGGTGACTCCCAACGGGCCGGACCAGAGCAGCGGGGACGGATGCCCTCGGCGTCATACCCGGAAGTCAGTCCTCGTGGCTGGCGACTGGTCATCAGATCACCCGGCCCCGTCGCGTCAGCGGCGCTCTCTGACCCGGCCAGAGGGGAAGCCCGAAAGCCGTCCCTCTTGGACGGTGAGTGAGGGCAAGCCCCCGCCTTCAAGCGTGGGGTAGGTGACGTCCAGTTCCCGCGCCGACGCCGTGACATGATGATACTCCGTCCCGCTCTCGTCGAATAGGTAGGCGAGGGCCGCGAGATGGGTCTCGCCGTTCGGCAAAGCGGCGGTCTCCTTCAGGCGCGTGGCTAGGTGGTGGAACATGCGATTGACCAGGCGATGGGCCAAGAGGGCCACGGCCTCGCGGTCCTCGCCGGATAGATGTTCCAGACTGGCCAGGGTACGCGCCAACTCCGCCTCTTTATTGCGGTCGACGTGCGCGCGCAGCCGCGTGATAAGCGGGACCGCACGCCGGGCGCGCGCCTCGACGACGTAGCGCTCGACGGACGCGTCGACGATAGCCCAGGCGTCAGCGACGCCATCGAGCGCTTCGCCAGCGGGAGCCGCGGCGCGTAACGCGTCGATGTCGACCAACTCGACCCCCGGAACCGTCCCGACCGCCGGGTCGACATCGCGCGGCACGGCGATATCGAAGAGCAACAGCGGACGCGCGGGTCCACGCGGGGGGACGATCGCGGGCACGATCAATGGCTCGGGCGCGCGCGTCGCCGTGATGACGAGGTCGGCCCCGGCCAGCAGGACGGGCAACTCATCCATGGCGGCGGCCGCGCCGCCGCAGGCCAGCGCCAGGCGTTCCGCCGCCTCGCGCGTCCTGCTGGCGACAACAAGCGCGCCGACCCCCTCGGCGCGCAGTAACTGGGCGCTAACCTCGTTGATCCGCCCCGCCCCGATGAGCAGGGCCGCACGCCCGCGCAAGGAACCGAACCGCCGGCGCGCCGCCGCGACGGCGACGGCGCTCACACTCGTATCGGTCGCGCTCAACGCCGTGTCGGCCCTGGCTCTCTTGCCGCAGCGCACGGCCGCGCGGGCGAGGGCGGCCAACTCGGGACCGGATGCGTCGCGCCTGGCCGCGTGGTCGAAGGCTTCGCGCACCTGCGTGAGAATCTGCGTCTCTCCGCGCACCAGCGAGCGCAACCCCGCCGCGACAGCACAAAGGTGGCGCGCGGCTTCATCGCCGACGCGCGGCTCAAAGGCGCCGGCGGCCTCGGGCGCGGGGACACCCGTCACGGTCAGCAGGAGCGTCGTCGCCTGTGCGAGCGCGGCGCGCGCGTCGGGCGCGGAGATATATATCTCGGTACGGTTGCACGTCGAGAGCACGGCCGCCTCGTCAATGCTGATCTCGCTATGCAAAAGATCGAGCAGGAGATCACGGCGATCGCCGGCGACGGTGAGGCGTTCGCGTAAGGCGAGAGGCGCGCGTGTATGATCGACGCCGACAAACCCAATAGCCACCACATGCCTCCTCTGCTGACGCCGCCATGCCCTTCAAACACCCTCGGAACAGGATGCGCGGGATATACTGCGCCGCGTGTCTACGCTGTGTCCACGAAATCGCAAAACGTACGAACGGGCGTGCGGGGGCATGCATTATTTATTTTACCAGGCGGCCGCCACATGCGACGGACGTCGCGGGTCAATAAATAAATTGGGGTGTTTCATGTGCGTTGACGGGGCGTTCCCCCCTCTCCCGCGTCAGGGAGAGGGGGTAGGGGGTGAGGGCCGCATAAATTGGGGGAGGAGGGAAAGGGACCGGCCTGTATACTACACGACGAAGGGCTATGCCTAGGGACACGGAGAAGGAATTGGCACGCTATATTGTCGACGGCGGGTCGCCGCTACATGGGACGGTCGAAGCCGCCGCCAGTAAAAACGCTATTTTGCCGATTATGGCGGCAACGCTACTAACGGATGACGAGTGCGTGCTCACCAACGTACCACAGATCACCGACGTCATCGTGATGGGGAACTTGCTGCGGCGTCTCGGCGCCGATGTCGAGGGGTTGGGCGGCAAGACGCTGCGTATCTGCTGCCGTGACGTGCGTGAAACCGGGTTGGCGGCGGATCTCGTCGGCCGCATGCGCGCGTCAGTGGTGCTGATCGCGCCGCTGCTGGCCCGGCTTGGCCGTGTGGAAACGGCCCATCCCGGCGGCTGCGTGATCGGGCGACGCGACATCGGCACGCACCTCGAAGCGCTCGAAGCGCTCGGGGCAACCGTGCGCGAGGTCAACGGGTGCTACATCACCGAAGCCAGGGGGTTGCATGGAGCGAGCATCTTCCTCGATGAAGCCTCGGTCACGGCGACCGAGAACACCGTCATGGCCGCCGCTCTGGCTACGGGGCGGACGACTATCAAGCACGCCGCCTGTGAGCCGCATGTCGCCGACCTCTGCAACTTCCTGGTCAAGATGGGCGCGCGCATCGACGGCATCGGCAGCAACGTCATCCACGTCGACGGCGTGGACCGCCTGCATGGCGCCGCGCACAACATCATCTCCGACCACATCGACGTAGGGACTTTCGCCGTCGCGGCGGCGGTCACCGGCGGCGAGGTATCCATCCGCGACGTGATCCCCGATACGATGGAGATGACCAATCTGCTGCTCGCGCGCATGGGCGTGGAGGTCGACTGGCCCGAAGAGACGACGATGCGCGTGCGTCCCGGCCGCCTCACCGGGGCCAAAAAGATCGACACCGATCCCTGGCCCGGCTTCCCGACCGACCTTGCCTCGGTCATGATCGTGCTGGCGACGCAGGCGCACGGTACGACCCTCGTGCACGACTGGATGTACGAGGGCCGCATGTTCTTCACCAACCAACTCATCGGCATGGGCGCCGGTATCGTCCTATGCGACCCGCACCGCTGCGTGGTGACCGGCCCGACCCCCCTGCAAGGGCGCACCGCGCATAGCCCCGACCTGCGCGCGGGCGCGGCGCTCACTCTAGCCGCGCTTGCCGCCGAGGGCCGCAGCGAGATCTATGACGTCGAATTCGTCGAGCGCGGCTATGAGAACTTCGTCGACCGTCTCTCCGCCCTTGGCGCGCGGATCGAGAAAGCGGTGTGACGAGGGGCAACGGGCCACGGGCGACGGGCCACGGGCGACGGGTACAGAGCCATCTCCATTGGAGCGCCGACGTCAGTCCGCTGGCTGCCCAATCGGCATACGCCTGCGAACGATTACCCTCGCCCGTCGCCCGTCGCCCGTCGCCCGTCACCCGTCGCCCGTCGCCCGTCACCCGTCGCCCGTCGCCCGTCGTCACTCGTCACTCTCGTCAGCGATCCCGATCTCCTGGGCCTTAGCCAGGACGGCGGTGAGGCGGCGGCGCAATCGCAGATAGACTTCAGCGTCGTCGGGGGCGGGACCATCGTCCCGACGTCGATCGAGATACTCGTCGCTCTCCTGTAGCAGGGCCAGCAGTTCGGCGCTGATCGCCCAGTAGGTCGTGATGTCGGCCGGCGCGATCCGCACATCCTCGAGCAGCAGCTCGGTCGCGCGCATCTGTTCGCGCAAGTCGAGCCAGTCGCCCAGCGTCGTGGTGGGCCGCGGCGGCTCCATCATCTCGTCCATGTCATTCATGCTATTCGCCTACCCACTCACGTCGTCGATATAGGCGGCGATGCGCGCGCTGTCCTCATCGCCGTGCGTGGTCATGGCCATCGAGTACGTTTCGAGCGCCGCCGCCGCGAGGGGCGCGCTCGCGCCCCGTTCGTAGGCGGCGGCCACGGTCAGCCACAGGTCCTTGTTACGTTTATAGACTGTGAGCGGATAGCCGGCCGCCAGCACGTTCCCCGCCATGCGCGCGCCCATCGCCCCCAGCCCGATAAAACCTACCCGTTCCCGCTCGGCCATCTCCTGTCTCCTCACGCTATTCACCGTCAGAAGGGTGCAAGAACGCGGCCATACACTGCCTGTGGGAAACGATGGCGCCAAACGGCTACACTGAACCCAGAGAGGCGCCGCATGGACATGATGGATATGGATGAACAGCACATCGTCGGCTCGGCCGAGCCGCTAACGCCGGAGCAGCGCGCCGTCCGCCTGCAAGAGTTAAAGGCGTGGGGCATTGACCTGAGCCTAGTGCAGTCCAACTTGAGAATGACGCCTACAGAGCGCTTACTCGCGGCGCGGCATTTATGTGTGGTGGCAGCGGAACTGCGGCGCGGCATGGAAGTTTATCAAGCCAAACGACGGGCGGCTATAGTAGAGTCGAAGCGGAAACACGCGAGTGGATGAAGAACAAATCTTTCGCCAGCTTGTCGACGGGAAAGTTGATTTTGTCCTTGTCGGAGGCCTAGCCGCCGTTGCTCAAGGCGTCGTCCATCTGACGAACGACGTCGACATATGCTACGCTCCCGACCCCGCGAACTTGACGCGCCTTACTCAGGCGCTCGCGCCGCTCCATCCTCGTCTGCGGGTCGAAGGTCTCACCGACGAGCAAGCGCGAACGCTGCCTTTCCAATGGGACGCACGCACTATCCTCGCGACCGAGCTTTTAACACTAAAAACAGATGCCGGCTCCCTCGACCTTATCCGCGTCATCCCCGGTGTCGGCAGCTACGCGGACGTGCGCGCCGCGTCTGTGCCTGTCGACTTCTTCGACATGCGCGTCATCACACTCGATCTGCCCGCGTTGATCGAGAGCAAGCGCGCGGTACGCCGTCCCAAAGACCTTGCCGCGCTGCCGCACATCGAAGCAGTCCTGCGCACACGCGAAGCCGCCGAGAGTACCGAGGACTGACACCCCGCATCGAAAGGGACGCGGCGCATCCACCGGGATCCACGGCTCGCCGTGAGCCGCAGCGGTTATGGCGCGTCGAGGGCGAGCGCCGCGTCGAGCGCTTGCTCCGGCGACAGGGCATGCCCCGCCGCCCGCGCCGCCGCGAACCACTCTTCACCGAGCGCGTCGTGGGCGGCCGCCAGCGTGCGCTCGTACAGCCAGCGGAGGGCCGGCTGTATCACCGCCCCGGTGGCCTCGCGCAACCCCTCGGCCGCGCCGCAGAGCCGGGCCGCCTGCTCCGCTCGCCCGTCCGCCGCGGCTACAGCGGCCAATCCTTCGAGGCACTCCGCCATGTTCATCCTGCCGCCCAACCCCCACACCAGCGGCAGGCTTTCCACGAATAATCGCGCCGCGCGCCCGTACTCACCTGACGCCAACGCCGCATCTCCCGCCGTTGTGAGCGCGTAGACGCTCCCCACTTTGCTGTCGAGCGCGCGGAAGATGGCTAAGCTCTCCTCGGCAAGCTGCCGCGCGCGTTGGTAGTCGCCCTGACCCAACAGGGCTGACGCGAGGTTGTTGAGCGCCCCGGCTACGCTCCATCGGTCCCCGAGCCCGCGCAGCAGTTCCAGGCTCTCCCCGTACAGTATTACCGCTCGCGCGTTGTCTCCCAAACCCGCCGTGGCGTCGGCGAGGTTGTTGAGCGAGAGTGCGATATTCCGCGGGTCGCCCGTATCACGCGACAGGCATAGACCTTCCTCCTGGAGGGCGACCGCGCGTGCGTACTCTCCTTGCGCGTACACGATTATCCCGAGATTGTTGACGGCGGCGGCGATCCCCGACGCATCGGAGCTCTCGCGGTAGAGCGCCAGGCTCCGCTCGAACCACCATACCGCCCGCGCGTAGTCACCTTGCGCGTACGCCAGCGCGCCCGCCCCATTACTCGCCCGCGCGCGAATCAGGCTATCGCGGGCGCGCTCGTTCCCTCCATTTTTGCCTTCCTCACCATCGCGCGCCAGCAGCCGCTCCAGCCAGGTACGCCCCTCGCTTAGATAACCCTGAATGCGCCAGAACTGCCACAGCGCCCCGGCCAGGCGCAAGCCGGCGTCCAGGCGCGCGCGGCCGCGCGGCGCCCCCCCCATCGGACGGTCCCGTGGGGAGTCGCGCCCCGCCAGCCTGGTCCGCCAGCGCCCACCGCAGCGCCTCGCGCAGGTTGTCGTGCTCGCCCTCCAAGCGCGCCAACCACGCCGCTTGCTCCGCGCCGTTGAGCCCCTCCACGGCCTGCTCGGCCAAATCCAGGTAGGACAGCGCATGCGCCGCGCGGGTGGACTCGGCCTCGCCACTCTCCTCCAAACGCTCCGTCCCGTACGCGCGGATCGTCGCCAGCATGCCGAAACGTGGCTCGTTATCCGCCCCAGCCTGCTGCCGCACCAGGCTCTTGTCCACCAGTGACGACAACCCATCGAGCATGTCGAGCGGCACGCCGTCGTCCACGCCGCACACCTCCTCAGCGGCCTCCAGCGTCCAGCCGCCCGCGAAGACGGAGAGGCGCCGGAAGAGCTTTTGCTCGCCGATGTCGAGCAGGTCGTAGCTCCAGGCGATGGCGTCGCGCATCGTGCGCTGCCGCACCGGCAGGTCGCGCGCCCCGCCCGTCAGCACCTGTAGGGGCGTCTGGTCATACGCCCGATCATGGTCAGACGCCCGGTCGAGACGCGCCAGGAGGGCGTCCGGCGCGAGCACTTTGATGCGCGCCGCCGCGAGCTCGATCGCCAGCGGCAACCCATCCAGCCGCGCCACGATGGCGGCGACCGTGGTACTATTGCTCTCAGCCAGCGCGAAGTCTGGCTTGACTTGTTGCGCCCGCGCCACGAATAGGCGCACTGCCGCGACCTGACCCAACGTCTCGTGGTCGGACGGGCGCGCCAAGTCGGGCAACGCCAGCGGCGGGACCGCGAACTCTTGCTCGCCGCCTACGCGCAGCGCCGCGCGGCTCGTCACCAGCGCCTTCAACCGAGGGCAGCCCTGTAGCAGGTCGCCGACCAGCTCCGCCGCCTCCACGACCTGCTCGAAGTTGTCCAGCACCAGCAGCATCCGCTTGCCCCGCAGGGACGCTAGCAGGCCCTCGCGCGCCGTCCAACCGCCGTCTTCGCGCACGCCCAGCGCCCGCGCGATCGTCGCGGCGACGAGGTCGGGATCGGCGAGCGGGGCGAGGGACACAAAGGCGGCGCCGTCGGGGTAGTCCTCGCACATTTCTTCGGCCACGCGCAGGGCCAGGCGCGTCTTGCCCACCCCGCCCGGCCCCGTCAAGGTCAACAGGCGCACATCGTCGCGACGGAGCAGCGTCACGATCGCTGCCGCCTCGCGCTCGCGCCCGATTAGCGACGTCAACGGCGCCGGCAGCGGAGGGAGGGGCGACATGCCAGCGACGACGGGGATCACGCGGGGGCGACGCCGCCGCGTGATCGAGCCGTCGAAGACGGCGCGTTCCTCAGCGGTCAGCCCGAGGGCATCCGCCAGCTGGCGGGTGGTCTCCTGCTGCGGGGCAAGTCGCTCGCCGCGCTCCAGCGCGCTAATGGCGCGCGGGCTCAGCCCCGCCCGCTCCGCCAGCGCCTCTTGCGAGAGCGCCGCCGCTACCCGATGGCGCCGCAGCGACTCACCGAAGGTCCCCGTCTCGACCGAGGTCATCGTCCGCCCCGTCCTCTCGCCGGCGGCCCGCCGCACGGCCGTTGCACGTCGCCATACGTATTATGTGTGATAGTACCACAACCGCCGTTCGCGCGTCACCCCCTATCTAGCAAAACAGGCCGTACTTGTGCCAGTTAATTGTGCGTCTTGTGCCTGGTCGCCGCCACCGGCACGGTCCACACTGGGAAGTGTGAGGATAGAGAGCGCTCCAGCACGAGACCCCATCAGGGAAGAGGAAAGGACAGAGACCGATGACCGGCACACCCACGATCACCCCGCCACGCACGGCATTCTACAATGCGCCCAGCGCGCCCACGCTGCCCGCGTTGGGGGGACGAGATCAGCGCACGTCCCCCACGCCCCCCACGCCCCACCACGGGGCATGCGCGCGCCGACCGACGCCGGAGGGGGCGGGAGAACGATACGGCCCGGCGCGCCAGGCCACGTCGATTCTGCTCGTCGCGGGCGACCAGGGGGAAGCCGACATCGTGCGCTACGCCCTGGCGCGCGAGGGGCATAGCGTCGATGTCGTCGGCGTGGGGCGCGAGGCCATGGGACGCGCCCGCGGGGCGAACATCGGTCTCATCATCCTAGACGCCGACCTCTCCGGCCGTGAGGGCGTCGCGGCCGTCGCCGCGTTGCGCGCCGCCGCGCGCGCGCCCCTCATCGTAGTGGCGCGCGCCACGGACGAGGACATAGTGGCCGCTTTCAGCGCGGGCGCCGACGACTACGTGACGAAGCCGTTCAACGTGCGGGTCCTCGCCGCGCGCGTCGAGGCGGTACTGCGCCGCGCGCAGGCGCAACCGGTCGCGGCGCCGGAAGACGAGGCGGTCTACAATCTTGAGGGCGCCGCCTTCGACAGTGTGAGGAACGAGATGACCGCGCCCGGCGCGCGGGTCGCACTGACGCCGACCGAGGGCCGCATCCTGCGGCTCCTGCTCGCGCACCGCGGCCAGACCCTCTCGCCCGACGTCATCCGTGAGCGCATCTGGTGGGGGCACGAGAGCTTGAGCGACGTGCGCACGATCAAGACACACATCCACCACCTACGCGAGAAGCTGGCGCGGCTGCCGAGCGCGGGCCCGCGCATCCGCACCGTGCCCGGCGTGGGGTATAGCCTCGTCCTCCCGGCCACCGGCCGCCGCGACGGGGAGGGCTCGTGAATTAGACGGGGAGGGCTCGTGAATTAGACGGGGAGGGCTCGTGAATTATCGGTAGCGCCATCGCCGACTGGCAGGGCAGACGTTTCGCCCGTCCCCGTCGTCTCTGGGAGCGCGGACGCTCGCTGCGCTGCTCGTCCGCTCCGGTGTCCTGGTGGGATGAGCGCCGGACGGGCGGCGACGCGCCGGCCCTGCGGGGATGGCTGGCCCACGCCTGCGGACGTCGGGGCGGACGAGCAGCGCAGCGAGCGTCCGCGCTCCCAGTGGTGGTCACCCCGAGACGTCTGCGCGCTAATTCACGAGTCCTGATTCCGTGATGCCGCGCGCCTGGTATCCTGAGTCAGTGCATACTGAAAACCGCATCATCATGGACGCGCCCGCGGCGCGCATCTACGAGCTCGCCGCCCACATCGAGCGGTGGCCGCGGATACTGCCGCACTATCGCTACGTCACGCTGCTGCGCGACGAGGGTGATTGGCGGCTGGCCGAGATGGCCGCCACGCGCGACGGCGTCCCCGTCAAGTGGGTCTCGATCCAGGAGCTATCCCCCGACACCCACGGGATCCGCTTCCGCCATGTGCGCGGCGTGACGCGCGGCATGGACGTGGCGTGGACCATCGAGCCGCGCGCGGAGGGCGGGATGCTGGTACGCATCGTCCACGACTTCGACCCGCCATGGCCGCGTCCGTTCGGCCCACTCGTCGCCCGCTACATCGTCGGCGGTCTCTTCGTGCACAATATAGCTAATAGGACGCTGCGGCGCATCAAGCAGTTGGTCGAAAGGGGCGACGGGCGACGGGCGGCGGGCGACAGTAAGACAGGGGTAGGAGCGTGAACGGGAGCGAGGGACGGCGCGTCGTCATCACCGGGGTGGGGGCGGTCACGCCGATTGGGGCCGGCAAAGAGGAACTCTGGCGGAGTGTCTTGGAGGGACGGCGCGGCGGCCGGCGTATCACGCTGTTCGACCCCTCGACGTATCCCTCGCAGGTCGCCTGCGAGGTCCCCGACTTCGATCCGCTCGACTACCTCGACGCCAAGCGCGCGCGCCGCCTCGACCGCTGCTCGCAGTTCGGGCTGGCCGCCGCGCGCATGGCGACCGCCGACGCGAGGTTGGTGATGGACCGCGAGGACCGCGAGCGCGTCGGCGTCTACCTCGGTTCGGCGCTCGGCGGCATCTCGTACGCCGAGGACCAGCATCAGGAGTTCATCGAGGGCGGGCTGCGCCATGTGAGCCCGATGCTCGCGCTGGCCGTCTTCGGCGGCGCCAACGCGGCCAATATCTCGATGGAGCTTGGCGCGTTCGGCGCCAGCCTCGGCAACGCCAACAGCTGCGCGTCGGGGGCGATCGGCGTGGGCGAAGCGTTCCGCGCGATCAAGCGCGGCGAGATCGACGTCGCCGTCGCGGGCGGCGCCGAGGCGCCGATAGCGCCGCTGACATTCGGCGCTTTCGCCGTCATCAAGGCGATGTCGATGCGCAACGATGACCCCGCGACGGCCTCGCGTCCCTTCGACCGCGACCGCGATGGCTTCGTGATGGCCGAGGGCGCGGGCGTCCTCGTGCTCGAAGAGCTTGGGCACGCTATCGGCCGCGACGCGACGGTCTACGGTGAGGTGTGCGGCTTCGGCGTCACCAGCGACGCCTATCACATGACCTCGCCGCGCCCCGACGGCGCGCAGGCCGCGCGAGCCATGAACGGGGCGCTGGCCGAGGCGGGCCTGGCGCCGGAAGGTATCGACTATGTCGCCGCCCACGCCAGCGCGACGAAGCTCAACGACTCGACCGAGACCCTGGCCATCAAGAAGGCCCTGGGCGCCTATGCCTACGAGGTACCGATCAGCGGCACCAAGGGCATGCACGGCCATGCCCTCGGCGCCAGCGGCGCGATCGAGTTGGTCATCTGCGCCCTCATCCTGCAAAAGGGCGTGCTGCCGGCCACGACCAACCTGTTCGAACCCGACCCCAGCTGCGACCTGCGCTACATCCGCGACCACCCCGTCGAGCGGCGCATCACCACCATGCTCAAGAACTCCTTCGGCTTCGGCGGCATCAACGCCGCGCTCGTGCTGCGCACAGTAGACAGTAGTCAGTAGTCAGTAGTCAGAAAGAACGCCTTCTGGCTATCGGCAAGCACGCCCACGCATGTCCGCAATGACTGCATGCTTTACTCGTACCTTCTGACTACTGACTACTGATTACTGTCTACTCGCTTGGATGAGCACGTTCCCCGGCGCGCGCAGCAGCCGGCGCAGGCGCGCGTCGCCGTAGCCGGTTTCGCGCAGCCAGGCGCGGACCTGGGCGTAGGGGTAGATGCCGCCGCCAAGTTCGTTGAGCAGCAGCAGGCCGACCAGCGCCGCCGCGTAGCCGCCGAGGCGCGTGAAGGGCTCACGCAGACGGACCTGGTCGAGGATGAGCAGCGTCCCATCATCGTTCAACGACGCGTGCAGCCGCCGCAGCAGGTCGACGATGGCGGGCGGCCGCTGACCGTGGATGATGTTGCCCAGTAGGGCGACGTCGTAGCCCGCGCCGAGGTCGTCCGTGAGGAAGTCGCCGGTCATGGTGGTGACGCGGCCGGTGAGGCCGGCGCGCGCGATCTCACGCTCGGCCGCGGCGACGCCGTCGGGCCAATCGTAGATGACGGCGGTCATCCGGGGGTAGCGCCGGCACAACGCGATGGTGTAGAGGCCGTGCGAGCCGCCGACGTCGAGCAGGCGCAGCGGCCCCGCGCGCAACCTAGCCGCCCGCGCCACCTCGTCGATCGTGAAGAGGGCGATGGCGCGCATGCCGTCGTGGAATGAAGGCCAGCGCTCGGGACGCCGATCGTAGAACTCGTAGGCCGTGAAGGGCGGGCGGCCCTCCTTGATCGTCTCCTCGAGGTGATCCCAGCGCCGCACGAAATCGTCGAGGAACGGGATGGCGGGCACGAGCGACCGCGGCGAATCGGCGGACAGCCAGCGCCGCGTCGTCGCCGTGTTGGCGTAGCGTCCGCCGCGTACGGATACGTACCCGAGGCGGCGCAGCAGGTCCAGAAAGGGCTCCAGCCCCTCGGTCCGCGCGTCCAGCCTTTCGCCGAGTTCGCGTAGGGTGAGCGGCCCCTCCTCCAGCGCCGCGAACACGCCGAGACGATGGCCGGCGAGCAGCAGCCGGAAGGCGGCGTGCTGTAAAAAATCGACGAGCGGCGCGGGCACGACGCCGAGGCGCAGCAACGCGCGCTCGGGCAGGCTGGGGATGATGGGCATGTGTTAGCTTTCAGCTGTCAGCTGTCAGCTGTCAGCTGTCAACTGGTTTCCATGGGAGTGGTTTGCTCCCAGATCAGGGTACCAGGCGCCGCGAACATTACGGCGAGAAAAAAGGCTGATGGCTGATGGCTGATGGCTGACAGCTAAAAAAGATGCGCGAATTGCAGCACGACGAACACGGCAAATGTCGCGCCGCCGGCGAACTGCACGAAGACGAGGCGCCGGAAATTGACGAGCAGGGGTTGGTGGGCGAACTGCAGCCCGACGGCGGCGGTCAGCGCGCCCAGCAGCACGTAGCCGCCCGCGAGCAGCAGGCCGTCGAGCGGGCGCCCCATGGCCGTCAGCACGCGCAGCCCGGCCGCGGCGGCGATGGCGAACATGACCAGCGCGAACAGGAACGACCGTCGCGCGCCCAGCGCCATGGCCAGCGTGCGGTCGCCGCGCGCCGCGTCCTCCTCGACCTGGTAGATCTGCGTCAGCGGATAGAGGCCGATCGTCGTGCAGGCGGCGACGAGCGCCATCAGCGCGAAGCGCGCGCCGAGCAGCGACGCGGGGGAGCCGCCGCCGGCCAGCCAGCCGGCCAGCACGCCGCCCATACCCTGTAGCAGAAAGATGATCAGCGTGCTGGCGTAGGGACGCGCCTTGAGGCGCGGGCGTGGGTGCGAGTAGAGCGCGCCCATGACCGCGTAGACGACATAGAACACGGCCAGCGACAGACCGGCAAAGGCGGCGAGGACCAGGCCCACACCCTGCCAGGCCAGCGAGAAGGCCAGCGCCCAAGGGGGCAGGGGCACGGGCCGCTCCATCCCCGCGATCGGTCCCTCGTCACGGTCATAGTACGAGTTGTAGAGGGTCGTGCCGCCGTACAGGAACACATGCACGGCGACAAAGGCGACAATGGTCGCCGCCGACCAGCCGCCCCCGGCGCCAAAGACGCCCCACAGGTAGAGCGGCGCCAGGGTGAGTTGCAGCGGCAAGCGCAGGTGCGCGAGCACATGCGCCAGATCGCGGCGAGTGTCGGTCATTGCACAGAGACCAGGAACGCGCGCACCAGCCGGTTGAACTCGATCTGCCGCTCCAGGTTGAGCGAGTGCGGCGCGTCGGGCATGACCTCAAGCCGCGCGCCAGGGATCGCCGCCGCGAGCTCGCGCGCCAGGGACGGCGGCGCCAGCGCGTCGCGCTCGCCAACCACGACGAGCGCCGGCGCGCGCAGTGCGGGCAGGCGCGCGCGGACATCGTGGTCGAGCGCGGCGTCAACCTGGCGCGCGAAGGCGTCGGGCTCTTGCCTGTAGGGGCTCTCCGCCACGTAGCGCAGCACGTTCTCTACGTTGCGCGGGCGCTCGAAGAAGCGGTCGGAGAAAAGCCAGCAGTTGGCCTGGCGATAGAACGTCACCACGTCGACGCGGGCGTAGATCTCGCGCCAGGCGACCAGCAATGCGCGCTGCTTCGGTCCCTGGTGGGCAAAAGTGGAAACGAGCGTGAGCGAGCGGACCAATTCGGGATGATCGAGCGCGAGACACTGCGCCACGGCGCCGCCGAGCGAGAGGCCGACGACATGCGCGGGGCCGGCCTCGAGCGCGCGCAACAGGTCGGCGTAATCGTCCGCGACATCGGCCAACGTATACGGCGCCGTGGCGCGGGACGACCGGCCCACATCGCGGCTGTCCGGGGCGATGCAGCGAAACTCGGGGCTGAAGCGCGCGAGTTGCGCCGACCACGCGGTGTGCTCGGCCCCCAGCCCCTGTATCCACAGTATGGGTGGCCCATTCCCCGCATCGACATAGTACATGTTTATCCCATTGACCCGCGCGATCGGCACGACGATACCTCCCTGTTAGGCGATAGGCGAAAGCTGATCGCTGATCGCTGATCGCTGATCGCTGATCGCTGATCGCTGATCGCTGATCGCTGATCGCTGATCGCTGATCGCTGATCGCTGATCGCTGATCGCTGATCGCTGACTCAAGTTTACCTGTTCCGCCACCGATACTTACCTGTATAGGTACTTTCTCGATGGCCCGCTAGGGGACAGTTGGAGCATAGCGCACGCGCAAGAAAGCACGTCCGTGCAGCATTAACGCGATGAAAAGCTGTGGATTGGTGCAAATAGCACGCGCCGTGCTACACTACCATACGTGCAGCGCCGTGAGCAAGAGAGGCACGCTAATGAAGAGCAACGAGTCCGCCAATAGGCAGCCGGGGACGGAGCGCCCGTCTTCGCGCCCCCCCTCCGCCGCGCCACGCGCCATGACTATCTTACCTGTCGTCGGACGCTCCGACGTGACGCGCCACTGCTGGGAGGTTATCCAGTCGCGCGACAACAACCTGCACGGCGACTGCGAGGAGTGCTACGCGCACTTCGTGCAACAAGACTGCTGGACGCTGTGGGCGTTACGTGAGGCGGGACACAAGCCGTGTTGCCAAAAAAGAGAGGACTGCGCGACGTGCCCTGTCCTCCTGACGCAAATAGCGCCACAAACGAACGAAACGGTGCAGGTTCGCGCGCGGGCGCCCATGAAAGCCCCCGTCATGCGCACCGGCAGCGCCAAACAAGTCTGCCGCTACCTCGACGCCGGCGATATCCCCGTGTCGCCCGATAGCGAACGGTATATCAGCGCGGTATCACGCGCCATCCAGACACGCAGCGCATCCTTCCGCTGCCGCCTGCGGGGCGTACATCTCGATGTCGGCTTTGTGACGGATATATGCGTATCGCGGCATGTGCAAGAGTGTGTGTTCCTCGAGGAACCGCACCCCGAAATCACGGTGCGGGAGTCGGCGCTCAAGTCACCCCTGGACAAGCGGCCCGACGACGAGGGCGAGGGGCGAGAGGCGGGAGGCGAGAGGCGAGAGGCGAGAGGCGGGAGACGGAAGGCGAGAGGCGGAAGTAGGGCGCTTCCTTCAGTCATCGTATCGGTGAGTAAGCGCTTGACGCCCAGGCCAGGCGCGGTATTTTAACTCTCGCCCCTCGCCCCGCGCCCCGCGCCCCTCGCCCCTCGCCCCGCGCCCCTCGCCTATTGATCGAAGCGCCGCCGGCCGCACTCGACGGCGCGCCTGAACTCGGCGGCGGCCTCTTCGCTGCGCCCTTGCTTGGCCAGCAGGAAACCCAACTTGCGGTGAAGATCGGCGCGGTGAGGCTCGGCGCGGTGAGGCTCGGCGCGCGCCAACTCCTCCGCCCGCATGATCGAGGCGGCCAACAGCACCGCGTCCCCGTCGGCCGGCGCGGGAGCCGTTGGGCTACTAGCAGCGGCCCCGCCCACGGGCGCGACGCCGCTGTCGTCTGTCGCCTGTCGCCTGTCGCCAATAGGAACCGCGCCGGCAAGGGAAAGAGGATCGACGCGGGCCCATCGGCTCGGCGCGGTGTCCCATGACGGCGGCTCGGCGGCGAACGGCGTCGTGCTCGCCGGCGCCGGGGTCTCTTGGAGCGGGAGTTCGGATGTTGTAGACGTCGACATGTCGGGCGCGGGCGGGAAGTTATGACCGCCTGCAGCATCCGTCATCCGGCGCTGCAACGCGCCGGCCCCTTCTGGTAGGGACGGGACAACGGTCAACCCGTCGGGCCGGCGCGGCTCCAATTGGTCCTCTACTCCGAGTTCATGCCGGGCCGGCTGACCCTGTAGACGGTCCGGGGCCACACCGTGATCGTGCGTGACGCTGGAGGATAGGGTAGCGCCGCGGGGGCCACCCGCCTTGCGCTCAGCGGCCGCCCCCACGGCGTCGATCGACAGCGCGGCGCCTCCAGGCGGCACAGCGTAGGCGCTCATGCCGGCGCCATAGCGCGCAAGGACCGCGCTCGCCTCCTCGTGGCGCCCCAATCGCTCGTAGGCGCGACTAAGGTCGAAGAGATACATGCGGTTCCCCGGCTCGACGGCCACCGCCTGCCGCAGGGACGCGACGGCGTCGTCGAAGCGCTCACGCTCGCCGTGGATACGCGCGAGCAAGTGCAAGTAGCGCCCGTTCGCGGGATCGAGTGTGGCGGCGGACCGCGCGGCCTTGAGCGCGCCCTTGTGGTCGCCCCGCCGCTTGGCCAGACGGGCGAGGCCGAAATGCGCCTCGGGGTGCGTGGGCGCGAGCCGCACGGCCTTGTGATAGAGATCCTCGGCGTCGCGGTGGTACCCGTCATCCTCCAGGGTTTGCGCCGTGTCCAGATACGAGGCGACATCCATGGGGTTATACGAGAGATTTTGCCCGTTACGGCGCACCTTCTCGTCCGTGCGCGCGCGACACTTACGGACTAAGGCGTCGACCGCGGCGACCGTGTAGCGCTCCTCGCGACGGCCCGGCGCGGCCACGCGCACCCCGTCGCGCAGGACGAAATCGGCGCGGTCGATGGTGTACTCGACCTGGATGCTGTCGTCCAGTTCGTGGATCGTGACGGCCTGGGCATGGCGGCTGTCAAGCGTGTCACCGAGCGCGCGCAAGACGTTCTCGTAACCCATGGGACACAAAGGGTGCGACTTCTGGAACTTCAGGGCCTCGCTCTGGCGGAATCCCAAAACGCTCTGCAACCCTTTGAACGAACCATCCGGCTCCGCCTTGCCGCGCTGACCGTGCAACAGATCGTCGAAGTCGAGCACCTCGGAGCTATGGATGGCGCGGCTGTTGACACGGCGCGGATCGCCCTGCGCGAAGTAGTGCAGTAGAAACCCATCGTCAATCTCGCACACGGTGACCATGCGCGCTTTGGCGCCGTTCAACAAGCGCCCGAGCACACGTAAGCTCGTCCGGTACGGTACACGATTCGTTGCCATAGCGTCCCCTGTTGAAAGTCGAAAGTCGATAGTCGATAGTCGATAGTCGGAAGTTGGCGCGTGTCAACGATGCGATGCGGTTGTCGCATACCCTCTGCGAGCGCTGCCACATATGCCGTCGACCGTCGACATGCTACTTTCGACTTTCGACCTTCGACCTTCGACTGTCAATGGCCTATTCAGGGGGCGCCCGCGACGTCGCGTGGCTAGTACGAATAGGGGATAGGATGGCGACGCGAACGAGGAGTAGTATAGGCATCACGTCAAGATCGGAGCAGACACGACAGCGCGAGGATGTGGCAACCGCGCAGCGGCGCCACGGGAAGGAGGGCCGGACGGCCATGTACGCGTATAACATGAAAGTCGACCTCGACAAGGTCGGCGTCGAGCCGCTCGAAGACGGCTATGGAGCATTCCATGAAGCGCTCAACGCCGTGCTGGAGCGTATCGCCCCCTTCGTCGCCACCGCTCCCGGCCTGAAGCCCGCGGAGCGCGTGCGCCGCCTCGGCGCGGCGATCAACGTCGCGCTCGATAGCCTGGAAGAACTCACGGGGATGGTCGATACCGCGCTGTTGCCGGCGCTCATCGAGCGCATCACCGATCTAGCCGTCACGGGCAGCGATGTAGAGGTCCAGATCGGCGTCGCCGGCGACCTTGGCATCGACAAACGATGTCGTCTCGTCGTGGACGACCTGCTCGTCGCCTGCGCGCGCGTCCCCCTGTCGATGCGCGCGGCGGCGCTGCGCGAAGGCGTGAGTACGCTCCAACGCCTGCTCGCGCTCCTGCTCCTACAGGGCTGGAGCGACGAAACATCCAGCGGCCCCGAAGCGGTTCGCCAGCACGCCCGGCGCGCCATCGTCGAGGCGGTACAAGGCAACATTGTCGAAAGTCGTGAGTCGTGAGTCGGGAGTCGTCAGTAGGTGGCATATCTATGAGCGATGGCTAGCTACTCTCTTTGCCCCCTGTTCCGTCCATCGACTCACGACTTTCGACTCACGACTAACGACTCACGACTTTCGACTCCCGGAGGGACCCATGCACAACAACCGATTCTGTGTACTGATCGTCGAGGACAGCGCGACGATCCGCTACGCCTATAAGCGTCTACTGGACAGCGAGTACACGCTGGTCTTCGCGGAAGACCCGCTGACAGCCCTGAAGCAGGTGGCCGCGACCCGCCCCGACGTGGTGCTGCTCGACATCAACCTGAAAGACCACGCGCGCGGCGCGCCCGAGGGCCAGCCGGTCAAGCGCATGGATGGGCTCAACGTGTGCGAGATGATCAAGCGCTCACCGTTCAAAGACACGCCCGTCATCATGCTGACTTCCAAGGATGGCTTTATCGACAAAATGCGCGGCAAGATGGCGCACGCGGACAGGTATCTCACCAAACCGGTCGATCAGGACGTGCTGCGCTCCACCCTGCGTGACCTGCTCGCGGACAAGGCCGTCGCGCGCCGGCTCAAAGACAGTCCCTACACCGAGCGCACCTACGCCGAGACCGTGCCCGTCCGCGAGGAGGCCTAGACAATGGTAGCGCGGGAACGCGTGCCCGCCCTCGTTTTTACCGTGCGCGGGCAGGCCTATGGTCTGCCACGGGACGGCGGCGCGGCGTTGCTGCCGTGGCTGCAGCGCTATACGGCCGTCAGCCCGACGCCCGGCGTGCCCGCGTGGATGCTCGGACTGCTCCATGTGCAAGGCACGGTGCAGCCGATCGTCGACCTGGGGCTGTTCATGGGACAGGGCGAGAGCGCGCGGGACGCCGGCGCGCGCCTCATCTTCATCGAGCGCGAGGAACTGTGCGCCGGCCTCCTCGTCGACGGCGCCTCCGGCATCCGCTACCTCGACCACGTCGCGTACGATGGCGACGTGAGCGGCCAGCCGCTCCTGACCGGGACGGCGACGCTGGACGGAGAGCCCGTGCGCGTCCTCGACGGCGGCCTGTTGATCGACGCGTTGGCGCGCGCGCTCGACGCGAGCGGAAGGAGCACGTAGATGACGATGGCCGCGAGGGGCAAGCTGGCGGACAGGGTGCGCCGCCGGATCACACATGTGGGCCTCGGCTACTGGCCGTTGCGCGTCAAGCTGACCGCCGCGCTCGTGCTCATGGGCGTGTTGCCGACAATACTCACCCTCTATATCGGGCGCTTACCGCTGTGGATGGCCTTCCCGTCGATCGCCGTCGTCGTCCTGTTGACGACGGTGCTGGCGCGCCGCCTGATGGCGCCCATCGTGGCCCTCGAACGGACGATCGCCCGCGTGCAGGCCGGAGACCTAACCGCGCGCGCGCGCCTGCCCCGCCACGACGAGATCGGCGCGATCGGCGCCGCCTTCGACGCGCTGACCGCGCGCACCCAAACCTCGATCGACGATCTGGAGGGCCAAAGGATCGAGTTGGAGAACGGCATCATCAAGCTGTTCATGGAACTCTCCGCGGCCGCCAACGGCGATCTAACCGTCCGGCCCACGCTCAGCGAGGGCTCGCTCGGAGCCGTCGCCGACTCCGTCGCGGCGCTGTTGCGGCGCTTCAACGCCATCGTGCATGGTATCCAGGAGACGGCGCGCGAGGTGAGCGGCGGGACCCAGCGTGTGGCGACAACGGTGCGGCAGGTCTCGCACGAGGCCCACGAGCAGGCCACCGCCCTGGCGCGCGGCGCCGAGACCATCGACGCCCTGGCGGCGTCCGCCACGGCGGTCAGCGGCCGCACGCAGTCGGCCATGGTGGTGGCCGCGCACGCCCTCGACGCCGTGCGCGACGGCCACGACGCCGTCAGGACCGTGCACGAAGCCATGAACGGCTTCCGTGACACGACGCGGCGGGCCACGCGCACGGTCAAGAGCCTGGGCGAGAGTGCGCAGTTGATGAGCCAGGCCCTGATGCTGGTGCAGCGCAACACCGAGGAACTGCACATCGTCGCCGGCAACGCCTCGATCGAGGCGGCGCGCCACGCCGACAGCGGCGTCTTCCGCGCCGTGGCCGACAGCATCGAAGCCCTGGCCGAGCAGTCGCACCTGGCCCTACGCCAGATCCAGGACGTGGTCGAGCGCAACAGGGGCGAGACCGTCGGGGTGATCGAGGCGATCGAGGATATAGCGGCGCGCGTCACCGCCAACACGGAGGTCGTGCGGACGGCGGCCGAGGCGTTCGGCGCCGTCGACGGGGTGGTACACGACCTGGCTGACCTCAACACATTTATCGCCGCGGCTAGCGCCGCGCAGGCCCGTCAGGCCGCCGAATTGGTCGCGATGATGGGAACGCTCAACGGCATAGCGGTCCAGACTTCGCGCGACACCGCCGCGTCGGCCGAAGACGCCGTGCGCTTGCGCCACCTCACCGACCGTCTCAATGAGTCGGTCGCGACCCTCAAGGTGAGTTAACTTATGGATACCTCGACGCGTACGTACCACCACCATGGAGCGACAGCCCACGGTCCCGCTCGCCGCGAGACCGCCGCGTCGGGGAGCGCTGATACGGCCCATAGCGCCCTGCATGGTGTCCTGGAAACGGCCGAATACATCAGCGACCGCACGACGAACCTGGCGACAAACGTGACGGAAGGCATCAAGGCCGGCGAAACGCTAGGGGCCGTGGCCCGCCAAATCCGCACCCTCTCCGCCAACACGAGCCTGGAGGCGTCGCGCCTAGGCGGCAGTTTGACCGTCGCCGAGATCGCGCGGCAGATGCGTCTGCTCTCGCAACAGGTCAGCGTGCTCAGCGAACACGTCGCGGCGTGCCTACGGTCGCAGAACATGGCCTTGAGCGACCTGAGCGGCGCCATCGACACGCTGCTGGCCGATACCGCATCGGCGCAGGCCGTGCTGCGGGGCGGCGCCCCCTCGGCGTCGTCCAATCAGCTGCCCCCACTCTCTCAGCGCGCTCACGCGGAGATAATGGCGGACAGCGTCGGGGTCACGGAGAGCCGTGCCGATGGCTAAAGACAACGCCCCCGACCTCATCAGCCTCTTCGGGTTGAACGCGGAAGAGGCCCTGGGCCTCGGACTCACGGATGCGCCGTCCGATGACCTCCAAGAGCCCACACATCAGCAGGCAGGCGCTACTGGGAGCGCGGGACGCTCGCTGCGCTGCTCGCCCGTCCCTGGGAGCGCGGGCGTCTCGCCCGTCCCCGTCGGCCCTGGGAGCGCGGGCGTCTCGCCCGTCCCCGTCGGCCGCCTCCTGAGCGCCGGGACGGGCGAGCAGCGCAGCGAGCGTCCCGCGCTTCCAGACTTTTCACGAGCCGTAGCGAGCAGGGATGACGACCTGGCGTTCCTTGTCATGCTGGAGGGCAACGCGGACTCGTCGCTCTCCAGCATGGGAGCGGACTCGTCGCTCTCCAGCATGGGAGCGGACTCGTCGCTCTCCCGCATGGGATTCGAGGGGCGGCGCGACCTCATGACGCCCCTTGGGACCGCCGGCATCCTGCCGGCCAGCGCTGGCCCAGCAGGATCGGGGGTCCCTTTGGGGAGTGATCCCGGGGGAAGCGCCCGGCAAGATACGCCCCCGGAGAAAACGCTGACGGCGGTAGGCGACATGCAGCCTCCGCCTAGTGGCGTGAGCGAGAGCGACGAGGCGACGATCGACCTTGCCGCGCTCTTCGGGATGTCGGCGGAGGAAGCGCTGGGGCTCGGGCTCACGGCAACGGCGGACGCCGTGAACACAGACGCCGCCGATCCCGACATCGACGAATGCACGCCGGTTTCCAGTATGGACGCGCCCCATACCCCCTGGGACCACCCGCGGGACGCCGGCATACCATCGCCGACGCACACATCAATGATGGCGGATGGCGTGGCCGCGACCGGGACCGGCGAGACGCCGGCGATCCCAGGGGGGCTGGCGCCTCCCATGCGAGGCGAGGGGGAGTACCCCGCGATATCCTCACCCCCGACCCCTCTCCCTACCCACGACAGAGAAGATAGAGGTGAGGACATTCCCATCCTTGCGGCCGAGGGCGGCAGCGTCGACGCGGACGTTATCGACCCACTCCTCCTCGACGCTTTCGCTGAGGAGAGCGCCGAGTTGCTCGATGCCCTGCACGTTGAGCTAGAAAACATAGAGAGCAACGCCGGCGACCACGGGGCGCTGCTGGAGATCCGGCGCATCGTGCACACGATCAAGGGCGGCGCCAAGATGTGCCTCTTCGAGCACGTCGTCACCCTGACGCACTCGTGCGAGAACCTGCTCGACCTCAGCGCCGACGGCGCCAGCCCCCTTGATACGCCCGCGCTACGCGCGCTATTTTCGTGCGAGCCGCTGCTGCGCGCGCTCGTGCAGGATGCCCTGATGGACCAGCGTGATGCGGGGCATATCGACGCCGCGGTCGAACTCGCGGCCCACTTCGACGCCCTCCGCACCAACGCAAGCGCTGAAAGGGGCGACCAGCGTGATGAGGCCACGGCCAACGACCACTATGACCAGTGTAACACTGACGAACTAGCTGGAACCGCACGCTCTGTCGAGACAGACATAGCGCCTATCTTCCCGAACATGGACGCGTCGACCAGCGCCGGCAATGCCGTAGACGATGCGACGACCGATGCGCATGGCACGCGACAGGAAGCCGTCATCGCCGGAGCGCGGGAGCAACCGGCGCGGACGCTGGACGACGCGGAGGCAGTCGCCCTCGACCCCGGCCCTGGCATGCGTACGATACCCATTGGCGGCGCGTCCGAGGGCGACACGCTGGAGCGCGGGGGCGGCCGCCGCGCCCGCGCGTCTATCAATGTCGATCTCTCCAAGGTCGACGCCGTCGTCGCCAAGGTGACCGAGATGGCGGCGCATCGCTCCTCGTACCAGGGGATGGTCGGCCAGTTGATGGAAACGACCGGCGAGGCGCGGCGCGGTATCCTGCGGCTACAGAACCTATCCCTGGACATCGCCAACGAGTGCGCCGCGACGCAGCCGGCCCCAACAACGGCGCCGCACGCGGGGGCGAACGACCTCGGCCTGGAGTCATATAGCGCGCTGAACACGCTCGCGCTGCAACTCCAGGAGGCCGTCGCCGACCAGCAGGCCTTGATCGAAAAGATGTATGACACGATCACCAACCATTGGAGCCTGCGCGCGACCGAGCACCGCGTCGACGCCGACCTGCAGAGCGCGCTGATGAACATCCGGCTCATCCCCCTCTCGACCATGCGCGTGCGCCTCGACGGCGTGATACGACAGGCGGCGCAGGCGACGGGCAAGAACGTGCGCTGGCAACTGCAGGGCGGCGCCGTCGCGGTCGAGAAAAGCGTGTTCGACCGCCTCTTCGAGCCCCTGATGCACCTGCTGCGCAACGCCGTCGATCACGGCCTGGAGCAGCCCGCGGCGCGGCGCGCGGCCGGCAAGCCCGAGACCGGCGTCATCATCGTCGCAGTGAAAGGAGAGGACAGCCATGTCGTTATCACGGTGTCGGACGACGGCGCCGGCATCGACCCGCATAAAATCGCCGCGATCGCCGTCGCGCGCGGCGTCGTCGGCGTCGAGCGCGCCGCGTCGCTCTCCGCGCGGCAGAAGCTCGAACTCATCTTCACGCCCGGCTTCAGCACCGCCGCCAGCGTCAGCCATCTGAGCGGGCGCGGCGTCGGCATGGACGCCGTGCGCGAGGCTTGTCTGCGCATGGGCGGCGCGATCGACGTGGAGAGCAGGCCTGACGGGGGACAGGATCAGGGCACGACGTTCACCATGCGCCTGCCGTTGAGCCTCTCGGTCACGCGTGGCCTCATCGTCCGCGACGGCAGCTGCTACATGGCCGTCCCCGTCGGCCAGATCACCGCCCTGCACCTCGTTTCCGCGTCCGACATCGTCGACGGGCCGGGAGGGCGCGTGGCGCGCATCGAGGGTCAGGACCTCCCCGTCTACAACCTGCCGCCGCTGCCCGGCGCCGCGGCGCCGGCGTATGTCCAGCACGGCGAGGCGCATGTGCTGCAACTGCCGCACGATGGCGGCTCGCTCGGCCTGATCATCGAGGACGTGCTCGACGAGGAAGAGATGTTGATCAAGCCCGCGCCACCGCTGTTGCGTGGGGTCAAGACACTGCTGGGCGCCCATGTGCTGCCCGACGGCACGGTCGCCCCGGTCATCAACCTGCCGCGGCTGCTGGCCGACCTGCGCCCCGCCGCCACCCTACGCGCGGACAAGGAGGAGCGCGGCGAGCGCGGACCCGTCGCCCTGGTCGTGGACGACAGCATGAGCATGCGCGTCGCGCTCACCGGGACGCTGCAAGGGGCCGGCTTCACCGTGCTGACCGCGCGCGACGGGCAGGAGGCGCTCGACGCGCTCAAGCGCGACGGGCTACCGGCGCTGATCACCCTGGACATCGAGATGCCGCGCATGGACGGGCTGGAGGCCCTGTTCGCCATCCGCCAGTTGCCAGGAGCAGGGCGGCTGCCGATCTTCATCATGACCTCGCGCGGGGGCGCCAAGCACCGCCGCGCCGCCGAGCAACTGGGCGCCACGCGCTACTTCACCAAACCCTACCGCGACTCCGAGCTCGCCGCCGCCGCCCGCGCCGCCTTACTGTAGGGCCTGCGCGAACTCTTTGTAACCGCAAGCTTTACACTGCAGTAGAGTCAGATTTACGTTGCAGCGATAGCGACTTTGAACTGCGCTTCAGTGCTATTTGAGTTGCACCACTCGTGTTTTCACTACAATGGCACCGTGCCCGACCGTCTTTCGGGTCACTGCAAAAGATCACCGCACCCTCGACTCTCAGTAAGAGGGTCGGATTTAACATAACAAGCGGAGTGGTGTGGGCGCTGGCTTTGATGGCGCGAATGCGGATCAAAGCTTGGGCGTTGATGACGATGTAGGTCAGCGTGTTAAGGGTGCGGACGGAGTGCGTGTTGCGGACCTTGGGGCGCTCGATGCCGCGGGCTTTGGCCTGAGCGTTGATGCGCTCGGCGCAGGTGCGCTGGCGGTAGATGTCTTTGTAGGTGGCGGAATCGCGGTCGAGCAGAACGCGGCCTCACTATTGATGTATGTGACGCAGTCGGGCCCTTTGACAAACTACGCATGGTCACAGGCATGGAGCAGGGGGCAGCGGAACTCTTGGATGCGATAGCCGTCCGTGTGGGCCAAGAGAGAGGAGGTGTAAGATCCGGTGAGGAAGTTCCTCACCGGATCTTACAGCAGGTGCGTGATGTACTCCTTGCGCGCGCAAGCCCTCAGTAAAAGAAGGAACCTGGTGGCCTACGCCATGCGAGCGGCTTGACCTTGTTGACCTCGTCGCACTTTATCCAAATGTGGAATGGGAGGGACCAGAGCGATCCCTGCGTCTTTTGGATGGTGAGAGCGTAACGTCAAATCCACATGTGGAATCTTACCCTTGCCTCCCCTTGCGTGACGCCGGCTACCAACCGAGTGTCGTAACAAGGCCTGCTGTCTTGGGTGGTCCCCGCCCCACAACAATCTCCTCTCTCCGGACGACCCCATGATCCTTCGTCAGCCGAAGGTGTCGTCTCCCCACCTTACACCGCCTATCATAAGCCACACCGATGCAAAATCCGACCCGCATTGTGGCGCGCGACGACGACCATCGGCCACACATATAGGTCCATCCGGATAGCGTCCGGTCGCCCAAGCGTAGAGGGCATCACGTCATCCCACTTCACGCCCACACGATCAAACTCGGACATGATACTCGTGACGAATGGGCGCGCTATGTGATCGACGTTCATGGACGTGAGCGGTATCGCGCACTCCCTCCATGAGGGCACGTCAGGGCGTACCTCCATGCAGCACGCCAGCGAGTCCGCCCGCCCCCAGTACCCGACGGCCATTAAGGCTTGGCTGAGGGCTTCAGAATGCGTGGACGGTACCGCGATGTACACTGTCATCGGCCCGTGCGCGTGTGCCATCTCACGGTAGACAAGCGATTCACGCAGGCCACCATGGTCAGGTACTGCACCTTTACCCGCTGCCATCCCTTTATAGGCGCGCTGAGGTTGGTCGGAGATCGCTACCCTCTCCGGTGGCCGTACACGGATGTCCGCGCCGCTTATCATCGGCCACAAAACATCACGGGTATACTCCCTCCCGAACAGTTCAATCGCTGTCCGTACCAGCGCCAATCGCACCGTCGCCGGTCCCGGTGCTGGCAGCGCAAGCCCGCTGCTCATGCTGCTCATAGGCGTGCGCAACGAATACGTCGCCGGAATGTGGTAGTCGGCGGCCAACCATCTCGTGTCGCGCATATTCGAGGCTGCCATCATATCGTCTCGCCAGGTGTCACCCATAACTCACGTCCCTTCTCACGAACGTCCCGATGCCGGGAGGCATGGGTCGGAGGTATCAATCAGCCACTGCATGAGGGTGCTGAACTCGGCCGCCGTCTCGAACGAATACACCATATCCATCGCGCCCGCCATCCCGCGCAATTGTTCAACGAAACCGTCAATCAGCGGAGAGTAGATAGGTGCGCGCCCGACGCTGCTCCTCACCACTATGGCGCCTGTCAATCCTGTCAGGTGTGGCAGGGTCGTCGCGGTCTGCGCGCCATCAGGGCTGAGGATGCAGTCGCGTAGCGCGGACAGGATAGCCCGGTGCCGTCGCCTCCGCTCCTCCGGCCCCCCCTCGACGAGACGCCACGCGTCTGTATCGACGCCGACCCCAACTCCCCTATACCTGATGACAACGGCGTACTCTCCAGAGCGGATGGACGTTTGCATCAACATTTGACCGTCTTCCTTCGAGGCGCCCGACCGCGTCATCATTTGTAGAGACTCGGCATGGCGATCGGGGCGTGCAAGCGCGTAAGAAAACTCGATAAGGCTATGCTTACTGAGCCTCGGACGTGACCCCTTGGCCACTACCAGGAACCCATGCGCGTCACACAACGCACACCCCCGCAGGATGCGCTCCATAGACAACTCCTCATCGCCATCCCGTTCGGGAAGTGCGCCCGCACGACGCCCATCGCGCGCCGCACAGGCAGAGCATAGAGTGGAGCCAGTCTCCTCAAAATACTCCGCAAGCAGCACGGCGTGGTGGTGCTTGGCGATATTGCCACTGCACGCGTCGGTGATGGTGCCGTCGGCCAGGAATTGTCGGCGTGGCAGCATCCGGTTGGAGCCGTTGTTGCCGGCGTTGCTCAGGCTGTGCGCCTGCCATCCGACGCACATGCTGATAGACATTTCATAGACAGTCGTCCCGTTGTTGGCATCCATATTACCCTCCCTGTTACGCTCGTTCTTCTGCCCCTGACCGAGGGTGGTTCGCGGCCTGCGGGATGTCATCATCTACCGAAACGGCATTAGTCCCCGTCGATATCGGCTCTTGCTGTATGGGAGGAGCGGTATTCAATTCATCGTCCGACGCGCGCGGATAGCGGAGACTCGAGAGAATGATTAGGGTGTGTTTCAGGTGAGTTAAAAGGTGAGGTGACAGGTGGGCCAGCCTACGGCAAGATGAGAGAGTCAACAACCCATCTAGCTGAAGGAGAG
>JAABUV010001805.1_pt1 | contig 30417 bp, 23 predicted proteins | sample 5559971 | NCBI WGS metagenome assembly JAABUV01 (sample SAMN10711881, study PRJNA513362) | rock metagenome | isolation source: Antarctica rocks | place: Antarctica: Victoria Land, Knobhead nord | collected 2015-12-19
CCCTATTACGAGCAAAGTCAGATGTTAAAAGATATGGGCGGCAACCTTTGCTAGATCTATTAAAAACCCAAGGTAAAACTGCTACCACACATTCCAAACCGTTCTTCAGCTGACAGTGACAGCGCAACCACGCGGTATCAAACGGAAAAGGTCGGTTACGCCTGTTCGTAAGAGCGTACGTCTACAAGAGAAAAAACGCCTTTGTCCTTCTTCAACCAGTATTACGCCTGACAAAGAGGTACGTTCTACAATCCCTGGCCATACAACTGCGACCACTGACTCAGGTCAAAGTATCCACAGGAATCAGTCAACTCCTCCAATCTAGATCGAAAGCGGAAACGGAGTGAAGAGCTTGGACAGAATCACAAACCTGAGGCCAAAGGAGCTGCTCGTTCACCTTTCCAAGCTCAGGAAAGGCTTACGCGGAAACGTCAACGAATCTTACCTGCAAACCGTGCTGTTGAAGGCACAACACGTTCAGATCTTCATAGTAATATCAAGAACAACGACGTCAACCCCATCCAGCGTTGGATCGAAGAAGGAAGCTGGTCTGGAGGAAATTTCAAGCAAGACAGCGGCATGACTCATTCACTTACCCGGAAGAGGTCGACTCCGTCTCTCAGCAAACATGAATCAGACATAAGTGGCGTTTCTTTAAGAGAAGGAAAGAATGCTGCCGTTAAGAGTCGACGCTACGAGAAGTTACTTGCACTTGCTGACATTTATATGGATGATGACGGCAAGGTGGCTACTACGATAGAATGTAAGGCTTTATGCCAGACTCTACTCAATGCGGATCAGACAGTGCCTTATGATTCTCTCTTCAACGATGATTTATTCGAGAGAGTTTGTCAAAGGGTCCGTAATAAAACCGAAGCCAGGGTTATCCGCGATCTCTCTCCGCTTCTCGTTCCCTCCGCCGAAATTCTTTACCTTCGCGGAGCTACAAATCTCGAACATCTGATCGAAACTGTCGATGAAAGCTGGATCAAATCTATTCCTCTCGTTCAAGGTCCTCGTCCGCAGCCCGACTTCGCTGTGGGGCTCAAATCGTCTGCATTTACCTCTGATCAAGTCAAGAAACTGCAGCCCTCTGTTGGTGATTGGCAGACTACATCTCGTCTGGTGGCGACAGATGAGATGTATTTCCCGTTTCTGACAGCAGAGGTGCGGCAACGAAGCACTCAACATCGCGGATCGGCAGAACGCTCATAGCGCCGCCGTTGCGGCAAATGCGATCGTCGAGTTGTATAGATTGGTGTCGCGTCAAGACGAGCTCAATCAGAAAATCCTTACCTTCTCAATTTCGCACGACAATGAGGCTGTAAGGATGTACGGGCATTATGCGTTGATCAAGGGAAAGGAGACTCTATTTTACCGTCATCCTGTTGATAAGCTTGATTTCACTAGACAGGACGGCAAAGAGAAGTGGACTTCATACACGTTTACAAGGAATGTCTACGACAAGTTTTATTCAATTCATCACGAAAGAATCTGTTCCGCCGTTGACCAGCTACCCAACCCAGAAGACTTCGCTGTAGAGTCCTTCTCCCAGCAGTCAAACCTTGAGTCCTTCGAACAGAACGACAGCCAATTGACCACGTCGGACTCACAACAGACAGAGCCGGGACTTCCGTCATCTCAGACGTCTGAGCCTGTGTTCAAGAAATCAAAGGGGAAAGGCAGGAAGTAGCCACGTTATTCCGAAGATGTCCTCGCACTATCAACACAGATCGAAAGGCAGTATATTAATCATTCCCTTAAACCCTTCAAGAGGTGACCATGCAGCTGGCAATCTTCATTTTGCTCTTGGAAAGGCCTTTCAACACAAGGACAGGGAGATTGAGGATTCAGAAGACCTCTCTGACTCCCTAAGCTTCCTCTGCTTGAAAGGCTCCCTCAGGCCAACAAGCTCCCTCTGCTCGAAGGCTCTCTCAGGTCCACAAGCTCTGATATTAAGGCCGGTTTACCAACCAGCCAGCTCCCTCTCTTGTGGAACCAGCCGGTTTAACAACCAGCCAGCTCTCTCTCTTGTAGGATCAGCCGATTCAACAATCAGCCAGCTCCCTCTTGTGAGACCGGTACGTTCACAATGAGGGCAAGGTGTGCCACGATTATCTCCCTCCGCACGCCTTGACCAATTGCCTCTTCGTTCCGAGGGCTTCCGTTTGCCTCCTGAGCAAGCCAGTTCCAGACCGGATAACACGATTTATCCCTATAGAACCTCAGGCCATGTCTCGCTGAGGGCTTTCGAGTTCTAGACTAAATAGCGCCGTCTCATGGTCTATTTCTATAGAACATGCCTTAGAGAAAAGGACTTCGGCGCAGCTGTCCCATGTACAGCTGGTCTTAGTTTTTACTACATTGACGCCCCCCGTTTACTACACATACAACCCCCCCCCCAAATAGGTCTAGCGGCTACCCAACTAGGGTTTAGCGGCTCAATAATCATAACAACGCGCACACGTTCTTCATCAACCAACCACTTTACCTACCCACCAACCTACCTCATCGCCGCCATGGATCTTGCACCCCCTCCAGTGGGTGAGCTCTATGTGAACCACGAGGAGCTCATCGCCGCCGCCAACACATGGGCTGAAGCTCACGCTTACGTGCTCAATATCGTGTGATAGAGGCGGTAAAAATTCGAGTCCTGTCGAGCAAAAGAGACTACACGTCGGTTCAAGACTCATCGAATGTTCCTTCAAAGCAATAGCTAAATGATCGCTTGACGAGGCGGGTTGATTGCTCAGAATCGAAGATTCAGCTCATAATCACTGTTCTATTCTATCTGAATCTCATTCAGCACTATGAAAATTGACTCTGATCAATCAGATCAAAGCAAATATAGCTCATCAAAGCCGTTCAAGAATTACACTCTGGCAAATTCTCACTACTCTACGTTTAGATAGTGAACTGCAGCTCGTACGCGCACTGAGCAAGAGCTAGAGAACTCTACACAACGCGAACCCAATCAATTTGAACACGTTGAAGCGCGTCTGCAGCAACGAGCTGAGCAAGAGCTAGGGCAAACACAAGCGAGGAGTAGGGATAGGGGTAGGGGTAGGGGTGGGGGAAATAGGGCACGGGGCGGAGGTAGAGGTAGAGGGCTAGGTCGAGGAGAAAGAGGAGATGGAGGGGGTGGAAGAGGCGGAGGGGGTGAAGCTTCGGCTGAGCCTCTACCCGAACATCAGCAGGAAGCTTCAAACGGTGAAGGCTTCTACGGGGTGTTTAAGATTTGATATGTAGTTGCAAATGTAAATCAGCTTCGAAAAACATATCGATCCCAAAGATACTTAATTTTTGGTGAGCCGCCCATATAAATTCAAGTATCTTTAAGGTATGATGTTCGTCTGTTTCAAAGCTGCCAAACCCCAGTTGGGTAGCCGCTAGACCTATTTAGGGGGGGTGTATGTGTAGTAAACGGGGGGCGTTTATGTAGTAAAAAGGGGTGTATGTTTAGTGGTACCCTATAATAATAGACTTGCCGCCGTTTTGGTCGAATTCAATGGATGAAGCACTTTCAACATGGCACTTTCAACATGGCATTGCCAACAACGCTTTCATACAGCAAAGTTGGAGACCGGTAGTCGTAGATAGTGTGACCGTTGGGTAGGGCCCATTCCAGTTCGAGTGTCCCAATCAGATAAGATAAGATATTCTAAGAAGATTTCTCTCGAAGCAACTTAATGAGCAATACAACCCATTACTTATACAATCCCGCTTCATTTTCAATAAATCTGACATCGTTTAAAAGGGCTCATTCAGCTCGTTAAACTGAGCTATTCGCGTACAAAAAGTAACGAGTGCGCATGTTGTGTATTAAGTACCTAGCAGTCATGTTCAGTCCGTCCTAGCAAATTAAGGGTTTTAAAGTTTGCATTCAGGGTTCACGGGGCCCTGCGCAGTCACATGACCCCTCGGACTTCACCTGCTGTAACGGGCCCCCTTCCAAAGAATCAAAAATAGAAACCATGCATGGTTACCCAAGCGTCTTGTTCTCCACTTCAACAAGATCGAGGTTCACATGGCTAAACGGCTATGATGGTGTTAGCGCTATTGAGATCAAAGAGCTCATCATTGAGTGTGGTATTGCGCTTGGTTCGCTGGAAGCTGAACTTTCCTCTCGACAAGAACCTAGCGATCCCCAAAAAGCAGCCAAAAAATCTAAGATCTTGGAGTCCTGCTGTAAGTGCCTTCGAGAGTCCGCTGAGAGAATAAAAACCGACGGACTTACCTCCGATGAATCTATTCTGCTTCGCCATCAGACATCAGACCAGAAAGATCAAGATGACGATCGATCTATCGAATCGCTTCAACTTAATGTCACTGTGTTGCAATCAAAGGGTCGTAAAGAATGGGCCAAAAACGCTTATGAAGAGTTTGTGTGGCTTGTCTTCAGACTCGTTAGCCCTGTGCTCGCTCTCCTAGTGAAGTGCACCATTACGAAGAATAGAATAAAGGGTCTAGACTTCGGCCACAAAGCGAAACTTATTCAATACATTAACCAGAACCAGAATATTCTCAGATGTTCTATCCTTGAGTCCGAGGCCACTGTGGCAGTCTCCAAAAAGCGTAAGAATGGCGAAAGGGGGAATATAATGCATCGCGATGACAGCGGATATCTTTGTGGGAATGGGACTTCAGTGACAAATCGAATCCTTGATACCGACCATATCTTCACACCCTCCACTCTCAATACCGCGACCTCCTTCTCGACCTCCTCCGGCAATGTCTCCGAGCCTCAATCCTTCTCCGCAGTCTCGCCCACCGTTCATTCAGTTGACATGCACCACCCGCGGTCCACTCCAGAGCGCATACGTAATTCTATGCATATCAATCATTTGATCATAGAATCCCATGACAACTGCAGATCACTATCTGGACAGTCGCTCGGCAGCATTATGCGGCAGAGCCTTAACCAAATGGCTGGCTCCCACAATCACAATGTCAAGGCTCTGTGTTCAGATGAGCCAAAAGCAGTATACTTGCTTCTTCTATTGCGTTTCTTAGTCGGGTCATCCGGCGCATCAGATACTAAGATCTTAGATTATGGAGGCTTAGCTCGAAAACGATGGGCAACTTCCGGCGAACTGGAAATGTTCCGAGCCCATGATGTTGGCCTTCACCAGGACATTGCAGACCTACTTAGGGATAGTAAGGAGCTTGAACGCAATCTCCGCCTGCTTCATCCTCTCGCACACATTGGACCAGAAACATGCAGTGGTTCGATCTCAATAACCCTAGAGGCCGATCTTTGTTGCAAGATTGATGCATTGATGGACTCTTCTACTGAGGCGTACTGGCGCTATCAAGCCCTAATACTAACATCCTTTTTGCTCACCGGCAGTGCATTTACCAAGTCGTAAGTTGAATTACGCCTTTTTAGCTGACAGAACTAATGTGCTCTTAGATTCGATGATATCGGACGATTGACGTTGCCACACTTTCAAAGACTCATATTTGAACATGTTAAATCAGCCAATTGCAAATACTGGACCACTCGTCTCATGAGTGTCGTCATCGATGGACTTCTTGGGTCTTCAGGTTTTTCGGACATAGCCTGGAAGATACAAGCACTCGGACTAGTAAGTGACATTCGAGGGCAGGGACTAGAGGACTACGTCCAGGCACGGATTGTGCAAAGGCAAAGCTTCGTGCTGCGCGTCACTGGGAAACCGGCCGAGTCTAGTCAGGTGATTGAGGACTACTTCTCGAATTTAAATGCTCCCGCAGACAACCCCAGGTTAAACGCTCAGCATTTGCTTCTGAAGGTTTCTTTGGCACGGAGTTTCTATGAGCGTGAGGATTTCTGCTCTGCCAGTAATATTTTGCAAAAGTGTCAACTTCCTTTGAAAACATCCCTCCCCACCTACGAAGTGTCTGCTCTGCGAAAGGTTATGGTTCTTAAAGCTATGATAGAAATGAACGAGGGCAATTATCAAAAAGCTCAAAGCCAGTTGGAGGTGACATGGCAGACTCATGTTGATACTGATGACATGAATGAATCTGACATGAATGGATCTGACATGAGTGGATTTGATGTCCTGTCATATCTAATCGACGTCTACTGCGAATTAGGACGGCCGCTAACGGCGCTTACACTTCTGGAGCCGAAAATCGAAGTTACACAGGTGCATAGCCGTCTTCATTTAAGAGAGTACAGAAATCTGGTCATTTCGTTTGCGGAGGCCTCCGTCTGTGCAGCACTGTATGAACAAGCAGAAACTGTTCTTTGCCAACTGAAACGCTATTTTGATAAGACCCTTAGCAATGACACAATGAATCAACAAAGTCATCTGCGGACGCTTATTCTCTATGCCCAAAGCCTTCACCACCAGTCCACAGACTACCCTCAATGGGCAGAAACTTCGAAACGCTGGGACGCAGTCGTTGCTCTTTCGCAGAAGTACGTTATAATTGCGGCTACAGGAATGGACTACGCAGTCATTCGCCTCTCAATGTGTCACGTAGCCCGTGAACTGGGGCAGCATGAACAGAGCGATGAACACTTCCGTGTAGCAGCTGGCATCTTAAGGGCTGGGGGCCATTTCTGGAGACGAGGCTTGGGCACATACTGACTTGAATTTCTTTCTTCAAGGGTATCTTGTCTGCAAGGGCAATTGCTCAGCTATCGATCGCGAAACTCTCAATAAGCTGAAAAGTCTCCTTAAAGGCCCGATAACGAGCGCTAGCAGTCTGAACCTACGTTTCTGCGCGCAATGTGTGAATTGCGCCACCAACTAGGTAATGGCTGCCGGTAATAAGGACGTTGGCTTTATTATAGTTCTCTCTGATGAACTTCACAGCATGTTTAACTGTGTGTACGACTGTAACATCTGCACAGCCACCAAGTGTTTTTCATATCTCAGCATGGCGTTTTTGAACATCGAGAGAAGATATAGCTTCCATGTCTATCCGGCGGTCGATCAAGTCTTTAAGCAGGTTATTGACTTTTCACCTTAGGGCGTGAGGGTCCGTACATACCAGGTATTTCCTTCCCGAGTTTATTTGACCGATCCATGCAAAAGATCACACCTTGAAGCGTTACAGGATTGTCTGCGTTTAGACTTGCATGAACAAGCTCAAGCAGGGAATTTGAGTCTCTTTGCAACTGATGATTGAATATCAAAACTCTGGGTGCACAGATATGTCTGCAAATATTGTTAGAAGACTTCTTCTTGAACAAACCAGAGATGATATACTCACTCAAGTCGTAGTACCATTTTTTTGAACCAGAAAACAGTCTTCTTCAAGCTGAGCTTGTTGTGCGCTACGCTTAAAAGTCATGTGTTGTTCTTGTCGACTATTATCTGACATCTTCCAGGCAGTTGTACTTTCTCCACACTGCGAGCGAAATCCTTTGTCATAATGAAGTCTGAATATACCGATTTCAGGTAGACACCTGTCAGAGATATTGCCAAAGAAGCATTCAGCCTTTGAAATTGCATTGCTGGTTCCACTTTGATATTGTAGTTGCAGGCTATCTCATCTGTAACGACTTGTAATTCGCCTCAGGTATGTATTTTGTTCACCCTCTTACGCAGTACTCTTAAAACATCCTCCCCTTGCATTACTGTGAAGGCCTGAAGATTCCTGCCTTGTGCCAGGCTATCTCTTTGATGTTGTTTCCAAGAGTCTCAACGTGATCGAGATCAACTACGGTTGTAATGCCTGTCATGACAGGTTTCTTGAAAACATTGGTAGAATCTCGCTCTCCGCCGATACCAGTTGTCCTGGAATCTTTGCGCCTTTCAATGTGTGGTAGAATTTACTTAGTCTTGTTCTGAGGATCGAAGGAAAGACGGGAAGTCCTCATGTTTCTAGCTTTCCCTCACATGCCTTGTCGGATCACATAAATTGTCTCCTTTGAGAGCAGACCTTTCCAAGGTTATGCGCTAATGCAGTTTCTATGCTCTCTGTTTCCCCCCGAAAACGGTTTTCGCTCAAGAACGGTTTGGTCTCTCTTGAATGGCGCAGCCACGTCGTGAATCGGTTTTCGCCCCACTACAACCTCTCATGGGATTTCCCCCTGTATGACCACGCTAAAGAACTGCAAGGATTTGGAATATTGGTTCGCATTCAGTCATCTACTCGGCGGTTCCAGTTACGTCCCAGCAGTCAATTCTAGAGCTCATCTCGTCATCATTGTCTCGAGAGTATCGCTCTTGAGGCAGAGCCTGAACAAGGAAGAAGGAAAGTGATAAGGGGAAAGGTGGCTGCCACTATATTATGCTCCTTATATCTACTGCCCACTCGGCTGTGTCTACCTTCTTCGCCTTATTTGACTCCTGCAGTGTCACCTACATCAAAGTTATGGAAACCATCTCATCGATCTTTCATCTTACTTTTCTCGCTTGTGATATCTTGTTATTCCTTTCAACACTTCTTCTGATGCATGCATGATTGGTTCGGTCACATCCACTTTATAACCTATTCCGTCAGCCACAAACATGGATCATTATATTGAGGTCAATATTTGACTTCTCGCTGATCATCTTACTTGTCCTGAATGTTTCGAAGGTGATATCATTAGACAACGGTAAGTCAAGTTCCGGGCTTGTTAATGATTGATAACTTAGATTGAGGAGAAATACGGCCTTGGCTGGTGGTGGACCTTCTTATTCGCTGCTCCATCACATGTGTGATAAGCGCAGAGGTACATACTTTCTCGATTCGACATGTCAAATCAAAGGCTTACTATCGATGATAGTTTTTGTATCTATCGAACGCCTTCAAATGAGTGTCCGAACATGGTTTTGACTGGTTCTTCGCATGTACGTTGCTTGGTGAAGAGCTTGGCGAGTAGGTAATTTGGGAGGGAGCTGCTCGGGATCTTGGCGAAGAGCTTGCTATTTAACATGGAGCTTGATAAGGAGCCTAGTAGAGAGCTTGGTGGGAAGTTTGGCAAGGAGCTTGCTATCGAGCATAAATAGAGCTTGGACAGAAGCGCACTATGGCGCATGCATAGAGCTTGATGAGAATTCTGGTAGAGAGCTTAATCTAGCAGGAAAGACATATTAAAAACAGTAAAGTACAAGCGCGATGGAGCATAGCAGACACGATATTTGCTCAGTAAAGTAAGGTCGTTAGATGACCTCGCCTTTGCCAATACCACCCCATATGTCTGTAAGGTCCTGTCTTTCGTCTCTCCTTTAAGCCGAGCCCGAAGCTGCCAGTTCAGGCTGCCGTTCTCCCAATTCTTCGTTGCCAGACCCCTAATGTACTGCTTAACAATGAATAGTTCTAGTACTAATAGATTGATGAATAGTACCAGAAGGTTCGAAGCCATCATGTGTGTACGAGAGGAGAGAGGATCCTTTATGGATGTTAGTGTGAAAAAACTTGTTAGATATAGCTACATAGGGCGGCAGTGACTATTACATCTGTAGTGTATGTGACTACTCCATCCACATAGTAATGTATCTGTAGGACGTATTCTCCTCCAGGTTCAACGAAGAAATTGATTGCTTCACTTTTCGCATTATCAGAAGTGCGACCTTCTGCGATGCGTTTTCCAGACGAATCGTTCACGCCCGCACATAGAGTAGCACACAGGACTGTGCTGATTGTGTGCGAAAGATTGTGGTGCGTTGACATCGAAGTAGCATCTTTGTTGCTGTAGTAAGCTACTTCGATTTATCCGATACTCCCTCAAGAACAGACCATAGAAATTGGGTTGATCCATAGTGGTCATACACTAAAGGGCCCATGGCACAGACCTACATAGTAGTAAGGTACGATACGACCAACTCCGAACCAGGAGTAATTCATTAGTCGAGGAACAAGCGGCCCTACGGGGGAGTTTAGAGGAGATAATGGAGGAGGAGAACTAGCTTGGTCCTTGTGTTTGTCTTGTTTTTTCTTCTTCTGTTCCTCCCGGGCGCTGGGGTTTCTTTGTTATTAAAAAGGGAGTTGTGAATCGGTCTCTTGTTCCTTCAGTCGGATGTTCCTTCCGGGTGGGGGCTTAATTACCTTAGAACTAGTCAGCTCCCCCCCCCAGGACTATTTAGTTCCGCGAAGCTTCAGCTTTGCACTTAGAAATTCCACTCCTCATACCCACAGAATCGATGGTCTTGTTCAAATTGCGGCTCCCTAATTTCATAAGAGTCTTTAAGCTAGTGCTTTCTGAGTAATTTTAAAAGACTAAGATAAAAAAGTGTTTCTTTAATGACTATTTTTACAGGTGCGGTATAGGAAGCTTCGTAGAAGCAACAGAGCGGACAACGAATACATGCAATGATCGTACTAGTAGAAAGGTACTGTGAAACGTGTATGTGAATGTCTCTATCTAGAATGCCGAACCGAACCTATATGTACCTTACACTGGGGAAATGCTCTCGGCTCTCCTGTCCTTGGCGCAGTCAGCAAGTGTTGTATCCGAAAAGAATTTGTCTATCGTCTTCATATTTTTTACAAACACTAAAGGTGTGTTCCCTTTGGACATGAAAGACCCGACTACTAACATCATGTACTTTCCAACGGGTTTCATCGTCAGACTGACCACAACCAACTTGCCACTCAGGGTATAACTGGGTGGTGTCTCTTTCACAAAGTGGCAAGTAACCAAGAATATTACCATCAGCCTTTGCAACTGCCACAATAACTTCTCCGTCCTTTGCAAAACTGCACAATTGACCGTCGTCCTCAAGTTTTACCTTTGCTAGCTGTTTATCTTTCTCAAAGACTTGAAGAACAGATTCGTGGTTGAAGGAGCACCATCGCCCCGAAGAATCAAGGATCACTTGTCGAAGACCTCTTATCTCCACTTTCAAATTACTCTCAATCTCATCTGAGGTAATGATTACATGACGTACGAATCCATTCTTTGAGTAAACTGCGATAACACGTTCTGAACCAACATCGTAGACGATGTCTTCTAGAATATAATCATGATCGATCGCTAAAGTTGTATTGGGGTTGACGTTGTCAATACTAAAAATTCTAAGCTCGATATTGGTAGCCAAACAAAATCTGCTCATGTCAAGATTGATAAGCTTTACCACTTTCCCCTTCTGCGAAAACTCCATCCAGTTCGTTTGAACTTTCACGAAACCTGATTTTCTACGTCGCCAGATTTGTACAGCGACGAAATTTTCAACAAATTCGGAGCAAATCACAATGATAGATCTCTGTATGATAACTCTGGTATAAACCTCGCCATTGTCAGATTGAATTTGCAGCGGAGCAAGACAAAAGCTCTTGCTTTCGCTAATCCAACGGTAAATATACTGATTTTTATTTTCTTGTACTAGTAACGCTCCGATTTTGGCATTAGAAAGGCATGTGGAGTCGAGAATCTTAGATTGGTTTTGAAGACACAGAGGCTGATAGTATTTTTCGTACTGATCAACCAAGTTACAGTTAAAGCGACTTTGATTCCGATCAGCTTCTATAAAGATTAATATAGAAGAATGTTTTCTTGTTTTATCGTTCCAGATCTTAGCCACGTTGTTCTGACTTGTCGCAATACTTCTGGCAAATCCAAACTCCTTACAATTAGGTTTATAATTCGTCTCATTACTCCATGTTTGCAGACATTTGAACCTCTGGTTATAAATTCGAAGGGCGGGGGAATCGGTAGACTCTAAAACAAAGTACGCTTCTGTCGATGATGTCTTAAGAAAACAACCGGACGTGAAGTTATGTGCTTCTGAGCAGATTTCTCCACTGAAAATATTAACCAGCAGTGTTTGACCCTTGAGTATGTCTTGTAAAAGAATCCATCCGTTCCGAGAAATATCAAATAGATGAAACTCTGCATCTTTGTTTTTATATGACCATTGAGTCTTTTCTTTATTACTCGCTCGACTAAGTAGCTTGACCGAAACTGTTTCTCGCTTTTCATTGATGCCAACGAGCAACCAATCTGATGTTAAATCGTCTTTTATTATCTCAATCGCATCAAAATAAAAGTTAGGGTCTTTAATAATTTTATGAAGTGTTCCATTCCCAATTGACTGCGAAAAAGCACCTGGTACAACATTTCTTGAATCATTTCCACTATCTTCATTAATTTCAGGACCAACTGTGGCAATATTCCATTCGCACAGATAAACTTCTGCCTTTCTAAATATTAAACACATTCTGTCTTCGTCTCGATCATTCAACAGTCGAAGCTGATAGATTGATGATTCTTCTTCTATTGGAAGAAGAATATCGATCTTCTGTTGAATCTGTAAATTTGAGTTCTTAATGTTATAATCTAAAATATAAACATTTGACATAGAGGTTGCAACGGCAATCTGAGTATCGGTAATAGCAATAGAGGTGATCTTATAAGGACACTGCCATCGAAGTAATTGTCCTGTTCTAATATGCCAGACACGTAGTATATTGTCTACTCCGCTGGCCATGACATATTCGTTAACAAAGCAAACCTGCGTGAAGGGTTCGCAAAGTCTGTCTTCGATAATGTTCTCGTAATATTTGAACGACATATTTGATAGAAGAAGCGTAAAAGTACTAAGGTACAAAAGCCATATTATAGGACGGACTAAACTAGTTCTATAGTAAGTAGATGAAGATTACCGTAAGCAGAGAAAAGAAAAAAGCACGTAAGCCCCTTTCTCTGACAAAAGAATGACTGCTAAGGAGGCTGGAAGGCGATATAATCCCTTAATCACTTGAGCCAGATGGGCCGTATACTTACCCACCCCTTGCCGACCCTTGCGATAAGCGCTTTCTGGGGGTGAAGTCAACGAGCTGGGGCAGGACTGGTGGAAATAGGGTCTGCCTCATAGGGCTGGTAGGGCTGGGGCGTTGTAAATAGCCTCCTGTTGGTTGATGAATAGATCAAAATGTGAACACAATTCTACTCAGGTATATCAATATGCCCCCGTATGACCTCGTATTTTAAAGAGAATCGGAAAGAGCCCCAGGGCATTGACCTGACATGGAGTGAAAATCGGGGTCAATCACTATTGCCCAAAGTGACAGACGGATTGGAGGGTTTGCACCAAGGGTGCTGGCTTTTTCACACTAATCCTTACTTATTCTCTATAGGGTGCTGATTTATGAATCGGCTAAAATATGAACACACTTTGGAACAATCCTATTCAGGTATGTATAACATATTTCAGCACTCCTCCATGTTATGCATACCTTAGTCTTCCGATTGCCATGGTTGTTTTTCGGATGTGTGATTACTATGACATATTTCAGCATAGGGTGTCAGGAAAGCAGTATCTATAAGACTTACCGGCGTCAACCATGTAGGTATCAAGCAATTTCTTTGAACCCACGTGAGCGTGTGTGTCGCGCTCTGACATGCTTGCAACCACCCTTTCAAATGGGTGGAACGTTTCATCTCGTACACATTTTTGCTGTCGGTCCCAATCCAGATAAATTACTTATCCAATACGCTGGATGCTATCTCCAACCATATTCTTTGGCGCGACGAAGCCCAGAATCCATCTCTTCAGCCTCCTCAACATCAATGGGCTCGCTCCTTGGAATTGATCTTCTATAACGACTCCGCAAACAGTTTCTATCAGGTATTCAGCGGTGCCGATTTCGATTTCACCAGGTCGACGAGTGGGGACGAATGGAATAACAAAACCTTCTTTGCGACAGTTCATCAACTCGCTGGCGAGGAGGTGACCGCGTCTAGCTCGGATGGTCCGATGAAATGGCGCGAACTACGATGCTATGGTCAGTTCCGGGAACATTCTTGCCTGCAGTGCCCCATGCCCGTGGAACGTCGTAACTTCTCACATACTCCTATGGATCTCCCTCTTTTGATTTTCAAAGAGCCTGAGCGTATGTCAAAGAATGACAACAAGGAACCCGGGGGGATATTGGTTTCAGGAGGAACGTCTCAAAGAAAGAGAGGGACCAATAGCTAGCGGGGGAGAAGGCGAGGAGCTAACACTGGTAACATAATCTGTTTGAGGCTACACGTGGGGACATGATGTCCTCTCGAGGGGAGTGGCAATATAGATTATAATATCAATCTATGAAGTTGATCCCGACGCTGACTTGAGTTCTGAACAATACAACTGCATCTGAGAGGTTGGAAATGCTGCTGAGAAGGCATTTGCTGACTGACCGATTCTCCTGAACGAAAACACATTTCTTTCTAAGCATAACAATGAAAGAATCGCTCGTAAATGAGAAAAGCTGTGCGTTTGCTAAGCTAAAAGGTGTATTGCAAAATACCATATACACAGAAATTCAAACCTATGGTTGCGCTAAGCTAGAAGAGCCTGGGGAGTACCGTGATAAGTGCCCATTCAAAGCAGGGAAAGCCTTGCCCTCGTGACAGCGAGGAGACATGCTCTCGTAGCCTACGCCATATTCATAGCTCAGTAATTCCCAGGCGTGGCTTGTTGAGGCGAGTGACTGATTGAAGAGATGTTTGAAAGGTGGAATAGTAGCTGGCTAATCAACTGGTAAAGGGGTTGCTCAAGCATGGCTCGTGCGGATGGGTCTGGTAGGGCACGAGCAGGTAGATGCTTGGGAAAGCGATTTAGGAGATGCTCGAATAGGTGGTGCTTAGATAGGTGGCGAAGAAGGTGACTAAGTGCTGAGGAGATTGTTTGGAAAAGGCGATAGAAAAGACAGAAGGGGCATGACCGGTCGAACAACTGATCAATCAGGTGAAGGGGTAGGCCAGCTAAGAGCTCCTAGCAAAAGGTTCCTGGCAGACAGTCGACTGGCTTACTGGAACAGATCGATCGACGAAGGCGGATGTTGTAATACGAGGTCATATGGGGGCAGAGAGGCATGTAGATATATTTGACTGAACTATCTAATAGGAACTATGGAGGAAGGAAGAAGTGGGCGAAGGGTAAATACCCATCCACTAGCGCCGGATCAATGCGGAGATTACTAACCACAGGGGTAACAGTACTGTTCCTTAATTCCAACAGCGGATACTGCATGAGAAACAGCAGGTGACGCTTGTGCTCAGGCGTAGCCAAAAACGATATAGAGAGGTAAGAATAGGTGCTGCATGGCGGCAGCGGGCTTAGAAAGGGCTAAGTGCTATTACAGTGTGCGCTTTGAGAGCTTCCCCAGCAAAGCGTTGATCGCTTGTTAGAACAGATACGAACGCGAAGATTAATCGAGGTCGACTAAGTGCAGTCAGCAAGCATTGACGACCTATTACAACATCGATTAATTATCTAGAAGATCCTCACAGCGCAAGATATTTGCAGTATTCTTAGAGAGTCCCATGGCTCGTTGCTGTCCAAGCTTTCTATCTCGTCGATGAACTCACATACGAAAGTATCGTTGCCTTGATCAAGCTTGATCATCATTCTTAATAGTGTGCTCATAAGCTCTTATTATTGATGTATGCCTCTTCCGCAGCATTCATGTCTCTGATAATCTGTCATCATCGAGTAGTATTGATCTTCATGTGATCGGGGGTGGTGTCAACACCCGGGAGAGCCACCAAGTACCCAAGCATCGAAAGAAGCACGGCTTACAGCAATGCTAGTAGTTTTGATGTGTTACCAATTTAGTAGCCATGGAACCGGTGACGGCAAGATAGTCGCGCCGAACCATCGGCTACAGGCGCGGTGTGTTGAAGCTCGGGTTGGTGCCTGGTCTGGACAGAAATTTCGATGAAGAAAATAGGTAGAAGGAGAGCTTTGGCGGAAGACCTGTTGCCGTCTTGTCGGGTCGCAGGCGTTAATGATTCATAGCATCCTCCTTTCTTTAGGCTGTTATTCAGCAGCTGACAGCCTCTCTCTTGTCGTGTATAGAGGCATGTATTGGAGCTGAAGCCGAAGGCCATGCTGAAAAGCAGTTAGTGGCTAAGTATGACGACTTCAACAATGGATAGAACAAGTTGATGCTAACAATTGTCACGTTCCCTTGAATGCGATCTATTCGGGGACGGAGGCGTGCTGCAAACCGGGCAGACGGAGGTGAATGTGGAGATAGAGGATTTTCAAGAGGTTGGAGGGTGCGAATTGGTTCTCGATCCAGCTTGGCCCGAGAAAGAGAAGCTGGACCGGCATGAGGATCTCGCGGCTAAAAGCCTGTGTGGACAAGATTCGGGATTCCAGAATCCATCAATAAGGAAAAGGTCGGCATCTGACTGATGATATGCGCACATCTGACCGTACTATAAAGTCGACGGCGGCATTTGGCCGGATACATACAACTATATTTTAACAATCATAGAAAACGTTCGCTTATTTCCGGTGGGAGATGGTCCGTGGGAAGAGTCGGGCCGGGCCGCCGTGAGAGGCTGTTGAGCCTCTTCCACCAAGGGTTCTTCGATAACTGGACTGAATGCCTCGGAATAACAAGCTCATCTGACAGCTCGATGCCTTCTCCTGTAGATGTTCTGGTAGGGGTTCCGATACAGTGTCTGGTTAAAGAGGGAACGGATGTGGTTTTGGACTAGCGAACGATGATTTGCGCGAGGGATTAAATGGAGTATGAGCTCGATGCAGTCCTCTCTTTCAACCAGATTGTTAGTTCCTTCAACATGCTCGGGCAATTTATGCACCTGAAAGCAATCATCCATGCCGTTTTCGGAGCCTTGGGACTAATCGTGGCCACCACTATGCAACGCCAACGCCAGCCGTCGCCTGGCATGCACGACCAAAATTTTTCCTTTATGCATATCTGGTTGCGAATTTCTTGCCTCTCTCACTAGACAATATGAAAATTACAGAAGAGGAGAAGAAGGAGGCTTTACAGATACAAAGAGACGAACAGCTTCGCCGCCGCGGATATAGGCGCTTACAATGCTATGATTGCTGCGCGATGAGAAGAAGAGTGGCGCTCAGTGCGAACAGGCACAGTTCAGTTTGCTCCTTGAATCATCAGTTCTGCAAGCAGGCCTTTCAGTACAGAGAGAGCTCGTGGATTTTGCCTATACCGTGGGAGCAATATGCATTGATCCACGGTACTCCTGTCCCTACATCTGCATACTTCAATATCGTCTAGTAAGATGTCTTCAGCTTCAACGGGCTCTGCGTTTGGCTCGGATCCCATGAACAAATACTCGTTCTGTACCGCCGGAGAAGCGTCATATCGTTGGATTCAATGCCATCAGAGGAGCGAGCGAGCCATCAGAGAATCCGCCGAGTATTCAAAGCAACGATTCATCGTTGGGTTCATCTTTTAGGCCTAAATCATCTTTGAGCTCGAGACAGCATTCTATGGCAAGCCCTACAACTAAGCCCCGTACGTCTTTTGATCGTTGCTTCCGAAGGGAGCGGAGCCCTGAAGAACATCTAGGAGGGTGGATTGTGGCGTCGTGGACGGTCAAGTAGCCCGACACCACTATTGATTGGTGGAAGTGGTGTATTGCGGCTTCTCTTTGTAGGCCAAAGTGGATTATACAGAAGCAAATTCTATATTGCTTCTGTACAATTCACGTGGTGGGTCAACATGGCATCGACTACTTCGGCAAGAAATTTCATAGGTAATCTAGAGGTCGAAAGGGTAGACCAGAGGGTACCTCCGTTACCGTACGGAGTACACCACAACGGTTGCTAAAGATAGCTCACAATTTTCCCATGCGGCAGAAGCAAGCACACCAGCAAAAGAGTTTACTCAGCCGCCTCGCCCGTCTCATTATTGTCCTCCAACACATCCGTCTTGTATTTGCTAATTTCCTTGAAAAAAGGAATGAAAGCTGGGACGAGCGCTGTAAGCTGCTGTTGAAATACCTCTAGCGCCAAGCCGGCTTCGGCCGGAGCGGAAATAACTGTACTTTTATTATTTTATACCCATCGATGCTGTTACCTCGAGGACAGTTTAAACCCCGCTACATTTTACACTCCGGGCTGGCAAGACTCTCACCTCCACGTGGTGCCGGCTGGGAACCTGATAACAATTGGTTATTGTTATCAGAGCTAAGAAGAGTCACGAACCCGACGATACACAGCCGAAAACGCCTATTAACGATCTTTATCGGGCGAAGTGCGACTGTTACAACGATCATCGAAGCCACCGGGACAAGGGGCAAGATACTGCGTCCTCACCACACGACTTATATACCTCAATGCCGAAGTTCTATCGATAGGGACTCTCAGCGAGCTTCGACGGTTAAGCTCTCGAGGCTTATTCGACTGCGTTTCGTTCAAATCACTGTTCTGTTGGGAAAGAGGCTTTGTCAATAAACACACTATATGGGCTATAGGGTGGCCTTCGGTAGAAGTTTGGCTCTTGGATCCAGCGCTCACTACGATGGAAGGTATAAAATTTAATTGGAAAGTTGGAATGCTCAGAAAGAGGGGAATCAAGACTTAACGACGTGTCGTTTGAGAGCCAGGGACTGTGCAGGACTGGATCCAATTGTCAGTCTCCCTCATACGCCTCTATACCTAGAGACATCGATGCATTTCTACGGTTTAAGGTTTCCACCGATTGCAAAAACCGATGGTTTTTCGTTTCCGTGGGGCTATTCTACAAAGGCCAGCAATCCTGGAGTACTGAAGGAGGGGGTACGAATTGGAGGAATCTCGTGTATTGAGGACCTGTCTTGAGGATGGTACAGTTCGGTGGCGATTATATAATCTGTGGGTAACTAGGCCTATATATTTAGCGAGTGTCTATTGTAGCGTTAGCTTCGCACTTGAGTCAATAAAAGAACTACTATTTTACACTCCGCTTAATACCATCGATTCTTCTCAGCTCTCAGCTTTCGACCAGGCTTGTACTGGTAAAGATGACAGTCACTTGTCGGGACTCATTCTACCAAGCATTGGTAGATGCTCAAGCAGGAAAAGTAAGTTCCTACTGCTGCTCGATTGTGCCTAGCACTCGATGTTATCCCAATCACTATTACAAAATGTGAGCTCGTGAAAGGATGGAGGGTATAATCTAGGCTTCTTTTGTAAGTCACTCCTGTCTTATGAATCTCATGTCGAAGGTATCAAGTATGGCTGATGATGTCCCACTCAAGGTGAACGAAAGTTAATAAACCGTCTTCAGTTGGTTTACGAATCGGCTAAAATGTGAATACACTTTGAAACAATCCTATTCAGGTACGGGGAAGCTTTGGTGGGGATGTCGGTGGGGAGTTCTCGTTTCAAGAAGTCTTCTTGCCTATCTCCTCCACCGAATGCAGTCTTCTCCACTATTTACGGCAACATCTCCTTTATCTCAACACGAGTCAAATAAACCCCCTCTCCGTGTTTTACTTGAAGAAGACAATTGCAATTTGTCCACCCTTTCCTTTGATCCTCTACCTACATAAGGCAGTTCCCCTGTAAAATGGAAGAGGAAGACGTCATCAACACCTCTTAAACACCTTCACCGTCAGTATGTTCAATGAGAGAAACACGCGACCAGAGCCAAATGCATGCGCAGTCTTCAAGATCACCCCTGATCGACCAGTTGAAACATCTATGGGAGTGCTCCAGACCAGGCTTTACAAGTGACTTTGCCTGAAACAAGGTGTACACCGCACTGAAAAAAAGGCAGAAAAAATCCGGAATAATCTTTACAAGCTGCATGAGAAAGGCTGAATAGTTATAGGGACGGACATACACATTGACAATCCCTCCCGATCTGATTTGACCAGAGTCGCTGATCAGCGATTCACACAACCACACCCAACAAAGAAAAGGAAGCGAAAGATGCTCGACCAATGATACTGAATATACGGATGCGGCATCTCAGCCGGGCGTGCTGAGGCGCAGCCAAGAGAGGGTATTGTAAGACAGCATGGAGACGTGAAAGAGGGTTCGGGGAACTTGATTAGTTTAACAACTTAGGCCAAAGAGTACCTTTCTTGATTCCAATGAAATCTGCCAAAATGACACCCATTCTCTCAGGGGGTCTCACGCTGTTTGCCCCCTACTCATCCTGGCTGCATGGGCACCACCTCACACGCCCCAAGAACCGTTCTCCTGGGAGACATCACCTATGGGAGCACGAATTACAGGTGGCGAGGCACTAAAGGCACCTACCTCACTGCCACAGTCAAAAGCACAAACGCGATGCACCGTACCAAATTCGAGCGGCGTACCAGAATTGGAGTGCCGAAAGGGGAGCATAAATGGAGGAGATGGAGAGAATGCCGACAATGAATATCATTATTGGTTAGGGACGATTACATAGCTATATGCTTGTCTTGTAGGACGACCCGACGTGAGGCCGCCGTCGTCACCTCTTCTTTCCACACGAAATTCCCCACAACGCACTCTTCTCACAAAGGGCACGGTATCAGAAGAGTATGGTATCACTCCTTACGCCTGTTCCGTGATTTCAGAGCTGCCCGCTATTCGCTCCCCCTATACTTGTCAAAATAATTCCCCATGCGCATCGCAGGTTATGTATCAGAGACTACTAAATGAAGCGCATGAAACTGCAGCAACAGTGGCAAATTTCAGCTTTGCTGATCCTTCCTTCATTAATTTGCCTTCCCTTCTCATGGGCTCTTCTCGATACGGCACTTTCCATCTTCGGTGTTTTCTCCCCGGATCGGGGACAATCTTGCTCCTCGACTAGGAGCAACATTTCCTTGCCTTGCTCCGGAACTAGGAGCAATGTTTCCTTGCCTTGCTCCCGAACCAGGAGCAATGTTTCCTTGCTCTGCTCCCGAATCAGGAGCAATGTTTCCTTACTCTGCTCCTGAATTAGAAGCAATCACTCAAACAACGTTTCCCTGCCTTGCTCAGCAACGTCCTTATCTCGCTTCAATCAGAAGCAGCGTTCCTTCCCCAACCGGCTGGTTCAGAAGCAACGGACCGCTCCGGAATATTCTGATTGTTGAGGTGTTTTTTATTTTTGTCTATCTATATCTATCACATTCGCTAAATTTCTTCCCCTAATATGACCATGTCTTCGCAAGGAGAACCCCTTAAGATCTTTTTGCCACAGCGTGACAGCAGCAATGACGAACACTTAGAATTCCCTGCGATACCACTGTCGACTCCGCAAGATTCGCCTGCGATATATATACTCTAACGAATTCCCATGGTATTCCGATTCGCTCCCAGGGACGCAAGCCCGTAATGTAGAGAGTTCTATTCAGAACTGGAACGTTCGGGACTTTGAGCTTCTCTGTCGCTTCCCTCTGTATGATGAAGCAGGACTTCCGGCTCGTGTACTATAAGGCCTTCCGGAACCCCAATGCAGACAATTAGAGCCAGTTCCGACAGGGAACAATGAGAGCTCGCCTACAGGACTAGAGCCAGGGAACAATGAGAGCTCGCCTACAGGACTAGAGCCAGGGAACAATGAGAGCTCGCCTTCAGGGCTAGAGCCAGTTCCGATAGAGAACAATGAGAGCTCGCCTTCAGGGATAGAGCTAGTCCCGATAGGGAACATCGTTTGTTACCCAGCCGGTACTGCTGGGCTCAGGCTTCGATATGAGCCTTCCAAAATGGAGGGAGTCGGGGGGGCTTATTTCAGCCCCGTCACCACCTGGACTCAGGCAAATTCCTAAGGTCCAGGTCAGTCATGGGACCCGCTTCGAACAATGAAGCTACCCTCACCGAGCATGGCGCCGGCGAGTAAAGGAGCATGAATATACAGTCAGTAGAAGGTCTGAATAGCTTCACATGGAGCTTCAATTCCTAAGAGGGAGTGTTGATTCGCTCTGACCCTCATATACCAATAGCTTGTCCTGTACATGCCACATAAGCATCAGAATCAACTCAGTCCATCAAGACTCTATTTTCCCAAACGTTGTGGACTTCTTGTCATAACGTATCCATTGATTAAACTGAAGTATGCTAACCATGAGTTCAAAATTATCCCAACCCCGACTCAGCTTTCTGCATGGGCTGAGGCATAGCGCTAACCCGAAGGGGCTTAGGGACGCTGAGAAACGGAAGACGAATCAGAAGAATAGGGACAGGGGAAAGAAAGAGCAGTATTATAATGTTCTCCTGCTATATCATAGGGTTTGAATAGATTATTGTTTATATTATCTCTAATCACATAAATACAGAATTCATGTACAAGCCTATAAACCCGCATCCTGCTTGAGCCCCTCGATGATCGAAAATACAACCAGGCGAGATGCGTTGTTATTCATTCCGCTTTCAATCTATCTTTCGAACGTTTAACGTCCTTTCATGGAATAGAGTTAGGGTGAGCCTGGTGGTGTGGCTGGAAAAGTACCTGGCATGGATAAGACTGCTGGAGAGGATGGTTCTGTGGAGGGCCGATGTCGTGGGACAAACCGTCGCATCACCAGCATCAAAGCCAGGACAGTAAAGTATGCAATGAAATTTGGGAGAGCCATGATGGCGGAAGCAGAGGGGGCGGTCCCTTCAATTACAGGGAGGTTTTAATCCTGTCATCACAGCGCTTACATGCTTAGATATGTAGTGCATCAAATTGCTTATTGTTCTATACGCTGACGGCTTGGTCCTGACTGCAGTAGATCGCTATTCAAACCCCCGCGGCAGCGAAACCGCAAGCTTTTAAAGCAGCGATATCCGTAACCCGCACTTTCACTCATCTTTGGTGTAGGTGTGTTCGTTCTGTGGAGCGAAAGATTCGCCGAGATACAAGGGGATCACATGATCCTACTAGGTTCAGACTAGTCCCTAAATAGGCCTAAGCATCTCATTTCAACACAAGCGTAGTTCTAGTTCTTAAACCGTCGTTATGGCTGCCATCCCAGGATTAAGGAAGCTAAGCCTATTGAGGCACCCCACCAAAATATTTGTGTTTTGCTCCCTACCTACCTACCTACCACTCACCTCCATACTCACCTACCTACCTACCTACCAAACCAACGAATATGGCCCCACGAACCCCGTCACCTCGGCCTAGACCTCGTCATCGTCAGGAAGCTGATACTATACGAAAAGCGCGTTTCTTTCACGCCGTTTGATCAAGCACGCGCATCGCGTAAATCCATGCGTCAGATGTTTAGCATTGTCGCGCATTGACTGTTGAGGTATGACCCTGAAGTGTTGATGACAGCCGGAGTGGAGAGATTTACTACATCGTGCTCTTGGCTGGAAGATACAGTAGTGACTGAGGGCATAATGCCGTTGGTGTTCGCACATAATTGGGCACATAATTGGGTGGTCTGATGGATGGCTTGAGCCCACTGATTGGCTTCGGAGGCCTCATTCGGGGTTTGGGGCGCACCTCGCGGCGAGGCCCACGGCGAGGTTTTCGAAGCCAATATCCACTGAACACTAATATATCCAAATCATCAATAGAGCTACTTTCCCTCATCTTCAGCATTCAGGTGATAAACAATCTGTTGATTTCGAGAACCGGCCAGGATGAGATTTCGTGGCTTGTGTTTTGACAGAACCCAGTATCTCGGAATTTCAAATTCTCTTTTTTCATGAACCCCATTTCGATGTATAGTATATGCGGCGAACTTAACTATATCAACGTTGAGACAGATCTGGTTGAACATCTGGCCAAGCGTGCTGGTTCCAGGCACGGTGAATAGCTCTGGTACGTTGGACTCGCCAAGATCCTGTCTCCGCTACTTTGTCGTATTTCAGATCAAGATCCTTAGTATCGCTCGCTGCGTTCTTGAGTGGGCAAAGTCTTACATGTAGGGCACAGCCAAAACTTCGGGCAAGCGGCTTTGTTGAGTTTGACACATTTCTTATGATACCATCCAAGTTTACATTTGGCATCATTACACTCAATCATGGGCGAACTGTTGTCATCCCAGGGACGTTTACAAAGGCACCATTGTTGGTATGCATGATCAATGTTTTGAAGAAGAATTGAAACTTTCAGCAACGATTCCAGAGGCTCAAAGAGCTGTTCATTCATTGACTTCTGATTCTGTTGACTGTATTCTTCGTGATCTATGGGTAAGATTGCACAGAATTGAGTTTCGCTTTTGATGTATAAACTAGCACAATTCCGAAGATAATCGCGGTTCTTCTCATCCATCGTGAATTTCGGCTCATGTCTCAGCTTTTCATCCGCAAGGATTGATTGAAAATTAAGATCATTCCAATCGACAGTTCAGTCAATTCAGTTGATTAAGATAAAACATTTCTCCCCGTTTCTGTTGACAAGTAACAAGAGAAGATCGTCATGACCAGGGTCTCTGTCTAAAATCCAGTTGTAATTGTCGATCTCAGGTATGAAGTCATTGTCTATGAGGAGAGCGACAAGCAAAGCTCACTATATATAGACATAATGACCGTTATCAATTTTTGAGAACCATCAGGACAAAAAAATTATCCTAACATTCAGTTCACAACCTCTTCGTCAGCATCTTTCAACGATATATAAGGGCTATTCTAATAACATATGCTATTAATGTGAAAATCAACATGAAGACGAGTTTGCAGCCGATGACATCCCTAAGCAAAGCTTATCATGGTCTTCGTTTCGAACGTACGCTGGGGTTGAAAGCTGGAATGGAAGAAGTAAGATGGGGTGAAGGAAAAACGAAGGGAGGAAGGAGAAGAGGGTTGATCTACTTTTTAACTATTGACGTTTACCTATCATCTCAACTATTCACCAGCTACTTCAGCTGACGCTGATTTTGGGGTAGACGACTTGAAAGTTTCCCTCATCAGAACAGGAGCTGGCTGGTTGTTGAACCGGCTGATCCCACAAGAAAGGGAGCTGGCCTTCGGCTGGTCTCACAAGAGAGGGAACCCTTCCTCCCCATCATCCGTAACCAACCACATCCTCCTCATCCCCTCCCACCGTTTGTGCCCAATTGTGCCGCGCCTCTCCCTCCCTTGCTCTATCGCGTAGAGGCTTTGAGTTCTATCAATCTTTTTGCTTAGGCCTATTTGGGACTAGTTTGAGACTAGTCATGTGTAGGTATTTATTCGCTTCATAGAAAGTAGAATGAACACACTTACACCTATCGCTTCTCCAACACTATATGTATCTACAGTCTGGAGCTTGTTGAGAATGAGTCCGCATTGCGAAGCTACGGATGATGCAAGACAGCGCCTTCAGCACTTAGCTCAAATGCGATACAGAAATATGTGTTGGAAACGGGGTATGTATGCACATACGTATACCCCAGTGGTTATTTATTTCCGCTCCGGCCGAAGCGGCTTGGCGCTAGGGGTATTTATCCTTCCTCCCACTTCTTCCTTCCTCCGTAGTTCCTACCTACTGGATAGTTCAGTCAAATATATCTACATGCCTCTCTACCCTCGTGTCCTCGTATATCAAGAAGGATCCTCGTACAGCTCAGCAAGTTCATTGAGTAGCTTATAGGGGTTCAATGTGTTGGAATACGAGGTCATATGAGGGCAGAGAGGCATGTAGATGTATTGACTGAACTATCTAGTAGGTAGGAACTATGGAGGAAGGAAGAAGTGGGCGAAGGGTAAATACCCATCCACTAGCGCCGGATCCATGCGGAGATTACTAACCACAGGGGTAACAGTACTGTTCCCTATTTCCAACACAATGAACCTCGTTGACGTCGAGCTAGTGTAGCCTGCGTCTCCGGCGAGTCTGGAATGTATGTAGGCTAGAACAGCTCTATCGTTGTCAAAGTGATCGGCGTTTTTTCTAGCTTGTCACGAATCTTTCCTTGCCAATCGTCCCAGGTAGGTTCTTTTCCATCAGTCAACTGAGCTGGGTCCGGAAGCTTTTTGTTGGAATTTCAGGTGTGATTTGGTTGGTAATCTCCGCATCCATCCGGCGCTAGTGGACTCAGGGGATTCAGGGTATTTGACCTTCCTCCGTTCCTACCTACTAGATAGCAACAACCAATATATCAATATGCCCTCATATGACCTCGTATTTCAACACTTTTGGGAACGCTTGGTGAAGCTAAAAAAGGAGGAAAACGCAGGCGTGACGTCTCTAGCCACTCGTAGCTGGCTTTGTGCTTCAGTAAGCTTGTCCTGAATCTTTTGGCTCTCCTTATCGAATCGTACACTGGTTGCATCAATTTCCTCGTAACGGGCCTTCCATATTTGTTCGCTTGGGATCTTATCAAATAGGTCACAGGCTTCTACGCCTAGGTCTCGCTGAGTTCGAAGCTCCTTAAAAACTTCTACAAATCGGTCCGGGTCTTCTTCGGCCCAGCGACTTAGCTGTTCAGCGTTCTTGATATCCCAGGGGGTCTGAGCATCAGTGGGCCCATCGGTGACAGTTGAAGCCGGCATGGATTGACGTCTGTTTCGTACGGAGTCGGTCCTAAGATAAGCTGCTATGCGTGGGGGAAGCTCGGGGTATGTAACTGGATCTGGAGTGACAGGAGGATAGGGGCTTTGGTCTCCCTCGAAGTGATCTTCCACAGATGGTCGAGCCATGGTGAATGTTTAGCCGGCCGAACGGAGGGCGGTGCTCGGCAGTAGAAGTGAGGTCGTAGTCTAAGTTTTTAGTCTCCAGGGGAGGGTGTTGTTGATTTGGGGGGTTTGTTTTTGATTCTCAAGCAATCAACTAAGGTCCTTTATCGTTGATCCTATTAATCGGGTGAAGTGGTGTGTATGAGCTTTGGATCCTCTAGCAATCCAACGAAGGTCCTTTATCGTTGATCCTATTGATCCCTTGGTGTTGTTCCGACTTTCGGAGTCGTCGACCACCAGGTACACAAATCTCTTTATACTCGTATCGTTGTCAGCCGAGTTAACTTGAATAGGTAATGGAACCAATATCGTATGGTAAACGGATTCTTAATGTAATGTTGGACCGTGCCTAGATGATCCAACCAGTGAAGTTCATGAATGGTATGCTTAATTCTTTAGAGGTAGCTATAACTGAACATTAAGAATACAGAAGAAGAGTGGTACAAGAACTTCTATTTATGTAATGTTCAGAGGCTGCGCTAGGCCCGAAGGGGACGTGTTGTGACACAGAAGGTGCTGGGCCAGATCTTGGCCACTTCAGTGATCATCGCAGCCTCTATCTATGTCACCATCATGATCATTATCTCAATCACATGATATATTTCTCAGCCGGACAACATCAAAATCTCAGCCGACATCAACGGCAGAGCAAGCAATCTTCCAAGAGTCGACTGGCTCACCTCTTCGAGTCCCACCAAGACCACACAGCAGACCTTTCGGTCAAACAACCACAAAGTCTCTGTTGACATCAACGGAACCCCGCCGAAGCCGGCTGGCTCACCTCTTCAAGCCTCACCAAGACCACGCAGTAGATCTTCTGGCAAGGCAATCACAAGACTCGAACCTATCACAGAATTCATCACTCAAATCACTAGCAGAGACACATCTGCATCCAGAAGCAGTGTAGTCAAGCAGCTGTCAACTCTGAAGATTCAAACCAAACCATCACACAAATCTTCTGATTCCCCTTTACCTTCAGCTGGGTTTGAACCCATTGAATCATTCGAAAATGATGAAGGTAGAGTTGATCCCGATCATCTTTCTTCGCTTTCACAGCTGATCTGATGTTGACTTTCAGATGTGGAGAATCGCTTCAAACTGCTCAACAATAGCAGCATCAACAAGAAACCCGTGTCTGATCTCGATGCCGTTCCATCAAAGGATCGATCGCGACATTGAAGTCATTGCATTCATAGAGCATGACCAGCTCATCATCATCGATATCCGCATCGGATCCAGAAACCGAGCCTGAGCATGAGATGAACGGCCAAAGTGTCGCAGCCACGCTGAGAGCATCGTCCGCATCCACCGATCTCTACGAAGCATCGGTCCCGCTGCGCAACCGAAACTCGGAACATGGTGGTGTTGAACTGCCGCCCGTTGGCGTGGGACCTGCAACACCCGGCTCCCGCCACGTCGATGATGAATCGCTGTCCGTTGACGTGGGACCTGCAATACCTGACTCAACGGAGAAGTGGCTGACGGGTGCAGGGGGATTATTGATGTTGGCTTTGAACCCTCGTTGTTCATGCAGTATGTTTCCAAGCTTCGCTTGCCGTCTTCCTTGATGAAACATCATGCTAACCGTTGTCATCAGGTCACAGAGATGCGGTGCTGCAGCCATCGGAATGTATGATGACACAGATGATGCTCATCGATTCGAATTCAGGATGAAGGCCCGTGTTTCTGGTATAATGGAAGGCCGACAGGTATTGTTCTCAGTTACAATTTGACTCTCACACATTCACCTCTGAATCTTCCGATTAGAGCTTCATCTGCAATCTGATTTAGTCGTGAACAAGTTATTAACGCGTCGGTTTCATACCTATAATGGATAGATTTTTCAGTGCGAATCTTATGCTTCAACCAATCACCACGTAAGAATCTAGGTTTGGGACCGACAGGGTCGTCAAGTGTGCCTGCAATTTAATTTCTTGAGTCATACTTCGAGCATTTTTGGCGTACAAGACGCTTTCGCTTTGGAGTACCTTTAACCTTATTAGCAAATTGGGCTAGTAGCAACCGGCCTTGTGCGGTAAGGCCAGGGTTTTGGATATTGCAACGTACTGTAGGTAAAGGATCACTTGCACCTTCAGATTTCCGAACAAGGGGAAAGCAAATCGAGTTAATGCTCCACCACTCTGCTCTTGCACAGCTGCTATATCTGGTGTGGCGACCACCACTGGCGTAACTTGCCGCTGAGATTTCCCCATGTATCATTGTACAATTTAGTAGTATGCTCGCAGTACATAGCTGTGTTGGAATACGAGGTCATATGGGGGCATATTGATATATTGGTTGTTGCTGTTAGGAGGCTATCGTGGCTACTATCTAGGAGGTGGAAGGTGTAAACTCTACTATACCAGCCCTATGAGGCGGAGGTTACCAACTCCCCTATTTCCAACAAGCTGGATGGGGCCGTGCATACTGCTCTCGAAGGTAGATTTATGTGTACCTCAGCGCCGACTTTAATGATATATGCGATTTTCTATGCTGTATTTACATTGTCATTGGGGATTCAGAAGTGAGTATTGTTAGGCTTGCCACCATGTACGGAGTCTTTATCTATTGTTTGTAATGCTCTACGAATCCGCACACACGTCCAATTGGTTTCTGGGATGGAAAGATACTTATCTCTTATTGGCTCGTTAGGGAATCGCAATGTCGGCAGACCAACACTAGCATTTGGGGTACCAACGCTAACGTTTTGCGCTAGGCTTCCCGCCGCACCGCCAAGCCATTTCAAAAGATCCGTTGAACTCTTTCCTCTTCAACCATCAACAAGTAATACATAATCAATTCTAGATTAATCTTGAATTAATAGCTCTGAAGTTTTATTTGACAAGTCAATCTCAAATGTAAATTATATGATCAATCATTAATTGATTCAGTATTATTTATCGACTGATTATTATTTACATCATTGAATTTTCTTTTAAAGTTTTAACAATCAAAAATATATTCATGCTTCTCACTAAGCTTATTCTTCTATGTGTTGAAACCGCGCCTAGATGATTCAACCAGTAGAGTTTGAAGTTGGTAATGCTTGATTCTTTAGAGGTAGCTATAACTGAACATTAAGAATACAGAAGAAGAGTGGTACAAGAACTTCTATTTACCTTAGCGACTCATGCAGAATTCTTTTTACGGTGAATCTACGGTTGATTAATTACCGTAGTACGTTATATAGTTCAAAACCGTTTAAACCTTTTTATACGTCAACTTAATTTAACGTTTTGATAGTTAACACAGATTTAAATTTATAAAATACGAGCATTATTGTTTACAGCAAAATTATCTATTAAATTTTGAGCTAAAGTATTAAATACAGTTATTTATTTATTTAATAATAATAAAAAATTTATACACTTTTGTGACATCAATTAGATCAACTCATGGGGGAAATCTATACTATGTATGTTGAGGGAACAAAATTTTCTGAGGTAGAAAATCGCTTGCTATTTATGCGACTGCTACACGTAGTCAAAATAATAAAGCTGAGACTATGTATTAGATTTGTTCGCGATGATTGCATGTTAAAGAATGAGTGCTCTTGTTACTTTAAACTGCTTTAAAAGCTTTGTTTTCATCATTATTCTGACTGTTGCTCTAAGACTTTTCGTGATTGCAATGATAATTTAATAGTTTGTGAAGTCAACGTTTTGTAGCATATTTAATCAAAAATACATTCAATTCAAGCAATGCATCAGAATATACTTAATTGTCTGATGACTTCACTTGCAGTTGCATTGAAGACTGTTTGCACTTGATACATTTCTCAAGTGCAGATAAACATTTAGTTCTATGCGATCAATTTTGATGTAAGTTGCAAGAATGCTTTTAATCTTCTGAAGATTATTATGCATTCTTACTGACTTTTTAAATACATAAGATCTTTGAGCAAAAGTTGTATTAATGTCTGCGATGCGTTTTTTGTAGCTTTCTCATTTAAAATTTTATTAACTTTTGTAAAATTATACAATTGCACATTTACTTGTTGAAATCAATGTTAAAAATTAAATCATCTGACTCTAAACTGTATTTTCATTTCTTCATAAATTGTGTTGAGACCGTGCCTAGAATCTAACCACACTGCAGCGAAGGTAGTGCGTAGCTGAATAGAATGTTTGATCAATAGAGGTAGCTCTAACTAGGAAACTAAGAATACAGAAGGAAGAAGACAGTTCCGAGCTGTATCTATAGTAGGGCGAACAAAGGGGCGAAGTAG
>JAABUV010001807.1_pt1 | contig 30407 bp, 58 predicted proteins | sample 5559971 | NCBI WGS metagenome assembly JAABUV01 (sample SAMN10711881, study PRJNA513362) | rock metagenome | isolation source: Antarctica rocks | place: Antarctica: Victoria Land, Knobhead nord | collected 2015-12-19
CGGGTGAAGGGCCGGAGGCGCACCTGCGGCAGCGACACCCGCCGCAGCACATCCGCCACCTGCTCCGCCACAGCAGACTCCGGCACGCCCTGCAGCCTCAGGCGCGCCACTGTTGCTGCAGGCCTCGCCCATAACTCCACCTGCCTGCATCAGCCCGCTTTGTGATACCCTCAGACGGATTCGCTTCCATGCATGCACTTTCATGACAATGCTCTGCGCCTGCGAGCAGCTGCACCAGCGTGTCCACTCACATACCTCGCCACCGTACAACGCACGAGCATAGCATGTATATACTTTCTTTTTTACAAACCCTAACCCTACCCTGCGCGCCTTCAGCCGCGCGTACAGCGCCAGCTGCTCCGCGCCGGTGAGCAGCTCCAGCAGCGCGTCCTGCTGCGGGCAGAAGCCCAGGCGCGCGGCGCCGCCGCGCACGACCGCGCCGCCGCCGCTCGGCTGCACGCGCCCGACCAGCATCTGCAGCGTCGTCGTCTTGCCCGCTGCGCGCGCGCGCCGGTCTGCCCTGAGCGCGCCGTGCAGGCCGGGCGCCCGCCCCCAGCGCCGGTTGCCCTTGTGGCCACACATACACACGCGCCGCTTTTCATCGAGCTGAGGCTGCTCCGCTACCCCGCTCGCTGCATGCGCGCGGAGTGCCAGCAATGGCCCGCGCGTGCGGGCTTCTGCGGGGCTGCTTGCCGAGGCCCTCCGCCCCGTGGCAAAGCGCAGCGCACGCGACCGCTGGCGCTGCACGCCCGGCCGGCAGGCCGGTGCGGCGCACCGCCGTTGTCGCCCAGCAGGCCAAAGCGCTCGCCGGCGCGGACGCCCAGGCACAGGTCCGCCACCGCGACCTTGAGTGGGGGCCCCGGGTAGACCTGCCGCGGCACGCGCAAGCGCTTGTCAAGGGTGTCAAGCACAATATCTAGGGTCAAATACCCTAAATCTATCATATCAGAGGTTCCGGCACTGGCCTGCGCGGCGCCAGAACGCCCCCTCCCACAAGCGGCAGCTGGGCAACCCGCAGCAGCTGCGGGGCGCCGCAGCAGGGCGTGCAGATCCTCGCACAGCCCCCGCAGGGCAAGCGCAGGTGCGCGCGCTGCAGGGCGCGCGCGGCGGGCGCGCGCCTTGCGCAGGCCGACGAGCGCGATCGCGTCGCCGGCCGCGCCGCCGGCGAGCACGCGCGCGCGCTCCGCCGCCACATCCTCGTCCTCCTCCGCGGCCCGGCCGAACAGCGCCCCGCCGCCGCCCCCCGCCGCCGCTGCGCCGCCGCCGCTTTCCAGGTCGCCGCTCGTCGCGCGCATCGGGTGCGCGTCAAATCCTCGCCCTAACCCTGCCCCGACCTCCAGGTCCGCCGGCAGCTCTGCCAGCTCCAGCTCCTGCTCGCACTCACGCGCCGCAGCGGCGCCGTCGGGTGAGCCGTCCAGCGTCTCCACGCGCGGTGCCGGGACGCGCAGGCCTGCGCGCCGCAGCGCCGGCGCCGCGGCGCGCGCAGCGGCTCGCCACAGCCTGCACAGCCCCGAAGACGCGCTATTGAGAGAGCCTCAGGTTGACAACAGCTTGGTCAGGGGACAAGCCACAAGGTGTGCCGACCCAAGCGGTGCTCCCGGGCTCGCCGTACCTCATGCAGACGGCATTGACAATAAGAGTGCAATAAGTTTCAAGTTTCAGACGGTATTACATATGATCATACAGTCCGAGCGAGTCGGGGGCCAGGCACGAGCGCGGCGCTGGGCGGCCCGCGCCTGTGCGCCGAGCGGCGGGCGGCGGCCCGGCAGCGCTCGACGGCGTGGTGGCGGCTGTCCCAGTCCAGGGCCAGCGTCAGCGCTGACAGCGCGACCGCCTCCAGCAGCAGCAGTGCGACCGGGCGGCCCAGCGTGCCCCAAGCCCAGATGCCTGTATGCCCCACGAGCGCCTCAGCTGCCCGCCGCAACAGGGACGGACATCCTGCAAGCCAACCAGACCTGCTGGGCCCTAGCATACATCCGCACCAGCAAAGGCTGCAAACCGGCCCAAGATGCGCCCCATCAAGTATGGCAATATGCGCGATCATATCACCAAGCTGGCAGCGCAGACCGATGCTGAAGGCACATCAGTTTTTGTCAAGCAGCGCCGCCATGTGCCTTGTCATGCGACACCGCTCCGTTCGCCGGCAGACTTTAGCAAGATTGCTCCGCACCATCGTCGGCCGGCAGCGCGGCGGAGGCCTGCGCCGCAGCCGCCGCCCGGCGCGCGCCGGCCAGGTTGCTCATGTAGCTGTAACGCGTCAGCTCGAGCAGGCCCTCGCCCTGGGCGCGCGCCGCAGGCCGCGTCAGCGCATGGCCGCCTCTCCCAGCACGGCGCCGGCGTTGGCGCCTGGACAAGGCGCGGGCAGCAGCGCACGGCTTGCAGACTATGCTGCCCTAGCGGGCATCTGTGCTGCCCTTGCGGGCATCCGTGAGGGCCCCAGGTTGCCAACCGCAGACTAAAGCACCTAAAACTGGGTAGGGTACTACCGTAGAGGGGAAGGCACTACCCCAAACCGCAATGCCATGCATGCGTCTATCCAGCTGGCTCCAGGCCGGGGCGCGCGCCAGCAGGAACGGCGGCGCGACGCGGAAGAAGTGCACCAGCGCGCGCTGCGCGGCCTGGGTCTGCGGCAGCGCGGACATCACGTAGCTCGCCACCACCGCCACGAACCCGCACACAAAGGCCAGCGCCGCGATGGCGACCTGCCGCGCGCGGCCGCGCCTTCGCACAGCCCCCTCAAGAACATGAACATGAAGCGTGTGCGTCATGCAAGCCAAGGTCCGTTTCAGGTCTCACGGTAAAGTTGCTTTCCACTGCAGGCAGCAACACAGCAGTGTGAAAATGCATGGAAGCGCATGAGCCGCTGCCGACATGCACCACGCCGACATGCACACTGATGCCCACGACCCTGCGCGCGTGTGCTGCAGCGCGTCTGCGACCGCCGCACCTGGGCGGCGGACGCGCTCGTGAAGCCGCCAAAGCTGAGCGCGTACGCCATGGGTATGACCGCGGCGCCGTACGCCAGGAGCACGGAGGAGGTCCCCAGCACCTGTCCAGCACGTCCTGTTGAAGCAGGCGTGACGCAGCCTGGGTATGTGTCCTGCCCTTGGCTGCTGGAGGCAAACGCACCATCGGACCAGGTTACTACATGCAAGTACAATGTGCCACACATGCACACAAGCTATAGCCGCAAAGAGACAAGCGCACTCCAGATGTTGGGTGGGGTTGTCAGGTGGGATGCACGACTGCTCACATGCAGGCACACGCTCTCGAAATTAAAGGTGGAAGCAGCCTGATTGCCGCACCTGCAAGCTCGTGCCGACCGTTGCATTGTCCCCGTAGGCCGCAAATGCTGCCAGCGTGAGGAGGACGATGACAACATACATCGCATAGTCCCACACCTGCAGGCACCCCGGGCGGGTCAGCACGCACACGCCATGCACTCCGAAGCAGCCCAGGTGCGCGGGTGCGTCACGCTAAAAAACGGTCGCAGACATGCATGACCATATATCCTCGCTCATGCAAGCATCGGGGCGAGCTGCATACAAAGCACAGGTGGTATGCTGACCGCGCGCAGCTGCAGACAGTTTCATTTGGCAGGCGGGTCGGCAGGGCAGGGTCGGGGCCGCACGAAGGAGCCCGCCCAGTACAGCGGCATGGGGCAGCCCGACAGCAGCTGGATGTGTGCGGCCTGGCTCTGGCGCTCGACCACGGGCGCCACCGCAAACGCGCCGGCCAGGTAGCAGAAGGGCACCAGCACGAGCACCGTCGCCAGCACCTGCGTGCCCCCGGCTGGTTAGGGTCAAGGTTGAGTTTAGGGTTAGGGTGTGCAGCACGCCGTCCCGCGTGTCTCACGTCGCCTGGAGCGCGCTCGTCTGGCTGGCCGCTGCGCCTGAGCACCGGCGCAGCTTGCCTTAAACAGCCGCTTGTGCTGACCGGCCGGCCAATGCCCAAACAACGGGCGCACGCGTGCAGAGATGGGCTTTCAGACGCGCAAAGGACGGCTTCGGCAGGGACGACAGAACGAGTGGCGCGCCTGCAGCACGCCGTCCTTGGCAAGCGTCTCGGCGGTGGTGAGCGGCAGCGGGTGCGTGCGCGCGGCGAAGCGCGGGCGGCCGGCGCCGCCACGCGCGGCCACGGCGCCCAAGGCCTCGTGCAGGCCGGACACCAACGCGGGCAGCGCGTGCGAGGACGAGGCATTGTGCAGCAGCATCACCGGCGGATACCTGCGCGATGCATTATTATATTCTTCTCAGGTCAGAGCTTTGGCTTGGGCAGGGCGCAGTAAGCTTACAAATACAACTATGACTCATGTTTCAAATGGTACCTATTCAGTAGCAGGAAAGCGGGTGGATGGCACAAGCATGCACTTCACGCAGTGCCTGGGTACAGCTCACGCGCCAAGCGAGGGCGCACCTGGCTGCAACACAAAGTAAGCATGCGCACAGGCTCAGAAACATCATGAGAGCAGCCCTGGAGAGAGGAGCAGCGCATGCTGCACAGCAGTCCTGCGGCCTCGCGCAGCGGCGCGCCGGGGCGGGCCGGCGCACGTCTGCATGCGCGCCAGGAAGCCGCTGGCCACGCGCGCCTCGGGCGACGCCAGCCACGCGACCGGCGCCAGGCCGGCGGCCAGCCCGAGGCCCAGGCTTTTCAAACCCCCAAGCCCGCTGCCGCCGCCGCCGCCCGCGGCCGGCGCCGCGGCCGCGAGCAGCGGCAGCAGTGCCAGCAGCTGCGACGCGTCCACCCTGGACGCGTTGCCGATGCCGGCGAGGACGGGGTCGTCGAAGACCAGGGCCGCATACTGCGCCGGCCCGCCTGCGAGACATAGCGAGGCCATGGACCCTGCACGCATGAGCGCTGCAAGCGCCTTTGCTGCACACAGATCACCCCAGCGCCTGAGCGCAGTCGTGCATGTATAATGGGCATCCTGACGGCTCAACAGGCCCACCAAGTCATTGCCAGGTGCGTGTGCGGCAGGACTGATAAACCCAAACATAACCTAACATGTAACCCTAATAAATGGAGCGCGGCGCGCACCCGCGTACACCTCCCGCAGCAGCAGCTGCGACACGTCCCAGCTGTCGAGCGGCGCGCTGCCCCCGCTGGCCTGCTCCGCAAACGCCAGCGCGCCCGCGCACGGCCCGCCGGCCGGCCCCAGCACCCCGCTGCTGCGGTCCCATGCCCCGCGCATCGCGGCGCCCCGGTGGTGGCTGGTGATGCAGGCGGCCAGGGCATCGGGAGGGTTTGCCAGCATCAGCGGCCCTGTCTGGCCCAGCTCGGGCAGCTGCAGGAGCAGCTGCGGCGCGGTCGGGTCAATGTTGAGCTTGAGCACGGACAGCACGGCGGCGACCGCGGCCACGGGCAGCAGCAGCGTCAGCAGCGCGCCGCGCACGTCGCGGCCTGCGCGCGCAGCCGGCACCGCTGCAGGGCCGCACCAGCCCGTCTTACTCTGTGCAGGCCAGCAGGCTTGTGGACGCACAGTGCAAAGCGCTGGCAAGGCCAGCAGCGCTATTGAGCCCGCGCGCGAAGCAGGCTCGTCATGCAATGACACAGGCAGGGGTGACGTGACACGGAGCTGATGGGCAGAGGCAGCGCGCTGCCGCACCGCCAGGACACAGGCAGGGGTGACGTGACACGGAGCTGATGGGCAGAGGCAGCGCGCCGCCGCACCGCCAGCTCAGCACGCATCCAGGCAGGCGCAAAAGCCCTGTGCCAGGCCGCCGTTGCGCACCCGCGGTGATGGCGCGCTTGCGGACCATCTCCCGGAACGCGACCCACCACCGCCGCCCGCGCCGCCGCCGCCGCCACCGCCCACTCTCAATGCCAGCCCCATCGTCGCCAGCCGCCCCGAGCAGTGCCCCGCTAGGGGCTTGTGCGGCAGCGTCTGCGCCTGCATCCTCCAGGCTCACAGCCGACCACTCCGCCTCGCCCCCGCGGCGCTCCCCTGCTGCAGGAGCGCCCCCTACAGCAGGCCTGCTGGCATCAGGCGGCGCCGCGCTCTTGCCGCGAGGTTCATGCCCAGCAGCGTGCTGGCGCGGCTCGTCAGGGGCGGCCCGCTCTGCAGCCGCCGCACTCTGCAGCGCCGGATCGGGCGCCAGGCCTGCATGCCCTGCCAGGGTCTGCAGCTCCACACCGCCGGCACCCTGAGGGTGCGCATCTGCGCGTGCGCGATGCGCCCGCGCCGCAGCCGCCGCGCCGCCCGGCGCCGTATCTGGCGCTGCGCCCGCCGCCGCTGTCACAGCCGCCGCCTGCGCGCCGCTATCCCTCCAGGGCTGCTCGCCGGCGCGCTCAAGCTGGGCCCTGCCACCCACAGCCGCGGCCGGTGGCTGCTCGCCGCCCTGCAGCCGCGTGTCGAGCCCCGGCACAGCACCCGCTGCCGCCTCCCCGCGGCGCTCGGCCTCCGCCCCTTCCACTGCAGCCCCCAGCCTGCCAGACGGCCCAGGGCTCTCTGCGTCTGCACCACGCGCCGCCGCACTGCTTCCTCCTCTATGCGCTGCAGCCCCGGCGCCCTGTGCAGCCACGCTCGGCCCGTCCGACGCGCCGCCAGCCTGCTCGGCCGACAGCGCAGCCCCATTTGCGAGGACCGCATGCGCGGGACGGCCGGGCGCCGCCGCGTCCTTGCCGTTGCGGCCCGGGCCAGGCCCCGCCGGGTTTGCCAACCCCGGCGCGGGTCTGGGGGCGGCGCGGCTCACTACGCAGCCTGCGTCTGCAGGAGCGCCGTCCTCGCCCACGTCCGCATGCGCCGCGGCCGCCAGGAAAACCTCCTCCAGGGTCGGGCCGGACACGGCCAGGTGGCCGATGCCCAGGCCGGGGCCCGCGGCCTCCAGGGCGTCCAGCAGATCGGCGACGGCGCCGCCGCCGCCGCTGCCGCCGCCGCTGCCGCCGCCGGCGGGCAGCTGGTACACCTGCGGCGTTCGGCTGCCGTGAGCGCGGCGTGCAGGCGGTCGCGCGCTGAGCGGGACCCGTGCGTGGCAAGGCGAGTACGTTTAGGCCTGCGCATGCGCCTCCACATCGGGCCGACAACGGCACGGGCAGGCTGCGCGACCCACCACGGCGCCGCCAGGGCTGGCCTGGGACGCACACCAGCATGGTCTGGTGACATGCACACCCCACCCTAACCCTGAACGCCCGTGCGCACCAGCTCGGCGCCCGACCAGCGCAGGCGGCGCGCGCCCGGCGCGTGCGCCGCGACCAGCCACTCCAGGCCGGGCACGTTGGTCGGCGCGCCCGCCAGCGCGGTCGTCACCGTCAGTGTCATCCTGGCCGGGCGGGACGGGGTCAGTGCGGGGCAGGGTCAGAGTCAGGATCAGGGCGAGCCGAGGCGGGGTCAGCGGCCGGCGCCAGCGGGTGCTGTCTGCCGTGCACGCGCCTGCGCTTGCGGGACGGGCACTCCATGCCTCTGGAGCCTGATTGCTTCACACGCTCGCGATCTCTATTTCAGGGGCATCAGCCTGGGCCAAGAGCTGGCAGCGCCCATTTGGCAAGCATAAGAAGGGACGTCATCCAGGGCAAGTCTCCGCGCAGCAACCCCGGAGGTGTGCAGCATCCTTGCAGGGGGCGCCGGTCGGCGGGCGGCGGCGCGCGCGCGGGCCGGCCGCGCACCCGTCGCAGAACCGCGCCTTGAGCGCGAGCGCGGAGCCGGCGGCCGCCAGGCGGCCCTCGCGCAGGATGGCCACGCGGTCGGCCAGCGCGTCGGCCTCGTCCAGGAAGTGCGTGGTCAGCAGCAGCGCGCGGCGCGCCTTGCTGGCCAGCAGGATGGCCCACAGCGCCTGCCGCGACGCGGGGTCCACGCCTGCGGCCGCGCATAGGATGTGATATAGGGTAGCATGTCGGTGTAGGGTAGGGTTCGGGTAAACAGCGCCATCGCGCACGCGCGGCGCGTCGGCCCGCGCGGGGGCGGCCGCAACCGGGCGCCGGCGCGCCATGCCGGCGCACTGTGCCGGTGAGCGGCCGTCCGGGCCCGCTGGAGCGCAGCACCAACGGGAAGCACTGCAAGGGAGGCAGTGCGGTGTTCGACGGCCTTTCACGCCTGGTGAGGCGGCGCGGCTGCACCTCTGCAGGCCACCAGAACTGCATGCCCGGGGCCCCGAAGCTGAGGCCCCGGCCCGCTGCCCGGGCGCTGCGCGGCGCCGGGCCGCACCAGACGAGGGCTCGTCCAGGAGCACCACGCGCGAGTCGGCCAGCAGGGCAATGCCGACCTGCAGCTTGCGTTTGCTGCCGCCCGACAGCGTGCCCGCCCGGCAGTCCGCCTTCTCCTCCAGGCCCACCGCCTAACGCAGGCCGCGCGCGCAGCCCCGGTCAGCCCGCACGCGGCGTGCCCGGCCTGCGCTTGCCTCCCACGGCCCGGCCCAGAACGGCGCACAGTGCGCGGAGCCTTGCCTGCGGGCGCTGCGTGTCCCCCGACGGGACCTGCTGCCGGCCAATCGCTCAGCAAGGCAGGGCCTGTGCGGCAATGCAGGGCCTGCGCGCCGGCACGCTCTAGCGCCATGAGCTAGCGTGGGATGGTTCCAGGCTTTTGGCCTGCATGCAAGTGCAACAGTCAGCGCATGCCGCCTGCGGCCCCGCTTGGCAGGTCAAACAACATATCCCAGACGGGGAGCCGCACCTTGAGCATGGAGGCCGCCGCCTCGGCCCGCGCTTCCCTGCTCGCCAGGCCCTTGACGGCGCCGAACAGCGCGAGGTGCTCGCGCGGCGTGAGCGCGTCGAACAGCACGTTGCACTGCGGGCAGTAGCCGATGTGCGCGCGCGCGGCGGCCGGCGCGGCGGCCAGGCTGTGGCCCATCACGAAGCACTCGCCCGCGCTCGGCCTGATCAGGCCGGTCAGCATGCCGAGCGCGCTCGTCTTGCCTGTTTTTGCGCACACGCACGCTGCTCGTCGGCCGATGCGCACCCACAGTTGCAGTGGCCATGCGCCCCAAACCCTACCCATGTTCAGCTCAAGAGGACATAAAGAGTGTAAAAGCATGACTGCACTACCCCATAGCATCCTTAGCATGAGCCGCAATTACACTGTACGCCCTGCCGATGCACAAATTGCCTGTCGAGCCCGGACACATGCCCGCCTTTCACAGTGCGATGTCGTCGTTTCAGAGGGGCGCGCCTGCGCCGTTGTGGCCGAGCAGCGCCAGGATCTCGCCCTGGCGCAGCTCGAGCGACAGGTCCCGCACGGCCGTCTTCTTCCCGTACACCTGCACGCGCGGCAGCCTGTCCGTGCAGGAGCAACATGCCTGGCCAGACCTCCGCTCCAAGGAATACGAAAAAGATTATGCGTACGCTCCCCCTTACCTCCTGCCTAAGGCAGGACAGCTCCTGCACGCACTACACGCCCCTGCTGCTGGCAGCCCCTGCGCTGTATCTCGTGCCTGGGGGCGCGTCGGCATGAAAGCAACATCCGCGGTCCGCTGTGTGCGCGCTTGGCGCACGGGCGGACGGCGGGCGCGCCTTCCACAGGGAGCTTAGGCGCGCGGCGATGGGCGCGGCCTCCTCATCCTCAGACCCGTCATGAGCGCATGCGCCGTTGTGCTGCGCCTCGAGCCCATCCCGCTCCACCCTGCTCGTGCTCTCTGCTGTTGCCTCGCCCGGCGGCCCCAGCCGCGCATACGCAGGCCCGCCGCCCAAGCGCGCGCGCAGCGGCAGCCGCAGCGCGGCGCGGGCGCAGGCGGCTAGGGTTTCCAGCAGCCCAGAGCCGCCGGGCGCCCCGCGCTCGAGGTACCTGTCGACAATGGCGCACATTACGGCAAGCAGCGGCTGCGCACGCACATGATGTTTCGCCTGATGCCACATGCATCGCTGCAGTGCAAGGCGGCAGCAAAGCGCTGAATTCGTACGAATAAATTGTGTAACGCAGCCTGCACTGTGCTCCAAATTGGGTAAGGCTTGGCGCACCAGGCCAGTATGCCGTAGAGCGCGGCGTCGGCGAGCAGCATGCACAGCGCGGCGCCCGGCGGGAAGGCGCCCGCCCAGAGGTCCGCCCAGCGCAGGCCCGCGCCCGCGCCCTCAGCCGTGCCGGCCAGGTCCGCCACAAATGTGAACGCGGTCGGCGCCAGCAGCGAGGCCGCCAGCTTGCCGCCCACCGCCTGCCGCGCCCCGCGGCTCAGCGCTGAGGTGCGCTGGTGTGTGCCGGTGCCGTGCTGGTGCTCGCTGGTGCTTCACGCCGGCAGCAGGGCGCAGGCAACAGCACTAGAGCGGCCTTCCGGCGTGCTTCAGTGAGGCAACGAATCACCGACGCTCCCCGCAACGCTGCTGCTTTGCCACAAATCGGCACGCAGCAGAGAGCCACAACCACCGGCGGGCTCAGGCTGTCACACATGCCTCATATCATGGCAGGTCCCAGATGTGCCTGTTTTTACACTGTGAGAACACTGTGATGAAGTTTGAGCGCACGCACGTTGCTCGCATAAGCACTGAATCACAGACGACGCTCCGCCCTGTCAGGAACCAGTGGCCGCCGCGCGGCGCTCGCCGCCCACCTGCGCCTCGCCAGTGCGGAAGAAGAGGTAGCGCGGCAGCAGGCACACGAAGTGCGCGGCCGGCGCCAGCACGCCCGCCACCTTTGCGTTGCCCAGCGGCGCGGCCAGCAGCGCCGCGAACGCCAGCTGCGCCGCCGCGAACGCCGCCAGCAGCGCGAACAGCAGCGACGGCGCGGTGGTGGGCAGGAAGGAGGCGGCGCAGACGGCGGTCACGCCGAGGCAGGCCTGCCGGGCGGCCGCGGCGCCGCCAGCGGTCAGCGGGCTGAGGCCCGTGCGCGCGCAGCTGCCCGTGACATGGCAGCAGATGTGCGAGGGTCGCGACATGGCTGCTCCGCGCTCCGAGCATGCACTGCCCTTCACCGTCCTTGCCTGCAAGGCGGGGCACGAGCAGGCGGGCCGCGAGCAGAGTCGGCAGGCTGGCCGGGCGGGGCGCACCACCAGGAACATCGCGGCGTAGGTGAGGATCCAGGCGGTGGGCGCTACCCAGTCATGCAGGCCCATGATCTTCCTGCAGGGCAAGCGCAGCCCCTTGTAATGAGCCACAGGGTTCACGATAGTTATTGGCAACGTGCCTGCCCTCACTCAGCACGCTGCACACACATGTGCAAACACGTCTGGAGTCTGGCATTCGACGCGCGTGCCTTCCATGCCCGCGCTCTTCCAAAAATGGTGAAGCATGGAGCGCTGGGCAAAGGGCGGGGTTGGGGGAGCGCACATGGTCTCGCGCATGCGCGTCTCCTTCTCCTCGACCATGCCGCGCACGAGGCACGAGGACGGGTACACCAGCGCCAGGCACAGCAGCAGCCCAAACATGCCGTTCCCGACGGCATCCTGCACGCGGCGGCAGCCCGTTCGGACATGCCAGGCCTGACCAGCAAGTGCAGCGGTGCCGTCACCTGTGCACAAGCCCCTCACACGATGCAGCATGACTGGCAAGGGCTGCTCGAAAGTGAGCTCTGGTCGCCACATTGACATACGAGCAACCGCACGTGATAGTAAGCGCCCAGCAAAATGCACACCAAACGGTGAATAGGTAACCCAACTCGGTTGCAATTGCATGTCCCTGCAAAGCTTGCGGACTGGGCGCAGACAGGGCCGCGCACATAGAAGTCGTTGTGGGTGTAAGCAGACGTCGGCATGACCACGCCCCACTGTGTCCACGCAGCCAGGCCGGCCAGCCCCGCCGGGTCGCGCCCGAACCCTTCCGTGGGCGCGCCAACGCGCGCGCTGCCATTGGCGCCCGGCGGAGCAATGAGGCTGGTGTCCAGCGCCGCAGGCAGGCGCAGGCCCAGCGCGTACGTGTCCACGGCCCCCTGGAGGCTTAAGAAACCGGAGGTATAGTATTCCTGCGAGCCGCACGCCGCCGCTGAAAGTCCAGCTGCTTCCCGCCAGCCCGCTGCACTGCAAGGTGCGCGCCTTTCAATGCATGACAGGCCCTGCATCACGTAAGAAGAACCTGTGCGCCTTAGCACATCGGGCATTGTTGCCGAGAGGCCAGCGACATGTTTGTGCGAACGCTGCTGAACGCATGCAGGGAGTGAGGCGCGCGCCTTGTAGTGCACGGGGATGCGGTGCGTCCACTTGCGCACTTTCTCCCACGTCCGCGGCACCGTCGTGAAGTTCATGCGTATGGTGTAGTCTGCGCGGACGCGCTGGCTCACAGTCACTGGCAGCTCTGCACAGAGGTATGTGGGACATTTGATCTGTGTTGCAAACGCATTGAAGTCCAGGACAAGCAGTCCCAGCAGACACGGCACGCCCCTTCCTCCAACAAAAGAATGCCACAACAGACCTTGTGTCGAAAGTCATTCTTGCAGTGAAGGCTGCTGCTGTTGCTTCGGGCAGACAGGTCAGCCAGTGGCGCGCCGCACCTGCACCAGCTGCTGACGGCCCCTGCATACCCCGCGCCACCAAAATTGTCAGATCACTGCGCTCGTTCCAGAGTCGCAGCGTCGCTGACATGCGGATGCCTTGCATGTATGCAGTGCAATTGCCTGTGCTGCACCTGGCGGACACACCACAAAGACAGTCCGGTACACACACACAAATGGCGGAAAGCGCCAGGCGCGCGCCTGATTAAATACGACGATCGCCCACGTGCGCTTGCCGGACGTCAGCGCATAGTTCTGCGAGCAGGCGCAGGCTGTCAGCAGTCAACGATGCATGTTTTCGCCGTTAAACAGCCGCTCCAACAATGTGCTGGCTTGCGCCGCTATGCCTGTGCAAAGCTGCCCACATGGCTGCATTCCCTCAAGCAAGCTCATGACCATACATCACACCCTTCCCACACAGACAGAGTGCTGCGGCATGCGGCAGCGCGGCGCGGCGCGCCTCTGCCTCCGACTCGCTCTCAAACACGCCGGCAAACGCTCCCTTGAAGAGCAGGTGCGTGGCCTCCAGGTGCGCCGTGAAACGCAGCACGTCCTCCGAGGCCGGCGCAAAGGCCAGGCCGCCCATGTCGATTAGGTTGCCTGCGCGGGCGCCACAAGGTAATCAGGCTCAATAGTCCCGCTGTGTCAGTGCCAGCCGCAGCAGGCTGCCATGCGCAGGTCCAAAAGGCACGGCCATCCCGCTGCAGCCAAAAATTACCACGTGTTTTCGTTCTCAAGCAATGCGCCAATGCCAAGAACACATGGAAGTGTCCGCTCATGCTCTGCTCGCACTTCCTTTGAGCAACACAAAAGACACGCCTTCGTGCGTGTGATCCACAAGCAACGGACGACATGCTGCAGCTATGCGGCATGCATCCGGCCTCTTGGACTCGGGTGCGCGGGGCGCGCGCTGCCCCGCCAAGCCCATGCACAGGGGAGGCGGCCGGGCGCGCGCCGAGCACGTTCCAGCCAAAGGCGCGGCGCGCGCCGTCCACCATGCTCAGGACGTCCGGGTGCGCGCTCACGGCCGCGTGCACCACGCGGTGCAGCAGGATGAACTCGTCCAGCGTGGGGATGGGGATCGGCCTGCGGCGCCCGCGCGCGTCAGCAGCGCCCGCGCGGGCTGTCACGGCGATGCGCGTGGTGCTCACCCCCAGACGCGTCGCGTAACGCCGCAACAGTTGCATGCGGCCAGTCATGAACACTGCTACCGGGGAGCAACCTGCTTTGCGCCCGAATCATGAGCGCCGCTGTGCAACAGGCATGCAGGGGCTGCATTCACGCGACAGCCTCACGGCTGCCAGCAGCCATGCAGGCCATGCCTCGCGGGGGAGGAGGGAGCCTGCCCAGTCATGCATGCAAACGCACGGGGTGCAAGGCACACGCTGCCAACATCTGCCAGTGCCCGCATGGCAGCTCGGCATAAAGCTACGCAGGCGCAGACCGGCCATGAGCCCTCCCTGGCGTGCGGGAGTATGGGCAGAGGAACGCGCCCGTTCAGGTCAACAAACGCCTGCAGCAGCTGGACGGCAAGCCGCGCCGTTGCGGCGGCCGTCTCATTGGCCTGCGCCGCGCACGCGGCGGTCGCCTCTGCCAGCGCGCCAGGCGCCCACGCGGCCGGGCCCGTCGCCGGCGCCGGCCCCGCCCCCGCCGGGCTGCTGCTGCTGGCGTTGGCGGTCAGCGCAGACAGCAGGTCGGCGCAGGGCAGGCCGGCCGCAGTCGCGCTGCTGTTGGCCAGCGCAACCAGCTGCGCGCTCGTGTCCCGCACATATATGCGCTCGGCAAAGCGGTCCGGCTCCACCAGCGCATATGCCAGCACCTGCGGCGTACCAGCACAGCAAGCTATGTACCCTGCAAGTGTTCATACCAACTGCAACATACCTTGGTGCTGCAGGCTCTCTGCAGCAGAGCGCATGCAGCAAGCACCTGCACGGAGTAGTACTCTATATAAGGCCAACTGTATGCAGGGCGGGGCCGCACGAGCACCGAGACGAGGAGCACGGGGCTGAGGACCTCCACGGCAGTGCCGACGGGCCGGCGAGCTTTGCGCTTGGCGTGCGAAAGCAGCAGCGCGCCCAGCTGCCTGCCAGCCAGAGCCATCGCCCTGGCCACTTACACCGTGCAGCTACCTGACACTGCGTAAAGCAGCGCAGCAGGCGCTGGCAGACCCGCTGCGCCACATCATCTTCAGCACCACACGCTCATCCACTGCACTCTGGCCACGCAGGCCCGCCAGGTGCGATGACAGGGCACAATACGCACAGGACCTTGATAGCAAGTCGTCAAGCTGCTGTGCACTCAGCACCTACCTTGTAGCCTTTGCTAGTTCCAAGGTGAACCCTTTCTTTGCACAGGTTGAGCAGTCTTTATCAACCTGCACCACAGCACTCTACAGCCTGCTTGTTTGTGGTGCTGATAATAGGCTGGCGTGCTTTGTGCAGGGACGGGCCGCAGACGCAGCATGCTGCTGCGGACACAGGGGAGGCGGCCCCTGCACGCCTGTGCTGCCTGTCTGCGCCGCTTTGCAAACGCAGGATATGGTACGTTTCTTGTGCTGCACTTCCGCAGACTGTGGAAAGTGGTTCAGTGCATGGACACGAAACGCTCGTCAACGGACGCGCAGCAACCCCGTTGAGTGCTGCGCGCTGCAGACTTTCGGGACGAGGAGGACGCGGCGGCGGGCACGTCAGTGCTGACAGCGTGGCCCCCGCCGGCGCATGCACAAGACAGCTTCTTGAAGCGCAGCCTGGACGCCGAGCGGCGGCGGCTGCGTGCAGCAGAGCGCGCCGCGCATGTCGCGCGGCTCATTGCCGCGGAGCAGGCGCGCAGCCGCGACAGCGCTCTGGCGCAGCGGCGGCGCGAGGCAGGCGAGTCTGCGGCGGTGCAGTCAGCGCCGACGCAGCCTGCGGGGCCTCCCGCGGCTCCCGCGCAAGCGCCGGGCGCGGCGCCGCCGCAGGCGTCTGCCGAGGGGGCACGATCCGTGGACACGCACAGGCCGCTCGGCGCGGCTGTGAGCAGCGACGCGCCGGAGCTCGCGCGCAGCAGCGGGCCGCTCAACGCGGCGGCGGCGCAGGTGCTGGCAGCACGGGGAAGGCGGGTCTCGCCCGTCCCCGTGACACGGCTGCGCACCCTCACCGAGCTGAAGGTGCGCTGGGGGGGGGCAGCAAGCAGTGAAGGCAGCAAAGCACCCTGCGGAGTGGAGTGCTCCTGGGCTTGGCTGCGCCTGTCCAGCAGCAAGCTGCAAGCAGCAAGCTCCTGGACTCTCACGCCTGGCATTGTGGCAGGGGTGGTGCCCTGTTTTCACAGAGGCGCTTGCTCTGTTGCAAACAGCTATGTCTGGAACACGTGCTGCAGGTACTTGACCCTGGGCACCTGGCAGCCAGTGCTGTCGCTGCACAGAGCATGTGTAAAAAGAGGCTGCTGTGCTTGCAGCTGGAGGACCTGCGGGCCCTGGCGTCCCGTGCCGGGCTGGAGGTGGAGGGCAAGGGGAGCAAGACAGCCCTGGCAGAGCGCCTGTGGAGCGCGCTGCTGGACGAGGGCGGCGGCATGAGCAGCACCGGCCCCCCTCGGTGAGTCACATTCTCCCAACCCGATCTGCCACAATTGTGTGAAAGCACTTGACAGTCGCTCTTGACGGATGGAATAGCCCCAACATGTACTTATATTCTCTTTGTATGACTTTGCATCGCGTGGGGGCTCAGGGAAGTGACTCCCGGAGTTGGGAGCGCATGCGACACGGATGCGGGTCCCACAACGAGCTCTCTACATGGTCAGCGCGAGACCGGAGGCGAGGGAGTTGGTGCAGGAGCAGCTGCGGCACTGGAGAGCCAGGCAGAGGGCGGCAGCCCTGCCGCGACGGCTGACAGCGCCTTTGGCCAGCCGCATGAGCCGACGAGCAGAACGCAGGGCGCTGAGGAGGGGTACTTGGAGGAAGAGGGCACGCAGGCCTCGGCCTACGCGCGCGTGGTCACGCCGCAGGAGGCGCGCTGGCCCCGGTCGCGTGAGACTTAATGCGAAGGATTGTCCGCAAGGCGGGGTGTGTGACGTGTGAGGGTCGTACATGCTGATTATGGCTTTATTGTCCTACTGTCAGCAACAGAAACGGGCGATGCTGGCGGGAGCTGCGTTCATTTGTATGCATCGTCCGCTGAAAGCCCACGTATTATACTATTCACGCGCACATGCTGGGGATGCTGTGCTGATGCTAGGGCAGTAGCTCCATGTGTGGGCGCGTGCAGTCAGCGGTGCGCCGTTGAGACAGGACGGTGCTCTGTAGGTGGCGGGGCTGCTTAGCGAGGCGCGCTGCGACGATGTTGCAGTCCTGGACGTGCGCCCGCGCGAGTGCAGCTTCACAGACTTCTTCGTGCTGGCCACCGGGCGCAGCCACCAGCACGTGTTCACCGCTGCGCACGCGGTCAGATATGCGGTGCGTGCAGCGCAAGCTGGTCCTCGCGTTGCCTGCTGTCATGCTGTTGCTGTCCCTGGCTTTGACAAGGGTGGCTGGGGCGCAGCTGAAACAGCGCTGCACGGAGGTGGCGCCGGGCGTGCCGCCGCGCGTGGAGGGCACCAACGGCAGCGACTGGCTCGTTGTGGACTGCGGCGGCACCGTGGTGCATGTGCGCTGGCCCTTCATACCAGCGCTGTCACAGATCCCATTGTGCTCTGCTAAGCACCAGCCATGATCAGTCGTCATTGTCGTGCTCGACGTGTTGTGCACAGTCGTGCTCGAGTCTTTTTAGGCGCCACTTGCATGTGTGACTCTTCCTTGCCACAACTTATGGTGTGTTGGACACTTGGGTGTGCAGGTGATGACAGAGGATGCGCGGCTGGAGTACGATCTAGAGGGCCTGTGGGCTGCAAACCAGCCTGAAGCCGTTAAAGAGGACGACAGCGCTCAGGAAGAGGACATTGTGCTTTCCACGGACTTTGAGTGGGACGAGCGGCCTGTGCGCAAGCGCATAAGCGGGTGATGCCGGCGGATAGCAGAGTATGTGTTGTTTACGCTTACAGCGTCCATGAATGTAGTGGTCTTTGTCAGTGTCCAGTGCAACCTTGCTCACACTGTGAAAAGATGGAGCACACGGCAGGCCCACAATGCGGGTGCTGCAGCTCAAGCTCATCAGCCAAAGTGCCGACCAAAGGACTCTGCAAAACTCCCGTTCTCCGTTGCCTAGCACAACAGCGTTCTGTCAAATGTTCCGACCCATGGCAAAAAGCAACACACACATGAGCATGTCGCCCTACAACTTCGCGCTGAGCACCCGCATGTCCCCCCTCACTTCCGTTTGCCAGCCTTTATCCGCGGCGTTGTACCCTCCAACCTGATGCCCTTGCCCTTGTACACAGACGGCGGCCGGACCTGAATAATCTTTGCCGCGGCCTGGGTCACCTGCACACGCGCACCAAGTCACTACCATACTGCACTACAAAGATGACAAGTTAGCATATCACCAGGTCAAGCTGGGGCAACACTGCCTTACGGCACCTGAGCACAAATTTCAGCCAGCCTGCACCATGGGACGCTCTTACAAGGCGCTCAAGGACAAGTAGGTGCTCACAGGCGGTTTACAGCAAGCCAAACGCGCCATGCATGAAGTATTTGCATGCGCAAGCGCACACCTGGTTCTTATCTATGCCATACAAGCCGATCAGCGTGGGCTCTGGCAGGAAGGCTCGCAACGCGTCTGGCAGCGTGTAGCGCACGTCGTGGCTGAAGCCCACCTTCAGAGTAACGACCTGTGGACGCGGCATGCCGCGTCCTCACAAGTGCATCAACCTTGGGCAATTGTAAATGGGGACTCAGTCCGATACAGCGCAGCATGCACATAGCGCAGCATAGACACAAGGCAGCAACGCACACTAGCGATGGATTAGCCCAGGCCAGAGCGAGCAGCCAGGGCGCACACACGCTTTTGACTATGTCTCATGTCAGAAGCGCTGAACAGGCAGCAGGATGCAGGAGGCAAGCGTGTGTGCACCTGGCCCTGCACAGAGGCGCGGTAGCCAATCCCCACCATGCGCAGGTAGATTAGGTAACCGCGCGTCACGCCTTGTATCTTGTTCTTTATCAGGCTCTGCGTATGCACAGGCGCAGTCGTCATCCGAGCGCCTGATGCGTTTGCGAGCTTATGGCAGGCAGTCCCCACACACTGCAGACTAGTGCAGGCAGTCCATACGCACAGCAGAACGCCAAGGGCATGGCCAATATGGCGACGCTGCATGGCAGGTAACAGTCAGGCAAGCGCAAAGCAGCGTTCTGCCTTTGCTTGTTTGGCACCGCTGAACGCTTGAAAGGAGGAGCAGACACAAGTGCTATAGGATGCAGGGCGCTAGGCTACGCAAGCAAGCCAACGCCGGTCAGGAATGAGCCCCCCCAGTGAGGGGCGCTGCCTGGATTGTGCCAAAGAACGCCTTGTCGGAGGAGCAAATGTCTATGCTGCGCGACTCTGGAGCCAGGCGCACAGCCGCCACACCCAGGCTGTCCAGCTTGCTGAGGCACGTGCGGTTGGTCCCAAGCGGACCGCTGATAACGAGCTGGTCCGCCTGCTTGGCAACATGCACGTTTGGCGGCACAGCAATGCTCGCCTGCTGCACCGCCTTTCGCAGCACGTTCGCTGCGCCGCGCAGCGCGCTCATCGCGGGGCAGCTGCAGGGCTGGGCATGCAAGGACACACAGCAGGGGCAGTGGCTGGTTGTCTCGTATGTGTCAAGTGCTGTGGACCCTTCAGCAGTCAAAGCTTCTATAAGCACGCACCTTTGGAGTAAACAGCAGCCAAGAAAACGACCAGAGTCCAAACAAGACCTATCTGACATACACAGGTTGTCAGGCGCCAGCGTATGGCCGTCTACTTGGGCTGGTCTCTGGCCTTGCCTTGCGCCCTAAGCAGCCAAATATATGTGTGTAGTCACCAACGTGCTTTGGCGCTTGGCCGCACAAGCTGTGCTTGCACATCGCTTGCTTTCCCAATAGAAGACGGTGTGTGTCGTTATAAGCTATACGTTGCCAGGATGTAGGCCGACCAGCAACACTGTCTTGTAGCATGGGCTGCAACGGTGTATGCCTGGGTCAGCGCTATAGCTTTGCAAGTCTTGGCGAACGCCACAGATAGGGGACATGTTATCGCAGACCAGTGCAGTCACAGATATGAGCCAGCTGCGAGCGCTGCCAATGCTGGCAGCGCTGGCAAGGAGTTGCATGGCAAGGAGTAGCTATGCCGGCACGAGCACACTGCTCACCAGGTACATCCGCAGCATCCTGGTCCACGAAGGCTCATAGGCACTGTCCTGCCTGCTCTGTCTCTCTGAGCACAGCAAGCAGTTGCCGCTGTGCTTGCACGAGTCACCGTTGCTTGGGCACGCCCTGGCATGCGTGAAGAATTTGTTGCTGAGCTGAGCCTTGCACACCATTTCTATCCTCATGCGTCTTGTTGTGTGCAGGCGCTGCTTGGCGAGCTCGCACAGGGGCTGGACAGTGCGTCCCAGCGCCAGGCGCACGCTGGGAGGGCTGAGCGGCAAGGTCGCCGTGCACCAGACGACACAGGTATGACACTCGGGGGTGGCTGCTGAGTAAGATGATGTCTGATAGTCAATTTAGCGGTATGCCCAGGCACTCAGGCAATCAAGTTTACACATGCTTATACATGCTGATTGTACAATCTCAGTCAATGCATGCATGATCCATGTATAGAGTTGGCAAAGCTGCGCACTAAACAGCCACACATCATGGGTTGCTTACTGATATTTGCACAGCATGCTAAGTGAGAAACAAGCATGCCCTTCTGTGCATATCACATGTGATTCACATGTAAACTGCTCAACTCCCCATGCGTCTTAATCACTCCCTACTGTGTATGCCCATGTCTTCCAAGCAGATGTTCTGCCATACAATCATTTTGAACGTCAGCGCTGACAGGCGTGCTGTCACCTTGGGCAACGTGTGGGCTGACAACGGCGTGCAGATGTGCTTGGCTTGTTGGGACCCTGACTTATCCTGCGCATGCGCACGCAGGAGACGCAGGACTTCTGGCGGCAGGTCCTGGAGCGCGTGGACCGGCCGTCGGCGAAGAAGCTCGCCGACGGCCTGGACCTGAGCCAGCCGCTGGGCTACGCGGTGGGCAGCAAGGACGGCAAGGGCGGCTCGGCGCTGGTCCGCTTCATGGTGAGCGTCAAGCGCACGCACCCGACCAAGGTGCTGCTCGTGCGGGTGCGCGCCCGCCCAGCCTGCTGCAGCCTCACACGGTGGGCTGCTGGAGCTGCGAGGGATGTGCAGCCTGTGCCGGGGGGGTGCGCAGGTAGTATGCATACGCGCACAGGGTGCAGATGCAAGAGATGCTAGCCATGTCTTCCTGTGACCATGCTATGGGCGTGGCTGTGGGACTGCAGGCGGGCGGCTCTTGCACAACGCTGGTTGTCGCTGTGGGAGCAGCCAGGGTCTGCTGTGCAGCTAGCGGGAACGCGAGGCCCCTACGCGGCGGCGGGCGCGCGCAGGTGGGCGAGTTCTACGAGGCGCAGGGCACGGATGCGGTCATGCTGGTGCAGTGGGCGTCGCTGAACCCCATGGGCCGGAAGCCGCCGCCGCGCGCCGGGGCGCCCGTCGTCAACCTGCGCCGCACGCTGGACGACATCCTGCAGGGTAGCGGGCTGTCCATAGTGCGCTCACGCTGCCCTGCTTATGGGTGCAGGGCTGGGCATGGGTGCTGGGACCCGCGCCTCACGCAGATGGCAGGCTGGAACAGTCCATAATGCGCTCAAGGCTGCCCAGCTTATGGAATGTGGGGGGTAGGCTGTTGCAGCTGCTCTTCCAGCGGGCCACGCGACCATGCGCGATGTCCTGGGCAAGGCGCGCCGGTTGCGGCTCGTGACTTTTCCAAAGCAGGGCATCCATGAGCGCACTCCGGCCTGTTCCAGCCTGTCGGCTGGGTGAAGCGCAACTTTGTAGGCGCAGCCTTTGAGACAGGCTCATGGCACAGATGAGCACTGATGGCATTGCTAGATGTTACACAGCATGTCAAACCAACAGTCAGGTAGGCTGAGAGTGCCTGATCATACTCCGACTTTGTCTGCTAGCATTGCATCCATAGAGTCTGTTGAGCAGGACGCTGCTGCCACATGCGGGTGCGCCTGCGATCTGCGTTAATGTGTTTGAACTCATGGCTGTGTGCAAAGCTAGAGGGGGCGAGCATCATCCAGGCAGGGTTCAAGCAAAGGAGTACTGTATGCTTCGTGGCATGGCCTGGCAGGTGGTGTGCGAGGAGACGCCCGAGCCATACGCATACGGCTCGCGCTCCAAGCCCAAGGAGCGCTACGTGGGCGGCATCGTCACGCCCGCATCGCCAAACTACGTGCATGGCCTGGTCGACATAACGGGCGCCGCGCCACTGGCAACGCCGCCGCCGCTTCTCGGCATCGCCGCGTCCGTCACTGGCTACCAGGCACGTTTGTGCATGCATGTTCAGTCATGCATTGGTGTGTCTTTTAGGCAGTGTTGTGCTACTTTGGTCGTCCCCGCTCTGCAGCCATGTGTTGTTGGGTACTACAGGCTGCACGCACCCCTCATCAAATGCATCAGCTGTGCAGCAGCCTTACACCACACGACCTGGTGAAGACTCTTGCTCATATGCTCTTCAACATGCAAGACCACTAGCTGTCTCTGCTGCTCCAAGACAGCTCACGCAGCAGGTCTGTGACCTGTGGCCTGACGGCGGGGTCTGCACAGGTCATGGAGGTCAGCCCGGACACGCTGCAGGTCATGATCACGGAAGGCCTCACCGAGGACGCCGTCTCTGCGCGCATTCACAAAGGTGCCTCCTGAAGGCTCCTGCTGCTGGTGTATCCCGCTCGTTGCAGCCTGCTGACGCGTGTCAGAGATTTTGCCTCTGTCAACTGCTGAAAGCCTAACAGTCCTGCGGGCCACTTAGTGTTTGGCACCCACATGAACCTGCCGACCGCCATTCTGCTGAGCTTCTAAAGGACGGGAGACAGTGTGATGCGAGACGGATGCACGCTAGAAGTGTATCATGTGCTGCTTGCAGGTGGCTTGGTACCGCCGCTGTACCTGCACTCCTCGCTGCACACCACCCCGCGCGGCCGGCTGTCTGAGAGCGGGCCCGAGATGGAGTGGGAGCATCGCATGGCGCAGGTCTCCCGCAACCAGGTGCGCGCCGCTCTGGCCCTAGCCAGACCCTGCACATTTTGTAGTTCGGAGGCTTGAAGCCTGCTAGGCGCAGGTCGCGCACACTCAGGATCGCATGGCCGGATCCCTCTCGCCCAGTGCATGTATGTCCCAAGAGCTTTGGGACTGCGGCTACCCAACAATGTGCAGATCGTCATGCGTCACCGCACCGACAAAGAGACGTTCCGCGGGCAGTGCGGCAGCTTCATCACAGGGCTTGTAAATGGCGTGTATGGGCAGGAGGAGTAAATGGCAGGATGTCAGATGGTCTTGACTTCTGTCGCGCAGGTCGGCATGGTGCGGCCGTACAGCACGCCCGACGCGCTGGAAGGCCTGCTGCAGCTGGTGCGGACCGACCACAACATCGCGCCCACCCAGGAGTTCCGCCGCCTCATCAACCTGCCCGGCAACAGGCGCGCCGCTGCAACCAGGTGATGTGGTCCATGTTGATTTGGCTTTCCTGTGTGGATTCTGGCTTGTGTGCATGCACTGGCCATATATTCATGCTTTTCGCATGCATACATGCAGTTTGTTCCTTGCACCAATCTGCGTCGCTGCGAGTAAAATAGGGCTCTGGTTGAGCGTGACTAGATGAGTGTCTCAGCAAAGCGTATAGTAAGCACACTGCGCTGGATGCCCTACAGGTTTGCTTCATGTTGCCCAGGTCATAGGGCGGCTGATGCGTATCGCAGCGCGCACGCTCAAGCCTACCGGCAGCGCGCGGCAGGCCCAAGCCGGTGTACATGTGCACAGCGATGCAGCTGGGCATCCACGCGGGCGCGCGCGGCGTGCCCAGCCTGCTGGACGCCGCGCTGCCGCGCGAGGCAACGCTGCTGGCGCTGCGCTGGGCGCGCCGCACGCTGCTGCACCCGCCGCCGCCCGACGTGGGCGCCGCGCTGCGCACCGCCTGCCGCCTGCTCTCTGGCGCGCCCTCAGCTCCCTGTAGGCCGTCAGGCTGCAAGCACGTCAATGCACCTGCCACGGCCATGGCCTCATCGTGAATTGCAAGCAGCTGTGCAAGGAGCTTGTGGGGTTGCTTCTCGAAGCGCTCGCGGCCCGCCTCGCCCCGCGTCATCGCTCGCACCGGTGCGGGCTGCTGGCAAGCCTGCTGTGCCTGGCGCGCAGAGGTCACAGAGCCACTGCCTGAGTGGGTGGCGCTCGCGGCGAGCGACATCGCGGTCAAGATCCGGAAGCGTCAGGGCAACGCGCCCTTCTTCAAGGAGCTGGCGGCCGTGCTGGGTGCTGTACAGCATGTGGCGGAGGCCCCAGGCGCGCCGCTCAAGGGCTGATCAAAGGAGACAGGCTGCGGGGCCATGGGGGTTCCAGCCACACGGTGCACGAGTGCAGTGTGTTGCAGTGGTTTTGCAGGGCCCGGGACTGCTGATCATGCTGTTGCGGGTCCCTGTGGAGCTGCAGGGGTGCCGGTGCTAGGGCGCTAAATGCGTCGACTCAGCTTCACGGCTGCTCGCTGTGCTCATTTGTGGAGCAATAAAGAAGGCTGCATGGCTGATGATGGGCAGGTCTGCGTGCTCTGGGAGAGGCGCTCTTGCCCGCAACCCAGCTGGAGATTGGCACCAAGCTGCGCCTGGACGACCTAGCTGCCGCCTGCCGGTGCGGGCACGGGCTTGACATGGTTTGTGAGCCCTGTGGCGCAGAGAAGCGGAGTCTCATTGCTGAGTTGCATCAATGATTGTATTGATTAGTTGCAGACCTGGCCTGCACAGGGTACTGGTGCTGCGGATGGCCAGAATGTTGATGGCAAGACATTAACATTGCCTTGGCCATGGCTGAAAGTGCAGAGCCTGAAAGCTTCAAGTCGTGTCTGTCTGCGCTCTTGCTCCCATGCAAGGCGGACAGTGACTGCGTGTAAGGCCTGCTCCTGGCAGGGAGGCCGTCGGGAGGATACGCGCCGTGGTGGATGACTCGGCAGAGTCAGATGGCGATGACGAGGAGGAGGAGGAGGATGTAGAGCGGGTGCGGCTGCTCTTGGCATTTCCCTTTTCTGGCCCGTTCTGGCTTGAAGTCTCACGCTCTGCGCTTCCACGAGAGCAGGTACTGGCACGTGGCTGCAAGGCTTGGGGGCCTGTAAGTGCGCGCACTAAGCCAGCTTCGCATAATTGCAGCAATGGCAAGGCCGTGCCACATGCACGAGAGTACATGCAGCACTTTTCACGGCGTTGCAAAGCGCAGCATGAGCGCACCGCCCGTCTGTTATTGCCCCTCGGACTTGCCAGCTGTGCGATCATGCCACGCCGCCGCGCTGGCAGCCGTGAGGCCGCAGCGCTACGCGCAGACGGGGGGCGTGGAGGTCGTGCGGCGCCTGTTCCTGGACAACGAGACCTTCCGCGGGCGCGTCCGCCCGGAGCTCATGCGCGCGCAGGTCGACGCGGTGCGGCCCGTCTCCCGCGGCCGCGCTCCATCAGTCCATCGATCCGCGGCCGTGGCACGAGTACAAAGGCTAAATGCGCAGTGCCCAATGCAGTGCTGTGTGCTGCGTAGCAGGCACGAGCGCAGGGCGCTCAAGCGCCTCTGCATGGCCTGGCCCGTTGCGATGGCGGCCACCAGGGGTCGGTGCGCAAGTGGAGGCCGCGGGCGCGGCCGTGGTCGCGGCGGTCAACAGCGTGCTGGATGCGCTGCTGGCGCGCAGCCGGCAGCGCGACGCGCCCAAAGTGGGCCCGTGCGTCGTGCACGACAGGCACAACAATGCCGTGTGGCTGCACGTGTTCAAGGGCTCGCACGTGCGCCCTCCCCTATGCAGACTCGCAACCCTGCTCACCCACTGGTGTAAGACAGCGCCAAAACCATGATCATGCGTGCATGCATGTTTCAGCTTTGTGCAGCTGTGACATGGCTCCAAATCTCCACCGCAACACTCAACCAACACGCCATTACAATAGTGCCCTACACGACGCTTGACCTTGCTGGCATGCCCACATGCACTCAAGAGAGAAGCTGCCTTAAAGAACATCGCTGTTTCTAGGCAGCGACGGCGCTGAAGGAGCTGGGCCTGGACAACCCGCGTGACCGCAACGGGAAGGTCATCAGGGAGAAGTATGCAACGCCAGAGCTGGAGGCCGCGCTAGAGAGCTACCGCGCCGCGTGCGCCAACGCGCACGACGCCGTGCGCGAGCAGCTGGTGCTGCTGGCCGAGCAGCTCGAGGTGGGCGATGGCGCCGAGAGAGCTGTTGACGCGCTGTAGGCTGACCACTGTAGGTAGGTCATGCGATCAGGGCGTGAAGCACAGCTGATTGCACATCGCGTCCTGGCGCTGCGTCAGCTCTCCGACCTGGCTGTACAGGCGTATGGCGCATCCATATGGTGCACCACCCTCTAGCAGCGCTAGGATGCATCAAGTCAGTCATTCCTCTATCGCACGCATGCGTGCACTGCTTCGCGCCGGGGGTGATCGCGCAGCCGGCGCTGCCGCAAATGACGGCGGCCGCGTCGCTGGCGGTGGTGGCGAGCGCGCTGGAGGCGCACGTGCGCGAGGCCGCGCGCCGCGGGTGGGCGCAGCCGGAGCAGCTGCCGCGCGGGGAGCCCGCGGCCATGCAGGCATGCGCCGCTCCTGCTTCCTCTCCGGCGCCGTCTCGCCCGGAGTCTGCCAAGCAGCCTAACTTCGCCCGCCAGGCCTTGGCCGCGGAGCAGACATGCAGCGCTGTGTGTGCGGAGCCCAGGGCGACAGCGTCACCGTGAAGGGCCGAGCGGCAGGTGGACGGCATGTGGCCGTACTGGCTGGACGGGCGCGCAGCGGGCACCGTGCGCAACTCCTTCGCGCTGGGCTCCATGGCGCTGCTCACAGGCGCGGCCCAGGCTTCAGACCGCTGGCTGCGGTGCATGCGAGTCAACAGCCTTCGCATGGTGCTCAAAGGCGCCTGTTATCCTACCCCACCCTCATAACAGCTTGGCTGCACCCGGCCAGAAGCAAGCCTCTCTGTCGAAGTTGTGGGCTTGCTGAGAGCTGGCAGCGGTGCGACAGGGCCTAACATGGCGGGCAAGAGCACCGTGCTGCGCTCCACGGTTGCCGTGGCGCTGCTGGCCGCCTGCGGCTTCTATGCGCCCGTTGCGTCCGCCCAGGTGAGAGTGGTGGTTCCCCCCTTGCACACACATTGGGCTGACAGACCCTGCCCACATTCCAGGCGGTATCCAGCGGTGCGCTTCTCGGCGCGACCAAGCGTGGGTGCTGTGCGCATGCTCGCTGATGCTGCCATTGCTGCAACTTGGAGCGTCATAGCATCGGGTAGCTGGAGTTGATCTGCGTGACCTCTGCGCATGCTGACGCAGGGCATGCTGGTGGGTGTGAGCTGTTGCGCGCCCTGGGCGGCGCAGGTACCGTACACGGATGCTTTCATGCTGCGCACGTTCAGCGCGGACGCGCCGCTGGAGGGCCGCTCGTCCTTTGCGGTGGAGATGCAGGAGATGAGGTATGTACCACAAAAACAATCCCCCTGCTGTACATCATGATTACTGCTGCGCCCCCACGCTATTTCCAGGCTTGCGTTTACTCATGCAAGGCAGTCCCGACGATGACGCGCGCCTGTCCTGCATGTGGTCTGTGTGCACAATCACCCTGCTTACCACTGTGGCTGGGCAGGCGTATAGCTAATTTTAAAACAAGCCAAGATGGCGACCGTTTTCCCTCTGTGAGCTAGCTCCCTCATCCCAGTGGGTGCTAAAAATGTCGCATGTCGTGGCGCGGCGCAGCGTGTCCTCGCCCCATGCAAGGCGCACCCACGCGCAGACGCCATTCGCACGTCCCACTATGCCGGGCGAGCCCGTCCTGGCTCAAGCGAGCGCAGGCTTTCGTCTCTGCGCGCTGAAAGGCGCCTGAAGCGCGTGCCAGCCCTAACCTATTTGGGCGCAGGTACGTCCTGGAGGATGCGGGCGCGGACGCGCTTGTGCTGGTGGACGAGCTGGGCAAGGGCACAGAGGCGCGCGCGGGCACCGCGCTGGCGGCCGCGCTGCTGGAGCACCTGGCGCGCACGGGCGCGCGGGGCATCTTCGCCACGTGCGCCCCGGGCGCCGTAGCGCAGCCGGCTCCATGTGTCATCTCACACTCGCTGTTTCTCACTTTGGTCGCACATAGGCCAGTGAGGACACAGTGTAAGCACCAAACGCCTCTGAACCATTGCCCTCTGTCACCACATTTGATGCTGGTGTTTCAAAGATGTGCATGCATGCATGGTGCACAATGTCAGCTGTCATGTGAAGTGGACGTGGTATGACAGCGCAAGGCTGTGCGGGCGCATGGGTCAACATGGGGTTCATGCATGCCAGGCACCTGCACCAGCTGCTGGAGCTGCCTCTGGACGCGCCCGGGCTGGTGTTCAAGTGCATGGAGACGCGCACAGCCGGGGGAGGAGCTGGCGGGGCGGAGGACGGCGGCGCGGGGCCGGGTGCGCCCAAGGACGCGCTGCAGGGTGCCAGCGGCACGTTCTGAAGCGCAGTGCATTGCATGCGGCTGTGCCGCATGCTATGTGAAGATGCTTGAATATGTTGTGCAACACTTTTGACACAGCGCCAGCGTGCTGTGTTAAAACGCTGGCGCTTTGTGGGTAGATGCCGGGCTCGGTATGAACGGAAAATTGACCTGTCACAGGTGATTTACCAAGACCTCTGTACCCTCAGCCAATATAGACACAAGACCCACGCTGTGTCGTGATGGGCCTGCAGGCGCGCGGGAGGCCACCTGGCGCATGGTGGACGGGACGTGCGTCGAGAGCATGGCGCTTGAGGTGGCGCGCCAGCACAAGCTGCCGCCTGGCATCCTGCGGCGAGCCAGCCTGCTCTACCAGGTGGCGCTTCTAACTGACCACACCAGCAGCGATGCGTGATCGACATGTCTTGCTTTGGCAGCGCGGGTCGTCTCAAGCGCCGCCTGGCCGTAGCAAGAATGTTGCGCATTATAGCGTGGCGCCCATGGCATGAGAGCATGCAGAGCTTGTGCTGATGGGTCTCCCACCGCGCGTGCGGGCTCCTGGTGTGATGCTAGGGGATAGCCAGTGTGTTCGATTTTGCTGGTTTAGCGGGGTGAAGTGCAATGTCATTTTGTGATATCGCATCCAGCACTGGGCTACTATCTGCATCTTTGTGGCTCGTGCTTGGCTATTGACAAATCCAAGCGCCTTATAAGCTCAATCATTGTGCCTGCCAACATGGCAATGTAGGCATGTAGCGCGGGCTGCGTTCTTCATCCCGCCATATTACCTACCCTACCCAGCACCAAGCGCGTCTTTTGGCTTACCGGCAGGAGCTCCTGAGGCATCCACCCGCTGGTCAGCCGGCGGCCGGGCCGGCCTCGCCGGGCGCTGATAGCTCCTCGGAGCGCAGCGCCGGGTATGCAGCGGTCGCGCGCAGGCTGCGCGACAGCGACGACAGCGATGCGGATGTCGGGGAGGCCGGTGACGGCGCCGGGTGTGCGGCCGAACCTGCCTCTGACCTGCAGGTCTCAGATGAGATGCCTGCCATGAGTGCCTGCGTGTGTTGGATGATGCATAGCTGACGCACTTGGCAGATGGACATTCATGCGTTCCAGTCATAGCAGGACAACCAGTGCCGCATGCAGGCATGTCTGGGCAGATCTGACACCTGTGGCCTCAATGAATGGCTTTTGCAGAGAGCAGGCTGCGCGACACTTGCACTGTTTTGAACGCAGCAGAGTGCACTGTGCTGTTGACCAACAAGTTGCCCGAGTGACGCGTCTGTGCGTCGCTCCCGCAGGCTGCGGCAGACCATTGAAGCGGCCGCGAGCGTGCTGCTCACCGCGGCCGCCGCCGTGCTGGCAGGCCCAGTGCAGGGCCTGAGCGCCGAGCCTGATCAGGCGAGTGGCAGCAGCGCCTTTGACTGGGCGGCTGCGGGCGGCAACGGGCATGTGAATGGGAATGGTGCTGCGCCCGGCGCTGGAGGCGGCGGGGCGGGCACGAGCGGCGCAGCGGACGCGCCGCCGGACCTGGTGCTGCCAGTGCAGGCGCGCCAGGCTGCCGCTCTGCTGACCCTACTGCTGCATACGCGCCTGCCCTGTCATGCGGCGTGGACAGGTAAGACCTGGCCGTCAGGGCTGCAGGCATGCTTCCGCTGCTTGATCTGTTCCTCCTCAGCCTGTCTTCTTCCTCATTCTTCATGGTGAGTTATTAGCGACGCTGAAACGCGTCGCTAGGATTCCAAATGGGCGGGCATGGACTGAGCCTGGACCATCGTTAGGACAGGGTCCACCGCACAGTCAAAGAAACGTTTCCTGCTCTCCTCTCTAGCTTCATTCGCTGACACCGGCCTGGACCGCAGGTGGTGCGCGCGGGCCAGGTGCCCCCGCCGGCGACCGTGGGGCACAGCTGCGTGTACGTTGTGCGCCGGCTGGACGGCGCGTTCTACTGCGGCGAGACGGACGACCTGAAACGCGCGCCCTCCTGTTTGCACATATTCGTGCGCAGGGTTGCGCAGGCAGTGTGGATGCCAAAGAAACTGCTTCGTAGGTGTGCATGCATGCATGGGGTGGACGCGCCCCGACGTGTGCCATTGCAATGCCGCAGGGCGCCTGGCGACGCACCGGCAGCTGCGCGGCGCGGTGCGCGGCGGGCCGCGCATGGAGGCCGCCTACATCGTGCTGCCGCCCGGCGCGGGCGGCAAGAGCGTGTCGCACAATGGCTGCTGCGTTTTTTAGCAGCGGTTGAAAGTGACGGAGGCATGCGTCGATGTGACACATCAGGTCGTAGTCAGTTACCGCGCCTGCCCATGCGTCACCCAAGCTGTGGGCTGGTGCGCACAGATGGGGGGCATGGCGGTCACCGACGACCTGGTCGCGCTCGCCAAGGACCGCGCGCAGCGCGCGGAAGGCACGCTGCGCACCAAGCGCGATGCGCACGAGCGCACCGACGCGGACGGCGAGGTGCAGCGCTGCGCCGC
>JAABUV010001810.1_pt1 | contig 30394 bp, 30 predicted proteins | sample 5559971 | NCBI WGS metagenome assembly JAABUV01 (sample SAMN10711881, study PRJNA513362) | rock metagenome | isolation source: Antarctica rocks | place: Antarctica: Victoria Land, Knobhead nord | collected 2015-12-19
CCCCCCCCCAACACCCAACCCCCCCACCACCAACCAACCCCCCACCACCCCCACCCACCCCCCCCCCCCCCCCCCCCCCCCCCTTTCCCTCCCCACCCCCTCCCCCCCTCAACATCTCTCAAAACCCATTCTAGTCCCGTACAGCCACACCTTAATCTACACCCAGACCTAGACCTCTACCTCATCCCCATCACTCACACACAGTACCCGATCAATCTCTCTCTCTAACCTCATTGTGTATATATATCCCATATACATACTCCAGCCACTTCTTTAGTTCTAGTGATGAAGGTATCTATCCATCCATCTATGCACATAGAAATACATATGTACTTTTGCCTTTTGTGGGAATTGGAATTGGAATTGGATGTTTCTATGAATATGGATATGGCATGTTAGATGGGGGGGGGGGGACTTTGGAGCGAGATGATGCTAGGGATGGGAAGGATTGGGGGTTCCCGGTTGATCGATCGCAACTGTTGTGCTTTGTTATCCTATTACGTGAGCTGTTTTGTTTTTACCCTCAGCAAATGCAAATCGAGACTATTCATTTCGTTTCTTTTCATTTTCCCTTGCGATTGAAATAATACAGAGAGCGCACTTGTTTTCGAGAGTAGAAACGAGATATGTAGCCGGGATTGGGCCGATTATGGACAAGAGCCGGTTAGCTAACTACGACTACCTATGCACATCACCATCTTCACTACACCCTAAAACAAGCCCAAGAGGTACCTTACATATACAGGCTCGAGGCCAGATGGAAATCGAGAAGATCGAGCCAGATAGGCAGACGAGGCAGCCATCATGTCCCACTTCCAATTTCTGCAAAAGGTGGAGGAGAAGCAAAGAACCACCACGCCATACCGCCGTCGCAATCCGGCTACGTACTTATCCAGGGTGCTATACCAGCCACGCATGGATCAGAGGAGATTGGGGGTATTTTATAAACGCGATCAAAGAGAACTCGTGAATTCGTGGTTGTCGAACAAAGGTGGGTGGTTCGTAAAGTCGTGTATGTAGAAGAGAAATACCGGATGCCTTTTGATAATATTGGAGATGGTGATGGATCACTTCGCTCTGGGTATAAAACGCGATCAGAAGAAATCCGTCGGCACGCTCTCATACGGACTTCGCGACAGCGGCTGCTCGGGGGACTTTGTATTACGTCCGCGACTGCTACTCCGTAGGCGATCCGTAATCCCCTTGATGCCCGATTTCAGGTTGTCGCTGCGTCCTCTCTTATGGCTCGAGCCCGCGCGTCCAAACTCAGGCGGCGGCGAACCCGCATTGCCAATAGATGGCGATCGCGCATTTGGCACCGGAGGTGGCGGTGGAGGAACCATGGGCGGGACCTCAAACACCTTTTCCTCACCCTCGAGGTCGTTGTCGAGGACCATTTCTATGACGCCGACGTTGCTGTTGCTACTGAGCGAGCTGGATTCTGCGTCCATACGATGGTTGAATGGAGGAGGTGGAGGAATTGGTGGCGGGGGCGGTGGAACCCCTGAAAGATGCTGCAGCTCTGGCAAAAGAGGCGGCTCCTCAACAACCGGAGTCGGGTTCGAATTTCGAGCCTTGTGTGCATGCAAGGTTTCGTCAATGCCAACTGTGACTGGAGCATGCATCATTGCCTGCGCGTCACTGGATGGCCTTCGTCGATGTTGACCGATATCCCCAAGGGGTGAGAAGTTACTACGTTTCGTAGGATGCAACCCTCTATGGAAAGCCGGATGCCTTGGTAGAGACTCTGGCATGGGTTGGTGTTGTTGATCTGGGATCGGAGCGGACATTGACCGAGGCAGCTCTTTCCCGGGGTGACCGGTGTAGTAGGTTTCCGGCAGAGGTTGAATTGTTTCAGGAATCTCTGGTACAGCCGGTATGTCATTTGCTTTGTTGTCGTAGCGAGGATGACGCATCGCACGAGGCGTTGCAGGAAGTCCATACGGACCCACACTCGAAGCACGATCGATAAAGGCACCATTCTCCATTGTTGTTGAGGTCATGGGAAACCTTTGTGGCGGCGGCGCGACAGAAGTCCATGAGGTCGGGCTGTTACTGAGGTCCGTTTGAGCACGATATGGCGGATTCGGCCTGGAACCATTCACCTCATCTGGACGTGGAATCGGTGGCGCCTCCGGATTTCGAAGAAGCGACTCACGGCGGGCTTCGAGTTCTCTTGCCGCCATTTCCTTCTTCTGGGTTCTCTCAGATTTTTTGCGCTGAAGTTGAGGCTGGTCGGATCCGCTCAACATGGGATCGCCTGAAGTACGACGCTGTTCAACGGCCGATCTAGGCTGATCGTCATGGTTTGTACTGCGTAGATGTCGCTCCTCGTGAGCTCGCCGACGGTCTGGAGACATGTCTCGACGAGATGAGGTACCACGCTCCCGTGGTTTTCGACTTCCGCTTCGATGCTTTGAACGAAGTCGTTGCCGGTTTGCTGCGACGAGCTTCAACGGATCATCTTCCTCGTCACTTGCTTGGTAGAGTTTTGCTTGAGGTGACATAGGAAGTGGTGATGAGGGCGATCTCACGGTGGATCCGCCGTTGTTGGACGTACTTCTTCCGCGAGCATTAGGGTCAAGCAAGCCTCGTGGACTGGGTTGACGGCTGCTCGCTTTGCTCCGGCCGAAGCTGGCCTCGCTTCCCAGATGGCTGTCATAACCACCTTCGGGAGACCTCCGCCGAACAGTGCGGTGGGAATAATCTGATGCTTTAGAGCCTGATCGAATCTTGCTGACCGGCTTTGAATCATCCCGTATGTGTCGACCTTCTGAGACTGGCGAGGTCACACCAGTGATCCGACCATCAAGACTTTCTCCGCTCGTAGGGTCTCTGTACGTTTCTGGTGACATGGGTTTCGGCGAAGACGGAGACCTTTTCGCTGGGCGTATGTATCTTCTCTCATCTCGACCGCGATCGTCGGACTTTTCTCGTGTCCTACCTTTGCTTCGAGACTTATGCTCCTTGTGCTCTCCTGTAGGCGTCTTTCGCTCGCGGCTCTCGTGATGTTTTCGCGAACTAGGCTTATGCTTTCGAGAGCGATAGCCAGCTTCTTCTAAGCTGCTGATATATTGGTCCATACTTCTACCACTTGCGCTTGGGCTCTTCGTTGACGCCCAGCTGTGGCCGCTGGTAGAGGGACTCTTAGCGTCGCTTTTAGGGTCACTCCGACCAGTACTGAGGCCACCAGTGACGAGGCCCCCGGATTGGAGTGAGCTGATGGTATGTGACCTTCTATGATCAGTCCGCTCTGAACCAAGGCCGGCACTGTCGATGTAATGAGACACTACGATCTGGTCTTGGGAGGGCATGCGGATGTGTAATCCATCTGGCTTCCTGTCCTTGGAATTGTCGCGGGCGCGAGATTTTGCCCTGAACGCAATAAAGGACTCTTCCGATGGGTTGGGAAGAACAGTCGTCCGGACCATGGTTTGGGGCACCGCAGTCATTGGACTCTTTCCTGCCGACGCCGGCGTTGCAGGGTCATAGCGTGCAGAACTGAGAAGAAGAGGGGCAGCCTCTGCCGGATGTCTCAGCAACTTCTCCTCCAGCGCTTGAGGTTTCGACGAGGTCTCCTTTTCCTTCTCGAGATCAGACCCGGAGTTGTCGGGGGTTGGGAGCTGACTCGGTCTTGGGAATGGAGGAACCATGACATCAACTGGGGTTTCGCCAATAGAAGGCAGCCGCTTTTTATGATAGCTGCTAGGTGTGACCGTACGACCTGTCAGATTATGTGTTTGTCTCCTATCAAATCCTCCTGGCGTATTCCCTGGGGAGATTGCTGATTCTGCAATTGGGGTCACTCCGGGTCCGTTCGTCGGTGTTCGGTCAGTTGATGCCAGCCCAGGAAACCTGTATTGTGGCTGGGCCGGTGGCTCAAATGAAGTAATGACTTTCAGTGAAGCGTTCTTCGCCGTCATCCGAACGGGAAGGGCTGGTTGAGAAGCTGGCGGAGGTGAAATCGGAGGGCTGAGCATGGACGAGATACTCGACGGAGCTTGAGAGGGCGTATTGATAGGCCTTGGAGATGGTGATGACCAAGGTATTGGCGGTTCGACTCCAGTGCAAGAGAAGCACCGTATAGCAAGGTGCTGCTGTGAGTTCTCAACAACAAATTCACCCCATCTCCGAACGAGATGGGCTTGTCTTTCCCAGTCAGATGGGAAAAGAAGGCAAGTCAATAGGATAGCTTCCATGTAGAAACTGCGTGACACATAAACCTCAACCGCATCTTCTCGGTCTCCAAGACCAAGCAGTATTGTTGCGGATGTGTGGAAGTCGCCCTGCTGTAGTAGCCTTTGAACAAAAGCTTGTCCCATTTTGCCCATCGAACCAGATCCGCCCATTTGGCTTAGGGCAAGGACCATCCAATCGGAGGAGCTCACGTTGCCAGAGCTGATTGCTGCTGCCATCATGTCTGAATCCACCTCGCCGAGCCATTTAGATAGCAGGACAGCGCTAGTCGATCCAGGCTGATGATGATGCAACTCGTCTCTGATCAGAGGCTCAATGTCGTCTTCCCATCCGAAGACGACCTCGAGCATTCGCCTTCGCAGATCATCCGGCGTCATGTTGTCTTGGTCCAGCGGTTGAGTCTGCTGATAAGCGATGTTGACGAGTCGAACACGGGTACGCGGGAAAAGATCAACGTATGTGTTTTCTGGACTTCGGATGACCTCGTTCCGAAGACGCGAGTTCTTAGACCGGCGTCCCGATGATGCGAATGAAGCTGTTGACGGATACATCGATGTTGTTCCTGAGTACAGGCTATCGCGGCCGACCATGGACGGCGAGACTGTCGAAAATGTAGTCCCACTCTGAGCCCGAGATGAAATAGACGGGATGTGCTCTTTGTACGCTCGACGGCCAGAAGATCGAGAACTCGTTGTGTCTGCTCTGCTTGATGCTGAAACCGGACTTCCCATTTCGTCCCGCAGATTCCTGGCATGTTGGATTGCACCCATCTCGTTTGCCGTCCTCTGAATGGTAGACAAAGTTACAACCCCCCTGTCTTGCTCGGACATGGTACGGTTGATAGGCATTGGCGGTGCTGTGCCTGGAATGTTTTGACCTTGCAGAGTCTTGCTTGGGACTGGCGGAGGCCACATTGGGTGGTACTGAACGGTCTTGACAAGCGCAGGAGGACTTGTATCAAACTGGTGTACCATGTTGTTCGCCCCAAGAGTGAAGAGTGCAGCTTGTGGACCGTAGCATGCCAAGCCCCTAACCCCATCACCCGTTGGTATCATTTCACAAGAGACGTGCTTCGTTCTAACGTCCCACGACCATGTCTCCCTGCACCATCTTGTAAGTAAAGATATCGGTGGAGTGCGAGGATATCTGTAGCGTGCTTACCCGTCGGAGTATTGCAAAACCCTGCCATTCTTGGACCACCCACACCAATGTAACCCCGGCTCCACGTTGTCACTCCTCTTCAAGATGCGTATAGTTTTCGGCATTTCGGCCGTTGGTGGTTTTGCAACGCTCCAGACTCGAAGATCCCCATCCAAGGTTTGAGACACCAGCATGTCCGACTTTTGTTTTGTAGAGGAGGCATGCCAGGCTAAGTTGACGATTGGCGAGGGTGCGCGCGCCGTGGTGAGTGTATGAAGTATGGTGAAACTAGGTTCCAGGGACACTATCAAGATCGAGCCGTTCAAATATCTGATAAATCATCAGCAATATGCTGATAGACAGCCTGTACGTACTCACCCAATTGCATATGTCTGGCAGTCCCCTGCTGGCGCAAGGGCTGTAATTGGATCGAATATCGTCCGCGCACTCTCATGTTCGGTGTTGGAGGGGTTGAATATGATAACATTGCCCTGCGAGTTTCCTGCAACATCCTCGTCAGACTGTGCCAGCTTCCACGCGGTACCCTCGACCTACCACAGGCAATCTGCCCATTCTTCATCCACGCAGCAACCTTGATATCCTCATAATACTGAAACCTCGTAACCTCCTCCCCAGTGAACAAATCCCACACAATGGCCGTTCGCCCCGCATCGAAGCTTACGACCAAGCGACCAGCTCCTCGCTCGCTAATGTTGTCCACTGATATACCCAACACTCGGTCTGAATGCTTGTCAAAGCGACGTTCCAATGCCAAGGTATCATGATGAAGGCATATGATCGAGGTGTTTTGGCTATAGAGGAAGATCGAAGCCGTAGCGGCGCATGGTTCGAAATCGACGTCGTTGAGGCGGGCATCAATTGGTGTCGCTGCTCTGTTGGAAGGTCTCGAGGCGGAGGAGGGGGAGCGGTGCCTTGCCAGCTGTCCCGCGGACATGGCGAAGGCCTCGCAGTTGACTGCTGATATGGATCAGCTTCAAAAGTCCCTCAGATAGCGCTGATAGAGGGGAAGCGCCGCGTGTGAAGCTCCAGCAACGATGGGACGGAGAAAGGGTGTGCTGCAGATCTCGAGCTGTAGTGGAGTAAGGCAGAACTAACCCGAGGTATTTGATCAAGTGTCCGACAGCCGTAATGGATGCAGGCAATCCTGGTAGAAGTACGATGGGGGGCGATGCTGAAACGAAAGGTCTGCAGGTCACTTCGCGGCTAACATCTCCTTACTCCACCTCATGGTGCGAGTGTGCCATGAGGGGAATTAAGCGGTGCTGCACGAATTGAGGGAAATATGCTGCGTCATGGGGGATAGCAGAATAGGAAAGAGTTTCAGAATATAACAAAACGTTGGGATTTAATTCCACTGGATATCAATATTCTGCCCTATCAATGCTGCTCGCGGAAACCCAACGGTCAGCAAAATGTGCTGGCGCTTGAAGGAAAATGCTTGACAGGCTCAACGGAGTGATGGGCACAGAGACCCCGTGATCGGCAATTTGAAAGACACGGCAGACGATTGAGACTTTCAATGGACTGGAGAATAGAGACTGGCGACAGCTAGAGAGGGTGGAAGCGAGTCACAGGAAGATTGATGAGCTGCTCCTCTGTACAGCAGCGAACCAAAGCGTGCAAGCCCCCTGGCAGCTTCGCTCCTTGACCGCACCGGCCCCACGCCATTGTGGGCCGTCTGATCTTGCCAGAAATAGGACACAAAGAGATAGGCATGAGGTGACAATGTGATTGTTGGCGTGGCTGGGGTACTTGATCCACACGACGCTTGGAGATGGAGTCGAAGATGCAGGTCCTGGGAGTAGGAGGGCGGCGATTGGTTGGCAGCCTCTGGAGCCGAGTGCAAGCTTCATCACACCGGCGCCAATCACAGCGCAGAGCTGCACTTCTTCTTCAACATCATGCACCGACGTTGACGATTCGGGGCAAGGGCAGCGCGTAATGAGAACAGTTGTGGTAGCGAGTGTCGAGGTCTAGAATAGTAGTAGTAGGATGGACGGGTGAGATCTGAGTTAAGGTACTTACTCGTGACTTCGCTTAGCGACTGCTACTGCTTCTTATTCTACCTCCTCCATACAAAGACCTTCCTTCCCTTCCTGCGAACTTCGCAAACTATGGCTCTGGTCCTTCCAACTGGCTGGCTCCTGAACCCCTCGAATCTTTTGTCGGGTCGATTCTGATCACGTTTCCTGGGGCAGAGGGTGGGAGAGCCGTTTCATACCCCAATCTGTGGGGAAGAGAATTTGAAGGCTCGGCTTGGCAGGTGTGGACCCTGAAAAGCCTATCCAACCTTTTTGCATCCAGCGAGCAAAATACGATAATCTACAAAGTCATCACATTTCCTCTCACGGTGGTGAATTACATGCGCTCGCTCAATCAGAATTGATTTGGTGACTGCTATCTGTTAACGCTCAGACTATTCTTCAAGTCCAATCCTTCCCGTTCTTGGCTCCGCCATCCTCCATACTCGCATAACATGGAGAAGTCCGAACCGTCCTGACTCGAATCCTGTCGCATTCCTCCGCTTGGTGATTTGCGCTTCACCAAACACTGTCGCTGGCATCATAATGATGCACTGTTCATGCAACAAGCACCGCACAACATGCATTCTTCGATAATGTACGCAATGCGGCCATGGCCGAATATGGCATGCTGTCAATGCGGAGTCGGAAGGTGAAGAACCCGGCTGTACCCTTTCCCCTCCCCGCCGCCCCGTAGCCGCTCAGCATGCTGAGCTGCCCTTGTTTCCGTGCCGATCGGAATCCTTCCCTTCTGCATCCCATCCGACAAACAGAAGTTACTTCCCTCCGCCTCCCTCAAACGCTCTGGCTACCAATGTAATCGATCCTAATGTCCACCTTGATCGAGCTGTCGACCGAAAGGAGGTTCTACTATCCGTTGATCCTTGCAATGTGACGAAGGATGCCGAAAGCGCTCGCACTTCCACCTTAGCGGTGAATCGCATTCGCCGCTATTGGAAGTCGATACGCCCGACACGCCCAGTGGCGGTATGATTGTCGGTGTCTCCATTTCATCGCATGCTATGCGTTGCACATCACAAGATATGCAACCAATGTGGTGTTGTTGCCTAGGTAGGACCTGAGTCAATGATGCCAATTGTGGATCTGAATGTGCAGATCTGGTCTCCGTCAGCACGTCACACAGCAGAGATGATGCGACAATGGGGCTTACCACGATGAAAAGTGTTGTCGGTGGTCAACCTCACTCTTTCACTCTGGAGCCTCAGCAATCGGGCTCATTCCCGCCACCATCTTCCTTCTATTCAGTGGCGAGCTTCTCCTTCTGCGCTGGGGCATGGCCCTTGCCTTTTGCTGTACCGGCATCGAATGCAATACCAATGGAGGCTGCCTGGTCGCTTCCCACGAGATACCTGCCGTCTTCTCGGCTGGAACTCTGACGTCGTCGCAGAGATCCAGCTGTTCGAGATCGAGCAGGTCCTCGTCCGAGATGTGAGAGCTCGCTTCGCTGCCGCAGAAAGAAGATAAAGGTGTGAGAATGTGGCGCTTCGGCCAGTCCGGGTATGCGCAACTGGCGAAGGATGAGCTGGAGAGTGATTCTGAGGGCGCCGCGGGCGCAAAGCAGATACTGGAAGAGGCGGTTGATGTCGATGATACCGGGGAGAGAGTGAAGTTGGATGATGTAGTTGAGGGTGGTGATAGTGGCGATTTGTATGGGATGGACATCGCGTCGGCGAAGGCGAGGGAGGGATAGAATTTTCTTGCCTGTGTAGCAAGAGGCGACTGCGCGCGTCCGTTGTCGCTTGGAGACATTTTGTCGCGTTTGTGTTGATGCGAAGAGGAGGTAAAGTAAGTCTTTAACGTTACACAAGCAAGCGACAATGACGATGTGCACGAGGACGCTGGCATCGCCTGACCCGCTATTCCAGGCTGCGACGTGGAAACAGGTATACTAGTGATGTTGTACAGCCCTCAAATATAGATCACAAAGTGATCACACCAGATATTGATGTCTCAAAGCGCAAATAGCAAATGGTGAGCTGTTGCTGTCCCACTTGGTGAGAGTCGTGATAGGTAGGTAGAAAGGACCGCGGTACGGCGCGTCGCATCCCTTTAATGCAGCTGGCCGTGGAGGGAAAACAAACAGCAAAGCAGGTGACAATATGTTTTCCAGGCAGTACAAGATGATTCCTCAGGTTGATATGTCGGCCTCACTATATCTCCTGTGCAGTTTCCGAAACGCGCTGAGCTCACTCAGCCCACCAGTCAAGATAGTAGTGCGGTGTAACCTTATGTCAGATCCATGACCATTTCAATGAGGCGCGAGGAGCGTGTCCGCATGAAATGGAAGCATGATCTGTAATGTGCGAATGCGACATTTAAAGATGACATTACACCGATGTTTGTGTTCTCGTCGTGGGTAGATGGACATACTTTGTCAAGATGGACATAGTTGGTTGGAAATACGAATCCACCCGAAGAGCATTCTCCGGGCGGAGGGTTCATGACTCACCGCAATGGATTGGGCATCAGACGGCAAAGTCGGGGCCAGAACTCCTGGCAAGCCCGATCTAGAAAGCCCCATTGTGGTATTTGCGCCCAATGAGCTGGGAGGAAAACTTTGCTTAGGGATTGATCGGGCGGCGAACAACAAAGCAACCAAAGTATTGTCCACGAGGCGGTGTGGCAACCGCCTGCTCCTCCATAGAACAGAGTAGACTACGGAGTAAGTACCTCACAGATGCGAATGCGAGGTGGGATGTTGCGGCGAGTACATCTAACGAAGGGGTCAAGGGAAGTTCCTCGAGATCGAACCAATGTTTGATACGCCGTCACGTATTCGGGATGGTGATGAGTGATGTAGGTACTGATGTGTGTGTGTGTGTGTGTGTATGTGAGACAGTGCAGGTCATCTTTTCGGCAGCCGAGGCAGCATGGGCCGGTCCGATTGGCTTTTCTGGGCATCCTTCTCCCGCCCACATGGGAATTCCTGAATCCGATCACGCCGATGGCGCTGATGACGCATGCTATTCCTACACCACTCAGCCATAACCATCATCTCCTTTTCCATCATGGACTATTCTGGAGCTGGCCATCGGGTACCTTAAGTCGACGACAAGTAAAACTGGTGGAGGATTATCACGGATGCTGCCATCCTTCCATCCATCCATCCGGCAGGCGGAGCATGGGGTAATCTAAGGTTCTAAATCGACATAGAAGGAGGCTATGAAGCATATATCGCTGAAACGAACATCGACTCAGCTCGCCACATGCTCAAGATTGTCTGGTGCGCTTCCTGAAACGCGGTGTACAACGTGGGCGTTGTAGTAATATTATACTTGCTTTATGCATGCTTAATCTTCGGCATCGGCGCAACATGACAAAGCCTTGAACATGGCGCCACTCCATTGCCAGGAGCTTGGCGGTCATCTTGGATGCCGTGGGAGCAAGTCAATCATCACGGTCTCTGTGCGCCCGCTGCTTATAATGCTGTCGCAAACACCTGTGCAAACCGGAGGATCGTGGTATTGGTCGCTGTCAGCATAGTCGCTTGCGTGCAAGGACTGCAGCTTTCTGACACACAATCCACCGCCGTTCCTCATTCCCAATTGCATCCTGTCAATTCTTCCTTGACATTGACGCATGAAGTCGGTCTCCCTCGAGCCGCGTCTATCGTAATATTGTCCTCAATCCCTCGTGATATGCAATATGATCTGAAACCGGAAATCGTCATACCGCAGAAGACGTAAGCGTCGATGGCGGTGGGACTGGACTAGGTGAAGGAGTAGAGGATTCTTCAGCCGTGGTAGAGGGAGCCGTAGGTACCTGCGCGGCAGCCGGTAGCTGAGTGGAGGTTGCATTTGCTGTCGCCGGTCCGGATCTCCTAGTGTTCGCATTGGGCATGTTGGCTCCTCCTCTACCAAACCCACCGTGGCCTCTCATAGGTCCTCCTCTACCACCGACTGACATCCCACCGCCACGATTACCCACCATAGGCCCCCCACCCCGCATGTTCCTGGCTTGTAGACTGGGACCAGTCTTGCGCTCGAGCACTACGACCTGACCCTGAGCTACCTTGATCGGACTGGCTTTCATCGCTTTCTGCAAGCTCTCCGGATCGGCAAAGTCAACATATGCAAATCCTTTCTTTTTGTCGATTTCCACTTTGCTGATGCTACCAAATATAGCGAAAGCCTCCTCCAACAGGGGCTCAGTGATTCCTTGTGACGGGTTCGCATGTTTTAGAAAGGCTTGAGTCGACGTAGATGTAGGTGGTGTAGGTTTATGAGAGATGGGGGTAGTAATTTCAGTGGGCGTGGTCGCTTTCGCAGGGTTCCGTAACGCTGCCGGGCCAAGTGGCGGAGGGACGACTGCTGATTTCGTTGCGGTGGGGGACTCTGGTACGGCAGCGTTTGTAGCAAGAGTTGGCGTACTCCTGGCTTGGATAGAGGCTTGGTTTGATCCCGTATCCTGGTCTCGTGCAGATGTCGCATTCGCTGCCGAGGGTCGGGCTGCGTTGGCTGGTAAACCACGTCTTCCACCTCTTCCACCAGCATTCCTATCCAAACCCAGATCCCGCTGTAGAATCTTGGCTGCCGCACTGGCACTCCCGCGTTCACGTCGTTTGTCTGCAAGCGCTGAAGTGGCGGTGCTATTAGGCACCACAGGCACAGTGGACGGTGACGCGGGTGCAGCCCCTTTGATAGCTGCTTGCTTGTTCAATACCTTTACCGCATCACGGGCAGCCTGCTCCACCTTGACTGCCTGGGCGCTGCGTTTTCCAGGCAAAGATGCTATTTTGGTGTTGTTGGCAGACTTGGCTTCTGCAACGGTCGCAGACTTATTATCTTTGGATTCTGGACGAGTATTTTTAGCGTTTTTCGCAGGAGAAGCACTCTCTTTAAATTTGTTCGCTTTCTTGTCCCTGAGAAATTGTATCAGAGGAGTAACCGTAACCTTGTCTTTTGATTTCCCGGTGGTATCATTCTCCGGATCGACAGGAGCCGTTCTGGCAATGGGATTCGTAAGGCTCTCGAGAAAATCGATGAATTCTGGGTCTTGGTCAATGGTACCTTGCCGAGCATCCTTACGCGGCCTGCTACTAGGGGCACGACCGTAGGGAGCGAATTCGACGATGGGGGGTCCAAGTAAGGAGGAGTCTTTCGAAGATCCTTTGGTATCGCTAAAGGTGGAATCACGCACTTTCTCGGAAAGACTTGCAAGATACTCTTGCTTCCTTAGATGGAGATATGCACGGCTTGGCCTCGAAGGCTTTGCGGGACTGCAGTGATTGATCAGCACAAAAAGTGTAGAAACGTAGCACGTAGGCTCCGCAACATGATAGACATACTCTTTCGAGACCTTTCCAGGCTTATAAATCGCCCAATCGACCCTGTCACCAGTAGATTTCCAGTCCTTTCCAAGAGTCTCTTCGAATTCAGACTGATCCAGTCCAGGTGGTAACCTTCTGATCACAACCTTCAACCGGGCACCAGCTCCTCGGGACGGCTGAGCTTGCTGGGTTGGTCCACTCTTCTTTAGTGTTGCAGATGCTGGAATGGAGAGAACTCCACTGGCACGAGTCGGTCGAGCTATCATAACCCGTGAAGTATGTGAGGTTGCCATTGCCGTTATTAGTCGCATTAATTCGCTGTCGTAGAGGTGTACAGTTCCACCTTAGTCCGTCTTGACCTTCAAGATTCATAGAGGGGGTGATATCACAGACCGATAATAATGTTCATTATGGTCCTCGGGTGGTCCGAAACCTTCGAATTACGGTGGCGGAACAATGATGACCCGCAATCTCTGTGCAACGGCATGGCGAGCCGCGCATGGCAAGGATGCATATAATCAACATTGTATTGCCCGTCAAGTCGGTTGGCCGTCGGGCAGTCAATAAGATCTAGCCTCTCGTCTTGATAATTTCAAGATGGCTACTGGCAAAAAGTTGCCGAAGCCTGGACCAGCAAAACTATCGAAGCATGGGTATAACGACGTTGATGAGTGGCTGAAATGTGCCTTCAACAATCAGTACTTGCCTGAGGCAGTGATGAAAAAGCTGTGTGAGATATGCAAGGAATATCTTATGGAAGGTAGGTCCTCAGTTTCCCTATTGAACGATGTCCATCTCCTGATTCTGGCTTCGAACCAGAATCCAATATTCAACCCGTATCCACGCCTGTCACCGTCTGCGGCGATCTCCACGGCCAATTCTACGATGTAATAGAGCTATTCCGTGTGGCAGGAGGCGCACCGAGTGACGGAAGCGTTGAACCATCACCTGCCCCGACAGGCATCATTACCTCGGATGACATCGAGCCCCCAACCGAGATCACAGACCCGAAAGTCAAGAAACAGATTCGCTCAAATAACAAGGAGGGCGAGAGCAGTACAGCTAGTAACGCTCTCAGCGAAGAGGATGATGCCGATGAGGAGGAGGAGCGAGGTCGCAAACGTGGGAGCGCACAGGGAGGGAGTCTGGGTATGGAAAAAGAGGGCAACGGCGCAGGCATTCCGGGCAATCAGAATTACATCTTCCTCGGGGATTTCGTTGATCGTGGCTACTTCAGTCTGGAAACTTTGACTCTCCTCCTGTGCCTCAAGGCTAGGTATGTGCCTCCTCTATCCTCGAAACCTGAGTTCATTCGGTCCAAGATATCCTGATCGCGTGACTCTCGTTCGCGGAAATCACGAATCTCGACAGATCACCCAAGTCTACGGATTTTACGAGGAGTGCCAGCAAAAGTACGGCAACGCGTCGGTGTGGAAAGCCTGCTGTCAGGTTTTCGACTTCCTCGTCCTCGGCGCAGTCATTGATGGCAAGGTTCTCTGCGTCCACGGCGGCTTGAGTCCTGAGATCCGCACCCTCGACCAGATCCGCGTCATCGCTAGAGCTCAGGAGATCCCCCACGAGGGCGCCTTCTGCGATTTGGTATGGAGTGATCCGGAAGATGTTGGAACATGGGCTGTATCGCCACGTGGTGCCGGCTGGCTGTTTGGGAACAAAGTGGCTACAGAGTTCAACCACGTCAATGGCTTTCAGCTCATTGCGCGTGCCCACCAGCTCGTCAACGAGGGTTACAAGGTACGCCCAACCGTGTGCCATGTAATGCATTCGCCCGCTGATTGTGCATGCAGTGGCACTTTGAAGACAAATCCGTCGTCACCGTCTGGAGCGCTCCGAATTATTGCTACCGCTGTGGCAATGTCGCCTCGATCATGAATCTAGGCGAGGATTTAGACCCCAAATTCACCATCTTCTCCGCCGTCTCGGAGAGGGATCGCCATGTCCCACCGAACACCAACCGTCGGACCGAATATTTCCTTTGAGCCTGGTCATCAGATGATACCCCAGCATAGCCGGCGCATCGATTCAGTACAGCAGGTGCATCGTTCAGACGCATCAAAGCGCATTCAGTAAATCTTGGAAATGTATTATATTATGAGAGATGAAACACTGATTGTTAGAGTATCCATACGAGATGGTTATGCTTCATTATTGACTTTACCAGAATCCAGAGACCAGGTCTCAATCAGCACTCTGGCAACGCTTTGCAACCCATCTCGGAAGGAACTTGATTTATCGATCGCTCAAAGTCGAAAACAATAAACCCAACAGATCACGCAAGCTATTTCAAAACGGTATCACCCATCTCCTTTTTTCCTATCTTGAGCAAGCTCGTAGATATGCGCCATGAATTAGATCATATATGATACCTTTCCATCACTCGAAGTGATGAAGGCTGGAGCATGCAGATCGTTTGCTCAGCCGAAGGTTATGTTGATAGGATGGGAGGGGATGGGATGGGTGGTTGGTTCTGAATCTGTCGTGCATTCGCTGTAGTCGCCTTAACTTCATCGTGGTGTGGTAATTACTTACACCGTGACGAGTAAATGTGTAGATAACCAAAAAGGATCCTCCCCAAAACTGAAAAACAAGAACTTATCCTGATATAGCAGCATTTTCTCAGCTGTAATGGCTCAACCTACAGAAGATCTCCAAACCCCACTTCCCACCTCCCACAAATTCCAAAACGCGGGAATCCAGGTGTCCAGTTCGAACATGATGGTGATTGATAACTCAATTCGGTAACGGTTGAAGATTGTCTCTCGTAAATAATGGGAATGATACTCGAGAGAGGCGACTCTGCAGAGATATTTCCACCATCTTGTGGCGGTGTTGGAGCGCATCTGTTCTTGATTTGGGAGAGGGGTTGTGGGTGGTCGATCGACTTTTTTTCTTTTTACTGTTTGATTAAGAGTGTCATAATTTTGTACCATGGAGGCGCAGTGGGAAGAAAGTAGTAAATGGATCTCTTTCATGGTATGGAGTAGAATAGTCTACATTCGTAGCCACCAGAAAGCTTCGCGTGAACAAATTATTTCCAGCTCCTACGAAATACAATTATAATCTAGTCATCTACTACGATTAATAGCCCATTCATTCACGCATCAGTACTCTCGATGTACATCCAGTCTTGTCAGAAATGATGGCAAGGGATGGCTCATTGCATTGGGGAATTTTCACCTGTGGTGACTTGCAAATTCAATCGCAGTCTGAATTGCTGAGCAGCGCAGCGACCACAGACGTCACTGCTGCTGGGCCATACCTCTGGGTGCGTACACAAGTGAGTAGCACGCTATTTCGCTGACGGCAAGCCTTCATCGCTATCAATGACCGACTCCGTCGTGCTGCTACACGATAGCGATTGGTTGTCTCAAGCCTGGAGACATCAGTTGGAACGTTGTCTCGCTAATCGAGTCGATGAGATCTCGGTGCTCAACACGGGCACCATAGCGTCGTGGCTGGGGAGAAAGGACAGCTTCCGTCTGGTGAACAAACCTGAGATGGAGGGTTGCTTCGCCTACTTGTGCTCTCAACATTCCTGTAGTAGCTCAGTCCTCACAAAAGACTTGAAGTTTGCGTACACCCTCTGTCTGAACTTGGGAACACCGCCGCTCGAGTCGTTGTGTTTAAGATCCATCAATGTGTATAGTGTCAGTCTCATCTCCACTCACATCATGTTTGCACTGCTCGGAGTCAATTTCCCTTGTCTGCATTTCCATTCCCATCTTCGTATGAAAGCCGCTGTTCAACTGGAGCGGAGGTTGCTTCATCGTTGGTCCTAGTCGGCGCATCAAGTGCCAATTAGATTGTGGGTAAGCCATCATCCATGTCTGATGACCCCAAACACTACGTCAGGAGCAATACAAACGTGGACCGGACAACTTCGGGTTTCTGAGACACAGTCGATATGTCGATTGGTATTCTGGCTGCATGCTTCCTTCTTCAGAATCCTTGGTCAAGCGTGTTTCGAGCCCAAGTAGGTATCCGGATGTAAATAGCACGAATTGTCTAGAAGATCCTCAATAGCATCAACGGGTGGGCCCGGGCCCTCCCAGATCGTTCCAATCAGTATTGACGAGAAATCCTAAAGTCTTTTCAACCCCGTTCGTCAACGATAGGTCATAGTGAGCATTGCGATGATCATCCCAAGGTAGGAATATCGATACATAGAGCGAAGCGTAACTGTTCTCTCATATCAGAATCTAATCTAAGCGAGTCACTAGCGCGCCTGGACCGCACGATCCAAAACTACCTTACTTAATTTATCTTTGCGGGAATAGGTCTACCAACCTTCCAACTATTCCCAGCTATCGTCGACTTCCAATACCGCTTGCATCACCGGTGCAGTGACTCTAGCCGTTGTCAAAGCCAGACGACAGGCATCAGTACCCAACAGTACCTACGATACAGCGCCAAATTAGGCCACATCAAAGTCACTGTTACCTACCCTTGCCAGGCAGAGTCAAGACGACTAATGGTAAGCTTCTCCTGCCTGACCGCCATGTGCATCTCGATGCTAAACCGACGGTATCCCAATCAACGGTGCTGGGGGGAATTCTGCCGCATAACCGGACCGGAAGAAGCTCAATAGAGTTTATCAGCGATCATGCAGGTCTTAGCGTTAATACTTTAGGGTTGCATGGACCGCATCGGCGACCTCAAAGCGCCTCCAATCGCAGCTCTCCCGACGTGTTTGGGCTAATGCACGGTAGCCTTGCAGATCCTGGGCCGCACTCTAGAATGGGCGCATAGGTACTCTAGGAAGACTCTTGCGTGTTGTCACGATTAATCAAACTCCCAACACTGTCCGCTGGCGCTTCGTTGGCTGAAAGATTATAGCGAAACAAACAAAGACTCACGGAAGTAAGAGTATAATCGCAAGGATGCGGTGAAGGGGATGCGGGCGAAAATAGCAACTCAGGCGGGCAGTGTTGCGTCAGACACTGAGCTGTCATCTTTATTCTTGGTCCATCTGATTCTTTCCGTGAAGTCACATCCACCCACAACATCGTGAGTCCATGCACCAGGTAGCCATGGCTTCCTGATCAGGCTTGCTGAGCGACAAGGGATGAGCTTTGCGCGCAATGTCTTGCAAAAGCGCACTGCTTGCGGCCTCTGCCAGATGAGGAGTATCTGGGTGCCCGCAGACCGTCTTTATGTAGGAAGCCCGTCAATGCTCTCATGCTGCCAAAGACCGTTGTTTTACCACCCACTGTCATCTTGAGACCGAACATCCCCGTCCCGAGTATGTGGGTCAGCGGTGCAGAGCAGGTTCCATCGGATTGGGGTCAGACATGACGAAGAATCGCATTTCCATACGGCCATGGTGGTACCAAGCAAAGGTGTGAAATGGTGGGATGTGGCCTGCTGAGACAAGGGACGATGCACCATCCTGATCATGAGTCGCATGATACCTGCAAGTACCAAGGAGTCAGGTATGAGACGTTACCTTGGTCGCTGGTTATAGATGGTTCAGAAGGAGGACGATAATGTTGCTGCGCAAAGATGACAAAAGTGGTGCTCAGGTAATCAGCAATCTCTGTGGGAGAACCAGCTGGGTGGTTCTAGGGGAGGCAATGAGACGAATATAAACAGCGCAGAGCTCAACCTGTTTTTTGCAGAGGCAAAAGTTCAGTCGAGTCATCTCACAATCAATTTGTAGTGATGCTGCATCTTGAGTGGCAGTGAGAGTGTTGGTAGGGCATCCATACAGATCTTTGGTCCGCTTAGCCTTGAATGGAGAGCCTCAACTAGTAATTTCCACAATTCGTACCAACAAATCAACTTCCCGAAGATGCAACCTTGACATCTCCTACAATACCGCTCGCGACACGAAAACTTCTCAGCTTCAAAGAAAGAGCTGTTTGCGACTCAGCTCGGAGCAAAAGAAGATTGTGACCACGTTTTGACCAGCACAGAGAAGAGACAATCACAAGTCAATAACATTGCCGCTCGGGAACTGCGTCTTGGATCCCCTTGCTCAGGATTCTTGTACCTGGCTCAAGACACACTAGCTGTATTCTACACGCAGCTAGACTTTTCAATACGACAGGGATCAGAGTCTGGGATTCCCGCCATCTTTTATTACTCTGGTCGCCCTCCCCTTTGTCTGCCTTTCTCTCCAACGTTCTCAACTTCACCATTGACAGCTGCTATCGTGTCGCGCAAACGCATTCGCTCATTTACAGCTTTACTTGGATCTTGCCCAGCATAGATCCATCACGTACAATCACTCAAGTGCCTCAGATTCCCCTCGACCGACCATATGTCTAGAGAGAGCCAGAGTCAAGTACCTCCTCCCTCTCCTCTCCTCCGACACAACAACGGTCAACGACCAAGACCGACGGCAAACACCGCTGCGCATACCCTTTGTCCGGGTCGAGGACGAGATCCACCCTGCACATAACAGCATATCGATTTCAATGCACGCGACACCTACACAACATGTATCATCACCATTCAGTCCCTCCGCAGGGATACGTCAGATACAACGGCTATACAACCTCAGCATCTACCTCCCCTACGAGCTCACCTCCGTACCCGGGCTACATCTACTACATACCACAACCATACAAATCACCAACATCATCGCCGAAGCAGGCCAAACGACACTCTCGCAAAGCTAGCTACAACTCTCCACAGGCTCCTGGAGCCTGGCACTCTCCAGCTGGATATCCATCGCCAACCTTCTACGCAACTCGGCCAGACTACGCGTCGCCCGCCGTCAACCAGGACTATGTGAGTACTTTTGGCCACATCAGACAAAAGCCTCGGCGCTTTTCATCGTCCGACGCCCGTGGCGGTGGCAACACCTATGGTCCAAGGCGCCACGCGTCCGTGCAATCGCAGAAACAGCCTATCATCGTTGATACGTCTGACGAAGCAGATGATTCGCCTACATACTCGTTCATCAAGCCGCGCAAAGGGGAACGAGAAGCAAAGTACGCGAAGTTCAGAGCTAATCATTACTCTTCTTCCAAACAGTCCACTGCTTATGCAAAACCTTCTGACTCACAGCCAAGTCGGCCACGTCGACCTTCTCAGTCTAAGCCAACATCAGCGAAACCAGCAAAAGCGGCGGCGCCACCACGTGAGGCAACAGCCGCTGATGCGGCCGCGTATCATATTCCCGCAGGCTATTCGTTGAAGAACTGGGATCCCACTGAGTCACCGGTCTTGCTTCTAGGCAGCGTCTTCGACGCTAATTCGCTCGGCAAATGGATCTATGACTGGACCGTGTTCCACCATGGCGCCGAAACACCCTTGTCAGAGGTCGCAGGCGAACTCTGGCTTCTGCTGATCAAGCTAGCCCACAAAATCAAGCGGGCGGACGAGTGCCTGCCACGCGTCAAATCCGAGGAGAATGCCGAATTGCTCGAGGATTTTCTCGTGAGTGGAGACAGACTGTGGGCACGATTCACGACACTCCTCAAAGTCTGCGAAGACTACATGTGGAAGGTAGCGAGGAAGGAAGGCTCCAAGGGAGCCGTACGGATGGGGAGGAATAGTGGCACCGAATTCGTCGACTCCATCTTCGGACGAGACAGGAAACTGGAAGAGACGGAAAGCTTGATGCAAAGCATCAGGCTCTGGAACATGCGATTCGACGTGAATTGCGAAGATATTTTGAGACGGCCATCGGCCGTCTAGAACGCGGGAGGACTGACCCATTGCTATGTTTTTCGGATACTCCATGGGAAGGATTGCTCTCTCTTTTCATTTCTACAAACGCTATTTGCATGCATTCTGCGAAGATACCCTAGTTTCGTTTGGGAGGCTTGCCTTATCTGCCAGCGAAGCATTGCTACGGTGCATCAACTGTAACAACATTGGGAATGACTCTTACTCTTTGTTTGCTCGCCAGCATAATCGGGCGCTGCTGGACTCTTTGCTATGAGTCAATTTTCGCACGAGGGAGGCGTCTTTAGGACTGGGACTGGGATATTAGATGGGTTTGAGTCACACTCACTTACTAGATTAGTTGTCACTACGCCTGAAGTTGAAGTTGGAGGTGGATGTCGGTCGAGAGAGGACATACGACCACTGATTTGTTATATTTACATAATTTATATACTCACATATATTCTATTCATTTCTCCAAGACTTTCTCCATGACACGGCTTTCCATCTGTTCGAGCCGAGTGAGTACCTACCATACAAAACACAAAACACGAAACCCAACACGAATAATACCTTACGATACCAACACCAACACCACCCTTCGCATCCTTTTCCATCCAATCATCCCCAAAAACCCAATCACAAAATCCCATCTGACCACCCTCCAACCCACCTCCCACCTCCTACTCCATGACACCACACCACACCACACCACGCCCACGAACTTCCCAGCTGCGGCATGAATAAAACCCTACTTACTACATCCCCATCATCCATCCCCATCATCCATCCCCATCATCCATCCCCTCCCTCCCTCTATCCATCATAACCCCCAGAATAACAAAACCCTTCCACCTTCTCGCCTAACATTCAGCATCCAGCCCCACTAGCGCACCGTTCGCATACAGTCCAGTAGATGATGTGCAGCATGCATGCATGCATGAAACCCCCTTGCGCCGCTGCGCTATCTCATTGGTCGGATCGGGAAGGTGTGCGTGCGCTAGGATGCGCTAGGGAGGTTACAGTGTGAGGGGAGGTAAGCTAAGCGCTTGGACTAGAACTACTTATGGGAGGGCTGGAGGGGCTGGAGGGGGTATGACAGAGGTCGATAGTAACGGTACAATGCGAGAGGGGATGAATGCTCTGGGAGGGTAAGGGTGGTGTATGGCGACGTATTCATTTCTTTTAAGGGTGTGGTTGTGCGTTTTTGATGGATCACTATCACAGGTTGATGTGTCCGATTGGTTCACTCCGTAGGATACGTACTTGTAGAATCGGGGTTCTGGAAGGAGGATAAGCGCCGCGTGGCATCCACATGTCGACACTAAAAGCCAAATCCTTCGCTCCCTTACCTTAGGTAAGTACTTTATTCTAGCTTCCTTCCAAAGTTCCATTATCGATAGCGGGCTGGACTTTTGATCTTACATGCATAAAGTACTTTATGGTGTAGGAGAAGGATTCATGCAGGCTCCGCCCAGCGGCTGGGGATTTGGAATGCTAGTAATTCTAGTTACCAAGGTGTATACGGGCGCTTGCATGTTTCAATCAATGGAGGCGGAGGATTGTGTTTCAGGGGGTGGGGATGATCAGTGGAATGCAAGGCGGCTATGTGCTGCACGCTTCAGGTAGATTACCGTATACACTGCCTGGTGATGAGTGCCTTTGTACGGAGTAGGTGGGTGATTCCGAGTGAAATAGAGCTCGGATAGGTGCGTGCGGTGCGGTTTGGATGCGCGGGGTCGTATACCTTAGTCCTGAGGCTGGCTGTGGATGGCTGATATCGGTATGTACCCAGCGTGATCGCCCCGGGGGTAAGAATAGCGTGGATTAGCTCTGCATGAGTGATGATGGTAATGTTCGTTTGTTTCATGTTTCATGTTGCAGGCTGCGCGCGGCTCGGAGACTGATTATGGGGCTGTGCAGTTAATGTTCAGGTACGCATTTAGTAAGAGAAGCGAGAAGGCCTCTTCACGATGACCTCGCAAAATCGTTCCGTAATTTGTTCCAATTCAGAGCGCGGCTGGAAGGCGCTGAGCTCATCCTAAGGCTAACACTGTATACGGAAAGCTGATATCTAGAGTTTCAAGGAAATGTAGTTCGGCGGCGTAATTCTAACCGATATAGCCGGAGTACTTCGTAAAGCAGTGTCGAGTGCCACGTTGCAATATCATATCTAGCATCTAGGCGCTGAGCTTGTGAATCCTGTCTTCGAAAGGAAAAGGAGGAAATGAAATTTTAGCTGTCCAAGTCACCAATCCGAGGGCTAGCAGCTGTCCATCACGAGGCAAGTTGCATCCAACATTGAACAATCTGCATGCGGTGAAAGTAGAGCAACAACTTGTTTGTCCACAGGACTGACTTTTCGGTCAATGGTACGGTTGTACTCCTTGCAGGCTCCGACGGTATCGGACGGTGAGTCGACTTCAAGGACTCAATGTATCCGATCGAATTCCTCGTCATGCCATCAAACGACCATCCTATCTAGCGCTACGTCATGATCTGGGCAAGAAAATGACCGCCTATCGATTCTTCGTTTGCGAGTACTTGAACTGCTTTCTGGTACTATAACGCAGCGTCATGTCAGCCCTCTTGTTGCACCTCTCCTCTACCGGAGGCAGGGGTAGACAAACGCTGAGAACTCTCCGAGCTTATGCCCGACCATCTCTTCAGTAATAGTCACATCGTTGTAGATCTTCCCATTGTGAACCTGGAATTTGAGCCCAACAAAATTTGGCAAGATCGTAGCGCTGCGGGCTTGCGTCTTGATGGGTGGAGTCCGTTGACCTGGTGCAGGACGAATGATTGGAAGTCTGTTGGTAAAGTAGAGTCATCAGTATTTGCCCCAAAGTGGTTGGAGATGCGCTTCCTGATGTTCGCTCAGGATGGTGGTGGATACTCACGGCACGATGTTAGGACCTGAATGATTGTTAATTTGTGACGAAGCAAATTCGGATACTTTCGAGCTCACCTTTCCACACCGAGCGTGCCAATAGCACATTCGTAGGCTTCATAGCTACGTGATTGTGGTTCTCATATCGCGAACGCAAAGTGGTCGGCTTCTTTGAAGGTTGCCAAGAGTGCCAAGCCGCTAGTCGCACACTGTCACGATCCAATGTTTCGTAGCGCAACTACAGCAAGTATTTCACCATTGCCCTTGTAGCATACCCATCGCCAAAATGACGAAGCGTACGAAGAAAGTAGGCGTGACGGGAAAGTGTAAGTGTCATGTTGTTTTCCACTTGCTCACGAAAGCATGACTGACAACAATTGTCAATAGATGGAACAAGGTCAGCAACCCAGCGCATGCGTTGACTACCCTGTCACTGACGGCATTTCGTAGATATGGAGCTTCACTCAGAAAGCAGTATGCATCCCAGTTCTAAGGATTTGCCGAAGAATTCTCATGCCTACCATTCCAGAGTCAAGAAGATGGAAATATCACAGCACGCCCGATACACCTGCACATTTTGCGGCAAAAACACTGTGAAGCGGCACTCGGTTGGAATCTGGAGCTGTAAGGCGTGCAAAAAGACTGTTGCAGGAGGAGCTTGGACTGTGTCGTACGTCCTTTAGGGGTTGAAGTTGGAGGGCTCGAGGTGAATGACTACTTACTTGGTGGACATACAGGACACCAGCTGCCGCTGCTACGAGATCAACGATACGACGGTTGAGGGAGATCGCGGAGGTATGATGGCACATTGAGAATTAGGGTGGTCAAGAGCTGGTATCAGATTATCTACAGACTACTCGCATGAGTAAATCGAACAACAGCTATTCCCAACGTCCAATCACAAGCGTGGCCAGATTTTCTCCACCATCTTAATTGAAATGCTCCCGCATCCACTGAGCCGAATTTCAAAGGCTGCCTATACCATGTTTACAGTCGTGTCACCTGCTTGCAACCAGATGCGTTCGAGTTCTGCGCTGCTATTGTGCGGAGACAGTAGCTTGAGCAGTGATGACACAGCTCTTGCACCGTAATTTTCACGAGCAATGCGCATAGCCAATGAGTTCGTAGCAGCAATCTTAACGGTTTGCCTTACTCGAAAGAAAAGCCAATCATGAGCTAGGGAATTCCTCTGCACGAAATGTATAAAAGTCTTAGCGTCTCGCGTACAAAGTGTTGTGCACGCGTCCTACCAGTCACGCCAGTACACCAAGCTCACTAATTTAATGTATAGAAGGGAATTACTCTCGTCAAGGTCTCCCCAGGATGTTTGAATGCACAATAAATGATCCTTAATCTTCCCACATTTGATCTTCACCAATTGCGAAGACTGTCGCCAGCCCATTATGCCGGGCCTCCCAGGTAATAGCAACGTCTATACTCGAATTTCTTTCACCCTTTACTCCTACTACAGGTCCGGAGAATTTTGCTGACCGACAAATCAAGCCGCAGACACCATCCGTATACTCATCGCGACGGACAGTCATGTCGGCTATGCAGAGCGAGACGCCATTCGAGGCGATGATAGCTGGAGGAGCTTTCACGAAGTCATGTGTATCGCAAAAGACCAGGATGTTGACATGGTACTGCTGGCGGGGGATCTGTTCCACGAGAACAAACCCTCGAGGAAGGCGATATTCAACGTCATGCGGTCCCTACGAATGAACTGTTACGGGGAGAAGCCTTGCGAGCTGGAGATGCTGAGTGACAGTAGCGAGGTGTTTACAGGGTAAGAATTGCTGCAGTCCTCTCGATGAGGGACCTGTGGCTGATGGGTGGTAGAGCGTTCGACCATGTCAACTACGAAGATCCAGACATCAATGTTGCTATCCCAGTCTTTTCTATACACGGCAACCATGATGATCCCTCAGGGGTGCGTTGCATAGAGCCAAATTCTGATCTTGACGCTGGACTGACGATCTTTAGGAAGGCCACTTAGCTGCTCTGGACTTACTTCAAGCAGCTGGGCTCGTCAACTACTATGGGCGGACCCCAGAAGCAGATAATATCCAAATCAAGCCTGTGCTACTACAAAAAGGAAATACCAAGCTTGCATTGTACGGTATGAGCAATGTGAGGGACGAGCGGCTGTACAGAACCTTCAGAGATGGAAAAGTAAAATTCTTCCGGCCCGGCACACAAAAGCAGGACTGGTTTAACCTTATGAGCGTTCATCAGAATCAGTGGGTTCATTCCTCCAAACAAGAAGTGATACTGATCGTTACAAGCTACGAACATACCGGGACTGATTGGCTTCCAGAAGATTTCCTCCCAGACTTTCTGGACATGGTCATATGGGGCCATGAGCACGAGTGTCTTATTGATCCTAAGTTCAATCCGGGCAAGAACTTCTATGTCATGCAACCAGGATCATCAGTAGCTACTTCTCTCATGCCCGGCGAAGCAGTACCCAAACACGTCGCCGTCATGAGTATCACTGGACGAGACTTCACGGTCAAGACAATCCCACTAAAGACCGTACGGCCCTTCATCATGAGGGAAATCGTTCTAGGGGAAGAGAAAGCGGCAATGAGGCTTGCGAAGAAGGCCAGTAATCGGACGGAATTGACACAATTTCTCACAGGTATCGTAGATGAGATGATCAAACAAGCAAATCGGGAGTGGGAGGAATCACGGGGAGAGGATAGCCGGGATGAGGACGAGAAGCCACCTAAGCCATTGATCAGACTCAGGGTGGAATATACAGCGCCTGAAGGTGGTAATTTCGATTGCGAGAACCCTCAGCGCTTTTCGAACCGGTTCGTTGACAAGGTCGCCAACAAGAACGATGTGGTGCAGTTCTATCGAAAGAAGGCAGGGGCAACGAGGAGATCAAAGGGAGACGCAGATATGCCTGAGGAGTCTGCGCTAGCATCTCTCGCCCTCGATTCTATCAAGATTGATCAGCTGGTAAAGGAGTTTCTTTCGGCCCAGTCTCTCACGATCTTACCACAGAACTCTTTTGGAGACGCAGTGGGCCAATTCGTCGATAAAGATGACAAGCATGCTATGGAGGTTTTCGTCACTGAGAATCTGACGAGACAAGTCGAATCATTGATGAAGATGGACCATGTGGACGAGGACAGTATCAGAGAGGCTATGGAAGAAGGCAAATCCCACCTCGAGGAGCTTTTTGCGTCTGGCCGTATCAAGAGACTAACGAATGCCAAGATCAAGCCCAAACCAGATGGCTGGGACTCAGAGTTGGAAGGGGAGTGGGCTGCGCAACCAATGGCCAGGTATTTCTCTGCGGATGAAGACGAGGAAAATTCCGACGATGCTGTAGCTCAACCAGCTGCCAAAGCTCCTGCGAAAGGTCGAGGCAAAGCCGCCGCACCGAAGAAGGCTGCTGCTCCCGCGAAGAAAGCAGCGCCGGCCAAGAATTCCAGGAGCAAAAAGAAAGTTGTCGAATCTGAGAGTGAGGAGGAAGACGAAGACGTGGTCATGGTCGACTCGGACGAGGACGACAGCCAGCAACTTTTTGTCAAACCAGCGCCGCCCACGCGAGGTAAGAAAGCTGCACCGGTGAAGGAGACCCGAACGAAAGCACCTGCCCGAGGTGTTGCAAGTCAAACGGCCAAGCAATCACAGCTAAGCTTCTCTCAGCCTACGAGACGGGCCCCCGCAAAGACGACAGCAGTAGAGGTTGAAGATGATATCTCCGATGATGATGATGCTTTCGAACCTGCACCATCTGCACGACCTGCAAGGAGCCGGAGGTAGGTGTGGAACACTTTATGGGGTGGATGTCAAGATGGTACTTTCATGTCATGGACCACTAATTGCATAGCATTATATCTGAACGTGGCATCAAGGTATGGCATGATGGAGCGTTGCAGCATCTTGGGACGTTTACCACGACTTTCGGATAATCTTTGCCAGTTTACCTTGCTAGCAGACTTCGTTGGCAGTATCTGCCGGCTTTGTTGCATTTTCTTGAATCGAGACTAGGGATCGGACGCCAGATCCATTCGCCTCCGGGAAAGCGACATCTTACTGTTGGAACCTTCGAAAGGCTTGCTAGGGCACCAATAGAAGCCTCTCCGGTGGTCCCTGTCAACTCTCCAGCCAATGGATTGAATCCGGGGTATCGTACTATCCTCTTCCATCCGTGCGGATCGTCCAGATGAGGATCTTTCTGGCTACCGCTCAACTATCGTTGCACCATACAAGCACAAGGCTCATTATGCTCTGAACACCTGGTGAACTGACGGGGATGACTCGAGCGGAATGACGGCAGTCCTCTTCTGTGCGATTACACATGGCCTGGCTTGGCGAGTGGACAACTCGACGATCTCGATCAACAGCTTGTGTCGAATGTGGTATTCCCGGACACATTGGGAAGGAAGGTGCATGCATGAAAGACATGAGGGACAGGTCTAGACCACGGAAGGCCTGCCGTTCGCGCATCAAGGATCTGGTGAGAGTTCAGCTATGCCTTTCTTGGCTATGCCGAGGAGGGGCCAATTACCCCTCATCGTCTTACACCAAACCCTTTGACCTTTGAACGGCGACAACCAAAACTGACTTTTGCCGCCAAGGTGGACAATGACGCAGCCGATGCTCTAGTCTGGTCGGTGTCAAAGTGTGGGGAAGATACTACTAGATACTGTTGGGCCTATGAAGAGGAGCAGGCAGATCAGTATAATGACCGGACGAGCCTTCCTTTCTCGCCGCATTCACTGTAAATATTACAACCCTTTGACACAAGCCATTAACACTCTGATTTCCTCCTCTCCATCCAATTCCATCCTGTATAAACCACCATCAATTGGTTGACCACTACATCTACATCAGAACCACCGATTTCATACACCAATTTCATTATGTCTCTCGAAGTTACGCTAGAAACGCCTCAGTCAGGCAAATATCAACAACCCACTGGACTGTGAGTCTCTCCCCTTTGCTTGGGTCCAGCCTACTTGCAGACGCCAGCATTGTCGACGTGCAGTCCCGTCGCCATTGCCGTTGTCGTGCTACTACCCCGCATTGCAATCTAGCCCCACCAAGACCCCATACTGACCATCACCGCCATAGTTTCATCAACAACGAGTTTGTGAAAGGCCAGGATGGCAAGACGTTCGAGAGCATCAACCCTAGCAACGAAAAGCCCATCGTAGCCGTCCACGAAGCTACGGAGAAAGACGTCGACCACGCCGTTTCCGCTGCCCGGAAGGCCTTTGAAGGAACATGGCGAACTGTCACCCCAGAGCAGCGAGGGAGATACCTCATGAAGCTCGCCGACCTCTTCGAAGAGAACCTCGATCAGCTCGCAGCTATCGAATCCTTGGACAATGGCAAGGCCTTCAGCATGGCCAAGGCTGATATCGGCCTGTGCGCTGGATGTTTGAGATACTACGGTGGATGGGCAGACAAGATTGAGGGCAAGGTCATCGAGACCAATCACGAGACGTTCAACTACACCAAGCAGGAACCTGTGAGTACCCTAATATATATGGGAGGTGGAGCGATAGGAGGCTGACAATGGATAGATTGGTGTCTGTGCCCAAATTATCCCATGGAACTTCCCCCTCCTTATGTGGGCATGGAAAATTGGTCCAGCCGTCGCCTGCGGTAACACCGTGGTCCTCAAGTCCGCCGAACAGACCCCGCTTGGTGCCCTCTATGCCGCTAAGCTCGTCAAGGAGGCCGGATTCCCACCTGGTGTCATCAATGTTCTCTCCGGTTTCGGCAAGATCGCCGGTGCTGCGCTCTCCGCCCACATGGACGTAGACAAGGTTGCTTTCACCGGTAGCACCGTTGTCGGCCGCCAGATCATGAAGGCCGCCGCAGGGTCGAACCTGAAGAAGGTCACGCTCGAGCTGGGTGGCAAGAGTCCTAATATCGTCTTTGAGGATGCCAATATCGAGAATGCCATCTCGTGGGTCAACTTCGGTGTCTTCTTCAACCACGGCCAGTGCTGCTGTGCGGGTACGAGGGTCTACGTGCAAGAAGGTATCTACGACAAGTTCGTCGAGAAATTCAAGGAGAGGGCACAGGCGAACAAGGTCGGAGACCCATTCGCCCAGGACACATTCCAGGGCCCTCAAGTTTCTCAATTGCAATACGACCGCATCATGGAGTGAGCTCCATCCTCCCACCCCTTGAGACTCACCCTACTAACACCCACCCAGATACATCGACGCCGGCAAGAAAGAAGGCGCCAAGATCGAAACCGGCGGCGAGCGCGTCGGAAAGGAAGGCTACTTCATCCAACCCACCATCTTCTCCAACGTCAGCGAAGACATGAAGATCATGCAGGAAGAGATCTTCGGCCCCGTTTGCTCCATCGCGAAATTCAAGACCGAAGAGGACGCCATCCGTCTCGGCAACGCCACCACGTACGGTCTCGCCTCCGCCGTGCACACGTCCAATCTGAACACCGCCATTCGGGTCAGTAATGCGTTGAGGGCGGGTACGGTGTGGGTCAATCAGTATAATATGTTGCATCATCAGTTGCCGTTTGGGGGGTACAAGGAGAGCGGCATCGGGCGGGAGTTGGGGGAGGCGGCGTTGGCGAATTATAGCCAGACGAAGACGGTGTCGATTCGTCTTGGGGATGCGCTGTTTGGTTGAGTTGGGGGAGAGATTTTGCTGGGGGGGGGGGAAGGGGGAATTATGGATGAATGAAACGTGCTCATGTATTTATGTTGCTGGCATATGAAAGTCGTAGCTTATTTGCTTGTGCTGACCCCTCGTTACATGCCAGGTATGCATGTTACTTGATATGCTCCCACTCCTAACACAATTATGATGGTTCTATTTTCGCCCCTGATCTATCTACTTTACGTTGAATAAGCACGCATTCCCAATCTCCAAACCTGCTACGGAATATGTATAGGCCATCACCATCACCATCTCATCTCACCTCCCCTCTCCCTCTCCCCCCCAACCATATGTTATCCCATATAATCATGCAGATGTAAACATTCATTCCCGCATACGTCGTTCTTCACATCCTCGCCCATTCTAAAGCGAAGTGATTGGATTGGATTGGATCGTCGCTTCTTTCTCTTACGCTGGTATGGCGCTGTTGATGGATGAGATTTGGTGTACTGCGCTTTTTTGGTTGGGATGGGATGGGATGGGATGGAGAGGAGGTGAAGGGGGGGGGGGGATGGGGGCGGGTAATAGGGGGTGGGG
>JAABUV010001811.1_pt1 | contig 30383 bp, 31 predicted proteins | sample 5559971 | NCBI WGS metagenome assembly JAABUV01 (sample SAMN10711881, study PRJNA513362) | rock metagenome | isolation source: Antarctica rocks | place: Antarctica: Victoria Land, Knobhead nord | collected 2015-12-19
CTGTTCCGGCACTGGGCCACCTGCAGCTCCCACCGAGTGTTGCGATAGGAAGAGCCGTGTGACGGGAGACTGTCACGCACGGTTCTGAGGGAGCCCGGCGGTGAAACCCCGCCGGGCCACCCGACCCCTCAAAGTCGATGGTTTGCCCAGCGCTTACGTTCATCAGACCGTCGGTCGGGCTTCGCCTCGTAGCGTCGTGATCATGCCCTCCGGGGCGCCGGACACGCATTTCGACGAAGCACCTACGGAGATCTCTTGAAATCGACACGACAGATCAAAAATTGGCCGCTGTCGCCGCACTGGTCGGTGTGACGGCGGGCGGCAATTCCTCGCCGGCCGCGCCGACCTCCACCATCATCGCCCGTAGGTCTCCTGCTCCACCGACAGCTGCGACAGCCTCGACATTGCTGGTGTCGACATCGGCCGCTCCCTCGTGCTGGTCGGCCGTGCTGTCCCCAGCCACCGGGGTGTCGCCGCCGTACACTCCGGCGGCGACAACGTCGGACGGCCGTCTGGTGGCGAACGCAGAGGGTAACTGCGACTTCGGGTGTTCCGAAGGGATTCGATGTCGGCTGTGAGTTGTCCGTCCCGCCGGAAGGGCGGTCGTGGGTGTGAACTCGGTAGGAGACTGGATTCGGCGTTACGGCGTGACCACCATGGTCAGGCAAGCCTTCCCCTGCTGTTAGCCGACGACGACCGCGCGATCCGCCAGTCGCTGGAGCGTCCAACTGGATTTGGAGGGCTATTCGGTCACCTCGGGCCGACGGGTCAGGCGCTGTCGGCGATCCGCCGGAACCCTGACCTGATCATTTTGTGATGATGCCTGGGGTCGACGGTCCCGGAGAGCAGGGTGGTCCGCGCCGACGACACGCGGCCGATCCTGATGCTGACGGCCCGGGCGGAGCTGGACGCACGGATCGCCGGACTGGACGCGGGCGCAGATGACCGCCTGGCCGAGCCGTTCGAGCTCGAGGAACCGCTGGCCAGGTTCCTGCGCTGCTGCGGCGAGCACCGACCGAACCGTCCAGCCCCGACGGGCAGATACCCTGTGAAGGGGTTTGCGCCATTGACACCGAAAGCGGACGCCTGAACCCCGACGGCATCTATCGCGATCCCGCCGTGACCACACACCGAACTCCCACATTCGCTTCAAAGGCCGCCGCCGTCTTTTGCGGTAGTTAGGTGGAGCTTTTCTCTGCGCGGTGTTTACGGATTCGCCAGATGACGACTGCGACCAGGACGATTGCGGCGACGACGATGGCCGCGGTGGTGCCCGCCGTCTTCGCGACCCGTTGGTATGAGTTGCTGGCGAGGTAGCCGAGCAGTGTGAAGCCGACGCCCCAGGTCAGACCGCCGGCGGCGTTGAACGCCAAAAATTTGAGGTACCGCATGCGGGCTGTGCCCGCCAGGGCGGGCATGACTGCGCGGAAGAACGCCACAAACCGGCCGAGGAAGATGGCCGCGCCGCCTCGGCGGCGGAGGAAGTTTTGGGCGTCGTCAAGGCGTGCCCGCCGTTTGTTGAAGACTTTGGAGGTTGAGCAGTCGGGGGCCCAGATGCCGGCCCACCTCGTACCCGACGGTGTCTCCGACGATGGCGGCGGCTACGACGATGAGCGCGATAAGCCACAGCTGGACGTGCCCGCGGCTGGCGATCACCCCGCCGATGATGGCCGCCGTTTCGCCGGGGATGAGGAAGCCGATGAACAACGCGTCTTCGGCGAAGACCAACACGGCAACGATCGAATACACCAGCGCGCCTGAAACGTTGAACAAACGGTCCAGCAGCGCAGTCACCGCGCACGTCCCAAGAGTCGAACAGTGCGTTTTGCCATCATGCGGTTGCCTTCCATGTCATCGGCTACGCGGGTTGGATGCCTCACCTGAACTGGACTTTTATTACTGATGCTCCTTCATCCTCCGTAACATTCGTTACATCCATGATTCGAGCGCTGTGGACCCGTCGGGCAGGGTGCGCCGCCCTGGCGGTAACTGCGCCTGGGCGTCATGACCTTCGGCCAGGGTGACCTCTACGCCTCCGGTCATTCCTGCGGCGGCGTTGCAGAGAAACGAGGCGACGGTGGACAGGGTGGTGAACAGCAGGATGTTGATCGCGCCGAAAATGGCGGCGACGATGAATGCCCCGTTGCGGTGATCAGCGGGCCGGGGTTGGTGGTGGCCAGCGTTGCGTAGGTGCCGTTGACGTTGTCCCATACGCCCAGGGATCCGAAGGACAGGTAGAGCACAACGACGATGAGCATCCAGACGAAGAACATCACGATGCTGACGATCAGGCCGACTTTCAACATCGCCCACGGGTCGACCCTGCGCAATTCCACCGAGGCCTGCCGCAGCGGTCGTCGCCGCGCCGTCGGCGACGGGACGGCGGTGCCAGATTGCGCGTCGGTGGCTGTCACGAAAAGCGGGTCTACATCCGCGCTGCTCATCGGCCGGCAAGGTGGTCGACCAGGCCGCCAACTGCGACGCCGATCGCGACGACAAGTTTGACCGCGATCAACACTAGTGTGTCCGATCCGGTGGCCAGGACGCTCCGACGACGGTGTTCCCGTCGGTCACGGGCACCACGACGCGGCGCATCTGCTGTCGACCCGACCGTCGACGACGGTGCCGCGCAGTGCTGTGTCGAAAAGGCCTGCACAGGACGCCGGAGCCGCACCCGCGATCTTGCTCCTGCGCCCACTGGAACCAGAGGCGAACCGTCGTTCCGGGTCGGCGTTGGCATTCGCCGGGAGTTGCCGTAGACCCTGGTCCTCGGAGACCGCCTTGTGCGATGCCGCGGCCCCACATCGTGACGGCGGTGCTCAGCCGGACGATCCTCCGCCTCATGACGGTCCTTCCGTCCTTCGCTGCGCAGTGGTCCTGCGGTCGGTGTGCAGCCTCGAACCCGAGTGGAGTGATGTTTTTGCCGAGCGCTTACCTTTTGCTGGCTGTGCGTTGTCGTTCGGCTTGTAGCGTCGGATGCATGCCCTTCCGGGGCGCGAGATCCGTTCCGACACTCAGCTATGGAGCCCCCGTGAATTCGACTCTACGCACCGCATCAGGCGTCTTCGCTGTCCTGGCCGGGCTGATCAGTGTGGCCGCGTGTGGCAGCTCCTCGCCGGTAGCTGTGAGGTCAACTGGAATCGCCAGCACATCCAGCGCCGCGCCGACGACCAGCACCTCCGCGCCAGCAGTCATGTCGATAACGGTGCCCTCCTCGGGGCGTTCGATCCAATCGTCCGCACCCGGCACCGTGAACGCTCCGCCGTTGGCGAGCACCTCCGCGGCCACGCCGGGCACCAGTGCCACGAATTCCGCGCAGCGTGAGGTTAATCCGGCGGGCGACATCCCCGACAATCAGGCGTTCGTCCCGTACACGCCCAGCTCCGGCAAGTTCACCGTCACGGTGCCCGAGGGTTGGGCTCGGACCGACATCGCCGCCGGTGTGCTGTTCACCGACAAGTACAACAGCATCCGGGTGGAGACTCGCACGGCGACCAGGCCGCCGACGACGGCCTCGATCCGTTCGTCTGAGGTCCCGACGCTGTCCGCTTCGGCGGCCAACTTCCAGCTCGGGGACATCACCACGGTCAGCCGAAAAGCGGGAACCGCAGTACTTCTCACCTACCACGCGGACACTCCCCCCAATGCGGTGACCGGCAAGGTCACCACCGCAGCGTTCGAACGCTACGTGTTTTTCAAAGCGGGAACGGAAGTGCTGATCACGGTCGGCGCTCCTGTCGGTGGGGACAACGTCGACCCGTGGCGCAAGGTGACCGACTCGCTGCGCTGGTCGGCATGACCGCGCTGCACGCCGAATCCCTCTACCGGTTCTTCCGCGCCGGCGAGGAGGAAACCCTGGCCCTGCGAGGTGTTTCCCTGGAAGTCCACTCCGGGCAGTTCGTCGCGCTGGTCGGTCCGTCCGGGTCGGGCAAGTCGACGCTGATGTCGTGCCTGGCCGGGATCGACGAACCGGACGGCGGCACCGTCCGGGTCAGCGATCACCGGATCAGTCACCAGAGTGAACCGATCCGCGCGCAACTGCGGGCCCGCCGGATCGGGTTGCTGTTCCAGTCCGCCAACCTGATCGCCCACCTGAGCGTCCTGGACAACGTGCGGCTGGCGCAACGCCTGGCCAACCGCAAGGACCGTCCGGACGTCCCCGAACTGCTGACCTCCCTGGGCATCGATGGACGGTCGGGTGCCTATCCCGGTCAACTGTCCGGCGGTGAGACCGCCCGCGCCGGTCTGGCCGTCGCGCTGGCCAACCGCCCGGCGGTCCTGCTGGCGGACGAACCCACCGGCGAACTGGACGCAGGGACCGAAGCGCAGGTGCTGGGTATCTTCTCGGCCCTCGCAGCTACCGGCGTCGCCATTCTGGTGGCCAGCCACAGTCCCGCCGTCGCCGCCGCCGCGGACCGGGTCATCACCATCACCGACGGCGCAATCAGCTGATGCCCACCCAACCGGACCCAGCCGTCCCGCTCACAGACCAGGGAACGAACATGCCAGCCAAGCCGGAGAACATCCTCGTCGAATGCGTCGGTGCGGCGCACACCTACGGATCCGGCCGCACCGCCGTAGTCGCCGTCCACGGCGTGAACGCCCTGATCGCCTCCGGCACCCAGGTGGCGTTGACCGGACCGTCCGGTTCAGGCAAGTCCACGCTGCTGCACATGATGGCCGGACTGGTCCCGGCGACCAGCGGCTCGCTGACCTGGCCGGCCTGGGGAGGCCCCCCGCTGGAAGCCGCGGGCAGGATCGGCATCGTGTTCCAGGGGCCCAGCCTGCTCCCGGCGCTGAACGTCATCGAGAACGTCGAGTTCCCGCTGCTGCTCGCCGACGTGAGTGGCCGGGTTGCCCGCAACTACGCCTCCGATGCGCTGAAAACACTCGGGCTGACCGACCTGGCCCAGCAACTACCCGAGACCCTCTCCGGTGGACAGGCCCAACGGGTGGCGGTCGCGCGAGTGCTGGCCTGCGCCCCCGAACTGATCCTGGCCGATGAACCCACCGGCCAGCTCGATCACCAGGCGGCGGCCCTGGTCATCGACGTGCTGCTGGCGGCAAGTGAAGAACTCGGCGCCGCTCTGGTGATCTCCACCCACGATCCGCTGATCGCCCGTCGCCTCCCCCAACGGTGGACGATGCGTGATGGCGCGATGCTGGCGCCGGGCGCAGGTCTGTCCCACGCGGCGGTGGCGTCATGATCTCGCTGTGGATACGCGGGCTCCTCCTGCGTCGACCGACCCGGTTGGCCGCTGCGGCGTTCGGGATCGCCATCGCCGTCGCCCTGCTGGCATCCCTGGGCGCTTTCCTGGCCCACTCGAAGGCCACCATGACCGACCGCGCCGTCCGCAGTGTCGGCATCGACTGGCAAGTGCAGGTGCAACGCGGCGCCGACCCCGCAGCGGTGGCGGGCACCGTCGCCCGCACCCCAGGTGTCATCACCTCCGCCACTGTGGGTTTCGGGCAGAGCAGCGGCCTGAGCGCCACCGCCGGCGGCAGCACCCAAACCACCGGCCCCGCCGTCATCCTCGGCATCCCCGACACCTACCGCAGCCAATTCCCCACCGTCATCCGCCTCCTTGCCGGTACCGACAACGGGGTGCTGCTGGCCCAGCAGACCGCCTCCAACCTGCACGCCGCCGCCGGCGACAAGGTGCTGATCCGGCGCGCCGGACTGTCGGCGGTGGCGGTGACCGTCGCCGGGGTCATCGACCTACCACAGGCCGACTCGCTGTTCCAGACCGTCGGCGCCGCGGTCGGTGCCTCCCGGACCGCGCCACCGGACAACGTCATGCTGCTGCCACAGACCCTGTGGCACAAGGTCTTCGACCCGTTGGCCACCAGCCGACCAGATCTTCTATCCATCCAGATCCATGTGCTGCGAGCACATGCGCTACCCAGGGACCCTGCTGTCGCCTACGTCGCCGTCACCGCAGCGGCGCACAATCTTGAAGCGGTCACCGCCGGCGGCGCCGTTGTCGGCGACAACCTCGGCGCCGCCCTTGGCGGTGCACGCGGCGACGCCGCCTACTCGCAGGTGTTGTTCCTGTTCCTCGGGCTACCCGGTGCGATCCTGGCCGGATTTCTCACGGCCACCATCGCCTCTGCCGGTGCGGGACGACGCCGGGGTGAGCAGTCTCTGCTGCGTGCCCGGGGCGCCACCGCCGCCCAGTTGATCCGACTGGCCGGCGTGGAGGCCCTGCTCACCGGCGTCGTCGGATCAGTAGTAGGACTCCTCGGCGCCGCGCTCGTCGGGCAGATCGCCTTCGGCACCTCCAGTTTCGGCAACACCACCGCGGATGCGATCATCTGGGGCATCGCCGCCGCCGCTGTCGGGCTGATCATCGCGGTCCTGACCATCCTGGTACCCGCCCGCCGCGACCTCAAGAACGCCACCGTCGCCGCCGGTCGCGCCACCGTCCGCGGTTTGCGGTACCCGACCTGGGCCCGCTACGGACTCGACGGGGCGCTGCTCATCGTCGCCGGCCTGGTCTTCAACGCCACCAGTCGCAACGGCTACCAACTGGTCATCGCACCCGAAGGGGTACCGACGATCTCGGTGTCCTACTGGGCGCTGGCCGGGCCGGCGCTGCTGTGGATCGGCGCCGGACTGCTCGCCTGGCGAGCAGCCGACTTCCTCTTGGGTCGCGGTCGCCCGTTGCTGCAGAGACTACTGAGGCCGTTGACCGGGCGGCTGGCCGCGCCGGTGGCCGCCGGACTGTCCAGGCAACGACGACCGATGGCCCGCGCCATCGTGCTGCTGGCGCTGGCCTTGTCCTTCGCCGCCTCCACCTCGACCTTCAACGCCACCTACGCCCAGCAGGCCGAAGCCGACGCGCAGCTGACCAACGGCGCCGACGTCACCGTCACCCAACCCCCGGGCACCATCGTCCACCCGGCCGCGGCAGCCACGCTGGCGGGCGTACCGGGTGTCACCGCGGTGGAACCGGTGCAGCACCGTTTCGCCTACATCGGCACCGACCTGCAGGACCTCTACGGGGTCCGACCGGCGAGCATCACCTCCGCAACCGCTTTGCAGGACGCCTATTTCAGCGGCGGCACCGCCTCCGCCCTGATGGCCACCCTGGCCGCCAAACCAGACTCGATCCTGGTCTCCGCCGAGACGGTCAAGGACTACCAACTCCAACCCGGCGACCCGCTGAACCTACGACTGATGGACGGCCGCACCCACCAACTCACCGCCGTCACCTTCCACTACGTCGGGGTGGTCAGCGAATTCCCCACCGCCCCCAAGGACAGCTTCTTCGTCGCCAACGCCGCCTACATCGCCCAGCACACCGGCAGCGACGCCATCGGCTCCTTCCTGGTCAACACCGGCGGCAAGAACACCGCCGCCGTCGCGTCAGGCATCCAGAGCATCCTGGGGCACAACGCCACCGTGACCGACATCAGCACCACCCGCAAGACCGTCGGCTCCAGCCTCACCGCCGTCGACCTCACCGGGCTCACCCGCGTCGAACTCACCTTCGCGCTCCTGCTGGCCGCCGCCGCCGGCGGTCTGGTCCTGGGCCTGGGCTTGACCGAACGACGCCGCACCTTCGCCATCGCCTCCGCCCTCGGAGCCCGGCGAAGGCACCTGCGCGGCATGATCTTCAGTGAAGTGGTTGTGCTGGCCATCGGAGGCCTCGCCGCCGGCGGGATCATCGGCTGGATCCTCTCGCACATGCTCGTCAAAGTCCTCACCGGCGTCTTCGACCCACCCCCATCGATCATCGCCATCCCATGGCTCTACCTGGCCGTCGTCGCACTGGTCACCCTCCTCGCACTGGCCGCCGTCGGAACAAGCGCAATCCGCATCGCTCGCAGACCGCCAATCAGCGTCCTGCGGGAGCTGTAGATGGAACGGAAGGCCCTGCTGGTGCCGATTCGAGTAACGATCTATTCGGCAACGTCGGGACACCTCATTGTGTCCCGACGTCGCGGTCGTCATGCCGCTCTCGAAGCGGTACCCGAACGCCCGTCATGGCCGCAATCGCCGGTGCGCCCACCTCGGCCAGCGCCGCGGCAGCCTGCAGTTTGCACCGCAAACTGGACACGCGTACGTCAAGAGTCTTCGGCGATCCGAACCACTGCGGGTCCCAGGCGTCGGCCATCAGGGTCGCCCTGGACAACGCAGCTCCCGGTGAGGCCAGAAACCGGGACAGCAGATCGAACTCCCTGACGCGCAGCACCACTTCGATATCACCGAGATACGCGCGGCGGGTCTGTTCGTCCACCCGAAGCAGACCATCTGCCGTCGCCGGCGTCGGTTTGCTGCTGTCGCTAGGTTCTGCCCGGCGTTTACTCACAGATAGCCACTGCCGCACTGAAGGGAGGCTCGACGTGTCTGGTCCGCTGCAGTGGTCTTTGTTCTCGGGCCCGCTGCCCGTTGTGCTGTTGATCGGCGCAGCGGCGGCCGGCGGGTTTTTGCTGTTCCGATCGGACCGGCACTGGCGCACCCGGGTGCTGCCCGCGGTCGCGGTCGGGTCGGTGCTGGTGACTTTAGGGTTGGCGTGGGTGGTCAACAGTGTGTGGCGGCCGTTCCCCGACGCGCTGCCCTTGTCGATCTGGGCATGGATCGGTGTGATCGTGGCAGCGGCCGCATTGGCGGTGACCCACGTGGTCTCGGCGCGTTGGTGGAAGAAGGCGATCGCTGTGGTTGCGGCTGTCTCGATTCTGGCCGCGGGGGCGAATCAGATCAACCGCTTCTACGGCTATTACCCATCGGCGGCTGCCCTACTGGAACTTCCCCTACCGCACCAACTGCCGTTGCCGCCGATCCAGCATGGCGGGGGACGGGCCGGAAGCGGGTCGCCTGCGTCTGCGCCGACGAAGGTGTGGACGGCTCCGCCCAATATGCCCTCGGCTGGTGCTGTCTCGGAAGTGAATATCCCTGGGGTGCGGTCCGGCTTCCCGGCCCGACCCGGCTGGGTTTACCTGCCGCCGGCCTACTTGACCGCGAACCGACCGGCCCTGCCCGTCCTGGTGCTTATCACTGCGCAGCCCGGGACAACCCGGGGCTGGATCGACGCCGGCCGTGTCATCACCATCATGGACGCCTTCGCCGCCGACCACGCCGGGCTCGCCCCGATGGTGGTGATGCCCGACCCGCTGGGGTCGACCCTGGCCAATCCGCTGTGCGCCGATACCTCACTGGGGAAGGCCGACACGTATCTGGCCAAGGATGTGCCCGCCTGGATCGCCGCCCACCTGCAGGTGGATCCCAACACTGCGCATTGGGCCGTCGGAGGGTTCTCCTTCGGCGGGACATGTTCGCTGCAGCTGGCGGTGAATCATCCCCGGCTGTTTCCGACCTTCCTTGATATCTCGGGGCAGAATGCACCGACGTTGGGGAGTCCGCAGCTTACGGTGGATCGAGCATTCCGCGGTGACGCCCGCGCCTTCGCCAAGATCAATCCTTTGGACATCCTCGCGGCGGCGCACCGGGGTTATGGGAGGTTGCTCTGTGGGTGCCGGGCGCCGTTCACCGGCGTAGCGGGAACTCTCGTCGTCGGGTCCTTGGATCGGGTGTTTGATTCACAGCAACGTCAAGTCCAGGTCGCCGCGGTCGGCGCCGAAATGTCGATCCGGTGGCTTGAGATGCCGGGCGGCCATAATTGGCACGTCGCCGCCGCCGCGTTGAAGCAGGCGCTGCCGTGGTTGGGCCGCAGGATGGGCTTGACCCGATGACCGTCCGACCGGTCGGCGCCGTGTTCCGTGGTGCAGCGGCAGCGCCGTTCTCGGTCGGCTTCGCGGTGATGTTGTGGGCCATCGGCTGGGCGACCGGCAGCATCAACTCCGGCCCCGGACCGGCCTTGATGGGCCGAGCCGGTGTGGGAGTGGCTGCCTTCCGGCAGCTTCATTGGTGGTCGCCGGTCACGGCGGCACTGTGGGGCGCCAATTGGGGTTCTTATCTGGCGGCCACCGCTCTGCTGTTGGGAATCTGCTTGCCGATGGAGCGTCGGATCGGGACTCGTCGCGCCGTTGAGCTGTTTCTGACTTCTCAGATCGCCGGAGCCGCGATCGGGGTGGCTGCCATCACAGTGGGTTCTGCGGTGGGTGAGAAGTGGTCCATCGAGTTGGCCCAGCACCTGATGGTCGGCCCGACAGCCGGACTTGCGGGGGTGGCGCTGGGTGCGGGTTTCGCACTGTCTGCGCGGCGCCGCCGTCGGATCCAACTGCTGTTTCTGATCGCATTGACCATGCTGGCCCTGTATTCGGGGCAGCTGTCAGATGTGGTCAGGCTGTGCGGTGGTTTGGTCGGCTTGGTGGTGGGCCGGGTCACCCTGGGGGGCAGGCGCATCACGTCCACGCCGGCGACGCCTCGGGAGCAACGCACGCTGGTTGCGCTGCTGGTCGCGGCCTCGGCCGTCGGCCCGCTCCTGGCCGTCATCGGTGAGAGCACCACCGGTCCGTTCTCGGTGCTGCAGTCCCTGCTGCTGTCGGCACCGCCGGAGCCGGCTCAAGTGCAGGCGGCATGTCTGGATTTGACGGATCCGACCTACTGCCGGCTCTTGCAAGCCCAGACGCGCCTGATCGGACTGGGCCCGGCGGTGATGTCGATCCTGCCCGTTCTGCTGGTGCTGGCCCTGGCCGAGGGGTTGCGCCGCGGTCGCCGATTCGCCGGCCACGCAACGATAACGGTCAATCTCGTGCTGGCGGCGCTTGGTGGCCTGCTGTCCTATTTGAACGCTCGGGAACTCGCCGAGGGCCGAATCGCGGCGGCGCCGGTCAGCGCCCAAGTGTGGGTGGAGCGAGCCGTTCCCATCGTGCTGCCGCTGCTGATCGCCCTGCTGGTCTTTCGCACCCGCGATCGGTTCCGGGTCACCGCCCCGGCGGGCACCTACCATCGGATGTTTCGCCGGGCGGCCCGCACCGGCGGTGCGGTTTGTGCAGTCTTCGTCCTGGCCGGCTGGATCGTCCGCGGTCAGTTCGACCATCGAGCCACGATCACGCAACTGGTGGCAGATCTGCCCAGCCGGTTCATCCCGCCCGGCTACCTCGGCGTCGCCCAGCCGTCGATCCTGCCCGTCGGCGGTGTCGCTGTCGCCTTGTACGGATGGATCGGGGTCATCTTCTGGGCCGTCGTACTGGGCACGATGGTCAGCAGCTTCTGGCGAAGCAGAATCGAAACTGACAGCGTCGCCGCTTCGCAGGCCAGGGCGTTGGTGGTTGCACACGGCACGAACAGCTTGTCGTATATGGCGACCTGGCTCGGCAATCACTACTGGTTCACTCCCGACCAGCGCAGTCTCGTTGCCTACCGCGTGGTCGCCACCGTCGCGTTGACCGTCGGAGATCCGATCGGGCCAGTAGACCAGCGACAGGCGGCCGTCCACGGGTTCGCCGACTACTGCCAGGCCAACGGTTGGACTCCCTGCCTGTACAGCGTCACCGAACCGACCGCCGGCCTGGCCAGGGAATTCGGTTGGAAATCGCTGCACATCGCTGAGGACGCCGTGCTGCCATTGGGCGATCTGCGGTTCACCGGCCGCAAATGGCAGGACATCCGCACCGCGCTCAACCGCGCCGCGAAGTCCGGCATGACCGCTTCCTGGATCACCTATCCCACCGCCGGCCGAGGCATTACCTCCCAGATCGATGCCATTTCCGCACAGTGGATCGCCGACAAGCAGATGCCGGAAATGGGATTCACCCTCGGGGGAGTCCGCGAACTCGACGATCCTCAGGTCCGGTGTCTGCTCGCCGTCGACAGCCATGACCGGGTCGTCGCTGTCACCAGCTGGCTGCCGATCCACGACGACGGCCGCATCACCGGCTGGACTATGGATTTCATGCGGCGAACACCCGACGCATCCCCTGGTGTGATGGAATTTCTCATCGCCACCGCGACGCAGGAATTTCAGGCCCAGGGCGCCGCCCTGCTGAGTCTTTCCGGAGCGCCGCTGGCCCGCATGACCCCAGACGGCCGATCGCCGGCGTTGCATAAAGTCTTGGACATTCTCGCCGCCTCCCTAGAACCGGCCTACGGATTCCGTTCCCTCCTGGCCTTCAAAGCGAAATTTCAACCGACCTACAACCCGCTCTACCTGACCTACCCCGGCGCCGCCGACCTACCGACGATTGCCAACGCAATTGGCCGCGCCTACCTACCGCACATCACCCCACATGAAGGTTTCAAGCTGGCACGTCGGTTGATCACCCGGCTCCGCCGCCAAAAACCGCCCACCATCAACATCCCTCCACGCAGCGTTGAGGGACACCTGAGGAGTGCTCGGCTGTGACCGACCCGGCGCCTAGACACACCACTAGGTCGGGATGGCCGTGGCGGGCGTCTTCCGGCTCCGATGAGCCTTTCTCGGCTTGACTGTGGCACCAGGGGAACGTTCAGAAGGGGTGAAAGGCGTTGACCATCATCAGGATGACGTAGACAAGGGCTGCCAGCTGGGCGACCCGGCTCCGGATGTTGCGGGCGGTCAGGGCTAGTAGGACGGGCATCAGGGTTGTTCCGTACCTGGCGGGGATGACGACGCTCTGATGCAACAGGACGTAGTTGCTGACGACGTACAGCCAGGCGCCGAAGATCGCAACCGTCAGCCCGGCGAACGACAGACTGCGAATCTCGAGGCTGTCGGAGCGGTCCGAGAGCTGATGGACGACGCTGCCGAACATCCAGATCACCAGGATGGGTGCCAGGCCAGTGGTGGACAGACTCTGGAAGGACTGGGCGAAAGCGCCCAGACTGTCCAGGAGCCACTGGACCCGGAAGGCGGGGGTGTTGAACTCGGGGAAGTCGTTGACGGTCGACAGCGAGTAGTGATCACGCACCAACAGCCACCCGACGGTCGCCACCGCCAGACCGGCGACGATCATCGCCGCCCCGAGAAGAAGCTCGCGTCTTGATCGCAGGCGGCGTTGATCCGCGGCGGTTCCGAATCCAGGCCACAGGGCGAGCGCGAGCAGGAAAACCAGGACGGCCGCGATGACGGTCACATTGGACGCCTTGAACATGACCGGTACTGCGCCGACCATCAACAACAGCCACCCGGGCGCCCGGCGCCGGGCCCAGAGCAGCACGGCGATGCTGACCAGCGCGCCGATGAGCACGTCGCTCGCGTGGGGGGTCACCTGGCTCCACGGGTTCCAGAAGCCAGCAGTTGCCAGTGCGACCGCGCACACGAGCGCGCTGCTGGTTCGCGAGGCGCCCAGCAGCAGACAGAGCCAGAAGACCGCAGCCAGACCGGCACCTCCCCAGAAGATCCCGACGAGCCGCCCAGCATTGACCAGATCCCGGGTCACCCCTACGGCCATCAGTGCTCGCGCACCGACGTCGGTCATCGCGTAGTAGGTTGGCGGATCGATGTCGGCGGTGTTCCGCGCCGGGTACAGATACCGCGAATGGCTGTCGCAGACCGTCGGACGTGGCGCAACGAACGGCAGGATCCCCCGACACGCGATCGCATTCGAGACGTAGAGGCCCAACTGCTCACCGCGGCCGATGACAAAATGTCCGGTGTGCACCTTCGCCAGGGAGTCGACATAGGTGAACTCGTCCACCGGGCTCAGCGACCGGCTGTGGACGACCTGGTAGCTCACGATGCCGGCAGTCGCAGCTGTTGTGATGAACAGCAGCAGCACGATGCGGCGGATCATCATCGCTACTCCCGGCCGCGGTTTGAGGGCCGGCCTAGGAGCCGAGGAGTCATCGGGCGCGGCGAGCTCGCCCGGGCCGTCGACGCCCGAACCAGCGTGTTCGCGGTCGGGCAAGGCGGTTGCCTGGGCCGCTGCGCCGGTCGGAACAACCGGCAGCGGGCCGTCGTCGGGAGAGTGGATCTCGTTCGACGGGCGCAACGGTTCGATCACTTGAATACCCATCCACGGTAGACGTAGAAGTTGGCCACCACATTGGCGATCGCGGCCACCAGCTTGGCAATCAGGTACATCAGCCCGATGGCAGTCAGTCCACCCGTGATCAACAGGGTGCTCAACAGGTTCAACACGACCAACGCGTAGAAGCGGGCGATCTGTCTTCTGGCGCGTCCGGTGCGGCCGCCGGTGAACACCCACTGCCGGTTGAACCCGAAGTTGATGAACGAAGACACCGTGAAGGCGATGGCCGTCGCGGGCAACAGCGCGACGTGCAGCGCGCCGTGCAGCACAGCCAGCGTTCCGAGGTCCGCGACCAGGCTGATACCCCCGACCACGGCGAATCGCGGGGCCGGGTGAGAACGGATTTGGGCCAGCAGCCCTGGAGTCGGTGGCGGGAAGCTCATTCGCTGCGGCCTGGCGGGCCGCCCGTGATGATCGCTTCACGGAGCGCCATCGAACGTGCCAGGTCGGCCACCTGGGCTTGGATGTCCCGGCAGCGGAAATAGAGCCCGGCGCTGCTCAAGGCGAATACCACGACCAGCAGGTACAGCACCAGATCCGTACCTCGTGTCACGCCCAGGAGATTGGCGGCCCACTGAGGTATCGACGTGTCGATGACAGAGGCGGCGGCGAATGCAGTCAACACCAACAAGGCGAGTCGGGTCCCGGCGCGAAGGCCCACCCGGCGACGGTGTCTGAACGCCCAGAACAAGATGACGATGAAGGCTACGACCAGGATGATCTTGATGGGCTCCATCAGCGTTTGCGCTCCTCGAGCAGATGGTTGAGCCAGACGTCGACTGCGATGTTGACCGAGTTGATGGCTCTTTGGCCCTTGCCCCTGGAATAGTCGGTATACAGAATGGTCACTGGCTGCTCGGCCCAGCGGACTCCGGAGGAATGGATCAAGCGGAGCATCTCGCTGGCGTGAGCCATGTCCCGCATGCGGAACCGCACCTTCTCTGCGAAGTTTCGATTGAATGCGCGCAGTCCGTTGTGCGCGTCCGTCAGCGACACCCCGGAAGACAGGGTCTCGAAGATGCGCGCGGCGTGCAGCATGAGGCGCCGAGACCGTGGCATGCCCTGCGAAGCGCCTATGAAGCGGGACCCGAGCAGGATGTCGTGCTCGCCGCTGCGCAGCTTGGCCACCATCGCCACTGCGTCCTCGACGCGGTGCTGACCATCGGCATCGAATGTCACGAAGTAGCGGGCGTTCGGGTCGAGCAGGGCGAACTGCAGACCGGATTCCATGGCGGCGCCCGCTCCCAAGTTGATCGGGTGTCGCACCAGCCGAGCCCCGGAACCGACGATCTCGGTCGAAGAGTTGTCGCTGCTGCCGTCATCGACCGCCACCACGTTCGGGAACGACGTCAGCAATTCCTTGAGGACGCCCCCCACGACCGGTCCTTCGTTGTAAGTCGGTACAACCACCCAGGTATCGAAGTTCACGTGGGCAGGCACAACCACTCCCTTCGCTGGAGTCGCCGCGGATACATCGCGAAGGGACTGTATCTCCTATCCGACCTCGCCTACCTCACCTTGGACCGAACTCGCCGGTCGACGGCGGTCCTGGCACCGTCGGGCATGGCGGCCGGCAGATCACCGAGAAGTTCGCGGCTGCTGCGATCCGAGGTTCACACCGGCGGCGATTCTGCCGGAGCGGGCGCACAAACCGGAAACCCAGGTCGAACGCCAGAACCTGCCCCCGCAAACCGGCTACATCCTTGGTCAGATAGGTGGTTGATGGTGCCGGCCAACTTCTCCAAGGTGCGCCACACCCGTGTGCGTCTCCACCGTCGTTCGCTGCAATTCGCACCGAAACTGTCTGCAGGAAATGCCGCGAGCAATTGTGGGGCCCGCGGAGCCGGATGCGACGCCACCTGCCCGAACACCGCCGGGACCGATCGGGCCTGCCCGATGTCGGCCAAGCAGTCGCCCCCGATGGCGACCGCGAGCGCCAGGTCCAGCAGGATCTTGCCCGGATCGTGCACTGCGTGCGATTTGCGCCACGGCGCCAACGCCGTCGCCAACCCGCGGTCCAGACCCACCGCGGTCGCTGTTTTCACCAGCAACACCGACCCTGCTATTGACACGATGCGCTCGGCGGAGCCGGCAACGCGTAACGACGGGTACCAGCCGGTAGACTTCTGCACGAGAAAGGTGCTCCTGCTTCGCTGAACATCAGGACTTCGACACCCTAATTTTCGCAGGTGAGAGCGCCTTTCTCCATGATCAACACCACTCGAAATCATTCCCGCACGAAAGCCCGAGGCTAACGGGGACAATCCCGAACAGCACCACGCATCCTCGCCGACTCCAGACCGTCCCTTATGCCGAACGACAACCGGTGACGACGGTCGGCTTACTTGCCGCGCTGGCCAAGATCGCAAGATCGTCGTTTGGGGATCCCCTGTGGTCCGTGATCGGGACGGCTTCAACGTGAGGTGGAAGGGATCGTCAACGGTGTTGGACCCAGACGGCGGGCTCGGTCATCGTGCCGTGGTCGGTGTGGCGGTCGAGGTGCAGGGGGGCTAGCGCGTCGCGCACGATGTAGGTGCCGCTTGCGGCATGAGCAGGTCGGCCCATTTCTCCCACTGCGTGCAGGTGCCGGTGAATTCCTGGGAGGCGGGGGCCGCTTTCAGGACGTGCGCTCCGAGCGCGAGGTGCGTGCGTAGCCACGCGTCGAACGGTGAGCCGTCCGGCCGGGTCCAGGACAAGTAGTCGTCGATGGGCGTCAGCGGGTAGCGGTGCTTTCCGGTGAGCCGCAACGCGGTCCTGGGTGGCGGTTTCATGGCCGCGGCCTCCAGCGGACTGGACGGACAACACGACGGCGATCCAGGCCATTCGGTGGTCAGTGCATCCGATCAGCATCCGATGGACCACTCCGGCTACGACGCTGGTGAGCGATGAGAGCGGAGACGAGCTGCCTACAGCGCGCCGCCTTACGGCCGGACCGCCGCCCGGGTTCGTCGGCGATTCGCCGTTGCCGCCGGTGTGGGCCTATGACGATCACATTCCCGGCGAGCTGGCCGCCCGGTGGACCGCCAGTGATGAAAACACTGTGTTGGCCAAGGATTTCGTCCGTTCGATGGCTGTCATCGGTGGCGTGCTGTTGATGGCGGCGGGCCTGGTCGCCTTGGTGGCCGGTCCCGGGGTTGACGTACTTGGCGTGCTCTCGGCCGTCGTAGGTGTGTTGGCGCTCTGGGCTGCGCGGCATGCTCGGCGACGCGACAGGCGGATCTCGGGAGCCTTTTACCCGCGGGAGGTCGACTTGATCCTGGCGCACCGGCGGCAGGTCCGATTCGACGACTGGGATGGCCTGACCGGTCAGGATGCTCCCCGCGAGGTGGTGGCCGCGCGTCGGGCCGGTGAGTTGGCCCGGGAGCTGGTCGCATCGCCCGGGTGGACCTGCGACCAACTGGCGATGCACCGGATGCGTCTGAGGCCGGCCGAGGAGGCGCGGCAGATCCAACTCGCCGCCCGAGACATCCACGACCGCGGGCGCATTCTCGCCCGCAGCACGGCGGTGGATGTTCCGGGCGGGGAGATGGACGTGGCCAAGGCGGAATGGCGCCGCCTGCTGGACATGTCCTTCACGGCTCTCGATGCCCGGCTGGTGGCCTTCCACTCATACGTCAGCGAAGTCACCGAGGTAGCCGCGCTGATCGGTCAGGCCGAGGCGGCGCACCGACTGACCACGCAACTGTTGATCGAGGAGCCTGCCATGGCAATCGATGCCGTGGTGCACGAGCAGGCGGCGGACCAGGTCGGGCGGCTGCGTCAGGAATTGCTGGAGCTCCGCGCCGATCTGGGTCCTATGCCTTCGCCGCCCCCGACCCTGCAGGACACACCCATCTCAGCGACGGTGGCGACCCCCGGTGAATACGGGGTCGACCCTCGGTGAATAAGGGATGACGTGTGCGGGCCGGAACCCGCGAGGTTCGTGTCGGGCAGCGGAAGGTCAGGCAGCGAAAGCTCACCCAGCATGTGCCTTCACCTGCGGGTGAGCCTGTCCTGGCGTCCGTGATGAAAGGTGTGACGGTGGTGCCGGTGCGCGCGGTGGCGGCGACCGCCAGAATGAGACCAGTGGGACCGAGGAATCAGCTCTGGGAAGGGCAGCTACGGGGCGGCGGCGTCGATCACCTGATGGATCTGAGCCAAACTCGCCGCGCCGATGAGCAACACGCTCAGTGACATCGTGACCAGCACGGTGAGCCGCACCACCCGTGGGCGGGGTGCCGGCTCGAATAGCGCTTGGACCCGAGAGGCCACCTGCAGTGCGCCGATGCCCAGCACGGGTACAGCGCCGACAAGCGACGGGGTGGTCGAGGCTGCCCTGGCCAGAGCCGAGCGCAGCAGCGCGACCCGCGCCAGTGCCCGCCCGGCGATCCGGCGATCGCCGATACCGGCGGCCGCGTCCTCGTCGGCCCACCGCTCGACGCCGAGGCGAACAGCTGCGGACACCCGGCGCAGCAACGGGTTTCCGGCCGCGGCGATGTCAGCGACGTGCACGTACAAGTGGTGCCGTTTCCTCAGGTGGGACAGTTCGTGTGCGGTGAGCACCCGGCGTTCGTCAGAACTGAGCTGCGCCATCAACCGCGCGCTGATCACCACGCAGCCGCGTACACCCGCGACCGTGTAGGCGTCTGCGGAGTTGTCGTCCACGATCACCACCGGGCCGCCGCCGGCGCGGATGTCGCGGCACACCCGGTCCGCGCGGACCAGGGCGATCATGATGCCGACGGTGCGGATCGCTCCGCTCAGCAGCAACACCACCACGGCCGCCGCGGCAAACGCACCCAACCAACCCGGAACTGGGGTTAGCCGGCTGCGCGAAGACTTCGCCCAGTTCGGTGTCTGGGCAGGCGTCGTGTACGCCGGGTTGTACGCGGCGGTGAGCCTCGCGCCGCTGCCGGCCGCGGTGTTCACCCTCGGGGCCGGGGCGCTGTTCGGCGTCACCGAGGGGCTTGTCGTGGTCGAGGCCGGCGCCACCGTCGGTGCGGTGATCGGCTTTTGGCTCGCCCGCGTGCTCGGCCGCGACTTCGTGGCCCGGGTGAGCGGCGCGTCGGTCGAGAAGTTGGACGAGCGGTTCACCGGCCGCGGTGTTCTGGCCGTGCTGGCAGTTCGGCTGCTGCCAGTGTTGCCCTTCGCCGCGGTGAATTACGTCAGCGGTCTGACCTCGATCCGCTTCCGGCACTATCTGCTCGGCACGGTCGTCGGCATTCTGCCCGCCGTCACTGCCTACGTCGTGCTCGGCGCCTACGGCTCGCGGCCGAGTTCGGTGCCGTTCCTCGTCGCGTTCGGCGGGCTACTGGTTCTGGTCGTCGTCGGTCTGGTGTCGGGGCAACGCAACCGGCGCCGACGCGGGGCCTCCGCGTCGGCGCTCGGTGCGACACCGGCGGGCGACGAAAGCGGCCCAGCAGTCGCATGACCCGCTGCGCGGTCGGTCGCCGCAGGCGAACCTGGACCTCGGCGATCGCGGCGTTCCACGCCCCGTCGGCGTAGGTCGGGTTGGCATGCATCGGCCCGGCAAGATCGCGGGCCCGCAGCCCCCGGCTCGACGGCCAGCGCTGTGAACTTCTTAGTCACAGCCAGCACCCTGACGCGGTGCTGTCGGCCGCGACCTCGGCGACCTCGACCGGCTGGAGCACGGTGAAGCCGGCACGAGTCAATCGGTAGCCCATCTGTGAATGTCATCCGCGGGCGAATCGGCCCTGTGAGTGCCACGACTTCAATACCAGGGCGACGTCGTCCCGCTGCTCGTCGTTCACCGCCCGGTCCAGTGCGTCGGACAGGCTGTCGCGTAGTTGCACGGGACGCTGCCGCGCGTTCGACTCGATGGCTGCCTCCACCATCGCCAGGCTCATCACGTTGTCGGCTACCTCCCCCATCGGCACGACTCCGGTCCGCAGTGCTGCCACAAATTCCCGGAGCGACCCGGCGATGCCGTCGCCGAGCGGTCCCCCACCACTGTCAGCGGGCGGGTCGGCGGTCGCACCGCCGGTGCGTTCGACCTGCGGTGCGTCGTCACCGCTCCACCGAGCAGAACCGAACTCGCCGCTGGCGCGCCACGACCCGTTCCAGGACGTCTCCAGGCCGGGGCTGCACCAGCTGCCGGTGAATACGTAGCGGGCGCCGTCGGCCATCTCGAAGATCGCGGTGCAACCGGCGTCCCCGGCGTACCAGCTCCACGCCGGGTTGAACTCCTGGCAGTACACCGATACCGGGTCCTGTCCGAGCAGGAAACGAGCCGAATCCAACTGGTGTATGGCCATGTCGAGCAGCAGCGGATGCGCCATCTCGTCCCGGAACCCACCGAAATGCGGCGCCTTGAAGAACTCCGTGGTCATCACCCCAACCCGGCCCAGACCCGCCAACTGCTGCCGGAAGGAAAAAAGCTGCTTGTTGTAGCGACGGGACTGGCTGACCATGAAAAGCTCCCCGGTCACCTGCGCAGCCGCCGCCAGCGACAGCCCCTGCGCCACCGACGCCGCCACCGGCTTCTCCCCGAGTACCGGCAGCCCGGCGAACAACGCGGCCGTGGTGACCGGGTGGTGCGCCGCCGGCACCGTCACATCGATCACCGCCTCGGCGCCGCTGCGGGCGGCCACCTCGACGGCATCGGCACCGATGGCCACGTCCAGCACACCGAAGCGCCCGGCCACCGCCTCGGCGGCTGCCGTGTCGAGGTCGACAAGCCCGACCAGGGTCACCGCATCGCACTCCGAGATCGCTTGCAGCCAAGCCTGTCCCATGCCGCCGACGCCAACCAAAATCACCCGCAGCGGGGACCCGTCGTCGGGAATGGTCCGGAAGGTCATGTGTGGTGTCCTGTTCGGCTCGTCGATTCGAAAGGGTCGGGAAGCACGGTCAGCTGAGGTCCGCCTCGATCGCGCCGCGATAGTGCTGACCGTTGTAGAAGTCCTCGATGTCATACCGCAGCAGTGTGGGATCGCTGCGTTCGGGCCGTACCGTCCGGGCCCAGCTCACCGCGTTCGCGATCACTCGCCGGACATCGCGGTGGTAGTACACCGGGAAGTCCTGGTCGCCGGGGCTGAAGTAGAAGATCTTCCCGAACCCGCGGCGGAAGGTGCAGCCGCTGCGGAACACCTCCCCACCGGTGAAGCCACTGATGAACACCAGCTCGTCCGGCACCGGGATGTCGAAGAACTCGCCGTACATCTCCTGCTGCTCAATGATGATCGGGTTCGGCACACCCTGGGCGATGGGGTGCGTCGGGTCGACGGTCCACACCAGTTCCCGATCCTGCTCGCTGCGCCAGCGCAACGTGCAGGAAGTGCCCATCAACTTGCCGAAAATCTTCGACCAGTGCCCCGAATGCAGTACTATCAGGCCCATTCCGGCCAGTACGTGCCGGTGCACCCGGGCGACCACCTCGTCGTCGACCTCGCCATGGGCGGCATGGCCCCACCAGGTCAACACGTCGGTGTCGGCGAGCACTTCCTCGGTCAACCCGCGCTCGGGATCGTCGAACACCGCGGTGCGCACCCTCGCGGCGTCGCCTAGGTTCTCCCTGATGCCGTCGGCGATGGCGCCGTGCATCCCCTCCGGATAGCGTTCCGCGACGTGGGCTTCGACCTGCTCGTGGCGATTCTCGCCCCATACCAACACTTTCAACTGCGCTGAAGCGCCGGACTGTGACATTGATGCTCTCCTTATTTGACGGCTCCGCCGGTCGCTCCGGCGGCGATGAACTTCTGGGCCAGCACCAGCAGCAGCAGCGCTGGCAGTGACGCCAGCACCGCCGTCGCCATCACCGCGCTCCAGTCCTGCACGTGCGACCCGATGTACTGGAAGATGCCGAGCGTCACGGGCTGCACGTTGTCGCCGGTGGTCAGCGTCAGCGCGAACAGGAAATCGCTCCAGGTGAACAAGAAAGTGAACAGGGCGCCGGTGATCAGGGCGTTACGGCTGACCGGGATCACCACGAACCAAAAAGTCCGGAAGTGCCCGGCTCCGTCTACCCGGGCGGCCTCGATGATCGGCTTGGGGATGGTCGTCATGTAGGCCCGCATGATGAGGATCGCGAACGGGATGCCGGCACTGGAGTCGGCGAGGATCAAACCGCCGTAGCTGTTCAGGATACCCAGGTCGTTGTAGGCGCTGTACAGCGCGTTTGCCACCACGATGCCGGGAATCATCTGGCTGATGAGAATTCCGAACAGCACGACGTTCGTCCCGCGAATGTTGAACTGGGCAAGGGCGTATGCCGCGGGCGTGGCGATGATGAGGGAAAGGATGACGCTGCCGATGGCGATGATCAGGCTGGTCAGCAGGTGTGCGCCCTGCTCGCTGATCGCGGTGCGGTAGCCGGTGAGGTCGGGGTGTAGCGGGAACCATCCGGAGTCCAGCGCCTGGCCGCCGGGTTGCAGTGAGGCATTGACCATCCAGTACACCGGGAACAGCATGATGGCCAGGAAAGCTATGCCCAGGATGGTGTTGATCCAGGATCTTCGTCCTACGGTTGACCGCTGGCGCGGTGCGGCGAGGGGCGGCGCGATGGTGGCTGTCATGGTTGTCCTACTCGTCGACAGCGCGTCGGGTGGCGCGCAGGTAGAAGATGGCGAAAACCAGCGAGATGACGATCAGGATGTTGCCCAACGCGGCGCCCTGGCCGAATTCGAACTGTCCGAACGACAACAGGTACGACTGGGTCGCGATGGTCTGGGTCGCATTTGCCGGGCCGCCGTTGGTCAATCCGAGAATGATGTCCAGCACCTTGATGGTGTAGACCACACCCAACACCAGTACGACGCTGACCACCGGTCGCAGCAGCGGCCAGGTGATGTTGCGGAACGCCTTCCATCCGGTGGCTCCGTCGAGCGCGCCCGCCTCGTACAGGTCCTCCGGGATGTCCTGCAAACCGCCGTAGAGGATCGTCACGTTGAACGGAATGCCGATCCATATGTTGACGCCGATGACCGCGAGCAGGGCCACCGAGGTGCTGGTCAGCCACGGCACGTTCGTGGAGATCAGCCCGAAGCTTCGCAGGAATTGGTTGAGGGCGCCGCTGTCGGTATCCAGGATCCATTTCCAGATGGCGCTGGACACGATCAGCGGCAGCAGCCAGGGCAGCAGCAGCAGCGAGCGCAGCACGCCGGACAACCGGAACTTGTTGCGGAAGAACACCGCCAGCGCCAGCCCGAGGACGAATTGACCGATAATCGACCCGACGGTGAACAGCGCCGTATTGACCAGTGCCTTGGGGAAGGTGGGCATGCCCACCACCGCCGAGTAGTTGCGGACCCCGACCCAGGGCGCCTCGCCGGTGAAGAACGTGCTCGACGTGTAGTCCTGGAAGCTCATGGTGACGTTCTTGACGACCGGGTAGCCGAAGAACAGCAGCATGTAGACGCCGGCCGGCAGCAGGAACAACCACTGGAACAGGCGCTCCTTGCCGTGGCGCGTCCTGCGCGGACGGCCGGTGACCGCCGGTTCGGTACGCTCCGGCCCGGTCCAGGGCGCGGCCGGCAGGTTCAACTCGGGGGTGGTGGACATCTGCGTCAGCCCAGCGTGGAGGACGCCGACTTCAGCGCATCACTGGGCGACGTGCCGGTCAGTGCGGCCTGCACCGCGGTATAAATCGCCGTTGCAGTCTTCGGCCATGCGTCGCCCAGCTGGGCGGTGCGGGCCCGCGCCGTCGCCACCGTCTTGGTGAAGGCGGCCATCGTCGGCGCCTTCTTGACGAAAGCCGCCGCCAGTGTGGTGTTCGACGGAACGGTGCCGCGGGCCAGACCCATCGAGATCTGGTTGGCGTCACTGTTGAGGCAGGCGACGATCTTCGCGCCGTTCTTCTCGTTCTCGGCGTTGCCGGTGTTCGGGACCGTCCACACCTCGCCGCCCAGCGGCGCCTGCGCCACCTGACCGGCCTTGTTCACCGGGATCGGCACCACGCCGTAGTTCAAACCCTTGACCGCATCCAGGGTCGGGAACTGCCACGGCCCGTTGATCATCATGGCGGCCTTACCCACTGCGAACTGGCTCTCGGCGTCGGCCTGCGTCCAGTTCAGCGCACCCTTGGACAACGATCCGTCCTTCATCAGATCGACCCAGAACTGCAGCGCCTCGGCGACCTGTGGGGTGTTGATGTTCGTCTCGGACCCGCCGTTGGACCACATGAACGGTAAAAAGGTCCAGCTGCCCTCGTAGGTGGCGTTCGCGTCCAGCGCCAAGCCGTACTGGCTGCCACTGGTGAGCTTCTTGGCGTCGGCGCTAAGCTCCGCCCACGTCGTCGGCGGCGTGATGCCCGCCTTGGTGAGCACATCCTTGTTGTAGAACAGCGCGATCGAATTAACTGTCGGCGCCAGCCCGTAAATCTTGCCCTTATAGGTGCCGGCCTGCAAGATGCCGGGCGCGTACCCCTGCGTGGTGATGTTGTAATCCGATAGCGGTGTCAGCGCACCAGATTTGGCGATCTGCTGCAGATCCGGGTTGTCCAACATCAGCACATCCGGCAGCGTCTTCGACGAGCTCTGCTGCAGCACCTTCTGGATCAAGCCGGCGCCCGGGACGACGTCGCGGACCACCTTCAGGTTGGTGGCCTTGGCGCACGCCTGCAACGTGGCGCCGATGACCTTGTTGTCGTTGCCTTCGTTGTAGTAGTCGAGCACATGCACCGTCGCCTGCGCCGCGCTCGCGCCACCACTGCCGGCCGCGCTGCTTGGTGCCGCCGTGCTCTTGCTGCCACATGCGCTCAGCAGCAGCGGCACGGTGACCAGTAGCGCTGCGCCCAGGGCGGGAACCCGGTGGCGTCCTATTTGTACTGTCCTCATTGACATCGATCCTTTTCTCGGAAGGGGTGCGTGACGATCACGACACCCGCGTGCCACACATCGAAGTCATCGATGCGCATCGATTCTGGTCCTGGGTGTTGCCGGTCGAAGGGAAATTGCCGGATGTAAAGGTTCGGTCGTTCAGTAATGGATAGAGCGGGGCGCCCGGCCGGACGGCGGCGCGTTCATGCTTGCCCGCCGCACCACGTGCACGGGAACCAAATCAATCTGACCGCTTCGGGCGCCGTCGGTTTGGAGCATGTGAAACAACACCTGCATCGCTCGCCGCGACACCTCTGCGGCCTGCTGCTGCACGGTAGTCATCGGGATGCGCTGTCGCTCGGCCAACGCGTCCGGGCACAGACCAATGACCGCCATATCAGTGCCGGGTGTCAACCCGTGCTCCAACAGTACGGCGGTCACCGGGTCGGGGGCGTCAGAATGTTGCAGAATCAGGCCGGTCACCGGTGGCTCAAGGTCCAGCACCTGCTCGATCACCCTTGATGCGTCGGCATGGTTGGGTTCCATGTTGAGCTTGCTCACCTGGACCGCCAGCTCCGCGGCGGCGGTATCCACACCCCGCCGGAAGCGGACGGAAAAGTTGGCACGGCCCTTCGTACTGACCGGATCGATTGCCAGCAAGGCGATATGGGTGTGACCGAGCGCTACCATCTCCTGCACACAGGTGGCGCCCGCCGCCTCGAAATCGAAGTCGACGCACGGCAGGGCGGCGGGCCCGTCCGGTACGCCGATCAGTACCACCGGCACACCAAGTTCCTCGGCAACGGGGATCCGGTCGTCCTGTGAGGCGACCTCCATCAAGATCAACGCGTCGCACAGCGAGCGCCCGACGAGGCGACGCAGCCCGGCTGGTCCCTCGTCCGCGGTCACCAAAAGAATGTCGTAATTCTCGGCCCGTGCCTGCGAGGCGATCTCGGCAAGGAACTCAGACATCACCGTCATGTCGAGGTTCGGCCGGAACGGCACCACCAAACCGATGATATTTGTCCGATTGCCGGCCAACGCCTGGGCACCGGAATTGGGGTGGAAACCCAATTCCTTGATGACCCGCTCGACCCGCTCCCGGGTGGCCGCAGAAATAGAGCGCTTCCCGCTCATCACGTACGACACGGTGCTCTGGGAAACGCCGGCGGCGCGCGCTACATCCTCGCTCGTCGGGATAGCGGCCACCTCCTCGTGTCCGTCGAACCTCGATGTCTGCATCAATCGATGCGCTTCGACAGGATCGAGTATCGAGCGCGGGAAAGATCAAGTCAATCTACCCAGGTCACAAACAGGTCACGATCTGCGGTCGAGGTCACACGTCGACGAGCAGGGTGAGGCGTGGTGGGGTGAAGACGGCGCCACGCGGAGTGCACCGTAGAAAACGGGTGCACCGATACCGGTGTGTCCGCAGCAGGGAGGCGGCGGCGAGGTGTCGGTCGCAGCCCTGAGCAACCGGCGTTTTCGACCCGGCCGTCGGCGAACGGCACGATCAGCTTCGGCGCCTGCAGCAGTACGTAGGTAGTGCGGTGACGCGGTGCTCGTCACGCCGTAAAGCCTTCGACCTGAAAGTGCCTGCAGAAGCGACTCGGTGCGGCGGTCCTCAGACCACGCGGTCACCCGACAACTCGGCGCTCAAGCGGGGATCGCCAAAGCATCCACATCGAGCATCAACACCACCTCGTATACCTCCGGCCGCGCTGAACTGGGGGCGTTGCCGGACGTCGGGTTGCTAAAAAGATGGGGGCCTCCGGCGGTGCCTGCAGCTCGGTGCGTTTCCCGGCGGCGGTAGGCGTTACATTGGCGGGAATGACCCATCCGACCGCGGTGCTGGCTCCGCTGAGGCCGACAACGGCGGCGACGTGTACCTCACCGACGCCGGTATCGACTATCTGGAGTGGATGCTCGACACCTTGGATATCGCGCCGGACAGATGGATCGACCGGCCGGTCCTGAGCGGCAGGCACATCCGGCAGCACCCGGACGGCTCGGGCAGCGCGGACCTCCGGCTGCAGCTGGCCGGGCCGCCAGAGGTCATCGAAGTGCTGCAACACCAGTTCGCTGTCGGCCACATCGACCACATCGACCTGGACGAACCAACAGACCCAAGTTGAGACTTGCTCGGTCTGTATCTGCAGATGACGGCCGGAAGATGGGGTTCATTGAGGGCGCCGGTGCGGCCGGCCGGGCAGGCCCTGGGCCCTGTCGGTGGCCGACAACCACCAGCGACACCTGGTTGAATACCAGCCGTTGGTGCCGTCGGCGCGGACGGGGGTCAGCGCGGTGCCTACTGGTGGAGTGGTGTCGCTCGGGATCGTGTGCACCGTTGCGGTTCTCTGTGGCTGTGAATCGCCACATTATTTGGTTCTGGCTCAAGTTTCGTGAAGCTGACGGTTGGTCGATCGCGTCGAGGATCGACACCCGGTTCGTGCGGTAGTCCGGATAGACGGTGACGGTGCCCGGGACCAGCACGCCCGACGCCGCGGCCGCGTCGTGCGGAGAATACGCAGCCACTGGGCCGTACGAGCACAACTCGGCCGGCTTCACGAAACTTGAGCCAGAACCAGATAAATCGCCAATTCACATATTACCGGCTGGCCAATGAGCTGGTGCGTGAGCGGCTCGGTGGTCTGCACTCGGCGCGGATTGTCTTGTCGTTGGTGGACTTCGCCGATATCGAGGCGCTGCAGGTCGCCGGGCGGTGGGACGAGGCTGGGCAGCTGCTCGCCGAGGCTGCCAAGGGACTCGAGGCGGCCGGTGCGGAGCTGCTGGTGATCTGCACCAACACGATGCACAAGGTCGCCGACCAGGTCCAGGCCGCCATCGGTATCCCGCTGCTGCACCTGGGTGATGCCACAGCGCAGGCGGTGACGCGGGCGGGGCTGGTAACGGTCGGGCTGCTGGGTACCGCGTTCACCATGGAGCAGGACTTCTACCGCGACCGGCTCACCAGCCACGGTCTGCAAGTGCTCATCCCGCCGCCGGATGATCGGTCCGAGATACATCGCATCATCTACGACGAGCTGTGCGTGGGGGTGATCCGCGAGGAGTCCCGCCAGGTCTACCGCGACGTCATCATGAGCCTGGTCCAATCCGGCGCGGAAGGTGTCGTGCTTGGCTGCACCGAGATCGAACTGCTCATCTCCGACACGGACAGTTCCGTCCCGGTCTTTCCCACCACCCGACTGCACGTCGAAGCCGCCGTCGCCGCTTCGTTGACCACACGCGGGAGCGTCTGACGCCCGCAAGCGGATGGACTTACGGGCGCTGTCGCGTCTTTGTACACTCTTAAAACAGTTCCCACTTACTGTGGTGCGGTGAGCCGTCGTGGGGATAGCCGGCGGTTGCCCCCGGGCATCTCGATTCGGGCGCATCAGGTTGAAGCTGCGTTGGACGACGTGGCCAGGCGGGTCCCGGGGGCTAAGCCGGATGGATGGTTGCCCTCCGTCCAGGGCGCAGTTGGCCATGTCGTCGGGATCAAACTGAGCAGTATTGACGACCGTCTTGGAGACCGCGGAGCCGCAGTCTTGAAGGTGTACGGCGCTCACGGCGCTGCCCGCGCACCCATCGAAGCATCTGTGCTCCGGCAGTTGGACGGCTGGACCGTCCTGCCCACTCCGCGTCTTCTTGCCACCGGGTCAGTGGATGGACTGCCATGGGTTCTCATGACCCGGCTCGAGGGAGTCCGATGGGTCGACTACATGCGGCAACACGGCGCCGCGGCCCAAATGGCTCTGATCCAGGCGACGGCCCGAATGCTACGAGTTCTCCATGCGCGACCAGGGCCGGCATTCGGCGGCATCCTTCCCGGTGACGAACGCCAGCCGACTGCCTTGGATGCAGTGAGGGCCAGGGCTATCTCCGCGCTGCTGGAGTATGAGGCGACGGTGGAGTCAAGCAGCGTGAGTGGCGGCGCCCGGCGGTGGCTCGACCGGCAGTGGCTCGCATTCGCCGTATCCGTCGGCCCGGTGCTGCTGCACAACGACGTCAACCGCGGCAACTTGCTTGTTGATTCGGCCGGCCTTCTGTCAGGCTTGGTCGACTGGGAACGGGCAGCGTTCGGCGATCCGATCGCCGATCTTGCGCACCTTGCGCAGCATCTGCGGCACGAATCAGACGACGACGTCGAGGTGCTCCTCGCCGCTTACGGCGTGGACGACAGCGGTCGTGCCCGGCTCGAGGTCTACGAAGTGCTCGAAGCGCTCACCGAGCGGGCATGGATCGCCCTCGACCGCCCACACGGATGGTCGGATTCGGTCGACCGGCTTGACGCTTGGGTGACCGCTCGTCTGCATGACAGGTGAAAGGCAGCACCTGACGACCCGGTGTTCGCCATCAGGCGGTGTCTCATTTGCCGATCCGCTATCGGTCGTCTGCTGCGGGGTTGCCGACGGGACTACGCCTCCGCGTGCGTCCGATGGCCATGGCGGCATGATCGTGGTGGACCTCCAACGGTGGTACATCGTCGTCAATGGCCCGCCGGCGAGCGGCAAGTCCACAGTGGCGCCGTGGCTTGCCAGCCATTTCGCCCTACCGCTGATCGCCAACGACGCCGTCGAGGACGCCCTCATGTCGGTTCTGGCGGTTCCCGATGTCGAGGCCTCGCGCCAGCTGGGTCAGGCCGCGATACGAGCGATGCTGGCCCTGGCTGCGGCCTCGCCGATCGGGGCGGTGCTCGAGAGCAACTTCAACCGCTTGCGCGCAGGCGATGAACTTCGCGCGCTTCCCGGGGAAGTCCTCGAGGTGTTCTGTCGCTGTGACCGAGAGGTTGCCGCGCGCCGCTACCGCGCCCGGGCCGGCACTCGTCATGCCGGGCACGTTGTCGGTGGGTGTCTCGGTTTGGTATTGATGGTGCGTGACTTGTGAGTGCAGCCGACTGGTACGCCTACCGCGCGGGTTGGGGTAGGCAGTGAGGTATTTTGTTGCCGTTTGTCCGCCCCAGGCCGTGATCGATGACATCGCTGGGATGACGGCGGGTTGGTCTAGTGGGGGTCAGGCGTCGGTGGTTGAGCCGGCGCAGCGGTGGCACGTGACGGTCCGATTCCTGGGTGCAGTGACCCGGACCGAGCCGCTCGTGGCTGCGCTGAGGCAGGGGTGCGCCGCAGCGCCGTCGGTGATGGTGACGTACGGCCCTGCCACCATCGGGTTGACTGAGCAGGCGCTGGTGGTGCCGATCACCGGGCTGACCGGCTTGGCGGAGGGTGTTCAGGACGTCATCGAGCCGTGGGGGGATGTGCCGGCGTCGCGGCCGTTTGTCGGTCATCTGACGTTGGTGAGAAATCGGCGACCGAAACGGCATGGTGGTCTGATACCGCAGGCGTGGGTGGGTGTTCCGGTAGGAGGTAGTTGGCTGGTTGAAACCATGGGCTTGTTTGTCAGTGAGGTCGTCGCCGGCGTACCGCATTACCGGGTGGTGCAGGAGTTCCCTTTGGCCGGTTGAGCATCGGTGCGGCGGATCGGTTTGGAGACGCGCGGTTTGGGCTGAACTCGACCCATGCTGTGTGTAGTTGGTCCAGCCCTGTGTTGAAGGTGTGGTCGTCGGCGGTGAGAGTGAGTCGGATATGGGGGGATCCGCGTCCGTCGCTGCGGTAGGAGCCGCCGTATCCGGTTGAGATGTTTCGTTTGTAGGCGAAGGCCACGAATTCTGCGCTGTCCCGGACGGGTAGGCGAACCCAGAGTGACGGCCCTTGGTTGGTGCCTTCGATTGTCCAGTCGGGGAGGTGTTCGGCCAGGAATGTGCGCGCTTGCCAC
>JAABUV010001815.1_pt1 | contig 30355 bp, 23 predicted proteins | sample 5559971 | NCBI WGS metagenome assembly JAABUV01 (sample SAMN10711881, study PRJNA513362) | rock metagenome | isolation source: Antarctica rocks | place: Antarctica: Victoria Land, Knobhead nord | collected 2015-12-19
CAAATGATGAAACAAGTCAATAAGCATAGAAAAGAAGTTGATTACAAGATCGAATCAAAGATGTTTCTGAATGAAAGAAACATCGTTACAGCGAGATCTTTCAAGAAGTTAGATGACAAAATGCTTGATTCTTTCATCAATTTAGATCTTGTTGACTCTTCATATAAACTGAAATTATCAGAGTCTATGCATGTTCATGATGTATTTCATTCTGATCTGCTTCGCTCTGTCGTTGATAATCTTTTGTCTGATCAAAAGAATGAATTCTCAGATTCAATAGTGATAAACGATGAAGACGAGTGAAAAATCAATGATATATTGAATTCTCGTTGATATTGAAGATGACTTCAGTATAGAATCAAATGAAATGACTATGACAATGATCTCAATTAATACAACGCTGATGATGATGAATTTATGAACACTTAGAAGATCATTGATGATTTTTATATTTGATACTTGAACAAATCGCGCTAATCAACAATTTAATCGATCAATTGAGTCGAGCAGAAAATACATTCATGCAAACATGAATCATCGAAGAGAAAGAGATAATGTCACGATTCTAGCCTTGTCAGACTCAGCCTTCTAGCCTTGTCAGACTCAGTTTTCTAGTCTTGTCAGATTTATTCTCGCTTCGTCATCTTGACTAGTTTCTATTGAGTCTAGCGTCGACTGAGAAACATATATATGTAGTCAGCTTCTTTTCTGTAGTTATCTTTCTTTCTTAGCATTTATCTTCTAGTTAAATGACACTTTTATCTGACTCGCTCTAGACAGATCTTTAACAAAACTATTTAAGTTACAACAGCATTCTGATGAAGTTCTAATCATCTTTTATAAGTGAGTCACAAGCTTGATGCAATATGTAGAAGCAAAAGATAAATTAACATTCAGCTCATTCACTATTCTTACACTATTGAAATCAGCTATGCTGAATATCATTCTATGAGTGTTCATAAAGAGAATATTGAATCACATTGTACAGAGAGAAGTCATAAAAGACATGATTGTAACAGATAAATCATTGAAATTTATTTACAATCTAGCTGAGAAAGTGAGATGAATAAATCTAAAAATTCAGAAGCTATTTGATGAGAAAGTAAAATTAAAAAAGTTGATCTTCTATAAGAAACTGACTCAAAAGAACATGTTTAAAGCTCAGATAAATGTTTTGTTAACATCATATTACTTCTTTAAGAAGAATTCTTTTATTAATTGATCATTTTATGAAGATTCTTCATCAAAGTCTTGTACTAGAGAATTTAGTTCTATTTATTTTATTAGCAAAGCATATTCAACTAAATCATTGTCATCAAATTCTAATAAAGCAAATCAATCATGATTTAAATCTAGAGACTTGTTGAATTATATCTTCTTCAAAAATCTTTATATCAACGACATCAAGAATTACATTCATTCAAGAGATGAATTGCTATGTGTCAAGTATGAATATAAGAGTCACACTAGTAAGAAATACACAGAAGATGTTTTATCAGTCTGAAAACAGTCATATTTATGAAGCATTGTGTTTGAAGATATTTCTTCAGTATCATTCACTATTTATGAATTTGAAATCTATGATGATGCTGTGCAGTCTTTTGACATTGATTATGCAGTAGCAGACTTTAGCAAAGTAGTAAGCTCTGATGCAATGATGAGCATTTATACATCTTCATATTCTGCTAGCAGTTACTTTATAGAACTAGACGTTGAAAGTCTACATATGAATAATACGTCTGAAGTTAAGCTGATCAAGATCAACTATGAAGAAGAATTCAAATCTAACAAGAGATTTCATGTTAATCTTTCTTTATCTTCTACTCTTAATTCTCAGACGAAAGTACAGCAGCTATTCTTTCAGTTTCAGACTGCAGAGAATTGTACACATTATAAAGAATAAAAGCGTGTAAATAAGAAAACGAAATCTCAATCTTTGATAAATATGTTCAATAATATCTTGAAAAGATACGATTCTTCAATATTTATTTGAAAGATGCTATAGCATAACAAAGTGAATATCTTTTTTATGAACTTGATCGTTTAATTTTCTGCAGTATGCAAGAAACTTAAACGTCTTTGTACATATGTGACAAAGAAACGAGCTTCAAAGACTAAATGTATGAAACAAGTCTTTATTTCTGAGAATAGCATGAACATGTTTAATTCTATGTATGAGCAACAAACTCAACAACTATCTATTATGTTTACATAATTTGTTCAATTATTCTCTGATATATTTATCTTCAGATTTGAAGAATCAATTCAGTTTATCATTCTTTCATTTATTGAAACTATCTTGAAATTTCAGTCAAATGTTCAGCAAAATTCTCAAGTCATACAGAGAATTATATCTGTCAACGTCTTTATTATGACAGCTTCTACTGAAGCTGAGAAGTACATGCGATTTCTCAATATGATTATAGACAAGAACAAAATCTTTTGAATTTCTTGTTTCATTAAGAAGATAGATGAAACAGAGATTTATCTTGAGAAATCATATGTACAAGTGAATCAAGAATCTGATATGAACGTCATTTCTACTGATTTGATACGTCAACTAAATCTGAATATGTACTCTCTTTTGAAGATAAAATTTCGAGATTTAACTATGTGTACTGCTGATCATAAAGAAATGCTTCTGAAACATTGAATCTGATTGAATGTAAATGTGAAAAACGTTTAAAGAAGCATTCAATGCTTCGTGACATCAGAACTAGTCATTCTTTTGAAAGAATCAGACTACTTAAGTCTGATTCTAGATATTTCTTGACTTTGATCTGTGAATGCTATTATCACTATGAGAGACTCTAAGATTCTGATAAAAGACTCATTGCAAGAAGAGAAAATTCGCGAAGTTATAGATTTGAAACTTGTCTTTTGTAAGAAACATAATTTACTCATGTATTTCAAGTCAGTTCTCGCTGCAAGTAAAGCAAGAGTAAACACAGCTTATGTGAAATTAAATTCAGAAAGTTCTTCTAGTTTTGATAATGAGAATAACTTATTCAAAGTTGAAGATTTCAAGTCATCTTTTTAATAAGTTTTAAGCAGAACTTTAAAAGATCAGAACAATGTATGCTTGATGTGAAATCTGACTCAGCAAATATCAAAGTGATGTCTGCTCAGATCTGCAAGATAGTTACTATTAATTACTTAATTATTTCTAGCTTTACATCTGATACTATATCTTCTATCGTGAATCAGTCTGAATATTTCGTCAGTATATTCAATGTATCAGACATTCTCAGTTTCGTTAATATATCTTTGAGAATACGAGTGAACTCACATAGAAGAATAAACTCATATTCTGATAGACAAATTCAACGTTCGAAAATAGATATGAATATTTCTATGACTAAATTGAAGACTTGAGCTATAGAAGTTGAACTTGAGATGAGTTCTTTAATTTCTACAGAAGAAAATATATATAAAGTGTTATGTCTATTGTATTACTATCATCATTTAAATGACACAGATCTCATTAATCTATTCTGCATTGATTTAATTGTACATCGAGTTCAAATAACATCAGAAACTAAACTCATTAACAACTTGATTCAGAAACTCTGATCAGCACACTTCAAGTGATGACTTCATAAGATTATTCAAGAAGATATAAAAAAATGTGTATATGAGTTTACAGAGACTGTCAATGATAAATTATCTTGATGAAATGCTTAAACTGTCATAGTGAATAAAGTGAAGAATTTCACTTCTTAAAACAAATCTAGAATCATCTTTGACTATAGTAAAGTTACGAAGAAACTTTCTGATATCTATATGAAGTTAAGTTTCAAGATGCATGATAATTTAACTGATTCTTGACATCGTTGTCTATTTTCTGCAAATCTAAAGCATGCTTATCTGAAAATATCTTTACATTTGAATGATAAACATTATTTTGCTTTTACAATATCTGATATTGATCAACTACAGTCAACACGTATGCAGCAAAGCTTGCAGTCAGCAAAATTTACACTGATTGAGCTTGTGTATCGAGCGTTTGAAGCTTTGTCTTCATCACATAGAAAATCATCACTACTGCACTTTAATAGTTTCAAGAAACTATCTGTCATGATCTTTTACATGAACGACTTCTTTGATGATTTTAGAAGTTTCAAGAAGCAATACAACTTTCTAAGTCAGCATTTCTTTTCTTAAGTTGAATGAACTTTATTACAGCTATTATTCAAGAAGCTCAAGTTATTTGTCAGCGAAATCAAGACTTTAAATGTAATTCATAAAGTAGAAGACTTTATCAACGTTCTGAAGTTTTGTATCAAGAAAATCTTAGAGTGAAAAGCTTTTAAAAATCAAATCAAAGTAAGATTCTTTCTTAAAGTAGTAAACATAATTCATCACTGAATCAAGAACTTCGCGAAACTATCTCGTTTTCTTGCTCGACTTATGAAAAAAGTACTTTGAAAGTGAAAACAGTCGAAGCAGCTATCGTTTGAAATATTGCAGATCAAATGTGTTACTAGAACAAGCATGTGCAACATTAACTTATCACTATCAGTTCATTTTTACACGAATGCAAGCAATTTTGCTGCGAGTCTAATCATTACTCAATTACAAGAACTTTCTAATGTCAATATAAAGAACAACAAACTCATGAAAGTGTTTATCTTATACAACTTCTTCTCATGATTCGTCTTGCAATGAAAGTACTCTGTGTATAAAAAAGAGTTATGTGCAATCATTACTTTTGTAAAAAAGTATGATTATCTCTGCAAGCATTTATATATTTCAGTAATTGTTCATACAGATCACAAATTGCTTACATATTTTCTAAAATTCGATCTTCATGAGAAAATATATGAACATTGAGTTGATAAGCTACATCGACTCAATGTGTTTATTGTATACATATCAGATCATTGAAATAAAGTAGCAGATGAATTGTTAAGAACGTTGTTCAATTCAAATGATTGTTCAAATGATAGAAAAGTTCAGAAAATGATTATTGAGCTGACGAAACAGAACTCACATTGAGTTTAACAAGATGAAAAAGAAGAGTTTGAAGAACTTCTAACAAAGCTTACTTTAAATGAATGATTAGAGATCATAAAACAAAGCATTATCAATGATATGTTCATCTTTGATCTGAATATTATGACTATTACGTCTGAAAACGTCTTCTGAGAACAGATTTACAAGCACTTTGTATGATTCAAGAACATTTACAGATTTCTTACAGACTTTACTTCTGTTTCTCTCGCTAAAGTGATGAGAAGTTTCATGAACTATCGAGTGATAGACGAAGTTCTTTGAATTCATTATAAAGATCAATATCTGTCGTGTGTTTTCAAGATAAAAGTACGTTCATTACTATTAAAAGCATATGATCAAGCTGATCATTGAGTCAAAACAGACACATTAGCAAGACTATAAAAACTGTATTATTGATTCAATCAATCTGAAGACTTTGAGAAGTATATTGTTGATTATCTGAAATGTGCTCATCATGAATCTGCAATTAGATCATAATTACTAAATTCTGTAAAGATATTTTTCTCATTTCAACTTTTAAATATGAACTTTATAGATTCATTGACTGCAACAAAAACAGAAAATAAGTACATCTTTAATGTGATGTGTTACTTCAGCAAGAAAGTAGTGTCTTTTGCTACGTTTTCTGTCAATGTATTTGATGTCATTGAATCTTTAAAAAAGATATTCATCTGATTTCGAAGATCATACGTCATATATTATGATTGAAGACAGCATTTCAACAACTTTATGATCAAAGACTTTTTGAACTTCGAAAACGTCTTTATATCATACAGCTCATCTGATTTCTTGAAGAGCATTGATATGATGAAGATATTCAACAAATTACTAGAGAATGTGCTCAGAAAGTCATTCAAGAATATTGATTGAAATCAAACTCTGAATCAAGTCACAAAGTTCATCAATTTCAAAGTCATTAGCTATTTAAAAATGTCTTTTATTGATATCATCATTGATTCAATTCAGAAGATTACATCTACTTCTTCTACTTTATTGATGCTATCTGAATGAAACATTTTCAACTGAGTAGCTGAGCTCTGTCTGTCTGTCTTTCATATTAAGAAGATAAGAAGATACATATGATTTAGATCAGACTTTCATGATTATGTAAAAGCATTATCACAGAAATAATGAGAAGATATGATTTATAAATATGATTAAGACGTTAGTTCTGTATATCATCAGCTTCAGAACTTGATCATGTTGCATCAAAAGAGCTCTGATAAGCTGCAGTTTAAATGAAGAGATTCATTCAGAATTCAGAATCATGAAAAAACTCATGAAAAGTTCTTCATTCTTAGACAGATCAACGAAAGAAAGATTCAAGAAACTTTTCATGAAAATAATTTTAAGCAATTTGTATCTTGTACAGAACATTTAGCTGAAGATGCAAGAAGATCATATTCAGATAGTTAAAGCATAAGAAGATCAAGAAAGAAATCAGCTAAAATGATTTCTTTCTTGACTGAATGATTATTTGTTTTGCTTTGCTTTTAGCGCTAGTTTATTTATCAAATTCATATTCAAACACATCTTATATATGAATTATCATCACTATTGAACTCATTTTAAACATATCTCATTTATCTCATTCTTTCTCTCATCAAACAACTACATTTTCGCTATTCTACAGCTATAAAAACATACTCAGCGTCGCGTATTGATATTTAGTCAATTTTGCTAAAAAGCTTGATGAATAAACTTTAAAAGACTCAGACTAAGTACTTCTTGAAGATTATTTCAGAAATTCATCAGAACTTAAGATACATATTGTATTTCAAAGATCAAATCAACATGTTTGAAATCAGTTCTTTGTGAAATGACTTAATCTCAGATTTATTTGTTGCAGTTTTGACTCAGAATGACGTCGTCATGATCAAGAAAATTCAGAAGAATTTAATGTTTGATTCAGATTGTAACGCAGAAGAAATCTCAAACAAAATTAAAGAATGATTTCAGAAGATGAAGAAGTAAGAAAAAATCAAACTATTAAAGAAAATAAAAGCAAAAGATAAAGTTTTTAAGAAAATAATTCATCAAGATCAATTACAAAATATCTTGATGACAGAGATTCAAAGTAAAGAAATCAAGAAAACTGTTAAAAATGATAATTTAAAGAAATTCAAAAGTGAGAATGAAGAGAAACTGAAAGAAGAATCAGAAAAAAAATTGAAAGAAGATTCAAAAAGCAGAAACAAAAAGAATAAAAATAAAGATCTGAAGTCATGAAAGTTTAATGATGAATTTAACTTCTTCATTCAAACAGTTCTTGAATGAAGATTATTTAATGCAGATGAAAGCTATACATTAAACTTAAACTTAATTAAATCAACATTTTCTTTCAGAAACATATATTTTTTAAATTAATGAGTTGAAAGAATCATTCAAAGTTCTTTAGTGATAAAACAAAGATGTAAATATTGATCTGAAGATTTCAACTTTAAGAAATATGTTCTGATCTTTCAAAAAAATAAAGAAATCTTGTATAAGATAGAGAATAAGAATGAAGTATGATGATATGTTGTCACTGTCAAATAATATCAACTGCATGAAACTGAGAAATCAGACTTGAAGATCATTAAGAATGAAAGTTGAATCGCGAATAAAGAATTAGTTCTAAATGATGAGATTTTAGTTCAAGAGAATAGTGTTACAAGCGTATCAAGACTGAACAAGACTGAAGCTTTAATTAATTCGCAGTGAACGCTAGCGAGTTCTCTGCGTAATGATTAGAACTAATCAACGAGCTAGTCAGGTTTGACTCAGATATGACTCAGATATGACTCAACACTTTTTTTCTTTCTCAACACTCTTTTCTTTCATCAACATCTTGTTCATTTACATTATATTCTTCTCATGTCACAAACACATCTCTTTCAAGTCTAGCGCAGTCTTTGAACATTACATAAATAGAAGCTTTTGTATCAATCTTCTTCTGTATTCTTAATATTCAGTTATAGCTATTTTTAAAGATCAAGCACTATCAATTCTGATCTTCATTAATTGTATCATCTAAACATGATTTTGACATTATATTAAGAATTTGTTAATCACATGATACTGATCTCATTACTTATTTAACATACTCGTTTAAACAGAATGAGTTTAAAGAAATTCATTTATCTGATGATTAACAATAATCAAAAGATAGAACAACACTAGAAAGTTTAATAGAATCAACGATGAGACTGTTTGAATCGCTAAACAACTTATTGCTCACTAAGTACATAAAGTTCATTCAATTAAGAGAATCAATTCATTCTTGTGAAGCAGACGAGTGAAAATAAGCTGTTCAACTCGATTAAGAGAATCATGATAAAGAATCTTCGTGAATTGCTCAAGAATCAAATCGATCGATAGATTTTGTTGAGAAGTGCAATGATAGACTTGTTTCTAACAGCTTATTGTGATAACTTTGAATTCAGTCTGAATTCAGTCAGACTTGTTTCTAGCAGCTCTCTCTAGACTAGCGTCAGAGATAAAGTCGTGTGTCGCGACTTTGTCATGCATGACAGTATATAGATAAAGCAGTCTGTGACTTCTCTCTACAGTCTAAATAGATTTCATCAGATGTGATACTGTTCACTCTATTCTTTCAATAAATTATGAGTTCAATTAGCAAGAAGCTTTCAATGTAATTAGATTGAAACATTCTAAGCATTTGATGTTCAACAACTCAATACAAGATCTATTCAAATGAGCAATCAGCAATCACTTATTATGCATCTCACAAGAAGACAAATAAGTACATTGACTTAGAGAAGTTCAGTGAAATTCCACAGCTTACTACGCATCTCATGAGAAGATAAATAAGCACTTACATTAAGTTAACAGTTTACTACGAGTTCTCAAGAGAGTGAACAAATAAACACACTTGATTGCATTGAAGAACGCATAAACTTTCATCATCATTAATGAGATTAAATTCTTTTTACTTCACTCGTCAATTTATTTAATATCTTTATTTTTTTTTCTTTGATTTTAACAACAAGCTGAGTTTACATTGCACATCATGAACTTCAATGACTTCTTCATCAAATGATGATCTGTTCTCATTCTCACTTGTGAGAACTGCAATCAATGATTTTCTCTCATGAAGAGATGACTCATTGAGAAAGACTTGTGATTCGTTATTGAAGACAAGTCTGACTTGAACACATTCAACAGCATCATCAGCATCATCAGCGAAATTCAATCTCTCGACTTTGAAAGTCAAAAGATTGATGTGAAAGCTCATTATTGACTGATCATCTGCATCATCATTAATTATCAAGAATACACTGCAGACAAGACATCAGCAAAAAAGATTTGAGATGCTTTGAGCTATAAATACAAAAAGAAGTTACAAATCATTGAGAGACAATATCTGATAAATTTTATTAATTACAGAATGTCAATGAATATCTTCATTGAAAAAACATGAATACATCTCGTCAAGTTGACTTGAAAGATCGTTGCAACACAGAAAGACATAAGTGATTTATTCAAGTCAAAATGTTGCTTTCAAGTCTTACTTCAATTGCTGTCAGATGAATATACAGTCATTCAAGATGTCATTGATGCGCAGAATAAGTCAGATATCAAGAAGAAACTTCAAAAGTTACAAGAAAAGAAAGCACAATTGAAAACAACAAAGATTGCGCTATGAGTTAAGCAAGAAAATGAACGCGAGCGCACTGATTATAAGCAGAACAAATGCAAAATCAGTCATCGTTGCAAAAGTTTTTCAAACTTCGACAGCAATCAATTGCATTGTCATCAGTTGCAACAATTTCTGAAATGTTTTCTCTGTAAAGATGAACATTGTCTAGTCAATTGCTCTCATTTGTCTGCAGCTCAAAAGCTTGTGAAGAAATGCAAAGATAAAAACAAAACAAAGCATAAAAGCATTGATGATTTTCAAACTTTCACTGAGCTTCTGAAGAGCAAGCACAAGAAACACAGAGTCTACAATGCAAAAAGCGATGACTTTGAAATTTCTGACAATAATGAGAAAGATGAGAATGAAAAGAGTGAGAATATTGCAGTTTTGTCAAAGAACATTGTCAGTAAGATTTCTGAATTCAACTGAGTTGCAGATTCTGATGTTTTCTCACACATGACTGATCAACTTCGACTTTTTAGTAATTCTTTAGTTTGCATTAAGAGATGCATCATCAAAGTTGAAGAAAGAAAATTGTATGTCAATCATTGTGACACAGCAGTCATGCAAGATCATCACAAAAACTCAGTTAAGCTGTTTTCTGTTCTTCATGTTTTTAAACTTAAGATGAATTTTCTTTCTGAAAGAAGAATGTATAAGAAAGATTTGCAAGAAAGTTTTGATGATAAAGATCTGTACATGCACGACAAGCAAGAGAAGTAAATGATTAAGATTCTAGAATGTGAAAACATCTACATAGTAAAGAGAATTGCAAACGATCTTAATGAATTTGCATTACTATCAGCTATGCAGCATGACGTTTCATCAGCATTTTCAGCAATGCACAGTTCAATGAATTCTGATGATTCAATGAATTTAAATCACTTTACATCTCACATTGATGTGATTTATCATGAGAATGAGATCGAAGTTGATCACGATCAACTTAGTTTTGCAAATGACAAAAGCTTCAAGTTGTACAAGCTGTGACATCATCATTTTACTCATCTTGAATCAGCAAAGCTTCATCAACTTCATAAGATCATCACTTTGAAAAAATCTATTTTCATCAACGACAGTCATAAGAATGTGTATGAGATATGTGCGCTCATCAAGTTCATCAACAAACGAAAACACAATGTCAGCAATTGAAAGACAAGTATCTTGACTTTCATTTTCATAAACATCTGTGAATCACTATCATCATCTCTCGATAGTGAGTCATACTTTCTAAAGATAGTTGACAATCATTTCAGAAAGACTTGATGTATTTCTTTGAAGCAATGATTCAATGCATCAGATGCTTTGCAAAAATGAAAACTCAATATAAAGTTTCACAATGATGTCGAACTTCTCTCAGTACACAGTGATAACATCACGAAACTTAAAGTCATCTTGAATGACTGATGCTCATCAGTTGACATTGTTTCTCAATACATTGTTTCATACATGTTGATTCAAAATGAAGTAGTCGAAATAGTTATACACATCACAGAAAACTCAATGTGAATCATGATCAAGAATGCTGAACTTTTCATTAAGTTCTGAGCAGAAACTGCAAAAACAGATGTCTATTTGCAAAATTAAATCATCACAAAACTCTTGATCAACGAAGCTTTCATGATTTCAAAGAAAACATTCATTGAGTTCAAGCTCTCAATTGATCATGTACAAGTATGAGAATGCAAATGTTACTCATACATTGACTTCAAGTCATTGTCAGTTGAAGACAGATGAGACAAATTCATGAACAGAGACAGATTTGACATCTTCATGAAATATGTGAAAAATATCGACAAGCAATATTATTTCTGAATTTCAGATCTTGATCGAGTCATCAAGAATCATGCTGTCAAGTTTGCTGAAGATGAAAAAAATGAAAACATGAACTTGCAACTTCGCAAGCAGACATTTAATGTTCTTTCAGAGCGAAAATCTGTGAGAAGATCATCAAAGAATAACGTTTCAACTAATGTTTCAAAATTTAATGCTTTCATGATTGATGTTTTATCTGAATCAACTGATGCATTAAAGACTATCGTGATCAACTTGATTAACATTTCATCTGAATCAATTGATGCACTGAAGATTATCATGATCAACTTGAATGCATTCAATTCTAAAATCACGTCACATACATCAGATGAACATGAAGCTTACATGAATATTCAAATCATTCAAAAAGTCTTTGCATCAAGCATGTTTAAGTCAGCAACTTAAACATTTCTGCATGTAATCATTTCAAAGAGAAAAAGAGACAGCGAAGATCAACAATTGAAAGAACGTGCATTCAAGATCTTGCAAGCTATGATGATTTGATTCATTACAGAGAAAGTTAATGACAATGAGAGTGATTCTGACACAAGCATGTCATAAACATTATTTGACGTCGATAAATCTGATTTTTCTAAAGCAATAAGAATTTTCACATTGAACATTTACAAAGACGCAGTGCAGAACTTAGTTTAAGAAAAACTTTGAAAAAAAGCGATTAATGCAGAACTTGTGATGCTAGTCGTTAATGAGATCTGACAAGAAGAAGTGTTGTTCAAAAAGATTAACATCATGACAAGCAAATGAATTTTCAAGTCAAAGATGTACATCAATGATTCTCTTAATAAACTGAAGACAAGACTGATAGTCAGAGATTTCTCTTAAATTCATGAAGTTAACTATGAAAATACTTTTGCATCAATCATCAAGTTTGACACTCTGCGAGTCTTTTTAGTCATTGCAACAATGAAGAATCTTGAACTTCATCAAGTTGATGTAAATAATGCGTTTACTGAATTGTTTCTCAAAGAAATCATTTACATGTTTTCTTCATCAGAAGTGAAAGTCAAACTCAACTGTGCTCTGAAAGTTCTTTGAAATCTTTATGATCTTAAGCAAGCTGCACAAGATTGACATGATTGTTGTGTAACAATGTTGTCTGAACTCAACTTCACTCAATGCGTTGCAAATTCATGTTTTTTGATTCATAAATTAAAAGAAATCATGTTGCTACTATACATTGACAACATAATCATTGTTTTCAAATCATTGAGCAACGTTAAATAATTTAAGCATGAGTTTCAATGTGTTTTCAAAGTCAAGAATCTGAGAAAAATGAAGAAGATTCTTGACATTCAAATCACTTGCAACAGAAAGGCATGAATCTTACGAATGAATCAAATTCACTATCTTCATGATGTTTTCAAGAGACTCAACATGAGACAAGACAAGCACAAGATAATAAATCTTTCAATGAATGAATATGATGTTCTTCACTCAGCTGAATTCGAAGATGTGAGAATCAATCAGCATGAGTATCAACAAGTCATTGAAAGTCTCATATATGCTGCAATTCACATTCATTTCAACATTGCTTTTGCTTTCAATTGACTAAGTCAATATTTCAGTGATTTTGCAGAATATCATGAACATACTTTGAAGAAGTTGATGCAATACGTTCGTTTCATCATTGATTTAAACATCACGTACAAAGTCAGTGAAAGCATGAAGTTAGTAAAATACTCTGACTCAGACTACATTTCAGACAGACTAAATTGCAAGTTGATTCTCATTTACATTTACATGCTTGATGAAGAATCAATCTTCTGAATGAGTTGAAAGCAAAAGTTTATTGTCACATTGATCATTGAGACAGAGTACATGATTTTATCAATTTATGTCAAGAAAAATCTATAAATCAGTCAAGTGCTCAAGAACATGAATCTGACAAAGTATCTGAGCATCAGTCACAGTTATGTTGATATTCTTGAGAAGATTACTCATCAATCTGTCTTATTTACACAGCTCAAGAGAGATAATCAAGTATTTTTTATGCTGATTAAGAATGCTCATATTCACGAAAGATTAAAGCACATTGACATCACTTATCATCACATTTAAAATCTGCACAAGAAGAATTAGATTTCAGTAAACTTCGTCTTTAGTCAAAATATGATAGCAGATGAATTGATCAAGTCACTATCTTGACAGAACTTCAAGAGATTCATTGAACAACTGAGATTAAAAAGCAGTGAAAGTTGAGAAACTTGCAAGCATTGAGTAAAAGTGTTAAGAAGTGCAATGACAGACTTATTTCTAGCAGCTTATTGTGATAGTTCTGAATTCAGTCTGAATTCAGTCAGACTTGTTTCTAGCAACTTTCTTTAAACTAGCGTCAGAAGTAAAGTTGCATGTCGTGACTTTGTCATGCGTGACAGTATATAAATAAAGCAGTCTGTGACTTCTTTCTATAGTCTAGATAGATTTCATCAGATGTGATACTGTTCACTCTATTCTTTCAATAAATTCAATGATAAAGAATCTTCGTTGTTTGCTAGAGAATTAATCAAATCAATCAACAAATAAATCTCATTTTCTTTGTTGAAGATTAAACATCATTCTATACATCTTTCTTCTTAAATCATCAAGCATCATCACTCGTTCAATTCTTCTTTTTCAAACAAATCTCATCATGTTTAGTCATTTGTTTACTGAAGAGCATTTCAAAGAATTTTGAAATCATTTCTCTTAAATCTCTGATGCTGATTCATCGAAATCATCAAGTGCTGCATCATTCATTCATGAAAATGATGAATCATTCGTTAAAACAATAATACTTCTCATGTTTTACGAAATTTGAAAGACTTGAAGCCTAGCTCTTGATGAAGAAACAGATCAACTCTACGAGTTAAATAAACAACAAGAAGACGAAATCAAAAAGTTGAAGACTAGACTTCAAGCTAAAGAAAATACTTCTTTTGATTTCATCTACTCTGAACGTTCTAGATCTCAAAAAATACCTAATTCTTCGCTGTTTACTGATGAAAAGAATTCTACTTGAAAGAATTGATATGAAAAAATTCAGAATAAACTAGAGATCAATGTCAATCTCTTTTCTAATGAACGAGTCAAACTGAGCTATGCACATTTCAGATTATTCAATGACGCAGCTGAATGTTACAAGCGTATCAAGACTGAAAAAGGCTGAAGTTTTAATCAATTTGCAAAGTATGCTAGCGAGTACTCTGCGTATTGATTAGAGCTAGTCAGTGTCTCTAGCTCAGATCTGACTCAGTCTCTATTTTCTTTTCTCAACATCTCTTTGTTCAACATCATCTTTCTTTCTACATCATATTCTACTTATGTCACAAACACATTTTCTTTGAGCTTAGCTCAGTCTCTGAATATTACTTAAATAGAAGCTTTTGTACTCATCTTCTTCTGTATTCTTAATATTCAGTTATAGCTACTTTTAAAGATCAAGCACTATTCAATTCTGACTTTCGCTGATTGATTCATTTAGACATGATTCTGACACTGAAGTCATTCAATTTAGACGTGAACGTGACTGTGTCAATTTTTATAAAATCATCGATGATTTTTTGAAAAAACTAACTGAGTTGTTCAATGATTTAGATAAGAAAGTCAACTTTCGTAGAAAATACTACAACTTGATTCAAGAATTCAAGAAATTCAATGAATTTTATACTCAGTTTCAACGTCTATCTTTCTATCTAAACTATCACAAGAAGCAACTGATCGCTGATCTGAAAGATAAAATACATTCTCATCTTCAATTCGTTTAAATAGATCAACTAGTTCAATCTGATTTTCTAAAAGAAATTCATTTCTATCTGATTTATTTGAATAATGATCAGCAAGTCATTTGAGAAATCAAGAACAAGGTCAAACGCGTCAATGATCTTTCTAAAACTATCTTTTATAAAGCGACTGTTGTCACTCAGTCAGTTATATCAAGATGCATTTGAAGTTTGTTGAATGCTGATATGATGTTCAATCTAGTCAGATGCTTGCAACTCACTATTTTATCAATGATCTCGTCTATCAACGATAGAAGATATCTATTTCTTTTGAAAATGATATTTAGCTTTCAATAGTTTACGCAGAATTAAAGATCTTTATTTGCTTTGAGAATGAATAGAACGAAGAAGAAATAAAGAGTCTGACTAGAAGTGATAAATCTATTTGACAGATTCTCGTTTAAGTACTTCTTTATCTTTAGAAGTTTGACAGAAAACATTCAATAAACTCGACAGTGAGAAAGCGTTGAATCACTGATAAGCTCAATTTTATGATCATAGAAGCAATGAGAAAATAGTTTATTTGATTGAGCTTGATCAAAAACATCTAGAAACTCATGATATTTTGATGACAGCTTCGCTTTAATATCTTTCAAATTCTGAGTCATTTCATTGATTGAAAAGATGTTTAAAGCGTTCAAATCGCACTGAGTATTGTACGCGATTTTCTATTGATGTTTATCATGAATAGAGCAAAGACTTCAGTCTGATTCTTCTTTGAATGATTCAACAATGTTTTAAACGAAGCTGCGTTTATGCTTTAAATCAAGAATGATTCTTTCTGAGCAGAGAATAAAATGAGTCGTTTGAGCATCATAAAGATCTTAGTCTGAGTGATTGAAGAAGACGAAGTTGATCGCAATCAACTTGAATGCTTTGAATTGAGAGAAATTGAAAAAATCGAAATAGAAGTATTTAATTGATTCGAAAAAACAATGACGTCGTTTCACATATTCAATAATATTTCGTTTTTATTCATTCAAAGCTTACTCAATATGACTTCATGATGATTGATATCAACTATCAGCATTGATACAGTCAATTTCTTATGACTTTTGATGATGAGATTGAATAGAATTTTATGAGTGATGATTTTCTTAAATATCTTTTCATCATAATCTCTTATTAGCTTCTCTTTTGTCAGTGATATAGATTGAATTCTCAGTTTCTCGCATACTTTATTGACTAGATTAAAATGTATGATCATGTAAACGACTGAATTACTGTTTATTAAAGAACAAAGACTGAAAGATTGATTCTGAGAGATGAGATGAGCATCAATTAAAAACGACTTTTCAAAGTAATTTTCTTTCAATAGAATTTCGTTCAGTTTGCACAAAGATATAATCTCTATTTCTTCAATGACTTTTGAAAAGATGACTAGTTTTTTGAATCGAAATTCGAATTGAAATCAAAGCGATCATATTCATTGTTCACTGCATTAATTCTAGTAGATTGATCAAGACACTCTCTAGAGCTATGATCTGATTTATGACATATGAAACAGCTTTCGACTAGAATGTCTGCTTCTTTGACGTTAGTTAAAATCGCGTCGTGCAACTTTAGCTGATATGACTTCAAGTGATAACAAGAATTATATCATTTTTATCACTGCTTTAGAAGCATATAAATACAAGATGCTATCATTCAAACTGACTAACAAATCGATTTCTTTTCAGCAATATATGAATGACATTCTATGAAACTTTCTGAACGACTTTTGTCAAGTTTATTTAAATGACATTCTCATTTATAACAAAATGAGAAAGAAGCATAAAAATCACATCAAACTAGTATTGAGTCAACTACGCGAAGCTGAACTGCAGATGAATATTCAAAAGTGCAAATTCAATGTAAAAGAGACTATCTTTCTAGAAGTTATTGTATCAGAACTAAATCTTTGTATAAATCTCAGCAAAGTGACAGTCATAATCAGCTGAATCACTTCAATCAATCTAAAAGAAATTCAAGACTTCGTGAGATTTGTTAACTTTTATCGTCGTTTCATTAAGAACTTCTTGAAGCTAGTTAAATCATTTATTCAGCTGACTAGAAAGAACACGTCTTTTGTTTGAAATGAGATCTGTGTTCAAGTCTTTGACAATCTAAAGAAACAAGTCAGCTCAATCTCAGTACTTCGTTACTTCGATCTCAAACGACAAGCTATTTTGAAGATCAATGCTTTGAACTATGTAAAAGATGAAATACTATCTCAGTATGATGATGAGAAAGTTCTTCATTCAATGATCTTCTACAGTAAAAGCATGATTTTCGCTGAAATCAATTATCACATCTATGACAAGAAATTGCTAGTCATCATTCAATGCTTCGAACATTGATGACTTAAGCTCAAATGCACTGAACTACTCATTCAAATATTCATCAATTATCAAGCTTTGAAGATCTTCATGAAAAATAAACAGTTAAGTCAATGATGTCATGATTCTAGCCTTGTCAGACTTAGTTTTCTAGTCTTGCCAGATTTATTCTCGCTTCGTCATCTTAACTAGTCTCTATTGAGTCTAGCGTCGGCTGGAAAACACATATATGTAGTCAGCTTCTTTTCTGTAGCTATCTTTCTTTCTTAGCATTTATCTTCTAGCTAAATGACACTCATATTGACTCGCTTTATGCTGGTTTCTAACATTAGATAAATGCTCATCAACTACTCTGCTATCAATGAATAAATGATATGAAACAATCTATTCAGTAAGGAAAATTTGCAAGAGATTCTTCAAATTTGCATCATCATTTTAAATTGCAAGAAATTCTTCGATTCTACACTCATTTTCATCATTCTATTCGCAAGAAATTCTTCAAATAAAGCACTCAATTATTATCTGAAATTCACAAGAAATTCTTTGAATTTTCACTCATCAAAAAACATTAATTCAAAACATCAATCTCTCATTTACTTTTATCTCAACAACTTTTATCTTCTCTCATCATGACATGTGATGTTGAGTCAGTTGAGTCTTGAACAACTCATCTGCTTAGAAGCACTGTCAATAAAGAAGTTTCACTTCTACTCATTAATGCTTCAGTCAAAGCTGAGAAAGCTGTCATTTCATGAAACATAAACATTGAAGAACAGCTGTTTCATTGAGTCAGCAATCAATTCAATGAAGTCATCAATATGCTGAACGAGTTTTAAAGTCAGTGAGACTTAACTTTACAACTCAATGAACATTGACTTCTTATACAAGATGATTACAAAAAGAAAGCGAAACAACTAAAAGTCACTTTTGATAAAAACGATGAGCTAGAGAAAAAGATCAATCAGTTACAAGACGAGTGATTGAACTTCAGAGCAAAACAACGTCAAGCTGATCAATCTATGCTTCGTCAAGATACTCAGTCGACTGAGCAACGAATCAATCAGAAAGAAACTCACTTTCAACGAGAATCTTCTACTTTATCTGATAACGAAAACGAAAATAATCATCACAAGTTCATCAAGCTTTTGAATTCACTCATTTTCATTGAAACAGATGACTCTATCTGAAAGATATGAAACATCAAAATAGTTGACAAGCTCGATGTCAACGCGAATCATTACTCTACTGAAAAGATTTGTATTGTCTATGTGATTTTCAGGCTAGAAGATGATGCTGATCAGCAAATCTATGCAAAGCATCATGTTGATGCTTTCTCATTTTATCAATCACTATCAAAGCTACTGAAACATCTGAAAGAAATTTACGAAGATCAGAATCTGATTCGAAAGTGTTGTTGCAAATACGTTGCTCTGAAGCAGCTCAACAAGCTCTTCAGCTCTTTCTATTCAGAATTTACTAAAATATTCAGCTTTCTGAACTACGACGATGTCACTCTGATGAACGACATTCAGAATAAAATCAACAATCATCTTCAGAACGTGTTATCAGTTTGTCTCATAGAGTTTAGCTTGCTTGATAAGCTTAAAATCTTTCTTCAAGATGTGAATAACAAACAACAAGTCAATTATCAGCTACGTGACGAGCAACAAACAGTCAAATTGATAGCAGCTTCGAAAAAATGTTTTGTTTCTTCGTTGACATCAGCTTCAGTCTTGACTACTAGTTATGTTCAACTTGTTACTTTTTTCATCTTTGAATCTGAACAATCAAGAATGTCAATCATCTGCTTCAACTGCAAAGTATCGAGTTATCTTTCAAAAAACTGCTCTCAGCTGAAAATCAGTACTTCAACATCTCATGCATTCATTTCTTGTCTCAATGAGATCATCATGTCAAAAGAAGAGAAGAAATTATTTACAGAAAAATCGAAGAATGAGGCAAAAAACTAGTGACTTTCATCAAAGACGTGATGAAAGATGTGTTAATTTCTTTAACAATGAGCAGCTCAAATGATCTCTTTGCTTCGAAATCTTTGACTATTGAATGTGTACTATCTAGTAATGAAATTAGTTACTCATTAAAGTTATTGATTGACACTGAAGCAGCTGACTATTCGTTCATTGATGAATTAATCGCGCAGAATGTTTGTGATCATTTGCAAATTAAATCTTTATCTTTAATCAAGCTCAAATCAATAAGAAAATTCGATGATCATTATGCAAAAAAGTTCATTACTCATGCAATTTATTCAAATCTAACTGTTCAAGATCATCTGAAACGTTTCGTCTTTATGCTGATCATTCAATTAAATCAACATCAGATGATTCTTGAAAAAACATGAATGAACAAGATCAAGATGACTATTGATATGAAAGATGATTGTCTTCAATTTTCTAGTTTTGAAACTCATATCAAAGCTTTTATCAAAGCTCATTCGACTGTTCTTTCAAGCAAGAAAATCGCGATAGAACAGAAGAGTTTAATCTCTATTCAAATATTAAAAAGATCTACTTCTTCTGTTATCACTCAACTCAGCAAGAAGTCATCTTTATTCAGTAAAATCATGAAATCATTTAATTTAATCAACTTCGCTTCGTCTTTTGATTCAATAAACATAGCAATGATAGAGACTGCAGCATATAAATCACTAGTCAAACGATTAAATGTGACTACTTTTGCGATCATCATCACGAAAATTGATCGACTTCTAAAAACAGCTAGAAATAAACTTGAAGATGTAAATCTACAAGAGCTTTCACATGAAGAAATCTTGAAAGAAGTCAAAGCTAAGCTTTCTTCGAAATATCATGACTATTTAAACGTGTTCAATCGAGCGATGACTGATCAACTATTCACTCATCATTTCTATGATTATAAAATTGAGTTGATCAACGAGAAAACATCTTCTTGAAGTTGTCTCTATCATATGTCTGACTATAAGCTTCAAAAGATGAAGAATTATCTGATTGAGCATCTGAATAAAGACTTTATATCTTCTAGCTCAGCTTCATATGCTTTGCTCATACTATTCATCGAAAAGAAAAACGATAGCTTGCGTTTCTGTGTAAACTACAGAAAGCTCAATACTTTGATCAAACAAGATTGCTATCTCTTATCACTAATAGATGAAACTCTCGCTCGTATTCAAGATAGCAGATATCTGACTCAATTGAACATTATTGTTGTTTTCAACAAACTGCGTATGCATTCAAGCAGCGAAGATTTGACTATCTTTATCATTTCTTTTGATTTCTACAAATATCACGTGATGTCTTTCAAATTAATCAACTATTCAACTTTCTATCAACACTATATGAATGACGTGTTATTTAATTATCTTCATCAGTTTTGTCAAATCTATTTAGATAACATTATTATCTATAGCAAAACACTGAAGAAACATAAGCGTCACGTACGATTAGTTCTACATAGACTACGAGAGACTGATCTTCAGATGAATATAAACAAATGCAAGTTTCATGTTCAGAAGATCTTCTTTCTGAAACTATTGCTATTCATTGAAGAACTAAAGATGAAGCTCAGAAAAGTACAAGCAGTAGTTGAATGATCTACTTCTACAAATCTCACTCAGATGCAGTTCTTCGTCAACTTCTGCAATTTCTATCAACGTTTTATAAAGAACTTTTCGAAGATTGTTCATTTTCTGATTCAACTAATTTAAAAAGAGATGATATTTGAATGAAATCAAGCTTGTCAAACGATCTTTGATCAGATGAAGAAATGAATGACTGAAGTCTTTATTCTTCGTCATTTTGATCAGAATAAAAAGACTATTCTTGAAATAAACTCATTCAACTACATCAACGATAATATACTTTCTCAGTATGACAACGAAGAAACATTGCATTCAATGATTTACTACAGCAAGAATCTGAGTCTCGCTGAGTGCAATTACAAGATCTATGACAAGAAACTACTAGCAATCATTCGTGTCTTCAAGCATTGATGATCTGAGCTGAAATTGACTGAGTTATTCATTAAGATGTTCACTGATCATCAAGTTTTAACGTCATTAATGAAAGATAAAGAGTTAAGTAGACATTAAATGCGCTGAGTATAAAAGCTCATTGACTTCAACTTCAAAATCATGTATCGCTCAGACAGATAAAACATCAAAGTCGATGCATTGACTTGTCAAGTCAATTCAGTTTCTAGAAGTTTCAAGAATGAATGATGTTGCTATCAGCGAACTACGATTCTCACGTTGAATCAAATGAAAATCACTGATTTAGAAGAGAAAGAGAACGATGAATCAATTTATTGATTAATTCTAGAAGCTAACAGAATCAACGAGAATTGTATTTTACTTTATGAAGTCGTATTAAAAGATGAAGCTCAATACAAAGATATTAAATTAAGAGATTGTTGAGTTCAAAACGAAATACTATATTGAGATGATCTTCTATGAGTTTTGTTCAATGAGCATCTTCAAATGAAGCTAATTCAGAAAGTTCATAATCAATCTTCTATTGATTATTTCGAAATTCTCAGAATAATGAAGATCATAAGAAGATACTACTATTAATCTTCAATGCAAAAGACAATAAATCAATATATTTGAAACTGCTACATTTGTCAGTGATCAAAGACTTCTTGAAATAAATTCAATGAACTACTACATTCTTTACTCATATTTGAACAGCAATGAAAGAACATAGTCATGAATTTCATCATCGACTTATCTTTTTCAAAAGACAAAAACATCATACTAACAGTGATATGTAAACTGACAAAGAAATGACATTATATTTCTTGCTTCACTGATGATGAGAAGATCACAGCAGAAAAAACAGCTGAGCTAATGCTTCAGTGAATATATCAAATACATGATTTACTCAATTTCATTGTTTCGAATCAAGACTCTCAATTTATCTTCATTTTATGAAAGTTGCTTTGCAAAAGACTAGACATTAATCTTCAACTCTTTACAGTCTATCACTCTCAGATCAATGATTAAAGTGAACAAGTCAATCAGAACATTAAAAGATATCTTTGATTCTTCTGTTTATACATGCAGAATGACTGAGCTAAGTTACTACTCATGATCAAGTTCATTAATAATAATGCTTTGTTCTCAGTCATCTTCTTGATCTCTTGCCTGATCAAAAGAACGAATTCTCAGATTTAATAGTGATAAACGATGAAGATGAGTGAGAAATCAATGATATATTGAATTTTCGTCGATATTGAAAACGACTTCAGTATAGAGTCAAATGAAATGACTATGACAATGATCTCAATTGATACAACGCTGATGATGATGAATTTATGAACGCTCAAAAGATCATTGATGATTTTTATATTTGATACTCGAACAAATCGCGCTAATCAACAATTCAATCAATCACGATTTAACAGATCTGAGCCTGTGAAATCATGATTGAGCAATCAATCAAGTCGAGCAGAAAATACATTCATGCAAACATGAATCATCAAAGAGAAAGAGTAATGTCATGATTCTAGTCTTGTCAGATTCAGTCTTTTAGTCTTGTCAAATTTATTCTCGCTTCGTCATCTTGACTAGTTTCTATTGAGTCTAGCGTCGACTGAGAAACACATATATGTAGTCAGCTTCTTTTCTGTAGCTATCTTTCTTTCTTAGCATTTATCTTCTAGCTAAATGACACTCATATTGACTCGCTCTATGCTGATTTCTAACAGATGACAAGTTAACTATCTGAACATTCTGTTGAAGTTTAACTTTCAGATCATCTTTAGATCAGGCAAAATGAATACTAAAGTCGATGCTTTAACTCAAATGTCTCTAGTGAACGTCTTTGAATCAGCTCAACGACTTGAAGATTGTTTTCAAACTATTCTGATCTTCGATAAAGTCAATGTTCTACTCGTTGAATCGAAAGCAAATCTCTATCAGTGAGTATGTATGATCAATTAAATGAATGAGCTCTGCAATGAATATAAACAAGCTATGAATGAGAACAAGCTCAAATTTCATATCACTAAATTGAAGAACTGCAAAATCATTGACAGCGTTCTCTTTAGAAAAGACTTACTGTGAGTTCTCAAGAATATGCATACAAAACTGCTACAGAAAATTCATGATCAGTTCTCAATCTCTCATCTCAACAATAAATGAACTATTGATCTAATTCAACGTTTCTACTATTGATCAGATCATCAAGTTACTATTTGATGATACATTTGAAACTGTCATGCTTGTCAGCGAAGCAAAGTCTCTAGAAATAGCATCAATAAACTTCATCATTCTCTTTTAATTTCATAGAAATGTTGAAAAGATATAACTATGAACTTCATCATTGAACTATCTCTGTCAGAAGACTATAACATCATTTGCACAATCATATGTTGTCTCATCAAGAAACGTCACTATGTTTTCTGTCATTGAAAAGACGATGACATCTCAGTTGAAGAAATGATTTGAATCATGCTATGAAACGTTTATTGACTGCATAATTTACTCAGTTCTATTGTTTTGAACAGAGACTCTCAATTCATATTGACTATGTGAAAAAGTCTTTGCAAGCGACTGAGAATCACAGCTAGTTTATTCATAGTTTATCATTCAAAGATTGATGATCAGACGAAACGAGTCAATCAAGACGTTGAACGCGAACTTAGAATCTACTGCAATTACATGCAGAACGACTGAGTCAAATAAATATCTATGATAAAATTCAGCAACAATTTTAATATCTTTTCAATCATCTCAATGATTTCTTTCTACTTTAATAAAGATTTTCACCTTCAAATGAGTTTCAATTCAGATACAACTGATTACAAAATTATTCATGAACGACTGAAAGCTAGAAAAGCAGATGATATTATCATTCAAATGAAAGAATTACTGAGCTTCAATCATCAATAATTGAAAAAGATGAAACTGATCATTGAAGCACAGATCAATAAACATAAACGAGACGTCATTTATGAGATAGATGACTGAGTTTGACTATTTTTCAGAAATGTTAAAATCATGAGATTATGCAAAGATTTGAAAGACAAACAACTAGAATCATATCAGATTACTGTCAAAGCGAAAGTCTTTTATCATCTTTATTTATCAGTCAGCATGAAGCATCTGCATTCAATGTTCAGCTTGAAGCTACTGCAGAATGTTAGAATTGTGTCTAGATGAGTCAATCAGCGAAAGTCAGAGTTGAATAATGCTTGATCTTTAGAGATAGCTATAACTGAATATTAAGAATATAGAAGAAGATGAGTACAAGAGCTTTTATTTAAGTAATATTCAGAGACTGCGCTAAGCTTGAAGAAAATGTGTTTGTGACACGAGTAGAATGTGATGTAGAAAGAAAGATGATGTTGAACAAAGAGATGTTGATGAAAGAAAATAGAGACTGAGTCAGATCTGAGCTAGAGACACTGACTAGCTCTATTCAGCCTTGATACGCTCGTAACATTACTTCTTTCTTCGAAAATTCATGTTTGCATAAATGTCGCTCGTTTGCTTGCTTTCTTATTGAGTTATTTCGATACTAGCGTGACTTTCTTGAGTATAGCGTATGAAATTCGTTCAAAACTTTCTCGAAGTCATTGAATTCATCTTTATCAACATAGTATCATTCATTGTCTCTATCTAGGCTCTTTCATTTGACCTTGTACTGTATTCGACCTCAATAGCATCTGAAGTTCAGAATGTCATCTATCTCTCAGTGTTTATCGTCGTCGTCATCAATAATGATGAGTCTGAGAAGTTCTGCATGCTGTTCTGATAAAAGATTTTCTGAATACGATCGCAGTAGCTTCGAGCTGAACATTGAATGCAGATGCTTCGTGCTGACTGATAGACGAAGATGATAGAAGACTCTCGCTTTGACAGTGATCTGATACAATTTTAGTTGTTTGTCTTTCAAATCTTTGCAGAGTCTCGTTGTCTTGACGTTTCTGAAAGATAGTCAAACTCAGTCAGCTACTTCATAAATGACGTTTCGTCTATGTTTATTGATCTAAACTTCAATGATCAGCTTCGTCTTTTTCAATTGTTGACGGTCGAAGCTCAGTAGCTCTTTCATTCAAATGACAATATCGTCTGCTTTTCTAGCTTCAAGTCGTTCACGAGTTGTTTCGTAGTCAGTCGTATCTGAATCGAAACTCATTCGAGAGTGAAATTCTTTATTGAAGTAGAAAGAAATCATTGAGATGATCAAGAAGATATTGAAATTGTCGCTGAATTTCATCATAGATATTCATTTGACTCAGTCGTTCTGCATGTAATTGCAGTAGATTCTAAGTTCGCGTTCAACGTTTTGATTGACTTGTTTCGTCTGATCGTCGATCTTCGAATGATAGACTATGAATAGTTTAGCTGTGATTCTCAGTCGCTTGCAAAGACTCTTTCACATAGTCGATATGAATTGAAAGTCTCTGTTCGAAACAATAGAACTGAGTAGATCATGCAGTTGATAGACGTTTCATAGCATGATTCAAACCGTTTCTTCGACTGAGATGTCATCGTCTTCTCAATGACAGGAAACATAGTGACGTTCTTTGATGAGACGACATATGATTGTGCAAATGACGTTATAGCCTTCTGACAGAGATAGTTCAGTGATGAAGTTCATAGCTATATCTTTTCAGCGTTTCTGTGAAATCGAAAGAGAATAATGAAGTTCATTGATGCTATTTCTAAAAGCTTTGCTTCGCTGACAAGTATGACAGTTTCGAATGTATTGTCGAATAGTAGCTTGATGATCTGATCAATAGTAGAAACGCTGAACTAGATAAATGATTCGTTTATTGTCGAGATGAGAGATTGAAGATTGATCATGCACTTCTTGTAGCAGTTTCGTATGCATATTCTCGAAGACTCACAGTAAGTCTTTTCTAAAGAGAACGCTGTCAATAATTTCGCAGTTCTTCAATTTAGTGATATGAAATTTGAGCTTGTTCTCGTTCATAGCTTGCCTATATTCGTTGCAGAGCTCATTCGTTTGATTGATCATACACACTCGCTGATAGAGATTTGCTTTCGATTCAACGAGTAGAACATCGACTCTATCAAGAGTCAGAATAGTCTGAAAACGATCTTCAAGTCGTTGAGCTGATTCAGAGACGTTTGCTAGAGACATTCAAGTTAAAGCATTGACTTTAGTATTCATTTTGCCTGATTTAAAGATGATCTGAAAGTTGAACTTCGACAGAATGTTCAGATAGTTGACTTGTCATCGACTCAACTGTTTATTTTTCATGAAGATCTTCAAAGCTTGATGATCAATGAATATCTGAATGAGTAGTTCAGTGCACTTTAGCTCAAGTCGTCAATGTTCAAAGCATTGAATAATGACTAGCAATTTCTTGTTATAGATGTGATAATTGATTTCAGCGAAGATCATGCTTTTACTGTAGAAGATCATCGAATGAAAAACTTTCTCATCATCATACTGAGATAGTATTTCACCTTTTACATAGTTTGAAGCATCGATCTTCAGAATAGCTTGTCGTTTGAGATTGAAGTGACGAAGTACTGAGATTGAGTTAACTTGTTTCTTTAGATTGTTAAAGACTTGAACACAGATCTCATTTTAAACAAAAGACGTGTTCTTTCTTGTCAGCTGAATGAACGATTTGACTAGCTTCGAGAAGTTCTTAATGAAACAACGATAGAAGTTAACAAATCTCACGCAGCTCTGAATTTCTTTTAGATTGATCGAAGTGATTCAGCTGACTATGACTGTCACTTTGCTGAAATTCATACGAAGATTTAATTCTGATACAATGACTTCTAGAAAGACAGTCTCTTCTACATTGAATTCGCACTTTCGAATATTCATCTGCAGTTCAGCTTCACGTAGTTGACTCAATACTAGTTTGACGTGATCTTTATGTTTCTTTCTTGTTTTGCTATAAATGAGAATGTCATCTAAATAGACTTGACAAAAGTCGTTCAGAAAGTTTCATAAAACATCATTCATATATTGCTGAAAGAAGGTTGATTCATTAGTCAGTTTGAATGATAGCATCTTGTATTTATATGCTTCTAAAGCAGTAATAAAAGTGATGTAATTCTCGCTATCGAGATGCATTTGAAGTTTGTTGAACACTGATATGATGTTCAATCTAGTCAGATGCTTGCAACTCACTATTTTATCAACGATCTCGTCTATCAGCGATAGAGAATATCTATTTCTTTTGAAAATGACATTTAGCTTTTGATAGTTCACGCAGAATCGAAGATCTTCATTTGCTGTGAGAGCGAATAGAACGAGAGAGAAATAGAGAGTCTGACTAGAAGTGATGAATTTCTTCAACAGATTCTCGTTTAAGTACTTCTTTACTTTCAGAAGTTTGACAGAAAACATTCAATAAACTCGACAGTAAGAAAGCGTTGAATCACTAATGAGCTCAATTTTATGATCGTAGAAGCGATGAGAGAATAGTTTATTCAATTGAGCTCGATCAAAAACATCTAGAAACTCATGATATTCTGATGACAGCTTGACTTTAATATCTTTCAAATTCTGAGTCATTTCATTGATTGAAGAGACGTTTAGAACATTCAAATCGCACTGAGTATTGTACGCGATTTCTCTATCAATATCAGTCATGAATAGAGTAAAGACTTCAGTTTGATTCTTCTTTGATTGATTCAGTAAAGTTTTGAACGAAGCTGCATTTATGCTTCGAATCGAGAATGATTCTTTCTTAGTCGTAGTTAAAACAGATCGTTTGAGCATAATAAAGATCTTAGTCTGAATGATAGAAGAGAGCGAAGTTGATCGCGATCAACTTGAGTGCTTTGAATTGAGAGAAATCAAAAAAATCGAAATAGAAGTATTTAATTGATTCGAAAAAACAATGACGTCGTTTCGCATATTCAATAATATTTCGTTTTTGTTCATTCAGAGCTTACTTAATATGACTTCATGATGATCAATATCAGCTATCAGCATTGATACAGTCAATTTCTTATGACTTTCGATGATGAGGTTGAATAGAATTTTATGAGTGATGATCTTCTTAGATATCTTCTCATCATAGTCTCTTATTAACTTCTCTTTTGTCAGTGATATAGGTTAAATTTCTAGTTTCTTGCATACTCTATTGACTAGATTAGCGTGTATGAGCATATGAGCGGCTGAATCACTGTCTATCAGAGAACGAAGACTAAAAGATCGATTCTGAGAGTTGAGAAAGACGTTAATTAGAAACGACTTTTCAAAGTAATTCTCTTCTGATAGAATTTCATCTAGTTTGCACAAAGATATAATCTCTATCTCTTTAATGACTTTTGAAGAGATGACTAGTTTTTTGAATCGAAATTTGAATCAAAATCGAACTTGAAACAATCGTATTCATTGTTCACTGCATTGATTCTGATAGATCGATCAGAGCACTCTCTAGAGCTATGATCTGATTTATGACATATGAAACAGATTTTGACTAGAACGTCTGCTTTCTTGACGTTAGTTAAAATCGCGTCGCGCGACTTTAGATGATCAGGTTTTGAATGATTGACTGACTGAGTAACAACAGCTTTATGAAAGATGATCTTTGACAGATCATCGACGCGTTTGATGAGATTGACTTTGTTCTTGATTTCTCGAATGACTCGTTGATCATTATTCAAATGAATCAAATAGAAACGAATCTCTTTAAGAGAATCAGGTTGAACTAATTGATTTATTCAAACGAATCGAAGACGAGAATTTATTTTATCTTTCAGATCAATGATCAGTTGCTTTTCATGATACTTCAGATAGAAAGATAATCGTTGAAACTGAGTGTAAAACTCGCTGAACTTCTTTGATTCTTGAATCAAGTTGTAGTATTCTCTACGAAAGTTGACTTTCTTATCTGAATCATTGAACAACTCAGCTAGTTCTTTCAAAAGATCATCGACGATCTTATAGAAATTGACACAGTCACGTTCGCGTCTAGATTGAGCGACATTAGCTGCGTCATCGAATAATCTGAAATGTACATAGCTCAGTTTGATTTGTTTATTTGAAAAAAGGTTGACGTTGATCTCTAGTTTATTCTGAATTTTGCCGTATCAGTTTTCTCAAGTAGAATTCTTTTCGTCAGTAAATCAGAGAGAATCAGGTATTTTCTGAGATCTAGAACGCTCAGAGTAGGTGAAATCAGAAGAAGTGATTTCTTTAGTTTGAAGTCTAGTCTTCAACTCTTTGATTTTGTCATCTCGTTGTTTACTCAGCTCGTTGAGTCGATCTGTTTCTCTGTCGAGAATCATGCATCAAGCCTTTCAGTTTTCGATAGAAACAGAAAGTATTACTGTTTCAGCGAATGACTCGTCGTCTTCATTGATGAATGATTCAGCACTAGAGAATTTCGATGAATCAGTCTCAGAGATTTGAGAAAAGCGACTTCGAAATTCTTTGAAACGTTCTTCAATAGATGAACGTTTTGACATGATGAAATTTGAAGAAAGAACGAGGTCGAGCGAATGACGATGCTCAACAGTATTAATGAAGACGTATGATCAAGTGTTTAATCTTCAGGAAAGAATGTTGTTGATTATAGAGATATTTTTGATTTGTGAGTTTTTGAGTGATTCTCAAGCAATTCACGAAGATTCTTTATCGTCGATTCTCTTAATCGAGTTGAACAGCTTATTTTCACTCGTTTGTTTCACGAGAATAGATTGATTCTCTTGATTGAGTGAACTTTGCGTACTTAGTGAGCGATAAGTTGTCTAGCGATTCAAACAGCCTTGTCGTTGATTCTATCAAACTTTCTAGTGTTGTTCAGTCTTTCGATTGCGTCGATCATCAGGTAAACGAATT
>JAABUV010001817.1_pt1 | contig 30321 bp, 26 predicted proteins | sample 5559971 | NCBI WGS metagenome assembly JAABUV01 (sample SAMN10711881, study PRJNA513362) | rock metagenome | isolation source: Antarctica rocks | place: Antarctica: Victoria Land, Knobhead nord | collected 2015-12-19
AATCAGACCGAGATCGTGGGCGGCCACCACGGCCCAGAGGTAAACCCCGATGTTGGCGGCCGAGGTGTAGGAGCCGCGCACCGTCACCTGATTGTTTGTGTATCCCAGATTGTCTAGCGGCAGATGAGTGTTCGGGTCGACGTCGGCGCTGTAGAAGTTCCAGGTGTCGCGGGCAATGCCGTAGAGTACGGCGTGCTGCTGTGAGGTGAGCGCCCCGTCCCCGCCGTTGTCGGCGCGCGCCTGGGAGGGTTGCACGGCCACGGTGAGCGATGCCAACAGGGCGACCAGGAAGGCGGCGTAGACGCCGCGCCAGCAGCGGTGGTTTCGCGTGTCGATCTGTTTCATAGACGTCACATCCTCCTCGATGTCGGTCTCTTCGGACTATACTGAAACGCCGTGGTGTTCCTCCTCTCAGTATCGTTATCGTTGTTCGTTGGCGTCGATCTCGACTTCTACGGTACCTTCTGCTCCCATGGATTGTCAAGTGTGTGGGGGATGTTACACATCACCTGGCGGGCGCTGCCGTCGACGCGCGCTCGATCAGGCGCGTGGAGAGTTCGATGCGCGTAGCGTCGAGCGGCTGGCCGTCGAGCAGGCGATAGAGCACCCCGACCGCGACGCGGCCAAGCTCCTGGAGTGGCTGGCGCACCGTCGTGAGGGGGGGCGTCACCACGGTCGCGATCTCGACGTCGTCGAAGCCCACCACCGAGAGGTCTCCGGGCACGTCGAGGCCGCGCTCACGCGCGGCGCGTAGCGCGCCCACGGCCATGTTGTCGTTGAAGGCGAAGATAGCCGTCGGCGCCGCGGGACGCGCGAGCAGGTCGTGCGCGGCGTGGCAGCCGCCGTCGATGGTGAAGTCGGACTCCACGGCCAACGCGGGGTCGGCCGGGAGCCCGGCGTCGAGCAGGGCCGAGTGGTAGCCGGCCACGCGGTCGCTGCTCGCCTTTTCGATTTTCCGGCCCATGATGACGCCGATGCGCCGGTGGCCGAGGGCGATCAGGCGCCCGGTGGCCGACTTGCCGCCGGCCCAGTTGGCGGCGGCTACGACGGGGATCTCCTCGTCCAGCGGGACGGACGGGTCGACGACGACGAAGGGGTAGCCTTGCCGGCGCAAGGCGGTCAGTTCGGCGGAGGTCTCGGACGGCAAGATCAAGAGGGCGCCGTCGGTGGTGCCGTGCATCAGCCGCTCGAGCAGCGACACTTCGCGGTCGTGCTCGTAGCGCGTGGGGCAGACCACCAGCCGCGCGTCGCGCTCGTAGATGGCGTCGGTCGCGCCGGCCAGGATCTGCGCGAAGTAGTTGTCGACCATATATGGGACAGTCAGCCCGATGAGTCCGGTGCGCGCGCCGGCCAGCGCGCGTGCGTTGCGGCTGGTCACGAAGCCGCGCTCACGGATGTGCCGCAGCACCAGGTCGCGCGTGGCGGGCGACACGTCGGGCCGGTCGTTGAGCACGCGCGAGACCGTGGCCACCGACACGCCCGCGAGCGCCGCGATGTCCCTGATCACCATACGCGATCCCGCCGCATGCCCATCCAACGTGTCTTTCATGCCCGCCTCAGTTCCTTTTCACCCACGACCGGCGCCGTCACTGGATTTTTCACCATTGTCCGGTCGTCCACCTCTCCGCATAGGCAGAGTTCGTGAATTATTGACTGCAGAGGCGCCGAACGCAAGACGCGGGTGTCTCCAGTGGGACCCGCCGACTTTCCACAGACCCTCGGGCGGTGTAGCGCTCTCACCGTCACGGCTGGGCGACGCGGCACGCGGCAGGACGATACTGGGGGATGTGCACGCCCCTGAAGACGATCGTCGTCAGCGAATACGGTGGGACAACCTGCGTGAAGCTCGGGCGCAGCCCTCTTCCGTCCGCTGTCGCTCGGACCGAGGTGATGGCCGCGCTGCCGATGCCATAGGAGTAGACGGTGGGCGTGGTGAGCGCGAAATATTCGCACAGCGATAGCTTGACGTTGTAGCTATTGTTGGGGTCCTTGTTGATCAGTAGCACGCTGAGTTGCCGCCGGGCGCCGCGGACGGCATGGACGGAGATCAGGCTCTGGTCCGAGGATGACGCGACCATCTGGTCGCCCGGCCGCCCCAGGTGGGTCAGCATCCGCAGCCCGTAGTACGGTGGGAAAGGCGTGTCGGCGGCCGGCTCGGGCGACTGGCCGTTAGACAAGATGCCGTAATCGCCGTAAGTGGCCGTTCCATATAATGATGGGCTCGTGTTGATGTTGGCCCCGGTCATGGGGCCATTGTGTAGTTGGAACCAGTCGACGTTGGTGACGCCGTTCTCGAGCCACGTCATGTAGTTGTCGTCCAGGAAGAGCGCGTTGACGAGGCTGACCGTTTGCTTGCCGGGGTTGTATGAGACCGAGTTGGTCTCGGTGATCATGATCTGTATCTGGGCGGCGCGGCTGGGACAGTACTGCGCGATCTTCGCGCGTAGCGTGGCGACCATGGCGGGGATCGAAGGGGTCCGCGTGCCGTTGCCCTGTGCGGGACTTTGGAGTAGCCTGGCGTCCGACTCGGGGAGGGGGTTGGGGTTCTGCGAGGCGGGGTCCTGCGGGTACCAGTGCACGTCGACAAAGTCGACCGCCGGGCAGAGGATAGGCAGCACCGTATCGTTCCATGGCTGCGGGGACAGCGCCGACGTTTGTCCGTCCGGATAGTTGCCCGGCGCCGTGAGCACCGCGCCGATCTTGATGGACGGATCGACCGCCTTCATCGCGGCGATGTACTCTAGCGCGTGGTTGGCGTACGCGGCCGGCCCTTTGTCGGGGTGCAGGTCGGTCTCGAAGTAGGGACCGTAGGTCCCGTTGCCGTACACTTCGTTGCCGATCTCCCAGTACGTCACCCCATAGTGTTTGACAATGTTGGCGTCGCGGACCCAGGCTGCGGCCTCTTGGGGGGCGCCGCCGGCGGTCCCGCTGCTGTTGGACCCGTAGTTGACGGTGAGCATGGCCTGCGCGCCGGCGCTGGAGGCGACCCCCATGAAGTGGTCATACGTATTGTTCGGATTGGCGTAGCCGCCCAGGTTTCCGGGCGTAATGGGGGTGATGGTATTGTCTTGCCAGTGATACACGTCGGCCTCCGCGCCGCCGGGATAGCGCATGATACCCACGCCCGCCGCGCGCACAAGTCCGGGGACGGCTGGATCGAGCAAGGCGCCGTCGTAGGCGGACGCGTTGAGGCCGAAAGCAACCGGGGGGATGACGCCCAAGGACGTCCCCGTGTCGACGGACACCGCTGCGCGCGCCGGCGTGGCGCTATCAGCGTGCGCGGCGCCGCCGCTCGCGCGCGCGCCCGCCGTCAAGTCGACGGCGAGGAGGGCCACACTGATCAGGATTGGGGCGAGTTTCTTCACGGCTAGCATCATGTCTCTCTCCACCCATAAAGCTATCGTGCGCGGCCTTAGCGCCCGCGCGTTACTTGTGACCGTAGCGTCTATCTCCGAGCCTGCGACGGCCATCTCCAGCGCATCCGCCCCCCGACGGCGCCCGCGTTCATCAGGCGACGATAACGTTCCGGTACCGCTATCGGTTTATTCCCGGTCGTCAGCGTATGCATCTGCGACGATAGCACACGCGTCACGCGTTTGTCAATAATTGCCGCACGCGCGCACGCGCCGCGCGCGTACAGCCGTCCTCTTTGACAATCGTGCGCCGGTGTGGTACTTTCCCAATCAATGGCCCCGGACCGTAACCGCTACCGGAACAGCGGCGTGCATGCGCTAAATGCAAGGGCGTGGAGAGGCCACGGCGCGGCCGTATCTCTCGGCCGCGCAATCCTCCATTCATTAACAGGTCATGTATGTTGTGTAGAGTAGTAAGGAGGCTCGCGAGTGGCCGTAGATATCGTGCTAGGGCGACCCGCCGCGACGGCGGGGAATCGTTCGCCCCCGCCCGCCCCCCGCGTTCCCTCGAAAGGAGGAGTAAACCCTCGTTCATGTAACAAGGCCTAGATCGCGACCGTTATACGTCGCTTTTCATCCGCTCGGCGCGTCAATCGCGCGCGCCGGGGCATAACTCATCGAGGAGTACACGAATGGTTACATTGAAGAAGTCGGCGAAGATCGTCGCGCCAGCCGCGTTGTGCGCGGCGCTGGCCGCGAGCGCCGTCGTCGCCCCCGCCCAGGCCGCGCGCCCCCGCGCCACCGCCGCGCGCCCGCTCACGATCGGGCAACAGGCGAGCAGCTACATCCGCAACTTCAGCCCCTTCGCGCTCACGGGCGTGCTCTCTGCGGTGCGCGCCGCGGTGCTGGAGCCGCTGTACATCGTCGACCCCACCGCCAACGGCAAGCAGACGCCGTGGCTGGCCACCTCGTACAAGTACAGCTCGGACCTCAAGACGCTGACGTTCACGCTGCGTCAAGGGGTCAAGTGGTCCGACGGCCAGCCGTTCTCGGCCAGCGACGTGCTCTATACCATGAACCTGGGCAAGACGAACGGCGCCCTCGATCAGGTCGGGCTGTGGGGCTCCAGCGGCTTGGCCAACAGCGTGTCCGCCTCTGGCAACACGGTGTCGATCCACTTCAAGGCGGCCGACGTCACCACCTTCGGCACGCTGGTGGACAACCTGTATATCCTGCCCGAGCACATCTGGTCCAAGATCAAGAACCCGCTGACCTATGCCTGGGCTGACCCCGTCGGGACGGGCCCGTTCACGCAGGTCGACAACTTCTCCGCGCAGAGCTACGAGATGGGCCGTAACCCCAATTACTGGAACGCGGCCAATCTCAAGATCAACGCGATTCGCTGGACGGGTTTCCAGAGCAACGACGCGTCGGCGCTCGCGCTCGAGTCGGGGCAGGTCGACTGGTCAGGCGACTTCATCAACAACGTCGAGCGCGTGTACGACGCCAAGAATTCCAACTATCACCACTACTACGCGCCGCGCGACACGCCCACCTCGCTCTACGTGACGGCGACCAAGTACCCCTACAGCCTGCCCGTCTTCCGTCAGGCGTTGAGCATGGCGATCAACCGCCAGGCGCTCAACGTCAACGCCGAGTACGGCTACACCTTGCCGACCAATATCACGGGGCTTAGCGGGGCCTTCCCCACCTGGGTTGACAAGAGTATCCCCAACACGCTCTCGCAGTACAACCCGTCGGCGGCGCTGTCCATGCTCGAGAAGGCCGGTTTCAAGATGCAGAGCGGCAAGCTGATCGATCCCAAGGGCCAGGCGGTGTCGTTCAGCCTTCCGGTGGTGGCGGGCTTCTCGGACTTCGTGGGCATCCAGCAGATCCTGGCCCAGAACTTCAAGGCTATCGGTATCGACGCCGCGCCACAGGCCATTTCGACGTTCGGCCCCTGGTACACCAACGTGCAGAAGGGCGTCTATCCGGTGGTCACGGTCTGGAGCTACGGCAACCAGTCGCCGTACGACTACTACTTCGCCATGATGGGCCCGACCAACTATTTTCCGGTGGGGACCTCGGATCTCACTGGTGACGCTTGGACGCGCTATCAGAACTCCCAGATGAACACGCTGTTCGCCAAATTCCGCACCACGACCGACTCGGCGCAGCAACACGCGCTGGCCGACCAGATGCAGCAGATCTTCGTCAGGGACCTGCCGGTCATCCCCATGATCAACGGTCTGATCAAGGAGAACTACAACACGACCTACTACACCGGCTTCCCGAACGCGAGCAACTACTACGCGTCCGGCACCCCCGACGCGACGCCGATGCGCCTGATCGTGCTGACGCATCTAAGCCCCAAGTAGCAAGGTTTGCCCCGCGAGAGGGCGGAGGCGCACATGCGTGCGCCCCCGCCCTCTCGCCGTCCCTCCGCCCAGGGCTCGTGAATTATTGGTCGCAGAGCCTCCGAAGCGCGAAACGTGAGCGTATCCACTGGGACCGCGGCGGTCCCAGTAGACACGTCGCCGGCCGATAATTCACGAGCCCTGTCCCTCCGGCGCCCCTTGGGGACCTGGAGGGCGTAAAAGGATATAATCAATCATGCGCTTTGTTCTCCGCCGCTTGCTGTTCTACGCGGTGGCTCTCTGGGCCGCCATAACGCTCGATTTCCTGATCCCGCGCCTGATGCCGGGCAACCCCGCCGCGGCCATCTACGCCACGCACGCGCAGCAATTCGCGGACAACCCCAACGCCTTCCGCATCATCGCGGCCTCGCTGGGCCTGTCGACCGATCCTCTGCCCGTGCAGTATGTACGCTACCTGGGCAACCTGGTCCACGGCAACTTCGGCGTGTCGTTCAACCAGTTCCCCAATCAAGTCTCCACCATCATCGCGGGGAGCCTGCCCTGGACCATCTTCCTGGTCGGCCTGGCCTCGATCATCGCCTTCGTGCTGGGCACGGGCATCGGCACGCTGGCCGCCTGGCGGCGCGGTGGCATTTTGGACAGCCTGCTGCCCCCGCTCGCGCTGTTGGCCAGCAGCTTCCCCTTCTTTTTCCTGGCCCTGCTACTGCTGTACTTTCTTGGCTTCAAGCTCACCCTGTTCCCGATCAACCACGCCTATACCGACGGCGCGCAGCCAAACCTGTCGCCTGCCTTCGTGGGCGATGTCTTGTCGCACGCGGTGTTGCCGGCTTTCTCGCTGGTCCTGGTCGCCGTGGGCGGCTGGCTGCTCGGCATGCGCAACACCATGATCAACGTCCTCTCCGAGGACTATATAACGATGGCGCAGGCGCGTGGCCTGCCCGACCGGCGCGTGATGTTGGGCTACGCGGCGCGCAACGCCCTGCTGCCGCAGATCACCGGGTTCGCCCTGAGCCTGGGCTACCTCGTCGGCGGCCAGATATTGATCGAAAGTGTTTTTAGTTATCCCGGCGTAGGCTTGCTCATGGCGCAGTCGATCGGCGTGCAAGATTATCCCGTCATTCAGGCCCTGCTGCTCGTCATCACGGTCTGTGTCCTGCTGGCGAACCTGGCCGCCGACCTGGTCTACGCGCGCCTGGACCCGCGCGCGCGGGCAGCCTAACAAATCTTAGAAGGAGTACGCGGCGATGGACATGTACCCGATGACCGAAACGGACCCCGCGCTGGCGGGGGCGGGCGGGACGCCCCTCGTCCCCGTGACGGCGCGGCGCCGGCTCGGTTTCCCCGCCCCGCGCTGGCTGCGCCTGATCCTGTCCGACCGCAAGGCGGCCGTGGGCGTGGCCATCCTGACCTTCTTCGTGCTCGTCGCTATCTTCGGCCCGCTCATCTGGCGCGGCGATCCTAACGTGGGCGACTACACCGTCAGGCCGCAGCAACCACCGTCGGCCGCGCACTGGCTCGGCACGGATCAACAGGGCCGCGACATCTTCCTGGAGTTGGTGGATGGAACGCGCGTGGCGCTGGTCATTTGCTTCTCGGTCGGCGCCATCGCGACGTCGCTGGCCGTGGTCATCGGTATGAGCGCCGGCTACTTCGGCGGTTGGATCGACGAGGTTCTGATGCTGATCACCAACATCGTGCTGGTCATCCCCAGCTTCCCGCTGATCATCGTCTTGACGTCGTTCATCCAGGTGAAAAACGCCAACCTGCCCATCATACTCATCCTGGGCTTCACCGGCTGGGCTTTCGGCGCGCGCGTGCTGCGCAGCCAGACCATGAGTCTGCGCCAGAAAGACTTCATCCAGGCCTCGATCGTGCGCGGCGAGTCGGGCATGCGCATCGTGTTGCGCGATATCCTGCCCAACATGATCAGCCTGGTGGTCAGCGGATTCATCGGGACGGTTCTCTTCGCGCTGGGCACGGCGGCCGCCCTCGTTTTCCTGGGCTACGGCGACTTGTCGAACGCGAGTTGGTTCAGCATGCTGTATTGGGCGCAGAACGCGTCCGCGCTGCAGATCGACGCCTGGTGGAACTTTGTCCCGCCCGGCCTGGCCATCGCGCTGGTCGGGACGGCCTTGGCGCTGGTCAACTTCGGTATCGACGAGATCAGCAACCCGCGCCTGCGCACCGAGAAAGTCAAGATCCCGCGTGGCGCCGTGCCGCCGGTGGCGGTCGCCTCAGCGGGAAAGGTGGCGGCGCGATGACACTCGAACAGGCTGCTACGAGCGTCGCTCCCGGCGACGACGGCGCCGCGCCGGTCCCGGCGGGCGCGCCCCTGCTCGACGTGCGCGACCTGCACGTCTACTATGCTACCGCGCGCGGGCCCGCGCGCGCCGTGCAAGGGGTGTCGTTCAGCCTGCGCAAGGGCGAAACCCTGGGCCTGGCGGGGGAGTCGGGCTGCGGTAAGAGCACCGTGGCCAACGCCATCACGCGCCTGCTCAAGCCCCCCGCCTACATCGCCGGCGGGCAGATCCTGTTCGACGGCCGCGACGTCACGACGATGAGCGCCGATGAGACGCGGCGGTTCCGCTGGAGCCGCGTCAGCATCGTCTCGCAGAGCGCCATGAACGCGCTCAACCCGGTCATCACCATCGGCGCGCACTTCGTCGACACGCTGCGGGCGCACACCAAGATGAGCAAGCGCGAGGCGCTGGAGCGCGGGGGCGAACTCTTGCGCGTGGTGGGCATCGAGCGCGCGCGGCTCAAGAGCTACCCGCACGAACTCTCCGGCGGTATGCGCCAGCGCGCCGTGATCGCCATGGCCCTCGCGCTCAACCCCGACCTGATCATCATGGACGAGCCGACCACGGCGCTCGACGTGGTGGTGCAGAAGGAGATCATGCAGCAGATCGAGGACCTGAAAGAACGCTTCGGCTTCTCGATTCTCTTTATCACGCACGACCTCTCGCTGCTGGTCGAGTTCAGCGACCGCATCGCCATCATGTACGCGGGCAGGATCGCCGAGTTGGCCCCCGCGCGCGAGCTATTCGGCCGTCCCGAGCACCCCTACACGGTGGGGCTGATGAACAGCTTCCCGGCGCTGACTGGACCCGAGGTGGAGTTGGCCGGCATCCCCGGCGCGCCGCCCGACCTGATCGCGCCGCCGGCCGGCTGCCGCTTCCACCCGCGCTGCCCACATGCGATGACCGCCTGCGTGCGGGCCGAGCCCCTGCTGCGCGAGATCGGACCGGCGCACCGGGTGGCGTGCCATCTGTATCCGAGTCGGAAGTCGAAAGTCGAAAGTCGAAAGTAAGGCGCGCTATTTTCGTATCTTGCATCAAGCCCTCGTCTGTAAAGTGACGAACTGCTTGTCTTGCTTCCGACTCCCGACTCCCGACTCCCGACTCCCGACTCCCGACTCCCGACTCCCGACTCCCGACTCCCGACTGTTATAAGGAGACATCAATGCAACAGACGCACACTCCGGTGATGGAGGTGCGGGGGCTGACCAAGTGGTTCCGCGCGGGCGGCGGCGGGGCGTTTGGCCTCGGCGGCGCGGCGCGCTACGTGCACGCGGTCGACGACGTCAGCTTCACGCTGGAGAAAGGCCGCATCCTGGCGCTCGTGGGCGAGAGCGGGAGCGGTAAGAGCACCATCGCGCGCCTGCTGGCGCGGCTCTATCCCGTCACCAAGGGGCAGGTGCTGCTCAAAGGCCACAACGCCCTCGCCCACCAGAACCGCAAGGCCGTGCTGCAATACCGCGGCGATGTGCAGATGATCTTTCAGGACCCGTTCGGCTCCCTGAACCCCGTGGAAACGGTCGGCTACCACCTATCACGCCCGCTGGCGATTCATAAGGGGCTGCGCGGGGCGGCGCAGGAGCGCGAGATCCACAACCTGCTGAGTACGGTCGGGCTGGAGCCGGCCGGCGAGTACGCCGCCAAGTACCCGCACCAGCTCTCCGGCGGCCAGCGCCAGCGTGTGGCCATCGCCTGCGCCCTGGCTGTGGACCCCGAGGTGATTCTGGCCGACGAGCCGATCAGCATGCTCGACGTATCGATCCGCATGGGCATCCTGAATCTGATGCGCCGGCTCAAGGAGGAGCACGACCTGGCCTACCTCTACATCACGCACGACCTGGCCAGCGCGCGCTACATCGCCGACGAGACGATGGTGCTTTACGCCGGCCACCTCATGGAGAAGGCCCCCAGCAAAGAGTTGATGAGCAACCCGCGCCACCCCTACACGCGCCTGCTCATCTCCGCCGCGCCGAACCCGGCCGTGGCCAAGACGCGTGTGGAGACGCGCGGCGAGATCCCGACCATCATCAATCCCAAGCCGGGCTGCCGCTTCGCCCCGCGCTGCCCGCTGGTCATGCCCATCTGCACTGAGCGCACGCCCGAAATTACCGAGGTCGTGCCGGGGCATCTCGTGCGCTGCTACGCGGCGCAGTGACGAGTGGCGAATACGCCACTGTAAAACAGACCAACTTGATGAAAGGACACGACATATGGCAACTACGAGCACGAACCCGAGTATGCCCGCCGATTTCCTGTGGGGCGCCGCGACGGCGGCGTTCCAGATCGAGGGCGCGACCCGCGAAGACGGGCGCGGCGAGTCGATCTGGGACCGCTTCTGCGCCACGCCGGGTAAGGTCAAGAACGGCGACACCGGCGACCCAGCCGACGAGCACTACCATCGCTATCCGGGGGACGTGGCCCTGATGAAAGAGTTGGGTTTGCGCGCCTATCGTTTTTCTATCGCCTGGCCGCGCATCCTACCTGAGGGGACCGGCCGCGTTGAGGCCAAAGGGCTCGACTTTTACGACCGGCTGGTCGACGAGCTGCTCGCCGCCGGCATCCGCCCCTTCGCTACGCTCTACCACTGGGACCTGCCGCAGACGCTACAGGATCAATATGGCGGCTGGACCGGGCGCGAGACGGCCCCGGCGTTCGCCGCCTACGTCGACGTGGTGTCGCGCCGGCTGGGCGACCGCGTCAAAGACTGGATCACGCTCAACGAGCCGTGGTGCGCGTCCTGGCTGGGCTACGGCTGGGGCGTCCACGCGCCAGGCCTGCAAGACCCCAAACTCGCCATCGACGCCACGCACACGCTGCTGCGCGGCCACGGGCTGGCCGTCCCGGTGCTGCGCCGCAACAGCCCTGGCGCGCGCGTCGGCGTCACGCTCAACCTCACGCCCGTCCATTCCGCCACGGACAGCCCGGAGGACCAAGCGGCGGCGCGCCTCTCCGACGACCTGTCCAACCGGCTGTATCTCGACCCCATTTTCAAGGGCTCCTACCCTGCCGACCTACTGGAGAGCTTCGGCCACGCGCCCGACATCCAGGCGGGCGACATGGAGACTATTGGGGTCCCGCTGGACTTCCTGGGCGTCAACTACTACCAGCGCATCGTCATCGCGGCCGACCCGACTGGGCGCAAACCCCTGGGCGAGGCGGTCCGTGTCGAGGGCGCCGACCGTACCGCGATGGATTGGGAGATCTACCCCGAGGGCCTGCACGAGTTGCTGGTGCGCGTACACCGCGACTATGCCCCCCCCGTTATGTACGTGACCGAGAACGGCGCGGCCTTCGACGACGTGGTCGCGCCCGATGGCAGTGTCCACGACGAGCGGCGGCGCGCCTACCTCGCGGCGCACTTCGCGGCGGCGGGGCGCGCCATCGCGGACGGCGCGCCGCTGCAGGGCTACTTCGTGTGGTCGCTGCTGGACAACTTCGAGTGGGCCGAGGGCTATAGCAAGCGCTTCGGCGTCGTCTACGTCGATTACGGAACACAGCAACGCATCGTCAAGGACAGCGGGCGCTGGTACGGGCGGTTTATTGGCGGCGGCGAGTCATAGGCCGTATCATTAGCAATAATGCCCCAGGTACAGCCATTCCATCACCTGCGAGGGGGTGCGCCGATGGCGCAGGATCGTGGACCGCAGTCGCGGCACGCGCTGGATTTCGACGATGTCACGAGTGATGGCCGCGCGTGGACGGCGCGGCCGCGCTTCGCGGAGACGCACCTGGAATCGGCCGCGTTCGAGGCGCGCCGCGCCTATGCGCTCGAACAGAAACTGCCGGCCGGCCCCAAGTACGAGGAACAGTATTACCCCGACCTCAGAGGCACGGAGAACCTGCTGCGGCTACGCAACCTCTTGACTCATTTTACGGGTGGGTCGGCCGGGGTGCGCGCCGAGCCCGCGACGCCACAGGCAGGGTCCGTCCAGCCCGTCCCCACGCCGAACGAGCCGGGCCATCCGACTAACTTGGAGGGTATCCTGCACGGCACGGGCTTCGCGCTGAACCCGCTCGAGGCCGCGCGCGTCTTCCCGTTCGCGTACCTGGGCTATGGCTGCGCGGCGTGGGCGGTGGAATCGAGCCGGGAGTTTATCGACGAACTCTACGGTCGCCTCGGCAAGCGATCGCCGTTCGCCGCTACCGAAGAGTACGCGCGCCTGCGCAACCTGCCGTCGCCGTTCACCTCGCGGCCGCTGCCGCCCGCCGTCGACCCGGCCGGCTAATCACGATCGGTGGCTCCCGACGTCCCCTCCGACCGCTCGGCGCCGCAGTGCAAGCACTGCAACACGACCGCGCCGCCGGGTTCGGCGGCGCCGCGGCGCACGACACGCCAGCCGTGTTCGCACGTCTCGCCGGGGCAGTCGTATGCGTAGGCCGTCCCGGCGACGCTCCAGCCGTCGGGACCGGCGTAGCGCATGACACCGTCGCCGCAGCGCGTGCAGGTCCCGCTACCGTCGCCACCCGTCGCGTCCCACACGATGCGCGGGATGGCGTGACGCCAGGCGCGCGTCTGTTGTAGCACATGCGCGGCCAGTACATCGCGGTCGTGCAACGCCATCACCTGATCTGTTGCCATCGTTATCTCCTTCGGTTATCTGTTGCCAGACGCCCCTACACCCGTTGCGGCCAGACGCCACTCGTCACTCGTCGCCCGTCGCCCCTCGCCCCTACAGCTTGGCGCTGGCCGCGTACAGGGCGCTCATCGTGTCGAGGACCGACGCGATGTAGGCGCTGTCGTCGTTGTTGTCGCTCGGGGGCGCCCACACTGGGATGGCTTGCGGGATCGTGCCGGCGCCGTTGGCGGCGTAGGAGCGCAGCAGACGGTAGCAGTCGTCAATGCCCTGCTGCCACGAGGCGTACAGCCGGTAGCCGTTGAGCTGAGGCTGGCCGGGCAGCGGGCGGATATTGCCCACGGATTGCGTCTGGCGCGCCATGCCGCGCGTGCCGAAAGCGCTCTCGTGCTGAAAGATAGCCATGACCACGGCGGGGTCGACGCCGAGCACACGCCCCGAGTCCCAAATGTACTCGGCGGCGTCCTTGTGGTCCGCGTAGGCCGCGTCGAGCGCGGGCGACCCCGCCGCCTGGAGCGCGGCGCGGATGGCCGCGACGGAGACACTGGGCGCGTGCATGATCGCGCCGTCTAGGTTCGCCGCGAGGGCCAGGCGATGCGCGTCGCCGAACGCCCCCACCGGCGGTAGGACCACGGAGAGCTTGGAGAGCTTGGATGCCTGAGTAGGCGCCAGTAGCGCCACACGAGAGCCGGCGCTTGGGAGGACGGCGGGGAGGCGCCGCGCGGTGATCGCTTTGATGTTTGATGTCGTAGACGCCGCCGTGATCGCCCGCGTTGGCGCCTGTGCGGGGCGAGGGGCGGGAGCGGCCAGCGCGGCGGATGGCGACAGGAAGCCCGGCCGGACCGGTTGCGGCTCAAGGGGCATGGATACGAGGGCATGCTGTAGCAGGGCTCCGGCCACGACAAGGCCGAGCACGAGGCTATGACGAGAGAAGACAGCGGGACGCGGGCGTTCGAGCGCCGCGCGGCGGGCGACGGCGGGCGTGTAACGGCGGGCGTAGGCGGGGTCGATGCGGGCGATGGCCATGATGCGCTCCTCGACGATGTGGCGCCGACAATATCGACTTTGTTGACGGGGGCCTTGTACTGTAGATAATAGAATATTTGTTCTAAGTATGTCAATCTCTCGCCCGCGCGGGGGCTAAGTTATCCACAATAGCCGCGAGTGCGCTACAATCCGGGCGCGGGGTACCGGTGTAACAGGCATGAGAGTGTAGGGGTGATGACGGAAAGGAACGGGCGATATGACTAGCGAGACACAGCAACTCAACCGCAACCTGGCCTTGGAATTGATGCGCGTGACCGAGGCGGGCGCTCTCGCCGCGTCGCGCGCGGCGGGGCGCGGCGACGCCGATTTGGCCGACCGCCTGGCCGTCGAGGCGGTGCGGGCGACACTCTCGTCGCTCCCCATAGACGGCGTGGTCGTGGTCGGCGAGGACGAGCGGCGGGGCCGCGAGCGCATCTACCTGGGGGAGCGCCTGGGAGCCGCCGATGAACCGCGCATGGATGTGGCGGTCGACGCCATCGACGGGACCGGCCTTGTCGCGGCCGGAGCGCCCGGCGCGATCTGCGCCGTCGCGCTGGCGCCGCGCAACACGCTGTTCCGCACCCATGTGCCCTACATGGAGCGCATCGTCGTCGGCGCCGCCGCGTCCGGCGCCATCGACATCACGGCGCCCCTGGAGGACAACCTGCGCGCCGTGGCGGGGCGTCTGAACCGGCCCGTTTCTAGCGTTACCGTGGTGATGCTGGAGCGGCCGCGCCACGATGAGATGGTGGCGCAGGTGCGCGCGGCGGGCGCGCAGGTCAAGTTGATTCCTGATGGCGACCTGGCGGCGGCGGTGCTGGTGGCGCTAGCCGAGGAAAACGGCGTCGACGTGCTGCTCGGCATCGGCGGCGCGCCCGAGGCGGCGCTGACGGCCTGCGCGGTGCTGTGTCTGGGCGGCGATATGCAGTGCCGCCTGTGGTTCGCCGACGACGAGCAGCGCGCCGAGGCCGCGCGCGAGGGGCTCGACGCGGAGCGCGTGTTCACGGCGACCGACCTCTGCCGCGGCGGCGACCAGGTCTACATGGCCATGACCGGCATCACCGACGGCGAGCTATTGCGCGGTGTGCGCAACCGCCCGCCCCACGCCTTGACCCAATCGCTGGTGATGCGCTCCTACACCGGCACGGCCCGGCGCGTCGAATCCACGCACGACCTGCGGCGTATCGCGGGTGTCGTGGCGGCGGCGTTCGGGGAGGAATAGGCGGGCGAGGGGCGAGGGGCGACGGGCGGGAGTAACAATACGTCAGCGAACTCGCCCGCTGCTGCGTGACGATTGCGAAGCCCCTCGCCCCTCGCCCCTCGCCCCTCGTCACTCGCCACTCGGCTTGAGGTTCTCGGCCACGCTGTTGGGCACGATCATGATGGCGCCCTCGCCCATGCGCAGGATCTGTTGCGCGGGGATACGTGGCTCGTTGTGCCTGAGGCGGTCCCACAAGGGCGCCGAGAGGATGTACTCCGTGACGGTGCGGGCCTCGTCGTCTAGTTCCATTTCGTCGATCGTACCCAGTAGCGTGCCGCCTTCGGTCACGACCCGCGCCTTGCTCTTGGCTTGGCTGTAGGACGGCGCGCCGATCAGGCTCTCCAAGCGATCCTCGACGTTGATGGCGTCGGGGCTCGACACGGTGACCGCGTCGGCCCCGACCGCCGTGACGTTCTCACGCGTCACGGCGTCGGGCTTGCCGAACGTCCCTTTCTTGACGCGGAAGCCCAGCACGGCGCGATACTCCGCGTCGAAGAGGATGTCGTCGATCGTCCCTACCTTGGCCGCGTCGGAGAGCGTGACGACCGCCCGCCCTTTCAAATCGCTCGCTTTCACCTAGTAACCCCCCTATTTTCACAATGTCCATCTGTCGTGGGCATAGTTGTATTATGCCATCCATGGGGGCATCTCGACAGCGTAGGTTGGGAGAGATGAAACAGGGTGGCCGGGTTGTGCGGGTCCCTTACCCCCACCGCCATCGCCGTCCCCCTTTGATGGTGGCGGCGACGGCGACGAATGCGGGACGCGTTAGGTGTTAGTGGCCGAGCCGGTAGACGTGCCAGCCGTCCACGTTGTCGCAAAGGATCTGACTGGTCGTCCGGTCGCTCGTGAAGGTGTAGAGCGGGTGGTGGTTGAAGGTAAGCTGATGCGTGCCATCGGGCCGCATGGCCACGCCGAACGCGCCCATCACGCCCGCGATGTGCATCGGAGCCGTCGTGCCTGTCGGGACCAGTAGCGGTGGCCATACCGCCGCGCACGCGCCGGTGCACTTGACCGTCCCCGTCTTTTCCTTGGCCCAGTAGTACAACGCGAAGCCGTGCCCGTTGACGAGTACACGGCCGAACGTTGGCCGTTGCGCGCTGCTCACGAGGGCCCGCGTCGCGGCCGGCGTGGCGGCATGCGCCACGCCCTGTGGCGCCGTCGCTGCTCCCGCGATGCCAGCCGCGACCAGGGTCCCCACGATAGCCGTGAGCGCGATGCGTGTGGTAGGTCGTGCGATCATGTCTGTCTTCTCCCGTACCTGTCTGTTATCCGTGGCGCGTCGTCAACGCCATCTGCATCCAGCATAGTGGCCGCATATTGTGCGGGCCTTACGATGCCCTTACATGATTCTTACGCGTGAGACACGCACAGTCAGCGTGCGCATGGGACGTGCGGGAGAGGATGATGGTCTGGGTTTAGTGTCCGGCCGCGACGTAGCCCTCGCTCCCGCCTCCGTTCTCCGCACCTGGACGCGGCGCGTTAGGCTTTCGGACCAGAACGAGCGATGCCAGCGCGCCGATGGCCAAGATGACGGCGGCGATATGCAGGATCGATGTCGTGCCATCGACGAACGACGCCCGCGCGATCTGCTGGACCTGCGCGTAGGTCGGCGTGCCCGCGTATGGGCTGGGATGCCTGGGATCGCTGGGCAGCCCCAGGCTGCCCGCAATCGTGCCGGCCTTTTGCACGCCCGTGATGATGGTCTGCTTCGCGACAGCCGGGAGGCCCTGCGCACGCAGCGCCATTACGCCCTTATGGACGTAGCTGTTGTATTGGCTCGTCAGCACCGCGCCGAGGAACGCGATGCCGAAGGCCGTCCCGATCTGGCGGCACACGCCGCTGACGCCCGAGGCCATGCCCGCGCGCCCTGGCTCGACGGAGCCGACCGCGACGGTCGAGATCGGCGGGTTCACGGCGCCGCTGCCGAGGCCGGCCAGGATGAAGGCCGGCAGCAGGATCACCCAATCGACCTGGTGGTTCTGAGGCGAAATACGCGCCATCAACAGCACGGCCACGCAACAGACCGCCAGGCCGCCCGTGAGCAGCGGACGCGCGCCGATGCGCCCGGTCAGGGCGCCGGCCAGTGGCGCCGTGAAGAGCACGGGCACGCTCAACGGCAGGAAGCGCAGGCCGGCGTCGAGCGCGGAGAAGCCCAGGAAGTTTTGCAGGTACAGCGCCAGAAAGAAAAACATCGAGTACAGCCCCGCGCTCAGGGCAAAGGCGGCCACGGCCGCGCCGGTGAAGCTGCGGTTGGCGAATAGACGGGGGTCGACCATGGGGTTTTTGAGGCGCAGCTCGACGACGATGAAGACGATCATGGCGACCGCCGCGACGGCGAAGAGCGCCAGGATGTACGGCGAGGTCCAGCCTTTATCCGCGTCGTTGCCCTGGATGAGCGCCAGCACGAGGCAGAACAGGCTGACCGTCAGGGCGGCGAGGCCAAAAAAGTCGATGGAACCGCCCGCCCGCTCGTCGCGCGACTCGCGGATAGCCCAGGCCGAGAGCGCGATGCCCACGACGCCGATCGGCACGTTGAGATAGAAGATCGATTCCCAGCTGACCTTCTGCACCAGCACGCCGCCGACGACGGGACCGATGGCCGTGGCGAGGCCGGTGATACCGCCCCAGATGCCGATGGCCGCGCCGCGTTGGCGTCCCTGGAACGTCGTTGAGATGATCGCCAGCGAGAGCGGGACCATCACCGCGCCGCCGAGGCCCTGGACGGCGCGCCCGGCCAGTAGGACCGCGGTGTGTGACAGCGTACCGATGGTGATCGTGCCGGAGAGCGCGCAGATCAGCGAGCCGAGCGTGAAGACGCCGAGGCCCGTCATGAAGACACGCTTGCGCCCGAAGATGTCGCCGAGACGCCCCGCCGTCACCAGGAAGACGGCCAGGGCGATGGTGTAGGCGCTGATGACCCACTGCAGGTCGGCGAAGCTCGCGTTGAGCTTGAGCTGGATGGTGGGCAGGGCCACGTTGACCACCGTCACGTCGAGCAGGGTCATGAAGAGGCCGAAGCAGGTCGCGATCAACGCCCACCACTTGCGGGAGTTCGGCTCGGCCTGCGTCGCCTGGGGATAGGACGCGGCGCCTGCCGCGTTCGGTTGAGTTATCGCCGGTGTCGCCATGGGATACTCCTTTCTAGCCTATGCTGTGTCAAGTCCTTGCAGCGCCGCGATCTCGCCGTCGGTCCACTCCAGGTCGGCGCGGGCCACATGCAAGCGGTGATCGATTGTACGCACGATGTATGGGCGCTCCCGCGCGGGGATGCGCGGGTTATCGACGACGCCCCGGCGCGCCGTCCGCATATAGTCAGACGTGAACCGCAGATACTCGCGGTAGTGCTCCAGGATGGCGCGCCGCTGGATGGGCGTGATCTGATCGAAGTTGACCATCTTGATGTTGAACAGGTCGGGGTAGTCGGCGTTGTACTCGCCGGGCTCCAGCATCAACGCGAAGAACCTGCCCCGTCCGGCCTCCGTGATGGCGTAGGCTTTGCGCTGCCGCCCCCCCGCCCCGTCGTCGTCCCCCTCGTAGGGCGCGATATAGCCTTCGCCCTCCAACCGGCGGATGAGCGGATACAAGGCGCCCCAACTCATGTGACGCGTGGGGCCGATCGCGTGGCCGATGATCGACTGCAACACGTAGCCGTGCAGCGGCTGGTCCATCAGCTCCCCCAACACAAACAACTCGTACATAACGGCTTGTCCCTCTTTTATATCACCATGATATATCAAGATGATATAAAAAGGCAAGCGACGCCGGTACGGCGTGGGGTCATGCCGTTGTCACTTCATCCTTTCTCACCCCCTCCCAGGGCGAGGGGAAACGAGCGTGACACGACAGCCGGATCGTTCTCTGCTAAGGAGTTGTTCGACTCCGCTTGACAACCATATAGCAGCTGGTATAGTATCTCGCTTAACAGACGTCCGGCCTATCCGCGCCCACCGCGCGGCCGCGGCGCGGCGCGCCATGCATGAGCGCCTGTCCACGACCATCCACCACCATCCCGGCCTGGACCGCTGACACGCCAAGGAGGCACGAGTATGGCCCGCTATCTCATCGTCCGCATCGGGTCGCTGATCGTCTCTATCGTCGTGGCCACGCTGGTCATCTTCCTGATCATGCACGCCATCCCCGGCGGCCCCTTCGACGCCGAGAAATCGCCCCTCTCGCCCGACCAGCAGGCCGCCATCGCGCGCGCCTATGGGCTGGATCAGCCGCTGCCGATTCAGTACCTGAAGTTCCTCTGGGGCGCCGTGCGCTTCCAGTTTGGCTACTCCTACCAGGACCCCGGCGAGACCATCGCCGCCCTGCTGGGGCGTACCTGGCCCATCAGCGCCTTCGCCGGCGGTATGGGTGTGCTGCTGGGGGTGGGCCTGGGACTGTTGCTGGGTATCGCCGCCGCCCTGCGGCGCAATACGTGGATCGACTATGTCGCCACCTTCTTCTCTATCCTCACCATCACGCTGCCCCCGTACGTCATCAGCATCGGCCTCATTCTGATCTTCGCCGTGCTGCTGCGCTGGTTCCCCGCCTCCGGCTGGAATGGCCCCTCCACCTGGGTCTTGCCCATCCTGGCTTACGCGACCATCCCGCTCGGTCCGGTCGTGCGCTATACGCGCGCCAGTATGCTGGATATGGCGGGGCGGCCTTACGTGGTGGTGGCGCGGGCCAAGGGGCTGACGGCGCGCCACGTCGTGACGCGCCATGTGTTGCGCAATGCGTGGCGGCCCATCATCACGATCACCCTGCCGCTGCTGCCGGGGGTCATGACGGGCTCGATCTTCGTGGAGGACATCTTCGGGGTGCCGGGGCTGGGCTCGTTCTTCGTCAGCAGCATCTCCAAGCGCGACTACCCCCTGGAGTTGGCTCTTATCTTCATCATCGCCATCCTGTATGGCGTGCTCTTCGTGATCTCCGACATCCTCTACGTGCTGCTTGATCCGCGTGTGCGCCTGGCCGAGCGCGGCGCGGCAGCCTGACCCGTTAGTCGTACTGCAAGGACGAGAGATGAACCCTGCCACCGGCATCGCGAGCGGCGGCGCCCTGGACCCCGCGGGGCTGCAGGCGCTCGAAGAGGCGGCGTTGGCGCCGTCGACGGGGAGCTGGCGACGCCGGGCGCGGCGCTTCGCGGCGAATCCCCTGGCCCTCGCCGGCCTGGCGTTCGCCATCATACTGGCGCTGGCCGCGATTGCCGCGCCCCTCATCACACCCGCCAGTTATGACGACACGCGCTACGTGGCGCAAACCTACGCCTTCCCCTCCGCCGCACACCCCTTCGGCATCGACGGCGTGGGGCGAGACTTCTTCAGCCGCAACATCTACGCCATCCGGGTCTCGCTGGCCATCGGCGTCGGCGCGGCGCTGATCAGCGCGCTGATCGGCATCCCGCTGGGCGCGCTCGCCGGCTTCTATGGCGGCAGAACCGACTGGGTCGTTTCACGCGTGCTGGAAGTCTTCCAAGTCATCCCGCCGTTTATGATCGCCATCCTGCTCTCCACGCTCTCCGGCGGCGGCCTCGTCGAGTTGGTCCTGATCATCAGCTTCACGAGCTGGATGGGCGTGTGCCGCCTGGTGCGCGCCGACATGTTGGCGCTGCGCGAGGAGGATTTCGTGCTGGCCGCGCGCGCCCTGGGCATCGGCCAGGCGCGGATCATCATCCGTCACCTCCTCCCCAACGCCCTGGGGCCGATCATCGTCGCCTTTTCCCTGACCATCCCCACCGCCATCACCGTCGAGGCCGGCTTGAGCTTCCTGGGCGTGGGCGTCAATCCGCCGACGCCGAGTTGGGGCGGTATGATCTCCGAAGGGCTGACCTACGCCTCGTACTACTGGCACCTGGAGCTCTTCCCGGTGCTGATGCTCACGCTGACCGTGCTCAGCCTGTCGTTCATCGGCGATGGGCTGCGCGATGCGCTCGATCCCACCGCACAGTAGCACAGTAGCGCGCCGCGCCGGCCTGCGCGGGCCGGTGAGCCGGGACATCGAACGACGAAAGGGGGTGATGACACCGCGGACCTGTTAGTCGCCAATAACGTGTCTCTGTTTGTCGTATCCCTGGATGCGCGACGACCGCAGCCTGTGCGCCGCGCGCATCCCATTCCGCCCCGACCGGCATAGGCGGGGCTTCCTGGGAGACTTCTGTGAAGAACAAAGTGGTTCTCTTTCTGGCCCTTGTGGCCATACTCATCCCCTTGCAGTTGGCGGTCGCCGGCACGGCCCTGCCGCCGGACGCGGCGCCCGCCGCCCAGCAGATCCTGCAGCTGCCGGGTGGGGCGCAGGAAGGGCCGTACCTGGACGAGGATTTGACAATCTATAATCGACAGGATGGCACCGACCTGATCCAGGACCCTCTGGTCGTCTACGACCCCGCCACGGGCAAGCTCAACCCGGTGGCGGCCCAGAGTTGGTCCGTCTCACCGAATAAGCTGACCTGGTCGTTCAAGATCCGCCAGGGCCTCGTCTGGTCCGACGGCACGCCTCTCACGGCCGACGACTTCGCGAACGCGCTGCGCATCCAGGCGTCCCCCAAGACCGCCTATGATTTCACCTACTGGACGGAAACGGTCCAGGGCATCAAGAACTGGGCCGCCGTCAATGCCGGCAAGATGCCGATCAGCGCCCTCGGCGTCTCCACGCCCGACAAGTACACGTTGAATATCACGACGGACGCTCCGCGCTCGTACCTGCCGGCCGCCATGGTGTACACCTGGGCCGAGCCGGCGCATGTGATCAACACGTATGGAAAGAATTGGGCCACCAGCCTCACCCACATGGTCTTTAGCGGCCCCTACAAGGCCACGGAGTGGAACAAGGGCGTGTCCATCACCTTCGTGCCCAACCCAACCTATCATGGCGTACGCAAGGCGCCGTTCAGCAAGATTGTCTGGAACATCGCGTCTGGCAACCAATTGGCGCAGTTCCAGACCGGGCAGATCGATACCACAGCACCCAACCCGCTGGCTCCGGGCGACCTGCAGGTTGCCCTGCACACGCTGCCCAAAGACATCGTCAAGGCCAGCACGTACGACATCTGGTACCTCACCTACAACACGTTCACCAAGCCGTTCAACGATCTGCGCGTGCGTCAGGCGTTCAATCTGTCCCTCGACCGGCAGACACTGGCCAACGACGTGCTCAAGAACACCGCCCTCCCGAACTACAGCCTGCTCATGCCCGGTTTCCCCGGCTACGACTCCTCACTCAAGGTACCCTATGACGTGAAGCAGGCCCAGCAGTTGCTGGCCGCCGCCGGCTATCCCGGTGGGAAGGGCTTCCCCAGCATCACCATCTATGTCCGCAACTCGAGCGGTGAGGTCCCGATGACCAAGCCCGCCGCCGAATATATCCAGTCCCAACTCAAGACCAATCTGGGCGTCAACGTCGGCGTTCAAGTGATCGACCAGAAGGTCTTCACCGACAACATCAACAAGCATAAGGATCCCCTCTACCTGGTCGGCTACAACTACGATTACGTGGACGCCAGCGACTTCATGGATCTGTTCTCCACCGGCGGCCGCCATGCCTGGTCCAACAAGCAGTACGATCAGACCGTGGCCGCGGCGGATCACTCCTTCGACGCGAAGCAGCGCATGGCGCTCTACGAGAAGGCCCAGCGTATCATGGCGGCCCAGGTACCGGCGTCCTTCTTGTACGTCCCGGTATACAGCTATCTCTGGAACCCCAAGTTCGCCAATCCCTACACGCTGCCCCAACAGACCGATGACTGGATGCTCAAGATGTACGTCAAGAAGTGAGCTAGCAGCCGTCAGCCGTTAGCTGTCAGTTCATTGCTAGTGTTTTCTCCGATAAGGTTACTGTGCAGCGAGGCGTACCCCCTGGGACCGCCGGCATCTTGCCGGCCTACCGTTGCCGGCAAGATGCCGGCGGTCCCAGGGGGCGCCACGTCAAACAAAGCTCCCTGATTCCGCATATAGGAAACGAGGAAACGATGCTCAACACAGAAGAGCGAGACCGCATCGCCGAGGTGCGCCGCGCCTTCCCCACGCTCGACGAGATGACCTATCTCAATGTGGCGACGCACGGCCTCACGCCGCAACCCGTGCTCGACCGCTACCTGGAGCTGATCTCCCTGACGGCTCATTACGGCCACCTGCGCTACCTCGCGGAGGACGTGCCCGCCTATACAAGGGCGCGGGAGTCAGTGGCCGCCCTCCTTGACGTGCCGCCGAGCTGGCTCGCCTTCGGGCGCAACGCCACCGACGGCATGAACTATGTCCTGGGCAGTCTGGAGTGGCAGCCGGGCGACGAGGTGCTCATCTCCGATCAGGAGCATCCCGCCGTCACGTTCCCCTGGCAGTACGGCGCCTGCCGTGGGTTGTTCAGCGGCAAGACCTTCACGGTGGACCCCGACCCCGCGGTCACGCTGCGCGATCTGGAGGGGCGGATCACCGCGCGCACGCGGTTGATCCTGTGCAGTCACGTCAGCTCGCAGACGGGCATCCGGCTGCCGGCCGCGGCGATCTGCGCGCTGGCCCGGCGCCTCAACGAGGACGGACGCGTGCGGCCCATCCTGACCCTGATCGACGGCACGCAGGAGGTGGGCCAGTGGCGCGTCTCCGTGCCGGCTATCGACTGTGACTTCTACGTGAGCAACGGGCACAAGTGGCTCGGCGGCCCCAAGGGATCGGGCATCCTGGTGGCGCGCGAGCAGTCGTTCGGGCTGCTCACGCCACCGTACATGGCCGGCGGCATCGATACGACGGAGACCCCTGTCGAGGATATGCTGGCGCGCCGCGATGCGCCGCGCCTGTTCGAGTCCGGCACGCAGAACCTGGCCGTGGTCGCGGTGCTGGCCGATGCGGTGGAGTGGCTGGACAACCTGGGCTGGGCCTGGATCGAGCAGCGTGAGCGGACCCTAGCCGCCCGTTTGCGCGGACAACTCCGTGAGGCGCCCGGCGTGAGCGTGCTGACCCCCGACGCCTGGGAGCGCTCGTCGGCGATCACCACGTTCTCCGTGGCGGGGATCGACGCGCTATACATCCAGCAAACGCTATGGGCGCGGCGTATCATCACGCGCTATGTGCCCGAGCGTAACGGCATCCGCATCTCCACCCCCTACTTCACCTCCGAGGAGGAGCTGGATCGGCTGATCGCGGCCCTGAAACGGATAATGGATCGAGAGTTGTAGCCGATGCCTTCGTATCGGCCATAGGCGCCATGTAGGAGCGTATGGCCGATACGATACGGTGAATGGACGGCCAGCGCCCAGCAGTTAATCATGAAGGGCGACGAGCCGCAGGCCCCTGGCGCGGATGCCCGCGATGATGGCCGGCAGCGCCGCGACGGTGGCCGCGCGGTTGCCCCCGCCGTCGTGCATGATCACGATGCTGCCCGGCCGCACCGCGCCCAGCACGCGCGCGACGATTTGCCCGCTGCTCACGCCGATGGCCCAGTCGGTAGGGTCGACCGACCACAGCGTCACGCGCAACCCCAGCCGGTGCGCCGCGGCCTCGACGTAGGGAGAGAAGCTGCCGCCGGGGGGACGGAACAGCCGCGCCGGCGGCGCGAGCCCGCGCAGCGCGTCGCGCCCCCGCGCGATCTCCGTGTCGATCTGCCTGGCGGTCAGCGCGGCGAACGGCGGATAATTGGGGTGGTCGAAGGAGTGGTCGCCCACGGTCATGCCCGCGCGCGCTTCGGCCCGCACCAGATCGGGGTACTGCAAGGCATGGTAGCCGACGACGAAGAACGTGGCGGGCGCGTGGTAGCGTCGCAGCACGTCGAGCACTTGCGGCGTGTACAGGGGCGAGGGCCCATCGTCGAACGTCAGCGCGACGCCGGGGAGGGCGGCGGGATGGAGCGTCGTCGCGCCCGTCCCGCCCGTGTTGGCCGGGGCCGCCAGTCCACTCGTCCCATCACCGACGTAGAATTGCGGCGGCGGCGCGCTGTCGGTTGGCGCCGCCGGGGCCACAAGTTGCGTACGTTCCCCAGGTGTGGGCTGGGCGACACGGACCGGGCGTCGTGGGCTGACCATGGCCGTGAGCGTGGAGCGCGTTGGGGTAGGCGCGGGTCGCGCTGGCGTGAACTCTGACTTCTGTGCCGTGAGTAGGGGTCGCGTCGGCGTGGGCCGCGTCGGCGTAAGCGTGGGCCGCGTCGGCGTGGGCGGCGTCATGGGTGGCGGCGCGCTGATGGGTCGGACACCGTGGGAGGCGCTGGCGGCAGTGGCGCGCCCGGCGGCGTGGTCGTGGCCGGGGCTGAACCCGATGACGGCTCCGGCCAGTAGCGTTAGTAGCAATAGACCGGCCGCCGCGCCCCGGTGTGATATCAACGCCTTGCCCCCCACAAATTCGGCTATTCCCCGCTTTGTGCCCCGCCTGCCTAATGCGGCAGCTTGCCTACGCAGCATAGTCATAGCACGCGCGCTCTACACAGGTCACTGCTTTATACACATGCGCCGGCCAATCGGCTAACGACGCCACAGTGGCCTTACAGGGTTAGCCCGTAAAGCCCAGGTGCTTTAGCACTGGGAATGGGCGCCAGAGGGGAGAGGCTTCACGCGCTGTAGCGGCTGTAGCCCCTTGCCCTTTGTGGTAGACTAAGCGCATGACCATAAGTTCGGCACGTTTTCCGCGCCTGGATCACGCCTAGATAGGCCATGCCAGACTTGTGGACACCTGCTTAGTACTACAACGTTACTTGTCTCCTAAGGCCGTGCTAACGACCTGGAAGCAGGCGTGCAACCGGTCAGTTTAGCGGCAGGATGGCCCCTTTGTCTGACGGTCGCTATGGGTGATTCTAGCGAAGTAACGTTGTAGTATTAGAAACGATAAGGGGCGTTCGTTGGACTGTAAACAAACCGTGTCCACCTCCGTGTTGCATCAGCATCTAGCGGGCTAGGTGTGCTACTGGCAGGCTCCGACCGACAAAGAGCGCACATCCGTCAAACCAATGGCTCGTGGATGAGCGAGCATGGGTGCAAGACCCTAGCCTGGATTATTCATGAGCATTTCTGTCAAATCAGATCGACCGTATTCGGTTGCACGCCGAGCGATATAGGGCGTCCGAAGGGGCCTCAGAGCCGATTTTGGCACCAAAAGTGGGCTGTAAGAGCCCACGGAGGACCGATCAGCAGCCAATCCAATTCGATGAATGTTTTCATGAATAATCCAGGCTAGAAGCCCACGACCTTTAGGCGTGGGAGTCATCACGCATCCCTGGTTTGTATTGGTTGGGCGACGCTACTTCGACGGCTAGATCAGGGGAGCCGCGCGCGATTTTGTCATAGTCCGGTGAGTCTAGCGGCGGCAGGCGGTCCGCACGGATGAAGCCCACATCAGGCATTAACTCCGTCTTCGGGCCGAGCTTGTAGCCGCCCTGCTCATCGGTAATGACTCCCAGACGCCGTGGGCGTACGAAAGTGACAAGAGCGGCCGCTATGATTTGCGCGATGCTCGTCGCCCGGATTCCGCTAGGAGGCATACGCACCAATCTCCCTTCGACCAACTCATACTGCCAGCCGTCGTCCGGCAGAGCCAGTAGATCATCAATCGTCATGGGCGCCATGTCTGGGACGACCTCAGCCCATGGGGCTAGAGAGTCCGAGGGGAGCGCCTGTACTTGACTCATGGCCCTGATGTCTCCAAACTAATATCCGACGGCGCAGCCGTCGGCACGCGGCTCACTGCCCGCGACGTAGGCGCCGTTGGGCAGCCGCCAGATGATCTGGCCGCGTCCGAAGCCGGTCACGGCGCCCTGCACGGCGACGCGATGGCCCCGCGCGTCCAGCCCTGAGATGATGTGTTGCGCCGCCGCCATCTCGACCTCGATATCCTTGCCCCGCAGCCATTGCCAGCGCGGCGCGTCCAGGCTCGTCTGCGGGTTCATGCCGTAGTCGACGGTGTTGACGACCATTTGCAGGTGACCCTGCGGCTGCATATAGCCGCCCATCACACCGAAGGGGCCGACCGCCCGGCCTCCGCGCGTCAGAAACGCCGGGATGATGGTGTGGTAGGGACGCTTGCCCGGCGCGACCTGGTTGGGATGCCCCGGCTCCAGCACGAAGCCGGCGCCGCGGTTCTGCAGGGCGATGCCCGTACCGGGGACGACGACGCCGCTGCCGAAGCCCATGTAGTTGGACTGGATGTACGACACCATCAGGCCGTCGCCGTCGGCCGCGCACAGGTAGACCGTCCCGCCGCGTGGCGGCGTGCCGGGCGCGGGCTCCAGCGCGCGGTCCCCGATCAGCGCGCGCCGCTCCGTCGCGTACGCTTTGTCGAGCATGCTCTTGATGGGGACGCCGGCCTTGGCGGGGTCCGCGACGTAGCGGAAGGCGTCGGAGAAGGCCAGCTTCATGGCCTCGATCTGCAAGTGGTAGCTCTCCACCGACTCGCGCGGATGCGCGGCGAGGTCGAACCCCTCCAGGATATTGAGCGCCGCGAGCGCCGCGACGCCCTGTCCGTTCGGCGGGATCTCCCACACCTCGTAGCCGCGGTAGCCTGTACTAATCGGATCGACCCATGTACTGGTGTGCGCCGCGAGGTCATCGCGCGTGAGGTAGCCGCCCGTCGCGGCGGCGAAGTCGGTGATGCGGCGCGCCAACTCGCCGTGGTAGAAGTCCTCGGCGCCGCTCGCGGCGATGGCCCGCAGCGTGGCGGCGTGGTCGGGCAGGCGCGCGATGTCGCCGGGACGCGGGGCGCGCCCGCCGGGGGCGAACGTGTCGAACCAGGGCGCGAATTCGGGGCTCTCCTGCCGGCGGGCGTAGACCTCGAACGCGCGCGTCCAGCCCTGCGCCGTGACCGGCCCCACGGGGTAGCCCTGTGCCGCGTAGGTGATAGCAGGCTCGCAGAGCGTGGCGAAGGGGAGTTTGCCGAAGTGGGCGTGCAGGTCGCGCCACGTCGCGGGCGCGCCGGGGACGGTGACAGGGAGCCAGCCGGCCGCGGGGACCGCGTCGAGTCCTTGCTGGGCAAAGAGCTCGGGCGTGTGCGTGGCCGGGGCGCGCCCCGAACCGTTGAGCCCGTGCAGTTTTGAGCCGTCCCACACCAGGGCAAAGGCGTCGCCGCCGATGCCGTTGGAGGTCGGTTCGACCACCGTCAGCGCGATCGCCGTGGCGAGCGCGGCGTCGACGGCATTGCCACCCTGTTGTAGCATGGATAATCCGGCCTGCGCGGCCAGGGGCTCGCTCGTCGCCACGACGCCGCGTGTGGCGAGCACCGGCATGCGGCGCGACGGGTAGGGGTAGTGCTCGGTGTACAAGTTAGCGGCTGCGTCGATCATGGTAGCTCCGCATCATGGGGCCTGCGACTGACATCACATGGCAAACAAGCGAGACGTCGGTCGGAATGTACTATAAGGGATAGGTTACTGAGGCGCCTGATCGCGATCAGGCGCCTCAGTAACCTATCCCTTATAGTACGCCTTTTAGACGGGCAGCCGCGGGCCGCGCCGCACGCTAGTCGCTAGTGCGCCGCTACCGCTACCTGCTGCCGGTCGAGTAGGGTCAGCTTGGCGAGGTCGAGGTGGGCCATGTCGTCGACGCGGTGCTCCCACACCCAGTCGATACCCTCGGCGGCGACGTAGCCGAGGTAGCCGCCGTCGAAGTAGCCGGAGAGGAACAGCACGAAGCGCACATTGGAGCCGTAGGCGCCGCGCAAGCCGGCCAGCTTGGCGGCGTCCTCGACGCGCCGACGGTTGGAGCGGGCGTAGTCGCCGGACGAGCGCGTATCGATCAGCAGCGGCACGTCACCGGCGCTGGACTGGTGTGGCATGACGGCGATGTCGATGGGCAGCGCGTTGAGCGCGGCCTTGCCGGGGCGGATCACGGGCACGTTGAGCTCGAACGTGAAAGTCCCAGGGACCATGCGGTCGAAGCCGAGGCGGCGGCCGGGCTCGACGTAGCTGTAGCCGCGCCCAATGAGCCACACCTTGATGGCGGCGAGTTGGCGGCGCTTCTGCGCGTCGCGGATGATCGTGTCGGCCGAGGCCAGGCAGAGGCGGTCGGCCACGATCGTGGCGGCGCGGCGCAACTGCACGCCGGTGAGGGGGTAGGCGCCGTCGAGCCAGGAGAAGATATCGCGGTCGGCCAGGCGCATGATAGCGTCGCCGATCCTTTTCAGGTCGTCGTCCACGACATTATCGAATAGCTGCGGCGGGATATGGCCGTCGCGCTCCATCGCCGTGACGAGGGCTACGGAGGCATGGGTGACGCCGATCAGGGTATCGCGGGCGATAGGCGGGTCGGTCATCATGCGCAGGGTGGCGAGCATAGGGGGGTCCCGGCGCAGCGCCTCTGGCGTGACGGCGGTGAGGTTGCCGGTGGTGCGCAGGATCTCCTCGACGCGGTCGGCCGCCTCATTGCGGGCGTCGCGGTACGCTTGGGGGGCATGACGCAGGTACCAATCGTCGTAGCCGCCGGCCGACTGCGCGACATCGGCCTTCCATACCTGGGGCTTATCGGCGTTCACGGGCATAGGGCGCCTCCGGTTTCCAGTAGTCGCGGCGACGCGCCACTATTATTGTGGGCGCGTCCTTCGCTCCTGCCGCATGATCAATCGGGGCACGGTCGCCCCCATCTTTGCCCATATCATGGCACACACGCCGCGCCAAGTCCACCCGTAATCCACAAACAACAACCCTAACATCGCACATCGCGCTTCTCCAATTGGATAAACACGAATACAATAAATATAGGGATAATCGGGAGAGTGAGGTAGGATGGGTTTTACCTTCGAGTGGAACGTTGCGAAAGCGGCGCGAAACGTCGAGAAACATGGCGTTTCGTTCGAGGAAGCCTCGACCGCCTTTGGCGATCCGCTCTCTTTGACGACCCCTGATCCGCTCCACTCGGTGGACGAAGAACGGTTTGTGCTAATGGGGGAGTCGGTCAGAGGCCGCATTCTTGTGGTCGTTCACACGGAACGTGAGGGCGATATCCGTATTATCAGCGCTCGTGTAGCGACGCGGCGAGAGAGGGGGAATTATGAACAAGGAACCGAATCTTGATCCCGGTGATCCGGATATGTTGGATGAATATAACTTTAGTAGCGGCGTGCGAGGGAAGTATGCGGAGCGCTATGCGGCGGGAAGCAACATCGTCGTCCTCGCGCCTGACGTAGCGCCGATGTTTCCCGATTCAGACGCCGTCAACGACGCGCTGCGCGCGCTCATCAAGATCGCGCAACAAGCCTCGCAGAACGCCGCATCATAGGGCTATCAATCCAAGGAGTCGGGGACTCTGCGGGCTAGCGGTATTGAGTTCACCCTTGATCGTGATGGTTCGCTCGTCATCGTGGCCATAAAACTCCGCTTGCTCCCCGGCGTTTGCTGGGATGACGACGATCAATGCGCGATCGCCCACCGACCATTCGATGACTATCCGTCCCAACGCCCCCGGTTGGATATCGGGCGCGTCCATCAGCTTTCCCTCGTCTTCCCACAGCCGGATAGCGTTGTCGCCCACAAAAGCAGTGG